>ERZ777305.1146-NODE-1146-length-34638-cov-16.671746_pt1 | contig 34638 bp, 33 predicted proteins | sample MGYA00374965_ERZ777305 | MGnify/ENA primary metagenome ERZ777305 (study PRJEB29328, sample SAMD00013331) | mouse gut metagenome | study: EMG produced TPA metagenomics assembly of the Metagenome analysis of fecal microbiota from mouse which was promoted... | reverse complement strand
TATATATACTGGAGTTCAGCGAAATGGATTTGTGAAGAAACTGTCAAAGACCCGACTTTACAATTACCGAAAGAAAATCAACAAAAAATACCTTAAGAAAATCAATATTCATATTGACAACTAAAATATATACTGTTAAAATTACACAAAATAAAGGAAAGACAAGCCCATGATTAAATTTTCAATTACCATGAACAAAATGAACCAGCAACAGCAGCTTATTGTCAAAATAGACAACGGGCTTTTTGAGCTGTGTTCATAACAAGTGTCTTATCCTAGTTAATCTGAACCAAACGGTCGAAAGCTCGATACGAGTTTTTGACCGTTTTTATTTTATAATATTTCCATCTGTTTGGGATTTGAAAAGGAGGTATACTATGCCGGAACAGTCAGAGCTTCCCCGACCAAAAGGGAAACATGTAATAGCTAAAATAAATTAGACAATTGCGAAACTCTTTGAAACAAGTGACGGGACTGGTCAATATATACAAAAACGGGCTCCGATGCGGTGGCAAGTCGCCCTTATTTTGTATATATTGCCCACTCCCTGCTCCGCAAAAGGGAGTTTCGCAATTACCTGGCTAAAATAAATAGAAGAAAGGAACAAAACAATATGATATGTAAGCGGTTAACTTCAAATGAACGCCCCACATTTCCTAAGCGGGCAATAATTACGGCAGGTATGCCTTATGGAAATAAAAATTTACATTTTGGACATGTAGGTGGTATGTTTATACATGCAGATATTTTTGCGCGATTTTTAAGAGATCGAATCGGAAAAGACAATGTTATCTTTCTTTCAGGAACAGATTGTTATGGTTCTCCCATCATGGAAAGCTATCGCAAGCTGCAGGAAACAGGGTATGAAGGTACTTTGGAAGATTATGTACGTGTTAACCATGAGAATCAGAAGAAAACCTTGGAAAACTATGGTATCGGTTTAGATTTCTTTGGAGCATCGGCGCTGGGAGAAGCAGGTTCGATTCACAAACAGGTATCAGCGAAAGTGTTTCATACTTTATACAAAAATGGATATATTAAGAAAATGTCCATGCCTCAGTTTTATGATGAAGAAAAAAAGATGTTTTTAAACGGAAGACAGGTAACAGGGAAATGCCCTATACCGGGATGCACTTCGGAAAAAGCATATGCCGATGAGTGTTCGTTGGGACATCAGTTTTTGCCTTCGGAGCTTATCAATCCCGTCAGCAGCTTATCAAATAAAAAACCTGTCCTCAGAGATGTGGAAAACTGGTATTTCGATTTAGAATATTGTATCCATATGGTTAAGGAATATAATGAATTCTTGCGGAAAAATACAAATACGCGTAAGTATCAGCTGGAAACGGTAGAAGAATTTTTGAAAAAACCCTTAATATATGTACCAAGAAAGTATATAGTTGACCTGGCAGAATTGTCAGCAAAGCTGCCCCCTCATAAATTAACCAATGAGGAAAAGAAACCGTCTGTTGCGTTTGAATTTGATAATCTGGATGACCGTGACAAGGCTAAAAATGTATTAGAGGCCAGTAACATTCATTATACTTCCGGAAAGACGCTGGTTCCCTTTCGGCTGTCCGGTAATGTAGAATGGGGTATACCATTCCCGGAGTGTGAAGAATTGAAAGACCTCACCTTTTGGGTATGGCCGGAATCGCTATGGGCGCCGATTTCCTTTACTTTAGCATATTTGAGTGAGCAAGGAAAAGAAGCTGACTTATCCAGGTGGTGGTATGATGAGGAATCTAAAGTTTATCAGTTTATTGGAGAAGACAACATTTATTTCTATGCCATCGCCCAGACTGGGTTATTTACAGGTTTACAGGTTCCCAGAGGGGAAGTGCCGGATGTGGAGAAAGTACACTTAACTCATATCATAGCCAATCGACATCTGTTGTATATGGATACAAAAGCCAGCAGCAGTTCCGAATTAAAGCCTCCTATGGCAGATGAACTGCTTAATCATTACACTAAGGATCAGTTAAGAATGCATTTTATGAGTTTGGGCCTGTCCTCCAAAAGTGTAGGTTTTAAGCCGCAGGTATTTATGAAAGAGGAAGACAGGGTCGGTGTAGATATGGTTCTGAAAGATGGTAATTTGATAACCAATGTGTTTAACCGGCTAATTCGGACCTGTTTCTATGCTATTCAGAATAATTGTGACGGGAAAATCCCTGAGGGCGATGTGAGTGAACAAATAAGACTTATGACAGAGAAAACTGTTCTTGATTATGAGCGTTATATGTATAATCATGAGTTTCATCGTATCTCTTATGTTTTAGACGACTTTATCCGATCAATAAATAAGCATTGGGTAAACAATGTAAAGATTGCAGATGCCACCAATAATGCGGAATACAGAAAACAGCTTATTATCGACTGTTTTTATGCTTGTAAGGTTATGGCAATACTAATTCATCCAATTGCACCGGAAGGATGTGAAATGTTTAGAGAATATCTAAATTTGGGTGAAGAATTGTGGGATTGGAGTAATATATTTGAGCCGGTTTCTTTTTATATTGCAGATGTGGAGAGTCATAAACTGAAGTATCTGGAACCGAGAGTAGATTTCTTTAAAAAACATGATTGTCAACTGATGGAAATGTAAGCTTTGTCCTTTTAAAGTGGAACCCCCCGGGAGTCGCTTTCCCGGGGGTTACTCTGTAGACAATTCTAAGGAGCTTTCTCAATGGGAATCCATATTTCAACGATCGATCCCGTCTCATCTCCGTTAAAACGTTCATCATAATATTCAATGCAGTAATGGGATTTGTGATCATAGAGTCTTTCCAAATAGCCTTCGCTATTTGTTGCTAACCACTGCTGCATGGCGTTATTTTCGCTCTCATATCCGTTGGACACATATACGTCAAAAGCAGCGTATTTTGACGCAGGCAGTTCAAAAATGGTATATGCGGGGTCTATATTGTCTTTGTCAGAGACAGAATAGCCCACATATACGGTACATTTATCTTCTTCATATACCCTGATCTCATACCCGCTGGAGGACAAAGTGTTCTCAAGCGGCTTTTCGCCGCATAGTTTTTCAAAAGCTTTCCACACATCCTCCGTTTTGCTGCCGTCACCGCAGGTTCCGGCAATAATAATTTTACCGCGTTTAATGATATTTGGATTCAAAAAAATCCCTCCTTTCAATCTGTTGGTAAATTTCATGATTAATTCGTCCACCGTTAAAATAACGGGCTGATATCCCTGAGTCCTGTATTGGCTGGGAGAAATCCCCTGCGATACCTTAAACGTTCTTGAAAAAGCCGGCGATGAATGGAAACCGCAGTCTAATGCAATATCTAAAATAGACTTATCAGTGTCGCAAAGCAGTCTGCATGCGTAAAGAATCCGTCTATCCCGTATGTAAGCCGCCAAAGGTTTCCCGACCACTATAGAAAACAGTCTATGGAAATAAAAAGGGGAGAGAAAAAATTGCTCCGACAATATCTCAAGAGTTATGGTTTGATCCAAATGACCGTCGATATATTTTAAGGCTTCGCTTATCTGGGTAAAAAGTTTCAATCCGGCCTCCTCACCGCACAACAATAGTCAAAAATTCAGTGTTTTGTAGGTGTTACGCAGCAAATTCTTATTATGTACGTTTAACTGCATTTGTGGTTACCACAATAGGAAATATAACACATCTATACGAATTTGTCTTAACAATTCTTGCTTATGTTTGTGTTCCTTTTATCCTGCCTTTTATGTTTGTAATAAGATATGGCGTATGGTATAATAAATTCAATTAGAACACCTAACTTGTCTGCTTTCGCCACGCACTGATAATGGTGAATCTATTTGGCTTACTATAATGATGATGTTCTGATACAGGACCCCGCCGGGAATGATTGGGGAAGGAAAAGATCTGATTATATACCTGTGTTAACGAAAAATCATGACCTAAGCAATAATGCAGATGCTGGACTTGTCTGCCAGCGCTATACGGAAAAGGAGCAAGTTATGAGAATATATCTGATGCGCCATGGGGAAACCGACTGGAATCTGCAGAGACGCCTGCAAGGACAGAAAGACATACCAATGAACGAAAACGGAATCCGGCAGATGCGTGAATTGGCCGCCCGTATGCGGGACCGGGGGTTTTCCTTTGACAGGATCGTATCCAGTCCGCTGCGCAGGGCTTTGGATAGCGCGGAAATAGTCGCCGCCCAGACGGGGTATTGCATAGAGGAAATAGTGCAGGAACCGCTTTTGATAGAGCGCGATTTCGGTAAGGCTGAGGGCGTTTCCTATCAGGAGAGGCACAGCCGGAACGATGAGGAATGGGGAATGGAGAGCATGGAGGATCTCTCCGAGAGAGCTCTGTCAGGAATAAAACGGCACCTTGAGGCTGACAAGGGGAGTGGCATATTATTTGTGGCACACGGCGCGGTGCTGAAAGCAGCGGTAGCGGCGCTGACTGCGGGCAAGATAAAATATGATAACGATACGCAATTTAAACAAGGCAATATATCGTTGCTGGAATACAGAGAGGGGCAGGTGACGGAAATACATTTTAACCTGCTGGACGCTACAGATTGATCCGATGGATTTATTTTTTCGCTGACTGCACCATTTCAGTCCGGCTAGATTAAGTGTCCCCCCTGCCCGGGTGGGAAAGTTTTCCCGCTAACATGCTTACCGGTTCCCAAAGAGTCCTTCCGATGATGCCGGGGGCTATGCCTGATGATGCCGGCCTGGAGGCTTGTCCGTAATAAGCCCATAAGATTGCACAGTATTGCCTTGTGTGTTTAGCTGCCATCTTCCTCACTTTTCTCTACAGTTACAGTAAAATTCCCATTTTATGCGGTGTTTTGGGGCTGTCATTTGGCTAAATTCATGCTATAATGAGTAAAATGCTCCTCGCTTAACTCTACTGAACTGAATGTGTGCTATGGCACACCGCGTCAAGGTATAACGGATAAAATATCACACTTCACGAAGGAGTATCAAATCACAGTGTAATCAATATAGAATGAACGCAGCGCTGCGGAGAGAGCCGCAGTATGCAGGAAGGAGAGGAATTTGAATCCAAAATTGAGAGAAAAGACCCTGGAATCTCTATCGGCGGTTCTTCCGATCACCGGGATCGTGTTACTCATCAGTATATTTCTGATTCCCATGGAACTTGGAACTCTGGTCATGTTTGTGGTGGGCGCGATCATGCTGATTCTGGGAATGGGCTTTTTCCAGTTGGGGGCCGAGATGGCCATGACGCCCATAGGAGAGGGTATCGGCGTCCAGATATCCAAGACGCGCAGGATCATAATGGTGTTGGCCATCGGTTTCGTCATGGGCGCGCTTATCACCATCTCCGAACCGGATCTGCAGGTCCTTGCCCAACAGGTGCCTTCGGTGCCCAACCGGGTGCTGATCCTCACCGTGGCGGTGGGCGTGGGAATCTTTCTGGCTCTGGCCATCATTAGGATCAAGTTTCAGATCGACCTGTCCAAGATGTTGATCGTATTGTATCTGTTGCTGATCCTGGCTTCTTTCTTTGTCCCGGGGGAGTTCCTTGCGGTGGCTTTTGACTCCGGCGGTGTCACTACCGGCCCCATGACCGTGCCGTTTATTATGGCTATGGGCGTGGGTCTGGCATCCCGGCGCACCGACAAAAACTCCTCCAGCGACAGTTTCGGTCTGGTGGCATTGTCCAGTGTGGGTCCTATACTGGCAGTGCTGATCCTGGGCTGCTTTTACAGGCCCACGGAGGCGGTATACTCATTGGGGGAGATGGCCTCTGTGGCGACCACCCGGGATGTGGTCAGAGTGTTTGGCGTCAGCCTGCCGGCCTACGCCCGGGAAGTGCTTGTATCCCTGCTGCCCATTGCCGCAGTGTTTGTGGTCTTCCAGCTGATCACCCGCCGCTATCACAGGAGACAGTTAAAGCGAATCGCCGTGGGTCTGGTATATACCTATATCGGCCTGGTGCTGTTCCTGTGCGGCGTGAATGTGGGATTCGCGCCGGTGGGTTCCTTTTTGGGGCAGGAGCTGGCATCCCTCCTTTTCAAGTGGATACTTGTCCCCATCGGAATGCTCATCGGTTACTACATAGTGAAGGCGGAGCCTGCGATCCAGGTACTCAATCACCAGGTGGAAAACGTCACCGACGGCGCCGTGTCCGTCAAGGCAATGAACCGCTGCATGTCTCTGGGCGTAGCTATCAGCGTAGGCCTGGCTATGATGCGGGTGCTGACCGGGCTTCCTATCCAGTGGATACTGATTCCCGGATACCTGATCGCCCTGGTATTGTCCCGCTTTGTTCCCAAGATTTTTGTTGGTATCGCCTTTGACTCCGGCGGTGTTGCCAGCGGTCCCATGACCTCGACTTTCCTGTTGCCCCTGAGTATCGGAACCTGTCAGGCTCTGGGCGGAAATCTGATGACTGACGCTTTCGGAGTGGTGGCGCTGGTGGCTTTGACGCCGCTTATTGCCATACAGATCATGGGTATTGTGTATCAGGTCAAGACCAATGCCATGCGCAGGAGGGCGCTGCAAAATGCCGCGTATCTGGATGACTGCGACGATATCATAGACCTGGAGGAGGGAGGAACTTATGGAAAAACATGATAATACCCCGTCCTTTCAGCTGCTGGTGCTGATCACCAATCCCAAGCTGGCTGAAAAGGCCACCAGAATATTCCGCAGGAGTACTCTGCCCGTTCAGTACAGGCTAAACGCCGAAGGGACAGCCTCCAGTGAGATTATGGATATGCTGGGCCTGGGCAGTATAGACAAATGCATCCTGATGAGCACCGTTCCAAAGGCTCTGGGAGACTCCATGCTGTCCAGGCTGCGCGCCGAACTCCATTTGGGCACCATCAACAGCGGCATTGCGTTTACTTTATCCCTCACCGGACTGAACAAACAGCTCATGCGCATGTTAACGAAGATAGACGAGGAAAACACATCTCACAGTATAAGGAAGGTTGGGAATAGTATGTCCGATACACAATATGCACTGATAGTCGCCACGGTAAATATAGGTTTCAGCGGGGACGTCATGGATGCGGCCAGAGCGGCCGGAGCCAGCGGCGGAACCGTGATACACAGCCGCTGGATCGGTAATCAGGAGGCAGCCGTCTCCTGGGGACTGAGTATGCAGGAGGAAAAAGAGATCGTGCTGATCCTGTCCGACACGGAGAAAAAGGTGGAGATCATGAGTGCGATCAGTGAGAAATGCGGCATGCGCAGCGAGGCCAAGGGAATCGTGCTCTCGCTGCCTATCGATGCGGTAATGGGGCTGTAAAAGCCAGGGGAATCTCCGGAGAAATCAGCAAACAGTATCCTTTGCAGTGGAGACGTTTTCTTTTCTCGAAAAATGCAGGCAGTTTTCCGGGCAGGCGCTGACGCATCTGCCGCAGCGTATACATTCCGGTGAGCGGGATATCTCGCGGACGGAGAGTGCCACGGGACAGGCCCGTTCACAGGCTCCGCAGGAGACACATTTTTCTTCCTTCCAATGTATCTGCACCAGGCTGAAACGGTTGAACAGGCCATAGATCGCTCCCAACGGGCACAGATACTGGCAAAAAGGGCGGTAGACCTTCACGGAGAGCAGCAGTATAAAGAGCAGGACCGCCAGTTTCCACAAAAACAGTCCTCCCGCCTGTCCCCGCAGCAGTTCGTTGGCAGCCATCAGAGGCAGTGCGCCAAACAATGTGCCCGAGGGGCAGATATATTTGCAGAATGCGGGAACTTTCGCGAATCCTCCAAACAAAAACAGGGAGCCAAGGACCACAAAAATTACCAGAGCGAGATACTTCCCATACTTTAGGATATGGTGCAGGGGCAGCCGTTTCTTCTTATGAAATAAAGGAATCTTATGCAAAAGATCCTGCGCCAGTCCAAAGGGGCACAGCCATCCGCAGACAAAGCGTCCCAAAAGGCTCCCGAATAAAAAGAAAAACCCCAGAGCCGCAAAGGGCATACGATATCCCTGCCGGTTCAATAGGGCCTGGAGCGCTCCCAAGGGACAGGACCCCAGCGCTCCGGGGCAGGAGTAACAGTTCAGCCCCGGAACGCAGGCGTATTTCAGATTACCCTGATATATTTTCCCGTGCAGATACCCATAGGTGTATCCGTTTGTGAGAACGGTAAAAATGAGTTGTACCGCAAGCCGCAGTCTATTCATACTTTTTCACCCAATCCCAATGCATTCCATACAGATCATTACCGCTTTTCTCCATATATCGGCCAATTCGCCGGAGGCGATCCCCATGCCCAGAAATACGATTCCGGTCAGCGTTCCTCCGATCCACCAGAATCGGTCACTCTTTTTCCAAAAGCGCATTGACTCTCTCCTCCCATGCGGATTTTTCCATGGAACCGATCACCGTGTCCAGGATCGTTCCGTTTTCGTCTATGAAAAATGTGGTGGGAACTGCCGCCACATCGGTGAGAAGCGCGTCGTACAGGGACTTGTTCAGGAGCAGATGGGGGTAGTCGGCCCCGGTCTTCTCAATCAGCTCCTCCACCAGCTCCATGGTCTTAGGCTCCGTGCCCTCAGGTATATCGCTGATAATACCCAGAATCTGGAATTCCTCGGAATCATATTCTTCTGCCAGTTCGCCCAGTCCGGGCATCTCGCGCAGACAGGGATTGCAATAAGTGGCCCACACATTGACCATTGTGAGTTTTGATCTCGAGAAAATGTCGCCGGATACGGAGTTTCCCTCTGTATCCGTAGCCTCAAAGCTGAGCGGCTGTGCCTCTTCCCCGGAAGACTGCGCGGTGCCGGAAGGATCAGAGGAATTTCTCGAAAACTCCGTCTTTGTGCAGCCTGCAAGTAAAATAACCGCCGCCAACAGCGGTAAAAATAGCGCGCATTTTTTGCTCATATTTACTCCGTTCCCGCATATAGCGTACTGTCCCGCGATATTGCGTAGATTCATTTTTTAACGCCCGTTTTGGACATGCTCCTTCCGAGCGTTTTGATCTGTAAGCATACTATAGTTAATAGGCGGGATAATGTCAAGGCATTGCCGGGAAAATTGTTGTTGCATTTCCCCAAAGCTTATGCTATGATGTTAAAAATCTTTAAAAGAACGGATTCCCGAAACGGAAAACAGGGGGAGAGAAATGCTGGATCGGATATTTGAGATTCTCATAAGCAGGGACGACGATAGATAGCGCTTGTAGCTGTGGAAACATAGGTACAAGCGCTGAATGTGTTGTACCTATGCGGAGAAGAACAGATCGAGCCGGAGAGCAGACTTTCCATATCGGCGGCGCGCCGTGCCGCCTGTGACAGGACAGAGAGATCAGTACCGCATTGGTAAGAGATTACGGATGCAGGGCTGGTCTTTTTATATGCTCAAATTCAAATATCCTTTATAATCCATGTTAGGTAATTGCGAAACTCCCTTTTGTGGAGCAGGGAGTGGGCAATATATACAAAATAAGGGCGACTTGCCACCGCATCGGAGCCCGTTTTTGCATATATTGACCAGTCCCGTCACTTGTTTCAAAGAGTTTCGCAATTGCCTAAATAATCCATATCAATGAAAGGGGGTGATCCCATGGGACATTGCGACGATGTCCGTATGGATGCATTCCATACCTTTGCCTTACAGAGAACGTAAATCAATACCCCTTTGGGGATTACCGAAAAGGAGATCAAAATGAAACAACATATACAAGAAAACGAGAAAAACCCGGCGGCTCCCACGCAGGTATCCGGTTTTTCTCTTGAAGAGATCGGACAGCAGGCGGGGAAGGAGATATTGCTCCACGGCAGCATATATAAACTGCGGCGTATGAGCGGCTTTGCCTTTGTGCTGCTGCGCACCGGCCGGCATGTGATCCAGTGTGTGTACAGCCCGGAATTTTCCCGTTTTGGGATGGAGGAGCTTACGGAGGAGAGCTGCGTACGGGTCCGTGCGCTGGTTGCGCCGGAGGAGCGCTCCCGGCTGGGCTGGGAACTGCGGCTGCTGGAACTGGAAACCTTGTCTGTGCCCACAGAGCTTATGCCCATTGTGATCAACCACAAGAAGGTAGACACTTCCATTGAGAATCTGTTGGACTACCGGATGCTGACTCTGCGCAACGAAAAGCAGCGGGCTATATTCAAGATTCAGGAAGGAATCTGCAGGGGCTTTAGGGGCTTTTTGCAGGAGAGGAATTTTACGGAGATCCATTCCCCCAAGCTGGTGGAGGCCGGAGCGGAGGGCGGCGCCAATATCTTTTCTCTGGATTATTTTGGAAAACAGGCGTATCTTGCCCAAAGTCCGCAGTTTTATAAGCAGATGATGGTGGGAGTGTTCGAGCGCGTATATGAGATCGGGCCGGTGTTCCGGGCGGAAAAACATGACACCTCCCGGCACCTGAACGAATATACCGGTGTGGACTTTGAGATGGGCTATATCGAGAGTTTTCAGGAGATCATGGAGACAGAAGAGGCAATGTTACAGGCGGCGCTGGCCGGCCTGGGGGAGCTGTGCGGACAGGAGCTTGATATGCTGCAGGTCTCCATGCCGCGGTTTTCCATGCCTGCGTCTTCCGGTGAGGGCTTGGAAGATGCCCGGACCTGGGGGGTGGAGATACCGCCCGGGCGGGAGGACATGCCCATGGGGCGCATCCCGAGGATTCGCTTTGACCGTGCCAAGGCTCTGGTGGCGGAATACTATCACAGGCCCATGGGGGATAAGGAGGATCTTGAGCCGGAGGAGGAAGACCTGTTGTGTCAGTATATCAGGGGACACTATGGCAGCGCATTTGTGTTTGTGACCCATTATCCCACGGCAAAACGTCCCTTTTATGCCATGGAAGACCCGGATGATCCGGCTCGGACTCTGAGCTTTGACCTGCTCTTTCGCGGGGTGGAGATCACCACCGGAGGCCAGCGGATTCACGACTATGAGCAGCAACTGGAAAAACTCCGGCGGCGGGGCATGGACCCGGAAGGATTTGCCGGTTACCTGCTGATGCACCGCCACGGCATGCCGCCCCATGGGGGCATGGGGCTGGGACTGGAGCGTTTTACCGCCCGGTTGCTGGGCTATGATAATGTGCGTCAGGCCTGTCTGTTCCCCAGGGATATACACAGGCTGACACCGTAAGCTATATGGGGGCCGGCGGTTTTTGCGCCAGTGCCCCCATAGGGTATACACAAATGAGCGAAATTGTGATACAATCAGTATACAAACAGGAATCATAATGGTGCGGAATCTATTGTACAAGGAGAACGCCATGATCAAAATACTGATAGCCGAAGATGAAGAACCTATAGCAAACCTGATCCGCATGAACCTGACCCGCGCCGGATACAACTGCACATGGGCGGCGGACGGAACGGAGGCGGCGGATCTGATGCAACAGCGCCCTTTTGACCTGGCGCTGCTGGATATCATGCTGCCGGGCTGCAACGGCTACGAACTGCTCCAATATGCCCAGTCCATGGGGCTGCCCGTGATCTTTCTCACGGCGCTGGGAACCACGGAGAACAAGGTAAAAGGGCTGAAAATGGGAGCGGACGACTATCTGGCCAAACCCTTTGCCATCCCCGAACTGCTGGCCCGGGTGGAGACCGTGTTGCGCCGTTATCACAAGTCGGAGGGCACGCTAAAAGTCTTTGACATTACTATAGATACCGCCTCCCGGCTGGTGCTGCAGGACGGGCGGCAGATTGCGCTGACGATGAAAGAATTCGATCTGCTCCTGCTGCTGGCCCGGAACCGGAATATCGCTCTGTACCGCGAGACAATATATGAATCCGTGTGGGGCGGAGAGTACGAGGGGCAGAGCCGCACCATTGATCTGCACGTTCAGCGTCTGAAGAAAAAACTGGGATGGAATGAAGAGATCACGGCCGTCTATAAGGTGGGTTATCGTCTCGCAGGCGAATAGGCTGAGGAAAATAACGCATGAAATTTACGGGGAAACTTTTTTTGTGGATCATGGTTCTGATCACTGTGGCCTTTATTGCCTTTGGCATGTGGATGCTGGATTCCAGTTTTAATCGGATGCTGGAGCAGGAGCGGCATCAGGCCAGCCAGGAAATACAGATGTTTCAATATTTTCTGGAAGTGGGCTACATGTCCGGAGAGGAGTACGGGGAGGTCTATGCCTTGCAGAAAGCCATAGACAGTATGACGATCAATGTGGACCGAACGGGGAGCAGCTGTATCATATTGGACGGGGACGGAGTCTGCCATAGCGGGCAGCAGGAGTTGGAGCAGCTGAAACTGATCGTGGATGTACAGAAGATGATGGACATCCGCAACGAAACAGGGGAAAACAGCTATATCTGGCAGATATGTATGGGAAACCAGGGGCATGAGCTGGCCAGCATGTGTATCAGTATGCTGGGAAATACGCCATATTATCTGCTGGTCAGCCGCGATATCCAGAGTATTTATGACACCCGGGCAGACATGGTCCGCCAGTATCAGATAATGCTGTTTGTTCTGCTGGCCGTGGCGGCAGTCTGCGCCTGGGTGCTGGCCCGTTATCTGACCAGACCCATCCGCAAGCTGGGATGGGTGACGAAACGGATCGCGGCCGGGGATCTGACGCGGCGTTCGGACTACCGCCAGCCGGACGAGGTAGGGGAACTGGCGGAAAGTTTTAACCTGATGGCTGACCGTCTGGTGGAGCAGATGAGGGAAAAGGAATTGGAGGCCAAGCGTCAGGAGGATTTTACAGCTGCCTTTGCCCATGAGCTGAAAACGCCGTTGACCTCCATTATCGGGTACGCTCAGATGCTGGATACCATGGAACTGAATCAGGAGGATCACCGCACCGCCAGCCATTATATTTACACCCAGGGTATAAGGCTGGAGCAGCTTTCCCACAAACTGCTGGAATTGGTGAGCATGGAAAAACAGGATTTTACCGTAAAACCCATCAAGGCCACAGCAGTGGGAGGAAATCTGTGGACTACCATGCGCCCCATCTGGGAGGGACGCCAGATACAGGGCAGTATCCGCATGGAGCAGGCTACTCTGTGGGGAGATATGGAATTGCTGCTGTCCCTGCTGTACAATCTGTTGGACAATGCCACCAAGGCGGTGGGGGAGAAGGGACAGATCAGTCTGGAGGGACGACGCCTACGGGAGAAGATGCCCGCGGGATTTCTGGAGGACTTTCAGGACAGCCAGTGGGATTCCGAACAGGAGGAAACGCGTCAGAAAAAATGGTACGGAATCCGTATATGCGATAACGGACGGGGGATTCCCCAGGAGGAGATCAAACGTATAACGGAGCCGTTCTATATGGTGGACAAATCCCGTTCCCGCAAAGAAGGAGGCGCGGGGCTGGGCATGTCGCTGTGCCAGCGTATTCTACAGCTCCACAGAGGCAGCTGGAAGATGCGCAGTACATTGGGAGAGGGCACGGAAATATTGATCCGTCTGCCCATGGACCCGCCGGAGTAATATGCCGCACAACCCACCGGCGCTGTGGCGTGTGGGCAGAATATACCGCTTTATATCGGGGGAAGAGTAAAGATGAAAAGATATGCGGGAATAGGGATGGCTGTGCTGCTGATCCTGGCGGCGCTGTTTGTGCCCAAAGGATGGTTTGCGCTGCGGGATGCCGCCTCGTCCAACAATTTTCAGGAAGGGTCACTGGCTCCTCTGGTGGTGGCGGAGCTGGACCGGAGTTATGAACGCAGGGTTTACGAGAGGATACGAAACTATCTGGGAGCCCAGGCTACCGGGGATGTGATCTGTAGCTCCAAAGAGATAGACACAGAAAACGAAAACCTGGAGGAGGAGCTGTATCAGGCGATGAACTGCGTACTGGTGAGCGCATTGCAGGATAGGGGATACATGATGTTGGGTGAAAAACTGGGGGGAGCGCCTGTGGGGATAGAGAGCTGCACCCAATACGTTCTGATCCGGGAATCCGACGGACAGATCCTGCTGGTAGCCAATGATATTCTGCTGAGCAAGGGAGAAGGTATTTACGCGGAACTACTCATCGACGGAGTGGACGGAACCGTTTATTATCTGAGCAGCGATGAGTATGGTGACATACGCAAAACCCAGGCCCTGCTGCATGACGGTGACATCGAGCTGTGGTACTGGCTGGCGAACGATAATTATGCCATATTGTCGGAGGTTTACGAGTCCGCCCATGACGATATGGAAGAGACCGAGGATGTAACTCTGAACGTACAAGAAAACGTTGCCAGCACGGTTATCAATTATCTGGATAACGCATACTCCGATGCCTGGATATATGAGGACGAGAGCGCGCTGACTTTTTGCTACCGTCTGCTTTTCGGGCAAAATATGACCAGCTGGAGTCTGGAGATCGACGATATAGAGGAAAGTAATTACATACGGCTCCGGGTAGGTTTTCAGGCTATAGTCAGCGCCATCCCGGAGATGGCCCAGAGGATAGAGTTGTCGAGATACGATGATTTTTTTGAATGAGGATAGCGGGGGTACAAGTGCCATGCAGAGGATAATGGTGGTGGATGACGCGGAGATAAACCGCGAGTTGCTGCATAATATACTGAAAGACAGCTATATTATCGACATGGCCGGAGACGGGGAAGAGGCTTTGCAGAAACTGCACAGGCATGAGAACGATACGGCGGCGTTGCTGCTGGATCTGCATATGCCCAAGATGGACGGCTATTCCGTTATCGCGGAGATGAAAAAAGACGGTCTGCAGAACAGGATTCCGGTGCTGGTGATAAGCGGCGAGCGCTCCGTGGAAGTGGAGGACAAGTGCTTTAAGATGGGTGTCTCCGACTTTATCCGCAAGCCCTTTGACGCTTCCATTGTCAGAAACAGAGTGAAAAATGCGGTGGAACTTTTTGCCTGCAAAAACCAGCTGCAACAAAAGGTCGAGGAACAGACGGAGACACTGAAAAAGCAGTATCAGATCATCCAGATGCAGTCGGAGAAACTAAAGGAGGCAAAACCCTTTGGAAAATTGATGATGCAGTACCGATGCGCCATTATGGAGGTGGAGACAAAACTCAAAGTGCTGAATGACGAATTCACTCAGACTTACAACAGGAATCCCTTTGAATCTATTCAGAGCAGGCTGAAAACACCCGAGAGCATCTATGAGAAAATGCGCCGTAAAGGCTATCCCGTCACGGTGAAGAATATAGAGAGATATCTCAGCGATGTGGCCGGGGTCAGGGTAATATGCTCCTTTCCTGACGATATATACCGGCTGGCTCAGCTTTTTGTACGCCAGGATGATATCATCCTGCTCAAGGAAAAGGACTATATCAAGCATCCCAAGGACAACGGATATAGGAGCCTGCACCTGATCTTAAATATTCCCATATTTTTGTCCAAAGGAAAAAAGTACATGAAAGTGGAACTGCAGTTCCGCACTATCGCCATGGACTTTTGGGCCAGCCTGGAACACAAGCTGAAGTACAAGAAAGATATGGAAAACGCGGAGGAGATCGTGGCGCAGCTGAAAGCCTGCGCCGAATCCATCGAGGCGTTGGATTACCAGATGCAGGAGATCAGAGACAAGATTGACAAGCCTAAGAAGTAAAACGCCCATAAAAAGCGGAACTTCCCGGCGCACCGCCACAGGGCGGGACGCCGGGAAGAATTTATTTTTCCAGAATCATCAGTACGCCTTCCGGTCCCAACGGATTTGCCGGTGCATTCAGGGTTCCCTGATCAATGCATTCCTCCACTACGTCATGGAAAAAACGGTTGCAGGCGATACAGTTGTTATAGTAGACATATTCCGACATGAGATGCGGGGGGATATGCTTTTTCATAAACTCCGCCAATTCTGCTGCCAGATTGCGGGCCAGTTCTCCGGTGCGCTCCACCAGCCCATCGGCTATACTCCAGAGTGCTTGGTCAGAGTCATTATCCAAGACCACAATGGCGGGCTTTAAGAACTCCCCGTCCTTTTGCAGATAGCCGCATTGTATAGCCTTGGCGGCAATTTCCTGCTCCTCCTCATTCAGTTCGGACAGGGGCAGGCCGTTCACACTACGGATGGTGAGTAGCAGCATCGGGTCCTGAGAAACATTGTGCCCGCATGTAAAATGTTTCTGCAGACGGTTTCCATACAGATTGCTTAAAGATATCTTGGAGTAGCCTCCGGTGTGCCATGCCCCTATGCCGTCACAGCCGTAAAAGTAGCTGACTTCTTCAAAGGCTTCTATGGCTACGGTTGTGTACGGCCTTTTGGCCGGCTCCGTGTGGGAAAAAATTTTCCCCAATTCATCTTCAACTTTTCTCTGAAATGCCCAGATCGCTCTGGCGGTCAGGAGCCAGAGTATCAGGCGGCTGTCTGCGGAAAGGCCGGGCCAATGTAAGGTCCGGATTTTTTCCTTTTCAGTTTCTGCCGTTTCAGTTAGGTGCCGGCGGAAAGCGGGAGCCTGTTTTCTATATATTTCATTGGCGGCCAGATACTCTTTTTTATCCACGATCAGCACATTGGAGATATATTTTCCGGCTCCCGTGCTGCGCAGCATACCGTAGCTGCCATTTACACCCCTGCATTGGATCTCCAGCTCCTGCTCGATATAGGGCATGGGCACGTTCAGCTCCCGAGCCAGTTCTTCGGCAGACTTGGCAGTTGACCTGCACATATATATCAGGTTTTGAGACAGAATGCGTTCCGCTTTATCTCTGGGGTCCCCCTCCTGGGGATTGCCTGTCCCGATAAAGCACAGGGATATCGGCTGTAGTGTTCGGTTTATATTCGGATTATGTTGTTCCATCTTGTGAACCTCCTTGTTATGTTCGGCAGTTGCCTTTTTAATGGTCTTGCGGGCCAAAAACAGTCTCTGTTTCACAGTGTTTATATTAAGACCCAGACTGGCGGCGATATCGGCGATCTTGCGCTCCTCCAGATAGTACATGATCATAACGCTGCGATAGCTCCGGGATAAGAAGGACATTTCCCGAAACACTTCCCTTAGCTGTTTTTCCCGATCCTCCCGTTCAAACCGCTCCTCCAACATGGTATCTATGGGATTGCCTGTCATACTGCGCATTTGCTCCGGGAAAGCTTCCCCTGCGGGATACTCCTGAGAACCCGCATTCTCCATAGACACGAACCTGTCGTTCTCCCGCTTTCTCCGCTCACAGTGATCCGCATAGACACGATGTGCCACAGTCCAGGCGAACGCGGGGAAGTGTTGAATCTCCGTATTTCGCCGCAGAGCTTTCAGTATAGCCAGGATCATGTCCGAACACAGATCCTGTGCCTCGTGGAAAGTGCTGCAATGGCGGTACGCGTATGCGTACAGTTTGTCCAGAAACCGCGGGTCGGCCAGCAGTTTGATCGCCTCATCACTTTTCATATGTTTTTCGCTCCATTCATGAATGTTACACTTATATAGTCGGCGGAAATGGGGAAGGGTTATACTGAATATGAAAAAATTTTTAGATAAAAAAGAGCATGGTGTAACGGGGTTTTGTAATATAGACATAAAGGCAAACCATAATTACCTGAACTTCGTTGACAGTCCAAACAAAATGCAGTAACATATCGATATCGGTTAAAGCTGAAAATTATCCGATTGCGAAAGGGGAAAAATGGGGAAAATGATGAAAAGAGTTGTGGTGGTATTAGTTCAGTGTCAAACGCCTGGATGTCCGATAAACCATGAGTCTGATCATAAGGATTACAAAGTAGTAGCACATAGGCACGTTCCGGCAAATTGATAAAGACTGTTTGGAGATATTAGAATGAGACATCAGAAGAGATGCAGGTTATTCTGTATTATTTTATCCGTATTGATCATTTCGCTAATCTCCTGTGGACTCCGGGATAACCCGGAGTCCGTTTCAATTGGCGAAAACCAGGAGGGGGTTGTGCCGGTGGCGGAGTTTTATGATATGAGGCTGTGAACAGCATTGGATTATTTTTGGAAATATACTTTCAGCGAGGATTGGCTATACTGTACTGCTCGTAAGCGCAGCGGCCCGGAGCCGGCCCAGGACCTAATACATCGCAATGTTTGGGTCGTATATAGAAATGGGATATATGACGCTTTTGCCCCCCGGATCTATATTGAGCGTGAAGGGGGAATTCCGCTTGCACTGTTTGCGGACAGGGAAAATAATTTTTTCATATTCTGCAAGGACGACAACGGGGTATTCTCTCTGGAAAAATATGATGTACATTGCGAAACGATGGGAGCCAAGTATCTGGAAAGGCAATGAAGGCCACCCGCAGCCCGGCATGAGGTAAATGCCCCTTATTTCCGCATTCTTACAATAGGTAAAAATGCTTTAGCCGCAGTGGGAAACTCTTATGTACCCATGCCGATTGTGGGCAGCATTATTTTAGGGCTTTTCTCCGGCATCCTGATTTTGCTGGCGCGGGTATATGGTTTAGGGGAAATTTTATGGTATAATTAGTGGGTGCTTTTATTTTGGAATAGAGAGGTGCCTATATGCATACGAAAAAATTTTATGCTGGAGAAATTGATGGATCATTAGAGGACTATCAAGAAATAACATTTTTTTTTGATTCAAATTGTAAAGGGCCTAATGATAAAGTAAACAAATCGGATTTCCTCTACCAAATCGCTACTATTGAAGATTTCTATTTCATTTTACAGAATGACAAAAAAGTGCTGGAGCATGGCGGGAACTATTTGTTTCAGGTGAATACAGATAAAAATCTGGAAGTAATGTTACAAAGCTATCAGTTGTTTTCCTTTATGATTTTTTTCAAGAATTCAAGAGATCGTTTATATGGAAAAATGCAAAATTTTAATCGAGAAATATGTAATCAGTCGGAGAAACATATTTCCGAAAATATTTCGGAATTTACAAGAATGAATTGTCATGGTAAATTTATTCGTGGGGCGTTGGTAAATCTGGGCTATAGTATTTTGAAAAGCGATATAGAGTATAGTGATGAATTGGCATTGGCGTTTGAAATCTATCAGACAGCGATTTTGATAAATGACGACGTTATTGACCGTGCAAGTTTGAGGAGAAATCAGCCAACTATTCCGGTTCATTATATGAACGACTGGGAAACTAAGGGTATACAGATAAAAAGAAATGCTTATAATGTGGCTAATTCAATGGCCATTTGCGCAGGTGGCCTTGGGATGTGTTATGCAAATCAAAAGGTGGCAGAAACATATAACGGGTCAGACAACCTTGGGACTTTGTTAAAATATTTTAATCAAGTAATAATAAACACTATTCAAGGCGAAATTATTGATGTGATCTTACCGTTTGAAGAGCAGAATTTCTGCTCAAATGAAGATGATCTAGTAGATTCCATTACGGAAATATATCGTTTGAAAACAGCGTGGTATACGGTGATAGGCCCGCTATGCCTGGGTATGATTCTGGCTGGTGGGGCAGATGAAGATATTAAAAAAATAGAGAATTTCGCAGAGAGTCTGGGAATAGCATTTCAAATAAAAGATGACATACTTGGAATCTATGCAGATGAAGATAATATAGGGAAGAACGTTGGCTCTGATATAACGGAGTTTAAGCAAACTTTATTATATGCATACATACGGAATCAGAAAGAATATTTTAGTAATCTTCTTCAATATTATGGAAAAGAAAATTTATCTTATGAGGATGTAAAAGCAATTAGAGATCTGTTCTCCAAGTCAGGTGCTTTAGCGTATGCGGAACATGAAATGAATAGGTATTTTGAATTGGCAATAAAGGGCTTGAAATCTATGAAATTTATACCAGAAGAAAAAGAAACGATATTATTCGGTTTGATCTGGTATCTAAAACTGAGAAAGATTTAACCTTTCATCATGTGGAGTACTTAGGCAATTGCGAAACTCTTTGAAACAAGTGACGGGACTGGTCAATATATACAAAAACGGGCTCCGATGCGGTGGCAAGTCGCCCTTATTTTGTATATATTGCCCACTCCCTGCTCCACAAAAGGGAGTTTCGCAATTACCTATGTGGAGTACTTACCGAAAGAATATGTGCACCGTGAAAAGTGCTATAATTGTTCGGGACATTACTTAGTGCAGCTATGGGGGAAAGAGGAAATATGATCGACACACACGGACACTATGACGACAAGGCATTTGACGAAGACCGGGAGGAAGTTCTGAACGATCTGGCGGCCCACGGCGTATGCCGGGTCATAAACAGCGGCTCCAGCCTGGAGTCCTGTGAGCGGACTATAGCGCTGACGGAGAAATATTCCTTTGTATATGGTTCTCTGGGTATTCATCCCTGCGATACGGCGGAGCTGACCGAGGTGGACATGGACTGGCTGACTCGGCAGAGCAGATTGGATAAATGCGTTGCAATCGGCGAGATCGGTCTGGACTATTATTGGGATGAGCCGGAACGGGAAGTGCAGAGAAAATGGTTTGTGCGGCAGCTGCGGCTGGCTCAGGAGGTGGGGCTGCCGGTGGTGATCCACTCCAGAGACGCGGCTCAGGACACAGTGGAATTGATGCAGACGGAGCATGCGGAGAAGAGCGGCGGCGTCATCCATTGCTATTCCTACAGCCGTGAACTGGCCCGCTGCTTTTTGGATATGGGTTTCTATATAGGAGTGGGCGGCGTGGTGACTTTTAAAAACGGCAGAAAGTTAAAGGAGACGGTGGAGTATCTTCCCATGGACCGGATACTGTTGGAGACGGACTGCCCCTACTTAAGCCCTGTGCCCAACCGGGGCAAGCGCAACGACTCCCGCAACCTTAGATATGTAGTGTCTCAGATTGCGCAGATCAAGGGACTTACAGAGGCAGAGGTGGAGAGGATCACTACGGAGAACGCGCTGCGCCTGTATCCTAAATTGCAGGTATAAGTCCCCCTGTGTGAGAACCTATGGAAATGACCGTAGGTTCTTTTTATGTAAAAATCCTTGACAAATATATCGCACTGCGATACTATTGAATATATCGAAGTGCGATGTATCGAGGTGAGATGTATGATATAAAGCATGATTGCGGGCGGAGGGGTGAACGTGGAAGAACATATCAAAAAAGTATATGTCCCAATGACTGAAACCGGATTTTATATCCTGTATTGTCTGCAGGAACCTATGCACGGCTACAATATCGTACAGCGTGTGTTGGAACTGACGGACGGGGAAATACGCATCAGCCCCGGCACGATGTACGGGAGCCTGTCTAAGATGGAGAGAGACGGGATCATCGCCTTCGTCCGGGAAGAGGAAAAACGAAAGATTTACCGGATCACGGAGCTGGGCAGACAGGTGCTGGAGCTGGAGATCCGGCGTATCCGGCGGCTGTATCGTACAGTGGAGGGCATCGGGCTGCAGGAGGAGCCTGCGGCGGGCATAGAATTAAGATGCGCACAGCCTTAACGCTTAAGCGCATGTGTGAAATGTAGACGGGAGGTGCGGGAAACACATGAGTAATACATTGACAAAAATAAGAATGTTCACAATAGCTGATTTTAAGGAGGAGGAGCAATGGCTGCGGGAGATGCACCGTATGGGCTGGAAACTTTTTAGCATGAGCCCTCCCTGCATATTTCAATTCGAGAGATGTGAACCCGAGGACGTAGTGTATCAACTGGATTTTCGCAACAGGCGGGACGGAGACGGTTCGTCATATCGGCAGATATTCCGCGACTGCGGCTGGGAGTATGTGGACAGTTGCTTGAGCTTTCACTATTTCCGTAAACCGGTGACGGAGATGGAGGGAGAGGAAGAGATCTTCAGCGACAACACTTCCCGCGCCGAACTGCTGGGACGAATATGGAAATGTCGGATGATGCCCATATTTGTTATTTTTTTCGGATGCCTTTTGCCGCAGATACACAGTAGCATATCGGGGGAGGTCCCCCTGGACGCGTTTTTTGTATTATTTTGCGTGCTGTTTTTTTTGTATTTTCGATTGATTATTCATGTAGGTGTGAAATTCTACAGGATGAGGCGCAGCCTGGAATGATGTGGCAATCAGGAGTTGCGGAAAAAGTGCACGAAAATACTGTAGTTAGTGCGGCATTATAGGTTTACAAGACGGGAACGCGCATCTATAATAAGGTTTGGATAAACGATCAAGATGCATACCGCAAGATCGTGATATGCAGGAAAGAGGTAAATATGTCATTAGAGGTAAAGGAACTGACCAAAAAATACGGAGAAAAAACAGTGGTAGACGCTCTCTCGTTTTCGCTGGAAACTCCCGGAGTTTATGCTCTTTTAGGGACAAACGGAGCAGGAAAGACCACATCTATCCGTATGATCCTGGGGATGCTGGCCTGTGACGGCGGGCAGGTGCTGTGGCAGGGTAAGCCGCTGGACGCCATGCATATGAATGTGGGCTACCTGGCGGAGGAGAGAGGTCTGTATCCCAAATACGAGCTGATGGATCAGCTTTTGTATTTCGCGAAACTGAAAGGGGTGTCCAGAGAGACAGCCAAAAAGAGGATAGCCTACTGGGCCAAGCGCCTGGAAGTGGAGGAGTATCTTTATCCGCCAAAGACAAAAGGTAAAAAACCGGAGAAACCCAAGACCGCCGATCAGCTTTCCAAGGGCAATCAGCAGAAGATCCAGCTGATGGCGGCGCTGCTTTCGGAGCCGGAACTGCTGATCCTGGATGAGCCTCTCAGCGGATTGGACCCTGTGAATACGGACCTGTTCAAAGGGATCATCAGGGAGGAGATGGAGAAGGGAAAATATCTGATCATGTCTTCTCACCAGATGGCGACCATAGAGGAATTCTGCGAGGACATAACGATCCTGAACCGCGGTAAAACCGTACTGCAAGGGAATCTGAACCAGATTAAGCGCAGCTATGGGCGTGTCAATATGTTTGTCAAATGTGACAGGCCTTTTGAGGATATCATTGCCCGGCACGAACTGCCGGTGATCAATGACACGCCTGATGACAAACAACTGAGAGTGACCGGCGAGGCCCAGGCCCTTGCCTTTTTGCAGGATCTGTTAAAAGAGCAACGCCAGGTTGTAAAGTTTGAACTGCGGGAACCTTCGCTTCATGAGATATTTGTGGAGAAAGTGGGAGGCGCCCAGGAGGAAGAGCCATCCGATGCCGCTGCCCTGCAAAATGCGGAGAACGGAGGCAGCCATGAAGAGAAGTGATTACGCGGGATGGAAAGAAGTGTTTTCTTTCTCGCTGAGACAGGAGTTGAAACAGAAGTCTTTTAGAGGACTTTTGATCGTGATGTGCGTGTTGATCCTGGTGTTTGTACCGGTGAGCACCTGGCTGGGACAGCGGGGTGAAGAACAGGAGAAGGACACGGAGGTGAGTCTTCTTACAATCTATGACGAGACCGGTCTGAATATTGATTATACCCATGCCCTGGAGGGGGAGCGTTACGCAACCATGCAGGTGGTCCGGGTTCCCGGTGAAGGATTTGAGGAACATGTAAAGGCTCTGGAGGAAAGTGAGGACAGCACGGAGCTGATCGTTCATATTGCCTACGAGGAGGCGGGGTATTTTAACCTGACTTTTGTCAAAGCGGCCACAGCGGATCTGAAGGATAAGGACTGTGATAAGCTTACCCAGGATTTTACGGACTTTTTTCAGGATGCCCGCATAAGCGCGGTGGATGTCAGCCCGGAGCAGATGGAATTTATCAATCAGCCGGTGGAGACCCGTATAGAACATACCACTCCGGAGGGAGAGATAGCCCCGGAGGAGGAGGGAGAGGGTATCTCCATGACAGAGTACTATGTGCTGCTGGGGGGAATCGTAGTCGTTATGCTGATCGTCAATATGGGCGGAGGACAGATCGCCTTTTCCATTGTCACAGAGAAGAGCACCAGGGTTGTGGAATATCTGATGATCAACGTGCGTCCTATGGCGCTGATCCTGGGTAAGATCCTGGCGGCGCTGTCTACGGTTATGATTCAGTTCGCGACCTATGGTATCTGCTATCTTATTTCATGCGGAATCAGCGGTGTGCTGTTTGGCAGCGGCGGTGCCGGGGCAGAGCAGGCACCGGCATTGGAGGCGCTGTTTACCGGTGTCAATGTGGGTACAGTTCTGCTGGCGGTGGTGATGATCCTGGCGGGCGTGTTCTTTTACAGTATCGTGGCGGGGCTGGCAGGCGCTTCCGTCAGCAAGATGGAAGAGATGGCGGAGGGGTTGAAACTTTACCAGATGTTTCTGGTGATTGGCTCCTATATAGGAATCTTTCTGTGTATCATGCAGATGCTGGGAAAGGTAAGCCAAACCGTGGTAGACATTTGCTGTATTATACCGTTGTCCGCGCCATTTGTAATGCCGGCCAATCTGCTGTTGGGCAAATTGAGCATGTCGGTAGCCCTGATCAGTCTGGCGGTGGTGATCCTGAGCACGGCAGGGCTGTTTTCCTTCACGGCCAAGGTTTATGAGTCCATGATCTTTTATAACGGCAATGTGCTGAAACTGAAGGATATCTTACAGATAGCCAAGAACCGCAGACTGGCGGCTAACGCCGTAAAACGTTCGGGAGAGGAGGAGAAACATCATGAATAAAGGACTGTTCAGCGGATGGCGGGATGTATTCTCTTTTACACTGAAACAGGCTGCGGGAAAAAAATACCGCAATACTACGTTGGGGGTGGCCCTGGGAATGCTGGTGATCGGTCTGGCGATCAGTACGATCATGGCGTTTGTCCAGAAGGAGGAAGACGATAAGCGCTCTCCGATTCAGCAGGTTTATGTGGCGGACCGCAGTGAACTGGAGGTATTGTACCTGGACGGATTTATGGAGCAGTACCGTGATACCTTTCCGGAGGTTACCTTTGTGACGGCCTCGCAGCCGGTGGAAGAGCTGGCCCTGACGCTGGGAGAGCAGGAGCCCCGCGCGGTGATCCTGGAGATTGAACGCCATGGTCCTGCGGCGCAGCAGGGGTATCTGGTGACGGCTATCCTGCCCTACGGCAGCGAGATCAAAAAGGGAGAGGCAGAGGATCTTTGTCAGGCTTTTGTGGGTACGATGCAGCAGAGCACACTATTATCTTCCGGTATCGCTATGGATAAGCTGGTGATCGCCATGAGCGGCATACAGACCAGCCAGCTGGACGCGGGAGAGAAGGAGCGCAGCGTGGGAGAGCGTGTGGTGTCCATGGTCGTCCCCATGATCATCATGTTTTTAATATATCTGCTGACATTGCTGTACGGGATGAGTGTGGGAAATGCGGTCAGCGTGGAGAAGTCGTCCAAGCTGATGGAGATGATTCTGACCCTTACCAGGCCTTATGGTCTGATATTCGGCAAAGTTCTGGCGATTACGGTCACAGCCATTGTCCAGATCCTGCTGTGGATCGGCAGTCTGGTGGGCGGATTTTTCCTGGGACATGGAATCGCGGGCGCAGTGATCTATCCTGAATACCACAATGTGCTGTTGGAGATATTTGCGCTGCTGCACGGGCAGACAGAGGGCAGCGCCTTTGCTCCCGGCGCCATGGTGTTGGCGGCGTTTACCATATGCCTGGCGTTTTTGTTCTACTGTATGCTGGCCGGACTGATTGCCTCTTTTGCCAACAAGGCGGAGGAGCTGGGACAGATCATGGCTTGTTATCAGATGGTCGTGATAGCGGGATTTTTTGGCGCGTATCTGCTGCCGCCGCTGTGTGAAAGCGATTGGATCAACACGGTGCTGCGGATCGTGCCGGTCACCAGTGCTTTCCTGCTGCCGGGCGATATTCTGGTGGGCAATATATCCGCAGCGCAGGGATTGCTCTATGTGGCGATTCTGATCGTGTTTACCGCGATATTGGTGGTGTGCACCGGCAGGGTCTACAGAGGGCAGTTGTTCTACCGCGGCAAGAGCCTGAAGGAGCGTCTGCGCGGCGGAAAAGCTAAAAGCTTTTAAATCGGGAATTGCGGGGGTAAAAGATGGATTCCAAGAAAACTAATATAATATGGGCAATAAGTTTGATTGCAATAAGTATTACAACGGTTATGCTGGTGGGAGCTAATATTGCCCGGATAGAGCTGCCTGATATTGCGGTAAGAGTATTAGGGGCGATAGATTTAGTTTCACTTTCTGCTTTTGCATTTTCTACTGTAATAAGAGCTAAAAACAAAAAATAGGAGCACTTCCCGTAAAGGGAAAAATAAAAGAGGTATCCGCGCAAACAGCTGCAGATGCCTCTTATTATATTATTGTCAGGCCGCAAAAGTAATAACGCCATAAATAGGGCCGGGCAAATGGCGAAAAATGTAAACGCTTGATGCATATGCGGAGTTGTGTTATAATTTTTCTCATAGTGACAGAGGATCTATATGCGTGCCAGATAGCGCCGGAGGTATACCAATGAAAAATAAGAATTTTTTGCAGAGCGTTGTGTGCGCGTTCCGGGGAATCGCCGGCGGCTTTCGGGAAGAGCGCAATTTTAAGATTTATGCCTGTATAGCGGCAGTGGTTCTGGCACTTAACATTTTAACATCATCGGGCCTTTATGATTACATACTCTTTCTGGCACTCTCCTGCGGTGTGTTCGCGGCGGAATATGTCAACACGGCGGTGGAACGGCTCTGCGACAGCTTTTGCGCGGAAGAGAACAGGGACGTCAGGTTTGCCAAAGATGTTTCGGCTGCCGCGGTGCTGATCATGGGAATCGCCTTCTTCGGAGCCGAGGGCGCGGTTCTGTTCTCCAACTTTTTGAGGATGCTGTAACACGTATGATACTTATAAAAATGTATGTGACTATGTTTCCTGTGATCCTGGCAGGAATACTGAATATGCTGTTTGTGAAAACTTCGCTCTATCAGCGTCTCAAATGCCCTATGGACGGCGGCCTGAGGCTTAAGGACGGCAGGCGTCTGTTCGGCGACAACAAGACCTGGGCGGGTTTTATGGGTATGATACTGGCGGGGGCGCTGTCTCAGTTGTTATGGGGGCTGGTCTGCCGGGCCATGCCGGATATGTGCTATATCTACCATACATATGAGAATACGCCCCTGTTCAATATGCTGGCGGGAGGGGCCATGGGACTGACCTATATGCTGTTTGAACTGCCCAACAGCTTTGTCAAGAGACGGCTTGATATTCCCTGTGGCAAGACCGTGGGGGGACTTAAGGGAGGCTTTTTCTTTGTAGCCGATCAGGTGGATTCCCTGTTTGGGGTGGGAATCGTCTTTGCTCTTTTGTATCCCATGCCCCTCTGGCAATATTTTCTGTATATTCTGCTGGGCGCGGTGACGCATATTGCGGTGAACGGACTGCTCTACAAGGCGAAGATCCGCAGGAATCTGTAAAAGAGCGGCAGTGGGAGAGGGACAAATGTTTATAGGAAAGTACAATAGATCCGTTATTCTGACATACATAGGAGTGGGAATTGCCTTTCTGGGCGTTGCCCTTGTCCTGGCCGGACACACGGCTTTGGCCATGATATGCCTTATCCTGGCGGGTATCTGCGATCTGTTTGACGGAGTCATCGCCCGGCGCTGTAAGAGAGATGAGGTTGCCAAAGAATTTGGCATACAGATAGACTCTCTGGCGGACGTTATAGATTTTTTGACACTGCCGTCAGTTCTGGGGCTGTATCTGACAAGCGGAGTGAGAGTGTTTCGCTACCCGATACTTTTGCTATATATACTCTGTGGGATCATCCGGCTGGCCTGGTTTAACACTTCGGCGGCAACAGAGGGAGTGAGGAGCCATTACGACGGCCTTCCTGTGACTTATTCCGCTCTGATCCTGCCGGTGTTGTGGGTGATATTGAAATATGTGGGATCAGTTCTGACCATGACGGTTGTGTCGGGAATATGGGCCGCAGCTTATATTGTCATGGGTCTTTTGTTTATACTCAATGTTAAGGTGCCAAAGCCCCGTGGAATCTGGTATGGGGTTTTAGGCATACTTGCGGTGGGAGTAACCGTGCTGATCCTGCTGTAAACAAATATTGATTATTTGACTTGAACTGAGATATCGAGTACGCCTGCTTGCATTGATCTGAACGATTAATCTAAACCATATTTAATGTATTTATTGAATTTGAACAGCAGCTTGGAGACGCATCCACATGGGAACTTACATAAAGATATATGACAGAGCGGCAGGTATCTTTCGGCGAGAAAAGCAATATGGTGAAAAGAGTCTGGAATTCCTGTACCATACAGTGCCGGGAAGGATTCTGCTGAAATTGTTTTTTTGCCGCAGGATTTATTCAAAACTAAACGGCACATGGATGAAAAGTTCTCTTTCCGCCGGGAAGATAGGGCCTTTTATCCGGGAGTACGACATCGACCTGTCTGATTGTGAGAGGCATGAACCTGCGGACTTTAAGAGCTTTGACGATTTTTTTACCCGAAAATATCATTGGCGCTGTGAGGCAGGAACGCGGGAGTTGATAGCTCCCTGCCGGGGCAGACTGTTGTCCTGCGGCATAGAAAAGGGGCTTGCGTTTCATATAAAAGGCGGTGTCTACACCTTGCCGGAATTGGTCGATAACCGGTTTGAACTGTCCCGGTACGAAGGAGGCGTTTGTCTGGTATACCGGCTGGCTCCCGAGGACTGCCACAGATATTTTTTCTGCGATGAAGGGCGGATACTTCGCACGGAGGAGATAAAGGGTGTTTTGCACACGGTGCGCCCCCTGTCGGAGAGATACCGGGTTTTTTCCAGAAACCACAGGATCTGTACTCTGATGCGCACAGAGCATTTCGGGGATGTGCTGCAGATAGAGGTGGGCGCGCTGCAGATCGGCAAGATCAACAACCATCCGGTTACGGAGTTTGCCAGGATGGACGAAAAAGGGTATTTCAGCTATGGCGGCTCCACGATTATACAGCTGTATTGCCCGGGCGTAGTCTCGGTGGATAGGGATATTCAAAAATATTCCCGGCAGGGCGTGGAGGTATTGGTAAACCCCGGAGAAAGGATCGCGACATGTTAAAGAGACTTCATATCTACTTCAAGGAGATGTATCCGATCATTCCCCGGCTGGCGCTGGGGCTTATCGTGTTCGGGGAGATCTATTTTATTGTTCTGCTCAACAACGGTGTGACGGGGTTTCGGATTGGGATTCAGGAGCTGATCGGCGGATTTACGGTGTTCAGTTTCCTGCTGTGGCTGCGAATTGCCGACGATTTCAAGGACTATGAGCTGGATTGCCGGCTGTTTGCCCACAGGCCCCTGCCCTCGGGGAGAGTTAAGAAGAGGGATCTGGCGATTTTTGTGACGATTCTGATCACGGTGACAGTGATACTGAACGCGGCATTTATGAACAATTTCCGGTTCTTTTTGTTTCTGTACGTCTATGGGACACTGATGTCCCTGTGGTTTTTCCACAAGAAAAAGATACAGAAGAGTCTGCCTCTGGCTTTGGTCACTCACAATCCCGTACAGATGATCATGAATGTGTATATCATTTCCTTTACCTGTATTAAATACGGACTGGGCGCGTTTACGCTGACCAATTTTCTGGCGGCGTGGACATTATATTTTCCCGCGCTGATATGGGAGATCTCCAGAAAGATCCGGGCACCCCGGGACGAGACGGAGTATGTCACCTACTCCAAGCTGTTCGGATATCAAAAGTCCACCATGTTTGTGCTTATACTTACCTGGGTGGATATTCTCACCAATGTGCTGCTGGTGTGGAATCTGAACAGGATCTCCGTGGCGGCGCTGCTGCTCAACACCGGGTGGATGACATGGAAGTTTGCGCAGTTTATGAGGGACCCCACCGGATTTAAGATTGTGGATAAGGTGGAGCGGTATACCTATATTCAGGAATCCATGATGCTGGTTACGATAGCGCTGTTCATCCTGTTCGGAAAGGTCTGACTAATGATTGTCACGGAGCAAAACTACAGGAACTTCAATGTGGGAGCCAAGGCGGAAAACCTGTTTTTTCTGCGGGAAAGCGGTGTAAACGTGCCGCCGTTTTTCTGCTTTTTCGGAGAGGATATCCCGGAGGCGGCAGAGTACGCGGAGTGTTTTTTCGAGGGCGGCGAGAAGGTAGCCCTGCGCTCCAGCGCCTCGGCGGAGGACGGCACAAGGACTTCCTTTGCGGGGCAGTTTTGTACCTGTCTGCACTTGGACCCGGAGGACATTTCCCGGGCGGCCCGTCAGGTCTGCGCAGTGCCTGCGGGCCAAGGATTCCGGGAATATTGCAGAGTAAATGGGATAGATACGGGAGGGATACGGGTCTGTGTCATCGCCCAGAAAATGATCGAACCGGAGCTTTCCGGCGTGATCTTCACCGCCAATCCCCAGGGGATACTCAGCGAATCGGTAGTGGCGGTGGGCAGAGGATGCGGGGAGAATGTGGTGGGGGACAAGACAGATGTCACCGCTTATTACTGTAACCGTCCGGACGGCCTGTATTACAGCGAGCAAAGCGGAGACTCCCCGCTGCTCTCCCGGGAGATGCTTTTGAAACTGCTTGAGCAGGCCGATAAGATCAGGGAGATCTTATGCCGGAGGGACGGCGGCGACGGGCATTGGGATATCGAGTATGCCGTCAGGGACGGACAGATCTATATTCTTCAGGCGCGTCCTGTCACCACGCTGGGGCCGGCGGACAGGGCGGTCATACTGGATAAAAGCAACATCGTGGAGAGCTACCCCGGGATCACGCTGCCGCTCACCCAGAGCTTTATCCGGGAGGCTTATTACCGCGTCTTCCGCAGGGTGCTGCTGCGGCTGACCCATGAGCCGGGGACGGTGGCGGCGCTGGAAGATATCCTGCGCAATATGGTGGACGCGGTCAACGGGCGGGTGTATTACAGGATCAGCAACTGGTATGATGTGATCCTGCTGCTGCCCTTTTCCCGCAGGATCATTCCCGTATGGCAGGAAATGCTGGGTGTGAAAAATAAGACTGTGACCGCTCACTCGGACAGAAAGGCCGGGTTTGTCACCCACACGAAAGTAGCCCTCTCCTTTGCCTGGCTGCTCCTGGCCTGTCCCAGGCTGATGAAACGGCTGGACAGAGATTTTCAGGATATGGTGAGTACTTTTGAAACGGTGGATCTGGAACGGGCAGACAATGGGCAGATACTGGCGCATTACAGGAATCTGCTGGAAATGGTAACGGATAAATGGGACCTGACGCTGGTCAACGACATGTATGCGTTTTTGTTTACCGGCCTGTTGAAATCCCGGCTGAGATCCAAGGAGAAAGCGGGAAAGATCCGGAACGCGGAGGAGACGGCTAACCGCTGCATCTCGGGGATCAACGGTATAGAGAGCATGAAACCCGTTCTCGCCCTGGCGGATATGGCGGCATTGGCAGCAGGACAGGGAGCCATCCCACAGCTACAGTCGATCCAAAACAGGGAGGATTTTGACAGATATGTCGCTGGCGGAGGGGAACTGTCGGAAAAGATGACAGACTATATCCGGCGCTATGGGGACAGGAACGCGGAGGAACTGAAACTGGAGAGCAGGACTTTTCGCACGGACCCCTGGCTGCTGGCCCAAAAGATCGTCCGGTATGCGGCACAGGGGACAGAGGTGTGGGAGCACAACAATGCCGATTTTCTCCGGCTGAGAGGGATTGACAGATTGTTTGCCCGAAAGGCGGCGCTGGGCATAGGAAACCGGGAGAAGTCCCGCTTAAGCCGCAGCCGTCTCTATGGCATGATGCGTTCCATGATGGGGAAAGTGGGTGAAAATCTTGCCCGGACGGGAGTTCTGGCCGGGGCGGAGGACATATTTTACCTCGCTTATGAGGAGGTGGAACAGGCGGTGAAGGACGGCGCGGGTATGCAGGGGCTGGTGGAGGAGCGCCGGGAGCGGTACAGGCGATTTGAAAAGCTGCCTGCTTACACCAGACTGGTCTTTGCGGACAAAGTCACGGACAAATCTCCCCGCGGCACAAGAGGAATGGAGACGGCAGTCTGGGAGGGCGACTTGGAGGGTATTCCCTGTTCCGGCGGCAGAGCCAGGGGACGGGTGCTGCTGGTGGAGAATCCCGGTTTGCAGACGGACACAGCCGGAAAGATTCTGGTGGCTAAGATGACGGACCCCGGCTGGGTGTTCCTGCTGGCGGAGGCGGTGGGCATCGTGGCGGAGAGAGGTTCCCTGCTCTCCCACACCGCGATCATCTCCCGGGAGCTGGGCAAACCGGCGGTGGTGGGTGTGGAGAACGCCACCCGGCTGCTGCGGGACGGGGATCTGGTGGAGATCGACGGCACCACAGGCCGGATTACATTGGTGGAGCGCAATATCGTAAGTTCCGCTTACGATATGCAGGAAAGAGGAAACTTTGAAGAGTATCTGTGAGTACATAGAGGAAGACGGAGAAAAATGGGCGGAGCGGCCCTATATAAGCGTTAAGGAGGGAGACGGCTTTGTATCCCGGACTTTCGGGCAGGTGACGAGGGATGTGCAGAGCCTTGCCAAGGCCTTGACAGCCAGAGGAATCCGGGGCAATGTGATGCTGTACTCCCAAAACAGCTATCCCTGGACGGTGGCTGATCTGGCGATCATGGGCTATGTGGGGGTGTGCGTACCCATTGACCGGGAGTGGACGGCTTACGACATCGGTCATGTTCTATCGGTACTGGATGTGTCGGCTATTCTCTATGAGAGAGAAAAAACGCAGGTTATAGGAGAAGTGGAGAAAAGATTTCCCGGAATATGCTGCCTGTGCCTGGAAGACGGTTTTGAAGAATTGATAGCGGAGGGCGGCGGTTTAGCCGAAATGCCGGAGGGAAGAAGAGACAGGGAGGAGACGGCCATGATCCTGTTCACCTCCGGTACGACCAACCGTCCCAAAGCCATTCCGCTGACCCAGGCAAATCTGTTGTACAACTGGGATGCGCTGAATCGCCGGACACCCATGTCCGCCGCCGATGTGTCCTATATTTTTCTGCCTCTGCATCATGTCTATGCGGGAGTGGCCAATTTCCTGTATACGATCATCTCGGGTATGCAGGTATACCTTTGTTCCGACCGGAACAGGATCGTGGAGGAGATGCTGGAGATACGTCCCACCGTCGTCTGCACCGTACCGCTGCTTTTGGCACGGATGTATGAGGCGCTTAACCCGCAGGTCATGGATATGCTGCGAAATATCCGTTTTCTGTACTGTGGTGGCAGCTTTACAGACCCGAAGATGAAGAGGTTTTTTACAGACAGCGGCGTGACGCTATTGGAGGCGTACGGCACTACGGAAACCTCCTCCGTGATCGCGCTGGCCAAGCCGGGGGACGACAATCTGGAATGCAGCGGCGTGGTCTTAGACGGTCTGGATGTGCGGATCATCCATCCCGACAGCGAAGGAGTGGGGGAGATCATAGTGGGAGGCGGCAGCGTATCGGCGGGATATCTGGACCGGAATGACAGGTACAGCGAATTTGACGGCGACGGCTATTACCACACGGGGGATCTGGGCTGTCTGGACGGGGAGGGCAGGTTATATTTAAAGGGAAGAAAGAAGAGGATGATCCTTACCGCAAACGGTAAAAACGTCTATGTGGATGAGCTGGAAGAGCTGATCCTGGAGAATCCCGGCATCTACTCAGCCGCGGTATTTGAGGAGGGGCATCACCCGGCGGCGCGGGTCTACACGGATCTTCCGGCGCGGGAAGTATATAGCTACATGGAGAAGGTCAATGCCAGTCTGCCGAAATTTAAGCGTATTAAAAATATTTATATAAAGTCAGAGACAGAGGGAGGACGCATAAAATGAGTTTGAACGCAGTCATTTTTGGAGCCCGCAGCAAGGAGCATATTCAGGATTTTTTGGCTTTGCCCGGCCGTATTTACGGCAGCGGGGAATTGATGCAGAGTGTGAAGGAGGAGAAGGCGATCCTGAAGGGCACTCATGTGCTGAGTCATTATTTTACGGCTACGCCCATTCTGATCTATGAGGACGGCAGGGCTGTGAGCAGAGGGATCGTCACGGTCTATCCGGGGGATGAGACGGCATATCTGGGATTTTTTGAGAGCGAGGACAACAGTGCCGCCGCCGGATTGCTGTTCCACACGGCTTTCGGGCTGGCCAGGGATATGGGAATGAAGGCCCTGGTCGGACCGGTGGACTGCTCCTTCTGGATCAGATACCGGCTGAAGACCAATCAGTTTCGCAGTCCCTACACTGGAGAACCCTATAACAAGGACTACTACCTGAAACTCTGGGAGGAGAATGGTTTTCAGGTGTGGGAACAGTATGGTTCCAACCATTATACGACGGTGGAGAATGACCAGGGCTGCGAAAAATATATGGAACGGCTGAACCAGAAACTGGAACAGGGGTATGAGATCAGGAGTCCTCTGCCGAAAGAGTTTCATAAGACGCTGCGGGAAGTGTACGGGCTGCTGATCGAACTGTACAGTACATTTCCCGTATATAAGAGGATCACGGAGAAGGAGTTTCGTACACTGTTTAAAAATCTGAGATTTATTCTCAACTACAGTATGGTAAAGATGGCATATTATCAGGGGAAGGCGGTGGGTTTTTTTATCTCCGTTCCTAACTTCGGCAATGGGGTCTATGGCAAACTCCATCTGTGGGATATGCCCGGCATTCTTGCGCAAAAAAAGAAACCTGACAGCTATGTCATGCTGTATATGGGCGTGGACCCCGGGCATAAGGGGCTGGGAAAAGCTTTTGCCGAGGCGATCCGCCGAGAGCTGAAAGCCCAGCAGGTGCCCTCCGTGGGCGCGCTGATCCGTAGCGGCAACGGCAATAAGGATTATGTGGGGCAACTGATAGATTTTGAGTATGAGTATGCGCTTTTGGAGAGGAGAATTTGATTTGCTTTTAAATCCAGGGATATGTTATACTCCTGTCTTTGACAGTAATGAAATGATAAAACTGCAGAAACCCCAGAGTTTTCAT
>ERZ777305.1144-NODE-1144-length-34676-cov-6.297681_pt1 | contig 34676 bp, 27 predicted proteins | sample MGYA00374965_ERZ777305 | MGnify/ENA primary metagenome ERZ777305 (study PRJEB29328, sample SAMD00013331) | mouse gut metagenome | study: EMG produced TPA metagenomics assembly of the Metagenome analysis of fecal microbiota from mouse which was promoted... | reverse complement strand
ATAGGTAACTTCTATTGAAGAAACAAAGGGTAGAATTTACTTTTGCAATTTAGGCCCAACAATTAATCTTCAAATCTATATTTACAACAGGATGAAATAGGTGTATAGTGTCAATAGTTTAGTCGCAAAGGCGCGCCTTAAAGGGTGTACTTTGCGACTTTTTTTATTTTTCAGAATCCTGTAAGATGCGGACGCCCGGCCTGCGGAGAGGCCGCATCTTACAGGATACGAAAGGAGAGGTCATTTATGTTTGATACAAAATTAACCGTTCCTCAGTCTCCGCTCTACCGGGCGGAGTTTGAACACGATAACTGCGGTATCGGCGCCTGCGTGAATATCAAAGGCCGAAAAAGCCGCGCGACGGTGGAAAATGCCCTGAGAATCGTTGAAAATCTGGAGCACAGGGCCGGAAAAGACGCGGAGGGAAAGACGGGAGACGGCGTCGGCATCCTGACGCAGATACCCCATAAATTTATGCTCAAAGCCGCGGCGGGACTCGGGATTTCGCTTGGCGGAGAAAGAGAATACGGTGTCGGCGTCTTTTTCTTCCCGCAGGACGAATTACAGCGCAATCAGTCCAAAAAGATGTTTGAAATTATCGTGGAAAAAGAGGGGCTTACGTTTCTTGGCTGGCGTGCCGTTCCGACCGTGCCTTCCGTGCTCGGCCATAAGGCTGTGGAATGTATGCCCTGTATTATGCAGGCTTTTATTGCCAGACCTGCCGGTATCGAAAAGGGACTGGCGTTTGACCGGAAACTTTATATCCTGAGAAGGACGTTTGAACAGTCCACGGATGTGACTTATGTCGTATCGTTATCCAGCAGAACGATTGTATACAAAGGAATGTTTCTGGTCGGACAGCTCCGGACTTTTTTCCCGGATTTGCAGGATAAAGAGTTTGAGTCGGCGCTCGCGATTGTGCATTCCCGCTTTTCCACGAATACCAATCCGAGTTGGGAACGCGCGCATCCGAACCGTTTTATCGTGCATAACGGTGAAATCAACACCATCCGCGGCAATGCGGATAAAATGCTGGCCCGCGAAGAGACGATGGAATCCGAACATCTGGCGGGGCAGCTGCACAAAGTGCTTCCGGCGGTCAGCGCATCGGGTTCCGACTCGGCAATGTTAGACAATACGCTGGAATTTCTCGTGATGAGCGGGATGCCGCTGCCGCTGGCCGTCATGATAACGATTCCGGAGCCCTGGGAGAACAATAAGACCATGTCACAGAAAAAGAAGGACTTTTACCAGTATTATGCGACAATGATGGAGCCCTGGGACGGCCCTGCATCCATTCTTTTTTCTGACGGGGATAAAATGGGCGCGGTTCTTGACCGAAACGGTCTACGGCCTTCCCGGTACATGATAACGGACGACGACACGCTGATTTTATCTTCCGAAGTGGGCGTTCTGGATATCGAGCCGGGGAAAATCGTGATAAAGGAACGGCTGCATCCGGGCAAGATGCTTCTTGTCGATATGGTGCAGGGACGGGTCATTGACGATGACGAGCTGAAAGAAACATATGCTTCGGCGCAGCCCTACGGCGAATGGCTTGACACACATCTTGTTTCGCTGAAAGAACTGAAAATACCGAATCAGCGTGTGCCGGAGTTTGCGGAAGAGGAAAGAAAGCGGATGCAGAAGGCGTTCGGTTATACTTACGAGGAATTAAAAAGCAGTATTCTGCCAATGGCGAAGAACGGTTCCGAGGCAATTGCGGCAATGGGCGTCGATACGCCGCTTCCGGCGCTTTCCAAAGCGCATCATCCGCTGTTCCATTATTTCAAGCAGCTTTTTGCACAGGTAACGAATCCGCCCATCGACGCGATTCGGGAAGAGGTCGTCACTTCCACGACCGTCTATCTCGGAAAGGACGGCAATCTGTTAGAGGAAAAACCGGAGAACTGCAACATGCTCAAAGTGCACAATCCGATTCTGACAAACACGGATTTGCTTAAAATAAAGAGCATGAAATCGGAAGGATTCAAAGCAGAAGTCGTGCCGATTACCTATTATAAAAACACAAGTCTGGAAAAGGCGATTGACCGGCTGTTTGTAGAGGTTGACAGAGCGTTCCGGGGCGGCGTCAATATCCTGATTTTGTCCGACCGGGGCGTGGATGAGAACCGCGTGGCGATTCCGTCTCTTTTGGCGGTATCGGCGTTGCAGCAGCATCTTGTCAACACGAAAAAAAGAACGAGCGTCGCAATCGTATTGGAGTCGGCGGAGCCGCGGGAAGTGCATCATTTCGCGACGCTGCTTGGTTTCGGCGCTTCCGCGATTAACCCTTATCTGGCGCAGGAGAGCATTCGGGAGCTGATTGATAATCATATGCTTGATAAAGATTATTACGCGGCGGTAAACGATTATAACGATGCGATTTTACATGGAATTGTCAAGATAGCTTCCAAGATGGGTATTTCCACCATACAGTCCTATCAGGGCTCCAAGATTTTTGAAGCGATTGGCATCGACAGGGAAGTCATTAACAAATACTTTACCAATACGGTATGCCGCATCGGCGGCATCACCTTAAAAGATATCGAAAAAGAAGTTGACGCGCTCCATTCGATGGCTTTTGACCCACTCGGTCTATCGACGGACCTGGCGCTGGACAGCCCGGGACATCACCAGATGCGCAGCGGTGGGGACGAACATCTGTATAATCCGGAGACAATTCATTTGCTCCAGGAGTCTACAAGGCGCGGCGATTATGAGATGTTCAAGCAATATACCAAAGCGGTCAATAACGAGGAGAGCATCAAGACGCTCAGGGGGCTGATGGATTTCAATTATGCGCCAAAACCCGTGCCGTTAGAGGAAGTAGAGAGTGTTGACACGATTGTCACACGGTTCAAAACGGGCGCCATGTCCTATGGTTCCATTTCCAAAGAGGCGCATGAGACGATGGCGATTGCAATGAACAGGCTGCATGGAAAATCCAACTCCGGTGAAGGCGGAGAGGATAAAGAAAGGCTGACGGTCGGAGCGGACGGCCTGAACAGGTGCTCTGCGATTAAGCAGGTGGCGAGCGGACGCTTCGGCGTCACCAGCGAATATTTAAACAGCGCCCAGGAAATTCAGATTAAAATGGCGCAGGGCGCAAAACCGGGAGAAGGCGGACACCTGCCCGGCGGAAAGGTTTATCCGTGGATTGCGAAAACGAGACATTCTACGGCGGGCGTCGGCCTGATTTCTCCGCCGCCCCATCACGACATTTATTCGATTGAAGATTTGGCGCAGCTGATTTATGATTTGAAAAATGCCAACAAACGGGCGCGAATCTCCGTGAAACTCGTTTCGGAAGCGGGCGTCGGAACGGTGGCGGCAGGCGTTGCGAAAGCGGGCGCACAGGTCATTCTCGTATCGGGTTATGACGGCGGAACGGGCGCGGCGCCCAGAAGTTCGATTCATAACGCCGGTCTGCCCTGGGAACTCGGTCTGGCGGAAACGCATCAGACATTGATTCAGAACGGTCTGCGGAATAAAGTGCGCGTGGAAACGGACGGTAAGCTGATGAGCGGCAGAGATGTGGCGATTGCGGCGATTCTCGGCGCGGAAGAGTACGGTTTTGCGACGGCGCCCCTTGTAACGATGGGCTGCGTCATGATGCGCGTCTGCAATCTGGACACCTGTCCGGTGGGCGTTGCGACGCAAAACCCGGAGCTGCGGAAGCATTTTCGGGGAAAACCGGAGTATGTGGAAAACTTCATGCTTTTCATTGCCCGGGAACTGCGGGAATATATGTCCCTGTTGGGCGTTAAGACCGTGGATGAGCTGGTCGGCAGAACGGATTTGCTGAAAAGAAAAGAAAATCTGCCGGCCAGACTGCAGAAAATCGATTTAAGCCTCATTCTTTCCAATCCTTACGAAAAGAGCCGGGAAAAGGTGATTTTTGACCCGAAACAAGTTTATGATTTCGGTCTGGAAAAGACACTGGATGAGAAGGTGCTGCTAAAACAGCTTGCAAAGGCGATGGAAAGCGGCCAAAAATGCAGTCTGGAAGTGGCTGTTTCCAATACCGACCGCACTTTCGGGACGATTTTCGGTTCCGAGATTACGAGAAGATTCGGCGATACGTTAGCGGAAGATACCTGCCGGATTCTGTGCAGCGGTTCCGGCGGCCAGAGCTTTGGCGCTTTTATCCCGAAAGGGCTGACACTGGAGCTTGCGGGGGATTCCAACGATTATTTCGGAAAAGGGCTGTCCGGCGGCAAGCTGATTGTATATCCGCCCAAAGGTTCTCGGTTTCAACAGGATGAAAACATCATTATCGGCAATGTGGCCCTTTACGGAGCGACATCCGGCAAAGCCTTTATCAACGGGGTGGCGGGAGAACGGTTCTGTGTCAGAAACTCCGGCGCGCTGGCGGTGGTGGAAGGCGTCGGCGACCACGGCTGTGAATATATGACCGGCGGCCGTGTGGCCGTGCTCGGGACAATCGGCAAGAACTTTGCGGCCGGCATGAGCGGCGGCATCGCCTATGTCCTGGATGAAAACAACGATTTATATACGAAGGTCAACAAAGAAATGGTATCTTCCTATGAAATGACTTCCAAATATGACGTTCTGGAACTGAAAGAAATGATTAAGGAACATGTCGCTTATACCAACTCGGTCAAAGGAAAGGAAATCCTGGAACATTTCGGAGAATATCTGCCGAAGTTCAAGAAAATCATTCCGCATGATTATGAACGCATGTTGAAATTAATCGTGCAGATGGAGGAAAAGGGACTCAGCTCGGAACAGGCGCAGATAGAGGCGTTCAATGAGAGTCTTTCGGTAAATTAAGAGGGCCGTCTGCCGGCGCTGCCGGAGAAGGCATTTCCGGAAGGACGATGAATCGCATAAAGGGATATGAGAAAATGAATGGAGGAAAATATCATGGGAAAACCTACGGGATTTTTAGAATATGAGCGTAAAGTTTCGACGGATGTAAGCCCGAAACTGCGCATAAAAAACTTTAACGAGTTCCACGAACATCTTCCGATGGAAGAACAGCAGAAGCAGGGGGCGCGCTGTATGGACTGCGGCGTTCCGTTCTGCCAGTCGGGCATGACGCTTTGCGGCATGACGTCGGGCTGCCCGCTGCACAATCTGGTTCCGGAATGGAACGACCTCGTCTATACGGGAAACTGGGAACAGGCCTATAACCGCCTGAAAAAGACCAACAATTTTCCGGAATTTACGGCAAGGGTGTGTCCGGCTCTGTGTGAAGCGGCCTGTACCTGTAATCTGACGGGAAAACCCGTTGCCACCAGAGAAAACGAATATGCGATTATTGAAAACGCTTATGAAAAAGGCTATGCGGCGGCAAAACCACCCGGAACGAGGACCGGAAAGACCGTTGCGGTTGTGGGGAGCGGCCCATCCGGCCTGACGGTGGCCGACCAGTTGAACCGGAGAGGGCATCTTGTAACGGTGTTTGAGCGTTCCGACCGGGTCGGCGGCCTTTTGATGTACGGCATTCCGAATATGAAACTGGAAAAACACATCATCGACCGGAAAATCAAGGTCATGGAAGCGGAAGGCGTGACTTTTATCACGAACGCGGATATCGGAAAAAGCATAAAAGCCGAAAAACTGTTAAAAGAGTTCGACCGCGTCGTACTCGCCTGCGGCTCTTCCAATCCCCGCGATATCGAAGCGCCGGGACGGGATGCGAAAGGAATTTATTTTGCGGTTGACTTTCTGAGTCAAAACACGAAAAGCCTGTTGGATTCCGATTTCAAAGATAAAAAATATGTGGAAACGAAGAACAGGCATGTGGTTATCATCGGCGGAGGCGATACGGGAAACGACTGTGTCGGCACGGCTATCCGGCATGGCGCAAAGTCAGTAGTTCAAATCGAAATGATGCCCAAAGCGCCGGATGAGCGGGCACAGGACAATCCGTGGCCGGAGTGGCCCAAAATCTGTAAGACCGATTACGGACAGGAAGAGGCGATTGCGGTATACGGCCGCGACCCGCGCATATACGAATCCACGGTCAAGGAATTTCTCAAAGATAAGGACGGAAATTTGAAGGGCGTCAGAATCGTCGGTCTTTCCTGGGAAAAAGACAGTGCGACAGGACGCATGACAATGAAGGAGAAGAGCGGTTCCGGGAAAACGCTGGAAGCCGATATCGTCCTGATTGCGGCCGGATTTCTCGGAAGCCAGAAATATGTGACGGATGCCTTTAAAGTAGGGCTGGATATGCGCACCAACGTAAAAACGGCGCCGGGCGCTTTTAAAACAAGTGTGGAGAACGTCTTTGTGGCGGGTGACATGCACACCGGTCAGTCCCTCGTGGTCAAGGCCATCAGACAGGGACGGGAATGCGCCCGCGAGGTGGATGAAAGCCTGATGGGATATTCGAATTTATAGCCTGTGCTTTTGATATTACGCTTTGATATTTGACATACGCTGAAATTCTTTCTATAATGCTTTTAATCTGATGGCGGCAGGAAAACAGGCGGCGGAAGAAAAAGACAGGGTGAAAAAACGGGGGACAAAGCGGGAATTATGCGGAAATTCTGGCACGGACTGGAAGAGCGTCTGAATGATTATAATATCAAAACAAAACTGATAATTATCTATGTGTTCTGCATGATTCTTCCGATGGTGATGACGGACAGTCTTATTCTGTATATCCTTTACGACGGTGCGCAGAGAGAAAGGGACTATCAGGCGCGGAACATCTGCGACGCCGTTCAGTATGATTTGGAATACATCTTTGAGGAAGCGGCAAACCGGATGAATAATATTTATCTGGACAGGGAGATTAATGATTTTCTGAATGCAGAATACGATGGGCCTTATGAATTTTTTTCCGCAAAGACAAAACTGGCGGCGAAGTCCTACCTTGATTTGCTGAGCCGGTATAATATTTCCAATGTCGTTGTCTGTGCGGATAATGAGACGATAGTCAACGGCGGACATTTTTACCGTCTGTCCGGTGTGAAAAATACGGCATGGTACAAGGCTTATGAAAATTCCGGCAGAAATATGTGCGCCGTTTTTTATTATATCGGAGAGGAAGACCAGTCGGCAATGACGAAGCGTCGGATTTCTCTGGTAAGACATCTGAATTATTTCAGAGGAGAAGGCGGCGAGAAGCTTGTCAGAGTGGATATTGATTATAATAAATTGGCGAGAAAGCTGACGAGTCTGAATTACGGATACGGTGTCTATGTCTGCGCGGGGGAGAGGATTCTTTTTTCCAACAGGGGACATTCCGGAAGCAGCGAGGATTTTTCTGTGCTGACGGGCGAGGAGTCTGTGGCATTTCAGACTTCCTTTGATTTATATGGGGAAACGATAGATATTTTGATTTTGCAGCAGGCAAGTTCCGTGTTCAGTCAGTTGGCAAAGCATAAATTGCTGATTGGATTTCTGGTGTGTGTGAATCTGTTTCTGCCGATGGTAATGGTCTCGGTCGTGAATCGTTCTTTTACCGGAAGGCTCAGGAAACTTGGGGCAGCTTTTCAGGAGGTACGGGATGAAGGAAGCCTGCAGGAAATCGAGTGTGTGAAAGGAAGGGATGAAATCGGAACGCTGATGAAAAATTATAACCGGATGGTATGCCGGATGAATGATTTGATTCAGAGAGTCTATAAGAACAGGCTGGAAAAACAGGAAATCGAGCTGGCGAGGCAGAATGCGGAGCTTTTGGCGCTGCACAGCCAGATTAATCCGCATTTTCTGTTTAATGTACTGGAAAGCATCCGGATGCGCTGCATTCTTCATCAGGAAGATGAGACGGCGGGCATGATAGAGAAACTGGCGGTTCTTGAGCGGCAGAATATCAACTGGGCTTCGGACCATGTGACGCTTGCGGAAGAAATCCGTTTTGTGGAAGATTATCTGGAATTGCAGCGTTATCGGTTTGGGGACAGACTTCGTTATGAGATTGAACTGGCAGCCGAATGTGAGGATTACCTGATTTCCAAGCTGACGCTCACCACTTTTGTGGAAAATTCCTGCGTTCACGGTATGGAACGGAAGTCGGCGACGTGCTGGATTTATGTAAGGGTATATCAAAAGGGCAAATGGCTTTATATGGAAATAGAGGACACGGGGGGCGGTATGGAAGAGCGGGCCGTGGAAGAAATGAACGCCGGCATGCGGGACTGTGCGATAGATGACATCAAAGAAAATGCGCATGTGGGAATCATCAATGCCTGTCTGCGGCTCAAAATGCTTACAAAGGAGAATGTCGTATTTTCGATGGAAAGCGAAGTGGGCGTCGGAACATTCATGACTATCCGCGTGGACACGGAATATCTGCAAAGAAAAAAACAGGGGATGCGGGATAAGACGGATTTACAGGAAGAGGCGGCCGTATGGGAAGAGAAAGGAGCGGAGGAATCATGATGAAAGCGATGTTGGTGGATGACGAGCCTTTTATTCTGCAAGGGCTGTCCGTGCTGATTGACTGGGAAGCGGAAGGGTATGAAATTGTAAAAAAAGCCACCGACGGCAGAGAAGCGCTCGATTATCTCAGAGAAAACAACGTCGATTTGATTATAACGGATATCCGGATGCCCCGCCTGAGCGGCCTGGAGCTGTTGGAAACGATTCGGAACGAGAACATATCCGACGCATATGTCATTGTGCTGAGCGGTTATAATGATTTTAAATATGTCCGTGCTGCGCTGCGGCATTCCTGTATGGACTATATCCTGAAGCCGGTGCAGAAGGAACAGCTGATTACCAATATCAGGCGTGCGGCGGCCGATAAGGAAATCAATGTCCAAAAAGAGGACGATAACCGGAGACTGCAAAGAGGATACCTGCTGCAGAACATGATGGCGCTTTTACAAGGAAAGGCACAGGGACAGGAACTTTCTTATATCAAAAAAAATCTGCGGTATTCTGAGACGCTTCGCTATTTACATATCTGTCTCAACGATTTGTCCGCGCTGGAAGAGATGTCGGATGAAGAAATGGCGGAATTGAAGAACGGCGTCTATGAGCAGGCGGCTCATTACCTGCAAAACGACGCGGACCATCTTTTCAAAGATTTTTTTGTGTTCGAAGAGGATTATGAGATAGGATTTGTTTACTGTGATTATATGGCGAAGGAGCGAGGACTTGGCGAGGAGGAATTTCTGGAGGCGTTTCACCGGGCGGCGCAGAGCGGCAGCGAGAACATGCCTGTTATCCTGCTTGCGGGCAAACAGGTAAACGACATCAGCCGGCTTTCCCGTTCATACAGTTCCGCCTGTGTGCTGCGTTCTTTTAAGGGGTTTCAGAATCATAAGAATCTCTATTTTTATGAAAAAGAAGTACAGGTGAGCGAGGCCAGGACAATCTTATGTAAACAATCACTGGATGCGCTGGTCGCTGCGGTAAATCAGAACGATACGGCGGCGGTCGGCCAGAGTGTGGACGAGCTTTTTGCGGAAATGGACCGGATGGACCGGACGCCGGATATGGTGACGATGAATCTGAGCTGGCTGATTTTCCGGCTCCTGAATCTGGCGTCGGAGCAGGATGAGTCCGTCAGCCAGGACGAAGTGCTGTCCTATATCAGCGGCAGCGTGTCCAAAGAAGCGATTATCCGGGGAAGCAGGGCGCATCTTCGCAAATTTGCCTGTGAATTTGCGGAATATCTGGTACAGCTTCGAAAGAGCGTTTCCAGAGGCATTCTTGCGGAAATCGAAAACGAGGTAAAGGAGCATTACGCGGAGAATCTGACGCTGCGGGAACTGGGACAGAAGTATTATATCAACAGTTCTTATCTTGGTCAGGTTTTCCGGAAACGATACGGGCAGTCGTTTAAAAATTATCTGAATAATTACAGAATTAAAGAAGCGGCGGCCCAACTGATACGGACCGATAAGAAGATAGGGCAGATTGCGGAAGATGTGGGATATCACGACCTGGACTACTTTATCAGTCGTTTTATCGAACAGGAGGGCTGTACGCCGTCCAGATACCGCAAGCGGGCGAGAGAAGCGGAATAAGAGTAAACCGGGTAAATTCTAACTGTTAGAGTTTACCCGGTTTTTTACTAAATTTTATCGGGTTGAAGTATACGATGGCCGTATTAAAATGGTAATATCAAAAACCAACGAGGGAGGAGAAGAGAATATGAAGTTTAAAAAACTGACATCTTTGATGCTGGTGACAGCGGTTACGGCTTCTATGCTTGCCGGCTGCGGAGGCGGAAGCAATGAGGTCAGCAGTACGAACAGTACCGGTGACAACAGCTCTGCAAGTGCGGGGGGGGGTAAAACGGACGCCGTCGAATCTTCCGGAAATGAGAATCAGGAGATTACCGAGTTTTCTTATTTCATCACGATGCCCGGAAAAGAAATAAACGACGATAACGAAATCGCACAGATTATCGCGGAGAAGACGGGCGTTAAGGTAAAAGAGACCTGGCTGACGGGCCAGACTGCGGCAGAAGCGACAGGTACGCTCGTTGCAGGCGGCGAATATCCTGATTTTATCGACAGCGACGATATGTCGGTTCTGGTAGACGCGGGAGCGCTGTTACCGTTAGACGAATATATTGACCAGTATCCGGAATTTAAGGAAACCTGGTTTACCGAGGCGGAGTGGGATAAGTTCCGTCAGCCGGACGGCCATATTTACTGGATTAATCCATTTGGAAATACCTATGGCGAAAGCAAGGCGACAACACATAATGACGAGGCGTTCTGGATTCAGGTAAAAGTTCTGGAATGGGCAGGTTATCCGGATATTCAGACGCTTGATGAGTATTTTGACCTTCTGGAGAGCTACATAGAGGCGAATCCGACGATGGAAGACGGAACGGAGAATATCGCTTATACGATTCTCTGCGAAGACTGGAGATACTTCTGTCTGGAAAATGCGGGACAGTTCCTGGCGGGTTATCCGAACGACGGTTCCGTTATTGTAAACAAAGAAACGATGACAATTGAAGATTATAATACATCCGAGGATACCATCAAATATTTACGGAAACTGAACGAAGAATATCACAAGGGCTATGTAGACCCTGAAAGCTTTACCCAGACTTATGATGAATATATCGCGAAGCTTTCTACGGGACGCGTGCTCGGCATGGTAGACCAGTGGTGGAATTTTGCGTATACGGTAAATGATGTATTCAAACAGCAGGGACTTGACCTGAAAGGCTGTAACTATGTACCGCTCGGTCTGACGACGGAAAGAGGCATGGAGAACAGATGGCATACTTATGACGATACGGTAAACCAGGCGAGCGGAATCGCAATTTCCGTTGACTGTAAAGACCCTGACAAGGCTTTCAAATTCCTGGTGGATATCTGTATGGACCAGGAACTGCATGATTTAAGATTCTGGGGAATCGAAGGCGTTGACTATCTGGTTGACGACGAAGGTTTGTTCTATCGTACGGATGAAATGAGAAAGAACTGGGCCGATACCGCTTATCAGGCAGCGCACAGATGTCAGTATTCTTACTTCCCTCAGTGGGGCGGCACGCATACGGACGGCAAGAACGCGATGAAGCCGGAAGAGCAGCCTTCTGAATTTATGAGCGATATGGCGGAACCTCTTGTAAAATGCTTTGAAGCATACGGCGTTACGACTTATCCGGGTATGATTGACTCCGTTGTGGAAACAAACGCGGAATGGTTCCCGATGTACAGCTTTTCCAATAACTTTACGACAGAGACGCCGGGCGGAACGGCATGGGCGCTGATGGGCGAATGTAAGCACGAGTGGCTGCCCAAAGTTGTCATGGCGGATGATTTCGATAAAGGATGGCAGGACTACATGACAGCATATTCGGCATGTAAGCCGGAGGACTTCCTGTCAGAGATGCAGGCAATTCTGGATACCTTTAAATAAAGACGGGACGGAAAATCTGTCAGAATTTTAAATAATTGCGGAAAAGGCGGCAATGGTAATTTGTAAAAAGAAAGTTGCCGCCTTCTTCTATGCAGGATGGGAGGGTGCAATGGCTCGGACGAATGCTTTGAAAAAAGATAGAAAGATTACCTGGAAAGAAATCAAGAGACAGAAAACATTGTTGATTATTTCTTTCTTCGTCGTAATTTACGGCGTCATTTTTTACTATTGGCCTCTGACCGGCTGGCTGATGGCTTTTCAGAATTATAAGCCGAAGGATGGTCTGCTTCACTCTAAGTTTGTAGGTCTGGAGAAGTTCCAGTTCCTGTTTTCCGATGCAACGTTTCTGAAAGTCATCAGGAATACTTTCTGTATGGGCGCTCTGAATCTTTTGACAACTACCGTTATGGCGATTCTTTTCGCAATTCTGTTAAATGAAATCAGACATACCCTGTTGAAAAAGACGATTCAGACCGTTTCTTACCTGCCGCATTTCCTTTCATGGATTATTGTGACAGGGATTCTGCACGACGCGCTGTCCAGTACGGGCATCATTAACGACCTGCTGTTAAAGGCAGGAATCATTGACCAGGCAATCAATTTTTTTGCATATCCGAAGTATTTCTGGCCGATAGTGGCGTTTGCCAACTGTTGGAAAGAGACCGGATGGAACGCGATTATCTATCTGGCGGCGATTACGTCGATAGACCCCTGTCTGTATGAGGCGGCATCCATCGACGGCGCGGGAAGACTGGCAAGAATCCGTTATATCACGCTGCCGGGAATTAAACCGACCGTCATGATATTGCTCCTGATGAATGTCGGAAACGTGTTGAATGCCGGATTCGAAGTACAGTATTTATTGGGGAACGGTCTTGTACAGAGCGTATCCCAGACAATCGATATTTATGTTCTGAAATGGGGTATCAGCCAGAACGACTTCTCGCTTGGTACAGCGGCAGGTATCTTTAAGAGCGTAGTCAGCATTGCGCTGATTGTAGTATGTAACGCATGGGCAAAACGTGCGGGCGAAGAGCGTCTGTTTTAGAAGGGGGGCGGAAGAAGCATATGAAAAAAGTAAAACATTCCATAGAAGACAAAGTAATATCCGCATTAATCGGTATTTTTATGGTTGTCTTTGTAGTCGTTACGCTTTATCCGGTCATTAATACCGTAGCGATTTCCTTCAACGAAGGCATCGACGCGGTGCGCGGCGGCATTTATCTCTGGCCGAGAAAATTCAGCCTGAAAAATTATGACACAGTGCTTGCCATGCAGAACCTTCTGACCGGAGCTAAAATCAGTGTGGCGAGAACGGTGCTTGGAACCGTTTCATCGCTGCTTGTAAACGCGCTCCTGGCCTATGTAGTGAGCAGAAAACGTTTCCTGTTCAAATCGCAGTTATCCCTTTTCTGGGTTATTACGATGTATGTGAACGGCGGTATGATACCGACTTTTCTGTTGTACCGTAATCTGCATCTGACGAACAGCTTTTGGGTGTATATCATACCCGGTATGATTGGCGCGTGGAATATGCTGGTATTGAGAACGTATATGAACGGCCTTCCGGACAGTCTGGAAGAGTCCGCGCAGCTGGACGGCGCCGGTTATATGACGATTTTTGTAAAAATCATTTCACCTCTCTGTAAGCCGGTATATGCGACGGTTGCGCTGTTCGTGGCGGTAGGACAATGGAACTCATGGTTCGACGCCATGCTGTACAACCGTATGAAAACGGAATATACGACATTACAGTATGAATTGATGAAACTACTGTCTTCCGTTATGCAGCAGAGCGGAAGCGCAGATTCCGCCAAGTTTAACAGCGCGGCGGTTACGCCGGTAACGATTCGCGCGGCGGCAACGGTGGTGACGATGGCTCCGATTATCTGCCTGTATCCGTTCCTGCAAAGATATTTCGTGGCAGGATTGACAATTGGCGGTGTAAAAGAGTAAAGAATAGATAACAGCATGAAAAATGGACTGCCGGATGGAGCAGTCCATTTTTTCTGTTGATATTTGGGCATTCTCATGGTTTTCTGTCAGAGCAGCTGTACGCCGTGCGCCAGCGCTTCTCTGGCAATTTCCTCGGGCCACATGGAAGACTGGACTTCACCGATGTGCGCTTTCCGGAGGAAGAACATACAGATACGGGACTGTCCGATACCGCCGCCGACGGTCAGCGGCACTTCGTCGTTCAGGACCGCCTTCTGGAACGGCAGCTTTGCCCTTTCCGGGCAGCCTGCTTTGGCGAGCTGACTGCGCAGGGAATCTTTGTCAACGCGGATGCCCATCGAAGATAATTCCAATGCGATGTCAAGAACCGGATAGTATACGACGATATCCGCGTTTAACGCCCAGTCGTCATAGTCCGGCGCGCGGCCGTCGTGTTTTTCTCCGGATGCCAGTAAATCGCCAATCTGCATGATGCAGACAGCGCCTTTTTCTTTTGTGATAAGATATTCCCGTTGTTTCGGGGAAACATCCGGGTAAAGGTCTTCGAGTTCCTGCGTTGTGATAAAGAAAATATCATGGGGCAGGATTTCTTCTATGTAATCATAACGAATCGTCATATATTTTTCCGTTTTACGGAGCACTTTGTATACGGTGCGCACCGTTTCTTTCAGAAAATCTATCGTGCGTTCTTCTTTGGAAATGATTTTTTCCCAATCCCACTGGTCAACATAGATGGAATGGATGTTGTCGGTCTGTTCGTCGCGGCGAATTGCGCTCATATCCGTATAGAGGCCTTCTCCATAGGAAAATCCGTATTTCTGCAAGGCGAACCGTTTCCATTTGGCCAGAGAATGCACGATTTCCGCGGGGGAATCATTCTGCTCTTTGATGCCGAATACGACCGGGCGTTCCACGCCGTTCAGATTATCGTTCAGACCGGAAGCCGGGTCAACGAACAGCGGTGCGGAAACACGCAGCAGATGCAGGCGTTCCGCCAGTAAGGTCTGGAAAAAATCTTTTACCGTCTTGATGCCGATTTGCGTGTCGTGCAGATTCAGCGCGGAGCGGTAATTTTCCGGGATGATTAAGTTATTCATAGTTCCTCTCATTCCGCCGCGTGAGCGGCATTTTAATGCTTCAGCGTTTCGTTTGCCTGATTCGTATGCCTGACAGATATGCGGATACAGACATAAATACAGCTGAAATTTATCTATTTTGTATTATATTCACGGGGGCAGGATTCGTCAATATAATCCGGGATTTTTTGCCAGGGTTTTCTTTGAAATACTGCCAGGAGTCTGATGCGGAAAAAAGGCGTAAAGTCTTAAGCATTCAACAGACTTTACACCTTTTATGATAATTACTTATTCTTTGATTTTGTCAAGTTCTGAAAGATTTACGCCGGAAATCTGTAGTAATGCCTTAATCGTTAAATATTCATCTTTCAATTTTGCGTAAGTTTCAACTGCATTTTCTTTTTTTGCCAAAAGCATATATTCTTGAATTTTTTTAAAGTCATCCAGGGCTTGTTTTGTTACTTCAATACCTGTTGGCATATATATCACCTCTCTTCATTGCGCATTATATTGATTGGTATAATATAAGTATATCACAACGAAGGGACAAAGTCTATTCTGTTCTCGGGCGTTTCGCGACGGCAGCATTGTTATAAAAACAGAACAAATGTTCACAAAACGGTTGCATTTCTGAAAAAGATGTGATAGGATGTGTTTATATAAAGAACGTATGTTCTGAAATGATGAATATGGGAAATGATGTTATGGAAATGAGAATTGCACCGGCGATGTCGATTACGGATAAACTGAATATTCTTGCGGAAGCGGCCAAATATGACGTTTCATGCAGTTCCAGCGGTTCTTCCCGGAGCGGGGACGGGAAAGGCATCGGCAATACGGTGGCGTCCGGATTGTGTCACAGCTTTGCAGCGGACGGAAGGTGCATTTCGCTCTTGAAAATCCTGTTTACGAATGAGTGCATCTATGACTGCAAATACTGTATGAACCGATGCTCCAATGATGTGCCGCGGGCTTCTTTTACGCCAGATGAAGTCTGCGAGCTGACAATGGAATTTTACCGACGCAATTATATAGAAGGTTTGTTTTTAAGCTCCGGTATTTTATACAATCCGGATTATACGATGGAGCTTATCTGTCAGACGCTTTATAAGCTGCGGACCGTTCACCGTTTTCAGGGATATATTCATGTGAAGGCCATTCCCGGGGCGGACGCTGCCCTGATACAGCGTGCGGGGTTTCTTGCGGACAGAATGAGCGTTAATCTGGAACTTCCGACGGCGGAAAGTTTACGGAAACTTGCGCCGAACAAGCACCGGAAGACTATTTTAAGACCGATGAAACTGATACAGAACGGCATTGCCCAGAATCGTAACGAACTGGTCTTATATGACCATGCGCCGCATTTCTGCGAAGCCGGACAGTCCACGCAGATGATTATCGGAGCCACGCCGGAAAGCGATTATCAGGTCATGACAGTGGCGGAAAGTCTGTATCAGAAATTTTCCTTAAAAAGGGTCTATTACTCCGCGTTCGTGAATGTGAATCAGGACAAAGACCTGCCGGCGCTGCCAGGAGGACCGCCGCTTTTACGGGAACACAGGCTGTATCAGGCAGACTGGCTGCTGCGGTTTTATGATTTCACAGTGGAGGAACTGCTGACGGAAGACCGTCCCAATTTCAATATGATGATAGACCCGAAAGCGGACTGGGCGGTCCGGCATCTGGAACAGTTCCCTGTGGAAATTAACCGGGCGGATTACCGTTTGCTGCTCCGCGTACCGGGGATAGGCGTGAAAAGCGCCAGAAGAATCGTCAGCGCCAGAAGGTTCGGCAGACTGAATTTTGAAGATTTGAAGAAAATCGGCGTGGTTTTGAAACGCGCTTTGTATTTTATCACATGTAATGGGAAAATGATGTATCCGACCAAAATAGAAGAAAATTATATCGTCAGAAATCTGACTTATCAAAACCTTGCGAGCCGGAAGGAAAGAAATCTCTTTTCACCGGACGGGATGCAGTATGAGCAGCTGAGCCTGTTCTCAAAGTGAAAGTGTGAAGAGAAGTTCTAAAGCTCACGCCGATGGGCGTTTCGCGAAGAACTTCTCTTCACACTGCAGAATGTCCATGCGGCCATTCTGCATGAATTGTTTGAGCGGCATGATTGGAAGTGGCAGAGAACGGCAGGGAGGGTGTGCCATGACGGAGGAAAAATATTTAATCTGTGAAGATTCCATAGAGGGCGTTTTTACAGGGATTTATGATGCCTATGCCTTCAGGGAGGGGCATAAGCATCTTCATATTCAAATCGGCGAAGAAGAAAATTTTCGTTTATTTGCGTCCTATCTGCATATTATGCCGGATTTGGTTAAAACTAGAAAAGTAGCGGAAACCATTCAGAAACGTCTCGGTACGGATACTTATATGAGTATCTGCAGGGCGCTCGCAACGGAAGACGCCGGGAAAGGGCAGGCAGTCTATCAGACAGTGGTGGACGGAATCACAAACGGAAGCGGCAGACGTGTTCTGGAAAACTCCATGAATCCATATGTGGACATGGTCTTTCGCCTGTCCCGGTGTACGGCGAATGAGATTCACCGCCTGATGGAGTTCATCCGGTTTCAGGAGCTGCAGCAGGGGATTTTGTATTCCAAAATCGGTGCAAAATGCAATGTCGTTTCTTTTCTGATGCCGCATTTTGCAGACAGGCTTCCACTGGAAAATTTCATTATCTACGATGAGAAGCATGAACTGTACGGCGTGCATCCGGCCGGAAAAGAGTGGTATCTGGTATCCGGGATAGAACGAAAGCCGGAAGAAGAGCTTGTCATGTCGGAGAAAGAAGAGCAGTATCAGGAGCTTTTTACCATGTTCTGCCAGACAATTGCCATAAAGGAACGCAAAAATTTGAAACTGCAGCAGCAGATGCTTCCGCTGAGGTTCCAAGAATATATGGTTGAATTTGTCAAAAAGTGAAAAAAATGCGCTTTTCTCAACTAAAGCCATAAACGGATAATCGGCATATTCGACAAAGATATGGGGAAGCGCAGGCAGATATTGGGTAGAATGATAAATTGAAGAAATTGTCGCATTTTTCAAGACAATAATTCGTACTTTACAAATGAAACAGATGGAGTATAATCATTTCAACAAGGAAAACGATTTCCATATAACGGTATCAGTTTTGTAAACCAGAAAAGGAGGGTGTTTATGATGATGCAACACAGAATTAAGTTAAGACCGGATGAAGTAAAAGAATTTGTAGCAGCAGCTACGAAATGTCTGTTTGATGTAGACATTTCCTACAACAGTTTCATAGTAGATGCCAAATCCATAATTGGTGTATTCGGGCTGAATTTTAACCAGATTCTGACAGTAACCTGCAACGGTTATGACAGCGAGTTTGAGCAGTACCTTCAGAAATTTGCGGTAGCCTGCTAACCGGCATGACCATGCAGATTGTGTAAAGAGGAAAGCTAAGCGGATGCTTTATTGACTCCCTATTTAAGATAGCGTACTATCTTAGTAGGGAGTTTTTGTTTGAAATGGAATATGGACAGTATGTGATTTCCGTGCCGCCCGGACAGAGATATATCCCTGACGGCGGCCCTGTAAAGGATGCCGGTGCTTAGTGAAAATGCAGCTTGCTGTATTTGAGCTTAGCACCGTTGCTTCCTTTAGTGGAGCGAAAGCGTGCTGCCAAAGGGATATATCTCTGTCCGGGCGGCACGGAAATCACATACCAGAATGATAGAGAGAAAGGAAACGCGCTTAATGGAAATTCGGGTTTCGGTCAGGGGGCTGGTTGAGTTTATTTTGCGCTCCGGCGATATCGACAATCGAAGGGCGTCCGCCCCGGACGCCATGCAGGCGGGCGGGCGCATTCACCGGATGATACAGAAGCGGATGGGAGCGGATTATCATGCGGAAGTCAGTCTGCGCTATCGATATGAGACGGAGAAATATGACGTTATCATCGAAGGCCGTGCGGACGGCATCATACCGGAAGAAACCGAAACGGCGGGCAGGATGCCGGAACTGCCTGACGGGAACGCCATGCAGACGATGGAAGAGACGGAGGCGCCGGCCGTTCGGAAGCATGTTTCCGTTACCATTGATGAAATCAAGGGAACTTATCGCGACCTTGCGAAGATGAAACAGGCCGTCCCGGTGCATCTTGCACAGGCGAAGTGTTATGCCTATATTTATGCGGTGCAGAACCATCTGGAATCGATACATGTCAGAATGACCTATTGTCAGCTGGAAATGGCCGATATGACCGATTTAAGCGGCGCGGAGATTCGCTATTTTCATTATGATTATACGCTTGACGAGCTGCAGGCGTGGTTTGACGGCGTGATGGAGCAGTATAAGAAATGGACGGATTATACTTTTGACTGGCAGGAAATCAGGCAGGCTTCCATCAAGGCGCTTTCTTTTCCGTTTGCCTACCGGGAGGGACAGAAGGAACTGGCTTCCTATGTGTATCGTACCATTTACCATAAGCGGAAGCTGTTTATCGAAGCGCCGACCGGCGTCGGAAAGACGCTTTCCACCGTATTCCCGGCGGTGAAGGCGGTCGGAGAAGGGCTTTTGGAGAAAATTTTTTATCTGACGGCCAAGACGATTACAAGGACTGTTGCGGAAGATACGTTTCAGTTATTGCGAAATCACGGGCTGCAATTCAAAACGGTGATTCTGACGGCGAAGGAAAAAATCTGTTTTCTGGAAGAGATGGAATGTAATCCGGAAGCCTGTCCTTATGCAAAAGGGCATTATGACAGAATCAACGAAGCCATGTATGCGCTGTTGACGCAGTCCGACAGCTTTCACCGGGAAAAAATAGAGGAATTTGCCCGGCAGTATCAGGTCTGCCCGTTTGAAATGTGTCTGGATATGAGCCTCTTTTCGGATGCGGTCATATGCGATTATAATTATGTATTCGACCCGCATGTGTACTTACAGCGTTTTTTCGCGGAAGGGAACAGTGGTGAATATGTGTTTCTGATTGATGAGGCGCATAATCTGGTGGAACGGGGCAGGGAGATGTACAGTGCGGTTCTGCGCAAGGAAGATTTTCTGCAGTTAAAAAAAGAGGTAAAAGACCAGTTCCCTACGCTGGCCAACCGGCTTGAACGGTGTAATAAGGAAATGCTTACCCTGAAAAAAGAGTGTGAGGGTTATCGGGAGGAGACTTCCGTTTCTTCCTTTATTATGGCGCTTGGCAGGCTGAACAGCGCCCTGGAGGATTTTCTGGAAGATAACGAAGAAAGCCCGGTGCGAAAGGCGGTTCTGGAGTTTTATTTTGCAGTATCTCATTTTTTGAGTATCTATGAGCTTGTGGATGAAAACTATGTGACTTATTCCGAAATGCAGGCGGACGGCAGCTTTATCCTGAAACTGTTTTGCGTCAATCCGGCGAAAAATCTGCAGGAATGTATGATGCGCGGGCGCAGTACGATTCTTTTTTCCGCCACGCTTTTGCCGATTCAGTATTATAAGACGCTGCTCGGCGCGGAAGAAGGGGACTATGAGGTCTATGCGAAGTCCGTTTTTCTTCCGGAAAAAAGAGGGCTCTACATAGGAAGCGATGTGACGAGCAAATATACGAGACGGAGCGAAATGGAATATTACAATATCGCTTCCTATATATATGAAATCGTAAAGAACAGACACGGAAACTATATGGTCTTTTTCCCTTCCCATGCTTTTTTAAGACAGGTATATGAAAGCTTTATGGATTATTTTGCGGGAGAACAGATGGAGTGCATTCTGCAGGAAGACTATATGGACGAGCGTTCCAGAGAAGAATTTCTAGGACGTTTCCTCGGAAATGAAGAATTTGACCTTTCGGAAGTGATTCATATGGATATCGAGGAAGAAGAAGAGAAGATTCTGATTGGATTCTGTGTGATGGGCGGCATTTTCAGCGAAGGCATTGACTTAAAAAACGACAGCCTGATAGGTGCGATTATTGTCGGGACAGGTTTGCCGCAGGTTTGCAACGAAAGAGAAATCCTGAAAAAATATTTTGACGGGTGGGGAGAAAACGGCTTCGATTATGCCTATCGCTATCCGGGGATGAATAAGGTATTGCAGGCCGCAGGCCGCGTCATCCGTACGATGGAAGACGTAGGAATTGTCGCCCTGCTCGATGAACGCTTCCTGAATGCCTCCTACCAACGGCTTTTTCCGAGAGAGTGGAATAACTACGAGGTAGTCACGATATCCCAGGCCGCGAAAAGGATAGAGCGGTTCTGGAATGAATGGCTGTGAAAGCGTCGTCCGGGGGAAGCGTAAGGGGCGGCAGCTCCTGTATTCCAAAAGGAACCCCTTTGAGGATGTCGGTACTTGGCGAAGTATTTTTGAGCCTAGTACCGTTACTTCCGAAACGGAGCGAAAGCGCGGTGACGTTGGAATACAGGAGCCACCGCCCCTTACGCTTCCCCCGGACGACGCTTTCAGCGCGGGGAAACTAACGCAGCATCTGAATTTCCTCCTTATAAGGCGGCACTTTCTTATCCGGGTTTTCCGGGGAGGGTATGTAGGGCGTTTCCAGAATCTTTGGGAGGTCGGGGAAAGCCGGATGATGCACGGCATAGCGGAGGGCGGCAAGGCCAATCGTTCCCTGGCCGATGTTGGCATGGCGGTCTTTGGCCGCACCGCATTTATTCTTGCTGTCGTTGACGTGAATGACTGCCGCATTTTGCTTTCCAATCAATTTATCAAACCGGTCAATGACACCGTCGAAATCATTTCTGACATCATAACCCGCATCGTTCAGATGGCATAAATCCAGGCAGACACGCAGTTTTTCATTGTGAATAACTTTATCATAAATCTCCGCAAGCTCTTCGAAGCTGCGTCCGATTTCAGAACCCTTTCCGGCCATTGTTTCCAATGCGATATAACAGGAGTCAGCGTTCAGCACATCATTCAGCCCTTGAGTGATTCGGTCAATACCGGCCTTTACGCCGGCGCCTACATGGGAACCGGGATGCAGAATCAGCACATGGCTGCCCATCGCTTTCGTGCGTTCTATTTCCAGGGCCAGAAATTCTACGGCAAGTGAATAAGTTTCGGGATTGACCGAGTTGGCCAAATTAATAATATAGGGAGCGTGAACGACAAATTCCCGTATGTTGTGGCTTTTCATATATTCCCAGGCAGGTTCTATCTGCAGGGCGGAGATGTCTTTCCGTTTTGTATTCTGGGGAGCGCCGGTATATACCATGAATGTGTTTGCATCATAGGCTGCTGCTTCTTTTGCGGAAGCGAGCAGCATTTCTTTACCGCTCATGCTGACATGGGAACCAAGTTTTATCATAGTTGTGATTTCCTTTCCGGGTGTGCTTTATTCGTTTCTTTTATCTTTTTTCATTTTATCGTATTTGAGGGTAGAATGTACAGGTTGAAAAATAAATTTTTCAGACATAATTCTCAGGCTGAGAGAAAGACATGATGATTAGAATATTTAGATAATTTTGCAAATTTTCTAAATATGGAACAAGAGTCATAAATGAATGACATTTGTGTCATATGTGGATAACTCTGTGGAAATTGGGGATTTCTTTATCTTTTTTGTAACTTTTCTTACAAAATCGTCAGAAAAACTGTGGATAAGTTGGTCAATCAGAATTATCTGGAAAAATTCATACCGATTTGGTCAATGGGCTTTTCAAAATCTTTTTATTTCTATTTTGGCTTATTTGTGTTATACTTTTCGAGTAAATCAGAAAATAAAATTGTGAAAAGAGGAAAAGAAAATGTGGGCTTATGAAAGTGTTTTTTATCAGATATATCCGTTGGGCTTCTGCGGAGCTCCTTTTGAAAATGACGGCATACCGGAATCCCGGATTCGGAAAGTGAATGACTGGATTCCTCATATGAAGGAACTTGGAATCAATGCAATTTATTTTTCCCCGGTGTTTGAATCCGATACGCATGGCTATAATACAAGGGATTATCATAAAATTGACTGTCGTCTCGGAACCAACGAGGATTTTGCGGGAGTTTGCAGGAATCTGCATGAAAACGGCATCAAAGTGATTCTGGACGGCGTGTTCAATCATGTGGGAAGAGGGTTCTGGGCTTTTCAGGATGTATTGCAGAAGCGTTGGGATTCTCCGTATAAGGACTGGTTCCATATCAATTTCGACGGCAATTCCAATTACAATGACGGCCTCTGGTATGAAGGATGGGAAGGCAACTATGATTTGGTGAAACTGAATCTGCGTCATGAGGATGTTATCAATCATATTTTTGACAGTGTCAGAGGATGGGTGGAGGAGTTTGATATCGACGGACTCCGGCTTGATGTGGCTTACTGCCTGGATAAAGATTTTCTGCGCAGACTGCGCGGCTTCTGCGACGGACTGAAACCGGATTTCTATCTGCTTGGAGAGACGCTGCACGGCGATTATAATCAGTGGATGAATGAAAGCATGCTGCACTCCGTTACGAATTACGAGTGCTATAAAGGCCTGTTCTCCAGTTTCAACAGCATGAATATGTTTGAAATCGTACATTCCCTGCTGCGGCAGTTCGGTCCGGAGAACTGGACTCTGTACCGGGGCAGACATATGCTTTCCTTTGTGGATAACCACGATGTGACGAGGGTTGCGAGTGTTCTGACGAATGAAAAGCATCTGCCGCTTATTTATGCTCTTTGCTTTGGAATGCCGGGCATTCCCTGCGTTTATTACGGAAGCGAGTGGGGAGCGAAGGCGCACAAGAGCGAGGGAGACCCGGCGCTGCGGGCATGTTTTGCAAAACCGGAATGGAATGAGCTGTGCGATTTTATTCACGCGCTGGCGGAGGCGAAAAAAGGGTCGGAAGCGTTGAATTACGGGACATTCCGTTCTGTTGTGCTGACGAATAAACAGTGTATTTTTGAAAGAAAATCGGAAAACGAGCGCGTGCTTGTTGCCATCAATGCGGACAGTGAAAGCTACACGGCGCACTTCGATGCGGGCTGCGGTATGGCGGTAGATTTAATCAGCGGAGAAAAGCATGATTTTGGAGGAGGAAGCGAGCTTCCGCCGTACAGCGCTTTTTTCTGGAAGATGGAGAGATAGAAATAATTTCTGAAAATTTTCGGAAAAGGATGGTTGACTTTTGTCTGACAATCCTTTATGATAGCAAGTACGTTATGATAAACAAATTTTAGGAAAGGAGGTCATGAGTATGTTTACAAGTTTCGCGTTAAATCGAATGAAAGAGTCTGGAATGAGTTTTGCAGCAGAACTGAACAATGTAAAAAGATATGAAATGGCCTCCGTATATGATTCGGACCGTCCATAGACTTTTTGTCCCCGCTGAGCATATTGCGGCATCGGGGCAGCCGGAAGGGAAAGGACAGGAATCGAATAAAATGGGTATGAGACGAACAGTCGCGGGCTATTTCAGCAGCGGCTGTTTTTTTGTACAATTCGGAAACAGGGCCGTGAAAGTGCAGACTGAGAAGGAGACGACATAAGGCTATGAAAAAAATATCAACTTATATCTGGGAAAACAAAATGCCATATCTGCTGGCGGTGGCTTCGCTTCTGATAGCGGTGACGCTTGACATGATGGCGCCGAGGCTGACGAAATCTGTTGTGGACGATGTTATCGTCGGCGGGAATATGGGAAAACTGAAATATTTGCTGCTTGGATTTCTCGGCATCGGCCTGGGAAGGTGTACCTTTCAGTATATCAAGGAATTTACTTTTGACCGGGTTGGTTCCAAAATTTCGGCTCAGATGCGCCGGGATTTATTCGTACATATCCAGTCGCTGAGCGCGGACTTTTTTGACAGAACCAATACCGGCGAACTGATGGCCAGGGTCAAAGAAGACATCGACATCATATGGGATGCGCTCGGATTCGTCGGAATGCTGTTAATTGAGGTATTTTATCATACGGGCATCGTGCTCGTGTGTATGTACATGCTGAATTGGAAACTGGCGCTGATTCCGACCGCGGCGATGCTCTTCTGCGGAACGATTGCGGTTATCATGGAGAAAAAACTGGGCGTTGTCTATGAGGAAATCAGTGAAGAAAATGCCGCCCTGAACACGGTCGCGGAAGAAAATCTGGCAGGCGTGCGTACGGTCAAGGCATTTGCGAGAGAAAAGTTTGAAATCGCGAAGTTCCTTTCGCATAACAAAAGATACTATGACCTGAATATGAAGCAGTCAAGGCTGTTTGTGAAATATAACCCTTATTTTTCGGTTGTTTCCAAACTGCTGCCTATTTTGACCATACTGGTCGGAGGAAAATTCGTTATCTCGGGAGAGATGACATTGGGAGAAATGACGGCATTCGTAGAGTATTCCAATAACATCGTGTGGCCGATGGAGATGCTCGGCTGGCTGACGAACAGTTTTTCTTCGGCGGTTGCCTCGAACAAGAAAATCAAAAAGATTTATCAGGAAAAGCCAAGCATTCGGGAAGCGGAAAAACCGGTGATACTGGAGAGCGTTCAGGGAAAGGTATGTTTCGACAGGGTTTCTTTCCACAAAGCGGATATGTATGAGATTCTGCATGATATTTCCTTTACGCTGGAACCCGGGAAAACGCTCGGCATTATGGGGGCGACCGGAGCGGGCAAAACATCCATCGTACAGCTTTTGCAGCGTATGTATGACGCCACGGGCGGCACGATTTCCATCGATGGTGTGGATATCCGGCAGCTTTCGCTGGAACAGCTTCGAACGAATATCAGCAGCGTGACACAGGATGTATTCCTGTTTTCCGATACGATTAACGAAAATATCAAACTGGGCAAAAAAAGCACAACGGATTACGGGGTGGTGCGGAAGGCTTCGACGGACGCGCAGGCAAGCGGCTTCATCGAGCGGATGGAAGGAAAATACGATACGGTCATCGGAGAACGGGGCGTCGGACTTTCCGGCGGGCAGAAGCAGCGAATCAGCATCGCGCGGGCGCTGGCCAAGAAAGACCCGATTCTGATTCTGGATGATTCCACTTCCGCGCTGGACATGGAAACCGAACATCTGATACAGGAAACATTGGAAACGCTGACGAATACGACCAAAATCATTATTGCCCATCGTATCAGCGCGGTACGGCATGCGGATGAAATTCTGGTTCTTCAGGACGGTGGCATTGCGGAGCGCGGGACGCACGAGAGTCTGCTTGCCGGGAAAGGCCTGTATTATGAGACATACCATGCACAGTATGGGGACGTGTTGAAAGGAAAGGAGGTATAGACTATGGCGGTCAATTCTTATAAAGATGATGAAAAAAGTGTAGAACGAAGTAAAATACAGACATTGAAAAGACTTTTTGCCTATCTGCTCGCTTATCGGTGGCAGATTGTGCTGGTACTGCTGATTATGGGATATGGCGTTGTAGTCAGCCTGTTAAACCCGCTGATTATGGAAACGGCAATCGACGACCATATTGCGGTGGGCGATATACAGGGACTTTACCGTCTGCTGCTCGTGGCGCTGGTGCTGAATCTTATGCTTGTGGTGGTCATTAAACTGCGGATGTATATTATGGCGAAGGTGTGTAACCAGATTTTGCTGACAATACGACAGGAGTTATATACCCATATTCAGAAACTGGACTTTCATTTTTTTGACAGCCGGCCTACCGGAAAAATCCTGTCCAGAATCATTGGGGATATCAATTCCCTGAAAAACGTACTTTCGAACTGCGTTACGACGCTGATACCGGACGGTTTTACGATTGTTGCAGTCGTGGCAATCATGATTTATAAAAATCCGAAACTTGCGCTCGCGTCCATGATGTCTTTGCCGCTGATGGCGGCGGGGATGGTATTTATAGAAGTCAAAGCGCATCCGCGCTGGCAGACTTTCCGGAAAAAGTCCGCGAATCTGAATGCTTTTATCCATGAGGATATGGCGGGCATCCGGGTGATTCAGAGTTTTCATGCACAGGAAGAGACAAGGGACACGTTTGACGAGCTGATGGGGGAACACAGAGGGGCTTTTATCGATGCGGTCAGGCTCAGCGACGCATTCGGCTCCGTGATTGATTTTTCATGGGGACTCGGTTGTATTCTCCTGTATTTTACCGGCATCGTGATTCTGGGCGTGGAGCAGGTATCCGTCGGTACATTTATTGCATTCAGTACTTATCTGTCGATGTTCTGGCATCCGATTCAGAACATCAGTAACTTTTATAACCAGCTCGTGACCAATATCGCCGGTGCGGAGCGTATTTTTGAAATTCTCGATACGCCTCCGGCCATTGCGGACGGGGCGGAAGTGGAGGAAATGCCGGATATTACGGGTGAAGTGACTTTCGAGCATGTGAGCTTTTCTTATGACGATAAAGTGAAAGTGCTGGATGACGTGAGCTTCCGGATAAAGCCGGGCGAGACCATTGCGCTTGTGGGACCGACGGGAGCGGGCAAGTCCACGATTGTCAATCTGATTAGCCGTTTTTATGATGTACAGCAGGGAAGCGTGCTAATCGACGGCAAAGATGTGAAAAATGTTTCCATCGAAAGCCTGCGCAGACAGATGGGAATCATGACACAGGATAATTTCCTTTTTTCAGGAACAATAAAAGATAATATACGCTACGGCAGGCTGGATGCGACGGACGAAGAAATCATCGCCGCGGCAAAGGCCGTGAATGCGCATGATTTTATCATGAAGCTGGAAAAAGGATATGATACGAAACTTTCCGAACGGGGCGGCGGTCTTTCTATCGGACAGAAGCAGCTGCTCGCCTTCGCAAGGACGATGGTTTCCATGCCGAAGATACTCGTTTTGGATGAAGCGACTTCCAGCATCGATACGAAAACGGAAATTCTTGTTCAGCGCGGTATCGAAAATCTGTTAAAAGGAAGGACGTCTTTCGTCATTGCCCACAGGCTTTCGACGATTCAGCACGCCGACCGCATTTTCGTTGTGGACGACGGTCATATCGTGGAAGAAGGAAACGCGCAGGAACTGCTTGCCAAAAAAGGCGTATACTATCAGCTTTATATGGCGCAGTTTTCGGCATAGCGACTTCGCTGTGGTATATAGTGATTTAGCTGCTGCATAGCGATTTAGCTGCGGCATAGTGACGGCGGAAGAAAGGCTCAGGGCGGTATTTGGGGGGCACAATATTTTGTGGCAATATTTACCCCTTGACAGAAACGTTTCCCTGACATACACTTTATCATTAAGCGGCCTGAAAGGCCGGAAGGTTGAAAGAACGGAAATCTTCAACTTCACAAGATAAGCGCCTGTTGAAGCAGGCGGATGGGAGAACGTATGAAAAAGACAGAAGAGCAGCCGGAAATGAGCAGGCCTCAGTACGGCCTGCATCCGGACGCCGATTTGGACGAGATGGAGCAAAAACTGCTGGAGACTTTTAAAAGAAATAAGAACCATTCTTTAAGAACACTGATAGGCATCTATAAGGGACATTATCTGGAACTTTTCCTGTCGGTTTTCTTTTTTGCCATCAAGCATTCCCCGGCCTGGGTGCTGCCGATTGTGACGGCCAATATCGTGAATATCGCGACGGGGCGTGGAGAGGATGCCGCAGGAAAAATTTTGACTCAAGTGGTCATTATGGTAATTCTGATTGCGCAGAATATACTGACGAACTATTTTTATACTTTATTTTATGCGAGAGCGATACGGAACGTGGAGCGTGACCTGCGGTGCTCTCTTGTGCGCCGGCTGCAGCAGCTGTCCATCAGCTACCATACGGAGATGCAGTCCGGGAGACTGCAGTCCAAGATAATGCGTGATGTGGAGCAGATAGAAACGCTGTCGAAACAGACGTTTATTTCGCTGCTCAGCATCATCATGAACATTACTGTTTCATTTGGTGTCGTGGTAACGAAAAGCATGACCGTATTTTTCTTTTTTCTGGCGACCATACCGGTCGCGGTCTGCATTATGGTGGCATTTAAGGGGAAAATCAAACGATATAACAGAGTATTCCGGAAGGATATGGAGGAAACCTCCGTCCATGTGATGGAAATGATAGAAATGATTCCCGTTACGAGGGCGCATGCGCTGGAAGAAAAAGAAACGCACAAGATGGCGCACCAGCTTTATCATGTGGCGAGTTCCGGTTTGTGTCTCGATATGGTACAGTCTTATTTTTCCTCCATCAGTTGGGCGGCCTTTCAGATTTTTCAGGTATTATGTCTTGGTTTTACGGGATATCTGGCCAGCCAGGGGAAAATCAGCGTCGGAGAAGTGGTCATGTATCAGACTTATTTTGCATCCATCGTTGCACAGGTGTCTTCCATCATTACGCTGCTTCCTACGATTGCCAAAGGTCTGGAGTCGGTGGATTCCATCGGGGACGTGATGCTGTGTCATGACGTGGAGGACTATCATAATAAGAAGAAACTGCCATCCGTGCGGGGAGAAATCATCTTTGAAAATACCGGATTCCGCTATCCGAATGCGGAAAAGCCCGTGTTCGAGCATCTGAATCTGAAAATCAAAGAAGGGGAAACGGTCGCTTTCGTCGGAGAATCCGGCGCGGGCAAAACGACGATTCTGAATATGGTAATCGGTTTTCTGCATGCTACGGAAGGCCGGGTGTTAATTGACGGTCAGGATATGGAAAGCATCAATTTGAAAAGTTTCCGCTCCAATATTGCGGTAGTGCCGCAGACGCCGATTCTTTTCTCCGGAACGATTCGGGAAAATATCACCTATGGAAAAGAGGATATCTCCGAAGAACGGCTGAAGGAAATCATCCGTGCGGCAAATCTGGAGGAAGTCATCGAAAAGATGCCGGACGGCGTGGAAACGCGGGTAACGGAGCGGGGCGGCAATCTGTCCGGCGGACAGAGGCAGCGGGTATCCATCGCGAGAGCTTTTATCAGAGACCCGAAGGTATTGATTCTGGACGAGGCCACATCTGCGCTCGACAGCATTTCCGAAGAAAAAATCCAGACGGCGACGGAACGGCTTGTCAAAGACCGGACAACGCTCATTGTGGCGCACCGGCTTTCCACGATTAAGAACGCGGACCATATTGCGGTTGTCGGAAAAGGCGGCCTGCAGGAGTTCGGAACGTACGAAGAGCTGATGGAAAAGAAAGGCGAGTTCTATAAACTGCGGCAGCTGCAGATGTAGGAAATGGCATGAACGGCGACATGGAACTTCATTCAGGCGCATATAATCGATAAAAGGCACGGGAAGGAACCTCCTGTGCTGATGAATATTTTATAAAAAGGAGCATAATCTTATGGAAAGAAAATTAGAAATCAGAAAAGAGAACTGCCCGCAGAACCACAAATGTCCCGCGGTAAAGGCATGTCCCGTCGGCGCTTTGAGCCAGAAGGATTTTGAAGCTCCCGTGATTGATTATGAAAAATGTATCAGTTGCGGAAAATGCGCGTCGGTATGTCCGAAAAAGGCGCTGGTCATTTAAAACAGGCGGTATCAATCGTACATATTTAATTTCATGTGTTATCATATCGTGCGCTTTATCGAAACATATGTCTGTACCGTTTCGATAAAGCCGCATTTTTTTGTTCTTCTCCGGTGATGGGGCCGGTGTCTTCTTTCAGGTGTTTCGATCTTATGTCAACCAATTCTGCAATTTGCTTTCTGCCTGCAAGCTGATATTCTTTTGTATGGTCAATCTTTTCTGAGTCAATCCTTTCTGAGTCAATCCTTTCTGAGCCAATCCTTTTTAAGCGGATGAAATCCAACTATTATAAATTTCGGTTATTTTTTTTATAATATATATTGACAAATAATATTATATAGCATATAGTATTATCAATAACAATATTATACATCATATAATATTATATATGAGTATAAGAGAACCGGACGAAAAGCCGGGAAAGACTAATTAACCGTATCAAAATCTGAAAGCAGGTTTGTCTATGAAATGTGTGAGAAAAGGGAAAGGAGGATATCGCATGGTATTTAATACAGGCGCCGCGTTGCTGGATGCAATCGTGCTTGCCGTTGTATCGAGCGAGGCGGAAGGAACCTATGGATATAAGATAACACAGGAAGTAAGGCAGGTCATAGAAATTTCCGAGTCTACATTATATCCGGTGCTTCGCAGGCTGCAAAAGGATGAATGTCTTGAAGTATATGATATGGAATGCGCAGGGCGTAACAGGCGTTATTATAAGGCGACGGAGAAGGGGCGCGCACAGCTGAATCTGTATATCAGCGAATGGTATCGGTATTCTGCGAGACTGAACAGCATTTTTGAGGGAGGATTGAAGCAATGAACAGAGCTGATTTTATGAAGAATCTGGCGGAATTGTTAGCGGATATGGCGCCGGCGGAAAGAGAAGAAGCAATACAGTATTATAACGATTATTTTGATGACGCAGGGACGGAGAACGAGCAGAGCGTCATCGCATCCCTCGGTACACCGGAGCAGCTGGCCAAGACGATTAAAGCGGGACTTTTTGACGGCGGCAGCGCGGGCGAATTTACGGAAAAAGGTTTTTCGGGATATGAGCAGCGCCAAAAGGACGAAGTAATTGAGCTTCACGGCTCTGCGGAGGACGTCCGTGAAGAGCGGCAGAACGGTCAGGCCGACGGCGATGAGAGATTCAGCAAAGAGAACGGCTATGGTTACAGGCAGGAAAATGACAGAAATGCCGGATACGGTAACGCTGGTTATGGAAACGCAGGATACGGAAATGCGGGATATGCGAACAATGGATACAGTAACACTGGTTATGAAAATGCCGGTAAAAAACAGGATGCCGGGAAGGAAAAGAAGAAAATGTCAGGCGGCATGATTGCATTGCTTGTTATACTGTGTATTTTTGCAAGTCCGTTTATACTTGGCATCGGGGGCGGAGCGCTTGGCGTTATCCTTGGTCTGTTGGGAGCTTTTGTCGGGGTTCTGGCAGCTTTTGCGGCGGTAGCCGTCACTTTATTAGTGGTGGGAATTGCGTTTTTTGTACTTGGCATTGTAGTATTGTTCGGCACACCGCTCGGCGGCCTGTGCATGATTGGTGCGGCGATGATATGCCTGGCAATCGGGCTTTGCTTCCTGTGCCTTACCGTCGTTATATGCGGAACGCTGCTTCCGGCATTTTTCCGGGGTATCGTTAAATTAATACAGAGTATCTTTCATATAGGAGGGGCGAAAGTATGAAAAAGTTTACAAAGGGCTGTTTGATTACGGCATTGGTATTGTTTGTTCTCGGCTGTGCTTTTTATATCATCTGCGGCGTGATGGGCGGTTTTGGGCAGTTAAAGGCATGGAACGGACATACGTTTCATATGTGGGGACATGAAATGCGGCTGGCATACAGCGGATATGGGTTCTGGTACATTACGGATGCGGATGCGGATTCGGGAGTAGAGCCTGCGGACTGGGCTGATAACGGTGACCAGGTCGGGAAAGGTGAGAAAGAAAAAACCGAATACAGCGCTTCCGATGTCTGGCGTCTGGATATCGAATGTGGCGGTAATAATCTGGTTATTAAGGAGTCGGAGGACGATTATATCTGGATTGCCAGAGACTCCGAAGCATGGCCGGTCAAATATAAGTTACAGGACGGCACATTCAAGCTTTACAGTGAAAAAAGTTTCCACTGGTGGGGAGACTGGCGGTGGAACGAACGGACGGAAAGAACGGTGTATCTGTATCTGCCGGAGGGCATGACGCTTAATTCCATTGATTTGGAAATCGGTGCGGGAGAACTGGAATGTATGTCTCTGAAAGCGGATGAAATCGATGTGGAAGTGGATGCCGGAGCGGCTGTTATAGAAAGCCTTTACGGAAAAGAAGTTGAGCTTTCCGTGAATGCGGGAGGCATGGAAGTGGAGGAAGTCACGGCCGAAGAGCTTAATGGGCAGACCGGAGCAGGTTCTCTCGTCATCGGGAATTTTTCTGCGGAAGAGGTTTCCCTGACCGCGTCAGCGGGGAGTCAGGAAGTTTATGGAAAAATCGGGAGAAACGCCGATATCGAATGCGAAGCAGGTTCGATAACAATGACCATACAGGGGGCGGAAGCGGATTATGATTATGAACTGGAATGTTCTTTAGGCGAGATTCGCATCGGCGGAAATACCTACCGGGATTTGAACGACCAAAGAACAATCCGTAACGGAGGCAAAGGCGTATTGGATATAGAATGCTCCGTTGGGACGATTGAAATTGATTTTGACTGACGATAATTGTATTAGGTAATTGCGAAACTCTGTTTTCGAAGGTTCCCGTTGAACAAAACAGACAATCAGCGCAGGGCACGCTTTCGCTGCACTGTCGCTCGCAGCGGTGCATAAGACGCCAAAATACGGCGTCTAAACACCGGCGGCTCCCAAGCGCCCTGCTTACGATTTGTCTGTTTCGCACAACTACTATCTTGGAATCATACGTTTCGCAATTATCTAGGTAATTGTATGTATGAAAGGAGAGGAAAGAATGAATAATGATTACAGAAAACTGACACGTTCCAGAGAGAATCGAATGATATGCGGCGTCTGCGGCGGATTGGGAGAATATCTGAATGTTGACCCGACGATAGTCAGAATCATATGGATTTTCTTTTCACTGGCAGGATGCGGAACAGGATTGCTAGTCTATTTAGTAGCATCTGTTATTATTCCGGAAAAGATGGATTGAGACGAAAAATAGAATAACGGAAAGCAAAAATAACAGAAAAATAGCATATGATATTATGTGGCTTGCATAGAGCCTGAAAGAGCCGTAGAGGAATTTTCCTTTACGGCTCTTTGTGTATTTTACCTTGCTTTTGCGGTTTTCTTCGATATCCTGTCGATGCCGGTTTCATAGAAAAGACCGGACTTTTTCAAAACAGGACGGAGCGCCATATAAATAACAACTGATACGATTGCGGAAGTAACGGCGTTAATGGTGGTAGAAGCGATATTCCATGCCAGAATCAGCTCTGCGGCGGGCTTTCCGAGAATCAACAGTTTATAGTAATATCCCACAAGCGGGTCGAAAATGACATTAAAAAGCAGGCCGCCGGACGTTGCGAGAACCGTCCAGAGAAAGACTTTTTTCTGGTTCTTTTCTGTCGAAATATGTCCGAGCTTGTGGGCAATCAGTCCGGTAAGCAGACCGATGCCGAATTTCAGAAGAAAAGTTTTCGGCGCATAAAGGACATAAACGGGGTCTGTCAGGTCGCCGATGGTCATACCGATGGCGCCGCCAAGACCGCCGCAGACGCCGCCAAGCAGCAGAGCGCCGATAACACAGACCGCATTGCCGAGATGAATGGAAGTAGCGTCTCCGCCGGGCAGCGTAATTTTAATCTGTAAAAAGGTGAATACAACATAGGACAGGGCGGCAAATAATCCCGTCAGCACAATTTTTTGAAGATTCGTATTTTTCATGAGAACAATCATTCCTTTCTGTTTGTTTTGGGGTTAGATAATTGCGAAACGTATGATTCCAAGATAGTAGTTGTGCGAAACAGACAAATCGTAAGCAGGGCGCTTGGGAGCCGCCGGTGTTTAGACGCCGTATTTTGGCGTCTTATGCACCGCTGCGAGCGACAGTGCAGCGAAAGCGTGCCCTGCGCTGATTGTCTGTTTTGTACAACGGGAACCTTCGAAAACAGAGTTTCGCAATTACCTATGTTTTGGGGTATGTACGCGCGTTGACTGATTCCCATTATAGGACAAAGTGGCATTGCGAAAAGTGCCAAACTAAGATTTTTTTACAATACCAGTTTTGGGATAAGATGACAAAAGAAGTTGCTTTCATAAAATTCTTGACATTTCATGCGGCGTTTATTAATATAATTAACAAGTTAATAATTAACATGTTAAGAATTGGTTTGTTAATTAGATTAGGGTGTCAAAAGGCGTTTTATAGAAGTGGTTAGGGCGGATTGCCCGGCAGATTGTACAAGATGTTTCTTTGTACCCGATTGCGTCGAGTGGATTTTCTAAGGATTCCGGC
>ERZ777305.1139-NODE-1139-length-34793-cov-7.236139_pt1 | contig 34793 bp, 29 predicted proteins | sample MGYA00374965_ERZ777305 | MGnify/ENA primary metagenome ERZ777305 (study PRJEB29328, sample SAMD00013331) | mouse gut metagenome | study: EMG produced TPA metagenomics assembly of the Metagenome analysis of fecal microbiota from mouse which was promoted... | reverse complement strand
CTACTGCCTAAAGAGGTGGTAGTAAATCTAAATATCAACGTGTCAGTACACTAGTCGAGTCCCGCAATCTCATCCACAGGGAGCGACATCACGACGCCCTGTGCAGGACTCTGCATGCCGCATTTCTGACCGATTGCCTGCATAATTGCCAGTTTATCCTCTTTCTGCGCAAGAATAAGCACGACTTCCCGCTCCTGCTGCACATGAATCTTCCAGAATTTCAAAGATTCTTCGTTTCCTGCCCGTCTGCTGTGGAATACGGTTCCTCCGGAAGCGCCGGCCGGCCTTGCGGCGTCCATAACTTCCTCGCTGTATCCCTGATTTACGATTGCCATAATCATGCTGTACTGATATTCTTTCACTCCGACTTCATTCCTTTCTTCGGTCATCTTTCCGGTCTCTTCCCTCACCGCTTCCATCAGCTGAACGACATGCCCGCTGCTTCCCGACAGCGTCAGCGTAAAGGCAATTCCGGTATTCGGCATACCGAGATGAAGCTTTTTCTTCATCTTCTTCAGCGTATCGTCCGCGCAGACCTTTGGCATCATGCTCATCATAATCCTTTTATCAATGCCGTCCAGTCCGAGCATATCCATGACTTCGCTGGTAGCCGTTCCCTGCGCGTGAAAAAGATGCTGCACCGGTATTTTTTCCTGTTTCAGCAAGTCTTCCGCTTTTCTGACCAGTTTCGGCGTGGCGATGAGGAAAAGCATCCGGTACGCCGATTTTTTACTATGGCTCGTCATATTCGTCGTCCTCCTCAAATTCAAAGATTTCATCCATAGCATCTAAGGAAACCGCGCCCTGTAATGCAGGCTGCGCCGCTGCCCTCATCTTATACTGATATACAATACCCATAATCTGTACCGCAATCAACGGCGTCAGTGCAACCAATGCCACAACGCCGAAAGCATCCGTCATGACGTTGCCGCCGACGGCATCACAGGCCCCAATGCAAAGCGGCAGCAAAAATGTTGTCGTCATCGGTCCGCTGGCAACTCCGCCGGAGTCAAATGCAATACCGACAAACATCTTCGGAACAAGTCTCGATAAAATCAGCGCGATGATATAACCGGGAATGACAATCCAGTAGATGGGCAGCCCTGTCAGCACCCGCAGCATCGTAAGCCCTACGCTGACGGAAACGCCGATGGACAGACACCGGTTCATCTCTTTTGCCGATACCGCTCCGTTCGTTACATCCTCGACCTGGTGATTTAACACCTGAATGGCCGGCTCCGCTTTTACGATATAATACCCGATAAGCATACCGATAGGTATGAGGAGCCATCTCCAGTCCGCCGCCGCGATATCTTTTCCGAGAGAAGAACCGACCGGCGCAAATCCCACGTTAACGCCGCACAAAAAAAGCACGAGGCCGATATATGTATAGCCGAAACCAACCAGCACACGCTTCACCTGACGCTGTTGGTAACGGCGGCTTAACAGCTGAAAAATTGCAAAGACTGCGGCTACCGGGACAAGGGAAATCAGCACTTCCTTTATATAGGGCGGCGTGCTCGTCATAAATTCCCACACCACATCCCGCGTAGTTACGACATTTGCCACAGACGAGGAAGAATAACTTGCCTGCGTCGGATTATAGAAAGAACCGAGAATCAACACCGCAAGTACCGGGCCGACACTGGAAAGCGCCACCAGACCGAAACTGTCGCTGGAAGCGTTTCTGTCGCCTCTGACGGAAGCGAGGCCGACACCCATCGCCATAATGAACGGTACAGTCATCGGGCCCGTCGTCACACCGCCCGAATCAAAAGCAACGGCCAGAAAATCTTTTTCAATAAACAAAGACATTCCTATCAGAATGATATAAAGCACAATCAAAATTGTCGAAAGATTAATCTGAAATAAGATTCTGCAAATCGCCATTGCAAGAAAAATGCCGACCCCGACCGCTACCGTCAGAATCAGGACATAATTCGGAATCGATGGAACCTGCTGCGCAAGCACCTGCAAGTCCGGTTCGGAAATCGTAATAATTGCTCCCATCGAAAATCCAATCAGACAGATTAAAATGAAATTGCGCGTTTTTGATATCTGCACGCCGATACCTTCCCCCAAAGGCGTCATTGCCATCTCTGCGCCGAGCTGAAAAACCCCCATTCCGACAACGAGCATAAGCGCACCGGTTATGAACATAACCATCGTGCCAATCTCCACGGGCACAAGCAATATGCTGATTAGCAGGACAATGCCTGTAATCGGCAGAACCGCTGAAAGCGATTCATAAATTTTTTCTTTCAGTTTTGGATTCAAATCGTATCACCCCTTATATTATACATTCGTATTGTACCATATAATTCCTTGTTAGAATAGCATAATCTCGCGCTAAATTGGTGTTAAATCTGCTCCTCACAGAAGAACAGAAAAGCTTTACAGAAAAAATGATGGTGCGGAACGCCTTCTCTGTGATATACTTTAAACAGCTGTAATTGTGGAAGAATTGCAGAATTTTATGTCAAAGGAAAGAGGGGTTAAGAATGGACCAGATTAAAGAAATCAGGAAACTATGTGAGGAAAAGAATATCCGCATGATAGACTTCAAAATGACGGATATCGACGGACGCTGGCGTCACATCACGATTCCGGTAGAGCGTTTCGGGGAAGATACTTTTACATACGGTATCGGCTTTGACGGCTCCAACTACGGATATGCGCCAATCGAAAAAAGCGATATGGTATTCCTGCCGGACCCGGCTACTGCTTATGTAGACCCTTTTGCGGAAGTGCCGACTCTGACCATGTGCGGAAATGTCTGTACGATTGGAAAAGGAGAAAACAAGCCTTTTGACCAGTACCCGAAAAACGTCAGCCTGCGCGCGGTAGAGTATATGAAAGAAAGCGGCATTGCCGACAGAATGATTATCGGACCGGAATTTGAATTTTATCTGTTAGACCGCGCACGCTTTGAAGTAACGCCTCGCAGATGCGGCTATTGGGTTGATACAAGACAGGCGGACTGGAACTGCAGTCTCGAAATGCCGGGCAACAACGGCTATGAAGTGCCTGCCAAAGGCGGCTATCATATCTCTGCGCCGCAGGATGTTGGGTACGATTTGCGCAGCCGCATGTGTATGGCGATGGAAGACTGGGGAATCAAAGTGAAATATCACCACCATGAAGTAGGCGGCCCCGGACAGATGGAAATCGAAGTAGAACTGGCGGATATGCCCGCAATGGCCGACAATACGATGATTATCAAGTATATCATCAAAAATATGGCGGCGCAGGACGGAAAAACCGCTACCTTTATGCCCAAGCCCATCTATCAGGAAGCCGGAAGCGGCCTTCATGTGCATATGCTTCTGATGAAAGACGGAAAGCCTCTGTTTTATGATGAAAACGGCTATTCCGGTTTAAGCCGCACGGCTCATTATTTCATCGGCGGACTGTTGAAACATATCGCTTCATTGTGCGCGTTTACCAATCCGTCCACCAATTCCTTCAAACGGCTTGTGCCCGGATATGAGGCACCCGTTACGATTGGCTACGCAACTTCCAACCGTAGCGCAGTCATCCGTATTCCGGCTTATGCCAAATCTCCGGAAGCGAAAAGGTTTGAGCTGCGTAATCCCGATGCAACGGCCAATCCGTATTATGCTTACGCCGCAATCCTGATGGCAGGTCTGGACGGTATTGCAAATCAGATAGACCCGGCAGAAAACGGTTGGGGCCCCTACGATTTCAACCTTTATACATTATCCGAAGAAGAACAGAAAAAAATCAAAGGCCTGCCCAAATCACTGGGCGAAGCACTGGACGCGCTGGAAGCGGACCACGATTATCTGACAAAAGGCGGTGTTTTCCCGCAGCGGCTGATTGACGTATGGGTAGCGCGCAAACGCGCAGAGCTTAAGAAAATGGAACAGATTCCGAATCCTGCGGAATTTAAAGCGTATTATGACTTATAAAAAATCGTCGCCCGGCGGCGACGATTCAGAGAATGCTTCGCATTCTCCTTGAATAGTTTACACTGTCGCAATTTCCTATAGATTAAAAAATCGTCGCCCGGCGGCGACGATTCACACAAAATAAAGTAAAAGAGCGCAGGCTATTTCGTCTGCGCTCTTTTGCAGTCTGTCCGTAAAATGACTTCCCCGCGGCATTCCATCGCGGCGTCTTCCATAATCACTTCATCCACGCTGTCCAGAATGATTCTTCCCGATTTAGGATTTTTAACCGACATGACATTGCCGGCGATATCCGCCTCCACGTCAGAATATTCGAAAGACAGGTCCGTTCCTTCCATCGTGCAGTTCATTAACTTCAGATTTTTACAATAGCAAAGCGGCTGCGTCCCGGAAATTTTACAGTCGATTAATGTCAGTCCATCCGAAAACCATCCGAGATATTCGCCTTTTACAAGGCTGTTCTTCACCGTTACATTCGTGCTGTGCCAGAAAGCGTCTTTCGTATCCAGCGTACAGTTCTCGATAACAAGGTTCTCCATATACTGAAACGAGTATTTTCCCGTCATGGTAACATCCGATAACTTCACATCCCGGCTGTCAAATAAAAGATATTCGGAATTTAGAACGCTGTTTTTTATCGTTATGCCTGTGCTCTTCCATCCAAATTCCTGAGAATCGATATCACACCCGTTCAACAGAATATTACGGCATTCCCGGACCGCCTTAATTCCATGCAGCCTGGTTCCCGTAATTTCTCCGTCTTCCGCATACCAGATTGCCGCCCTTGTCAGCGCATCCATCGTCGAATCCTTTAAAGAAAATTTTTTGACATGCCATAACGGATATCGAAGGGAAAAACTGCACTCATCCACCTCAATATTACGGGATTCCTTTAATACGGATTCACCGTCCGCAGGACCCGCAAAAGTGCATTTGCTGACCTGACCGTTCTGTAAATGATAAAGAGCGCGCTCTTCATCAAACTGCTTCCCTGTGATAATTTTATCAAAATGATTCATGGCGCCGGTTCTCCTTTTTCCCGGTCAGGCTTTTTCTGCCTCTGCCGGTTTCTTCGAAATAAAATTTTCGTACAAAGTAAAAACTCTCCATATTATAATATGCGCCCACTATATTTTCAACATATCATTTTGCAGCCTGCTATCCTTTCCCCGGTCAGTCATCCTCCCCGCAGTAATAATCAAAATATTGCTCCCGCAAAGACTGATAGGAACCTCTCGGCAGATAAATCTCGTCTCCGTTATCCATTTGCAGTCTTTGTGTATTCAGGCTTTCCACATGCTCCAGATTGACGATATAAGCTACGCCCACCCTGACAAACTCTTCGTGTCCGGCAAGCATTTCCTGCAGTCTTCCCATCGTCATGCGCAGCTGTATATGGCGCTCTTCCGTCAAATAGATGCACTGGCTTTTTTTCTGTGCTTCACAGTAAAGAATATCGTGAAGCGCAACCCTTCGAATACTTCCGTCTGTCCGCAAAAGCAAATGTTTCTGCTGTTCCCGCTCTATTGTCTTCAAAGTCTTATCCAATGCCGGAAACAACTCTTTCTCCGAAATCGGTTTGAGCAAATACTGAACCGCATCCACCCGGTAAGCCTCTAACGCATATTCTTTGGATGACGTCAGGAATATGATGCTGCATCCGCTTCCCATTTCCCTTATTTCCTGAGCCGCCTGAATCCCCATTTTTTCGGGCATATAAATATCCATCAGAAGAATATCCGGCATGTAACCGCTTTCTTCCATCCGGATAAGAAGTTCATTCACATTCACGAAACAGTCGATTTGAAAAGTACGGTCGTTATGCCGCTCCTGATATTGTTCCAAGAGGATTCTTATTTTTTCCATCTCTGTTGCTTCATCGTCACAAAGCGCAATTAGGTACATGCCTTCTCCTTATCCGGTTTATCCTTTTTCTTTTTATCATTGCCTGCACGAACAATTTTATTTTAGCAAAAAAGAAAACCTTTTCTCAAGAGAATTATTCTATTGTCAGAATTTCCGAAAAACCGGTCACTTCAAAAACATCCCGAATCGTCTCATTGACATGGCAAATCGCCATTTTTCCCTGTTTATTCATCGTCTTCTGTGCGGATAACAGCACACGCAGACCGGCTGAAGACAAGTATTCCAGTTTTTCGAAATCCATAAGGAGTTCTTCCACACCGTTCAGGTCTGTTTTCAAATCAGCTTCAAGCTGCGGCGCCGTCGTCGTATCGAGACGTCCCTCCAATAAAAGTGTCATCTTCTTTCCGTCTAATATTTTTTCAATCGTCATAATGATAATCCTGCCTTTCTCATATAAATAACCATGCCTTTTTCACAGTATCCCTCTGTCACGGCACAAAGCCTCAACGCTTCTGTCATAGGTCGCTTCCGCCTCCGGTGAAAAGAAACATCCGGGAACACCCTCATGATTATCGCGGTGATGCGCCACGCACTCACAGCATCTTCCATGCCTCGGACAATCATATGTACATGTACATGGCCTGCTATTACTGCATTCTTCCACTCTTATCTCCTCCATCCCACTGATTTTGTTTCACATCTTCTTTTTGATTGTCAGAATGTTCTTTCCTTCCCGATATTCATAGGTAACTTCATCCATGCTCTTTTTGACCATATAGATGCCAAGCCCTCCAAACTCCCGTTCCTCTGCGGAAAGCGCAATATTCGGGTCGGCGGTCTGCAGCGGGTCATAGGGCACGCCCTTATCAATAAACGTTATAATAACCGCCAACGGTTCCTTCGTCACCTCCACCCTTACGGTGACAGGGCCGATTTCCGGCTGATAAGCATAATGTGCAATATTTCCGAATAATTCGTCTATGGCGATATTAATCTGCATCTGTGCTTTCACAGAACATCCATACTGCTCCAGCTGTTCATCCACAAATTCCGTTACAAACATTATATTTTCAACCGTGGCGTCAAGCATCAATTCCCTCATTTTACATCATCTCCTTCCCCTTCTGCTTTTCTATCAGATATGCAGTCCGCTGATGCTGTACTGCATAATCTTTCTTTTTATGTCTTCCGTCCGGAGTTTGTTCAAATTCTGTTTCTCATAAATATCATCCAACAGAAGATTGATGTTTTTCTGCATGACTTTCACGGTATGTGTCATATTCTGCATGATATCTATCGCATTTTTCGGATTATTTCGAACAAACTCTTCCAACGAATCTCTTGTAATACGCATTGCGAGAACTTCATCATACGCGACAGCCGTATAAATCGAAGGCTGCCCTGATAATATGCCCAGTTCTCCGAAACATTTGGATTTGGAATAAATGCCAATCAGAAATTCGTCTTTTTCGCCATATCGATTATAAAGGGCAACCGAACCGGATAAAATCTTATACATTTCCTCATAAGTCTCACCCTCTTTCTGTATGATTTCTTCCGCATGAAATGCCTGCACGATTGATTTGTCCATGCCGCTTCCTCCAATCCTTTTCTACCCGACGTTCTCATTTTTCCATCCGTTTCACATATTCCACGCAAAGCATTGTAATATCATCAAACTGCGGCGCACCGCCCGCAAAAACATCCACATCCTCTTTGACGGCCGCTAACAGTTCTTCCGGCTTTTTCGCAGTATTCATCCGTAGCACGGAGCCGAGCCGCTCCATACCGTACAGCTCTTCTTTTCCGTTCATCGCCTCCGTCACGCCGTCCGTATACTGGAAAATTTTATCTCCGGGCGCAAGCTGTATGCTGCCTGCCTGATATTTCATATTTTCCATTCCCGCCAGAACAAAACCCGGTTTTATCCGATAGGGTTCATAATCTTCTCCCTCTCTGGCAATAAACGGGATTTCATGTCCGGCATTCACAAAATGAAATTCTCCTGTCACCAGGTCAAGAACGCCCTCAAACGCCGTAATGAACAGCCCTTCGCTGTTGGCGTCGCACAGCAGGTCATTGACTTCCGAAAAAACCGCTCCGAGACTGATGTCCGGCTTCGTATGGTCTTTAATCAACGTTTTTCCGATTACCATAAAAAGCGCAGCCGGAATCCCTTTGCCCGACACATCGGCGATGACAACAGCAAGATGCTGCTCATCCACCATAAAAAAGTCATAAAAATCGCCGCCCACTTCTTTTGCCGGATTCATAACTGCATAAATATCAAATTCCGGCCGCTCCGGAAAAGCCGGAAAAATACAGGGAAGCATATCCGCCTGAATGCGGTTTGCCACATCCAGTTCCGTTTCGATACGCTGACGCTCTTCGCTGTCTTTTGCCTGACGTTCCAACAGGCGCCTCGTCCGCTCCGCCAGCGTCGTACAGATAAAAGAAAGCCCGAGCAGTATTGCCGCCCGCGTCAGCACAAAGAAAATCGTCGCATCATAAAGATGTTCTTTCGTAATGACTCTCGGTCCCGAATAGTAAGCGGCATCCAGCAAAATCTGGTCCCATTCCCCTACAAACATCCCGATGTAAATAGAAGCGGAAAATAATATCTGCGATGCGATAAGCGTCATTCTGCTCAGCTTTTTGGAATAATAATGGCAGCTCAGCATGAGCGGCATCGTCCAGGCCATGACGCCATGTTTTGGCATGGCGCTGGACAGGATGAAAATCCCCATAACCGAGCAAAACAGGATGGCATATTTTACCCATCCCTTTTTCCCTCCGGTCCTCCTGCAAATCAATGCCGGTATCAGAAAGAAAAATATAATTACCGGCATCGTCGGATTCACGATTTCAAGAGGCAGAATAAAAATTCGAAAAACCGTTAAAAGCCATGCCGCCGCGCACAGGAAAGCGCATATAACCAGGCACCTTGCCGCATAGAGATTCGCTTCTGTTTCATTTTCCATAAAGGCATTCATTCTGTTTTTCCTCCGCCTCCTTACAGGAAATTTGGGCGTACCGGATTCTTTTATCTTCATACATCCGTTCGTCGGCTTCTTTCAGAAGCCGGTCGATATCCCCGTTGTTCCGGGCACGCCATACGCGGCCGACTGCCATAAGGGAATTTTTCCGGTGCATTTCCTTATCCAGCAACGCCGCCAGTTCTTCCAGTTCTCTTTCTTCAATTCCTTCGCACAATACAAGAAATTCGTCGCCTCCGATGCGGAACAGCGCGTGTCCTTCGAACACTTTTTTCAGGCATTCTCCCACCCGAATCAAAAGTTTATCGCCTTCCCGGTGGCCCTTCCGGTCGTTTACCCTTTTCAATCCCATCACGTCACAATACAGCACACCGATGTTTACGCCGGGCCGCATCGCCCCGACATATTCGTTCATGGCATGGCGGTTTCCGATTCCGGTGAGCTGGTCCTGAAAACACAGCTCTTCCAAGCGGCGCACATGATTTCTCCGATGCAGTATCGTAACGATGAAATGCCCGAGAATCCGCAGCAATGTCGTAATATGTTCCAAAAACTGCTCCGGCGGGTTATCCACTCCATAAAACCCGATAATTTTTCCTTCCCTGACAAGCGGACTGACTACAAGCGAATGAATATTCTGCGGCACTAAATAGTCATAGACAGGCTTATCCTTTTCGCGGACGCTTTCCAGGCTTTTAATAATGACATTCTCGTCCTTCATAAATTTCTGATACCATAAGCTGACCACCTGAAAAGAAACGTTTTGCAGATTCTCTTTCTGCGGCGTTACGCCGCCTGCACACCATTCGTATGTATTTTGGAAAGTTCCGTCCTCTGTTTCCTCAAAAATATAAACTCTGTCACTGTGTAAGGACTGCCCGAGATATTCCAATAACGCCGCAATCGAATCTTCGGGAACGGATTCCATCATGGCAATCCGCAGCCCTTCGTTAATCATTTCTTCGTTGTCTTCATATCCCTTATTCTGCTGTTCCCATGCGCTCAAATCCACACCGAGCTCGAATCGGTATCGTTTTCCGCCTTCTTCGATTACCGTTTCCTTCAATGCAAGCTTCTTTTTGATGACCGGATTATAGCGCACCTCTTCCAGAAAAAATCCCGGCGACAGCTTTTTCTGATTGCAGGCCGTACACGGCGCGGAGCTTCCTTTCAACAGTTCATAACATTTCTTTCCCTTACTTTTTTCCAAAGGTTCAATTTCATATATCTTTCGAGCGTACCGATTGGCATATACAAGTTCGTAACTGTCCATATCGACCACACAGACGCTCTCCTGCATTCTTTCATAAAATTTCCATAGAGCCGACGCCTGCAGCGTCTCTGATTCATATTTTTTCATAACAGTAGTCATGCCTTTCTTTCAGCTTTTCATAATTTTTTCAGACTTCATCTGTATTAAACTTTAAAGGATGCTACCGTTTGGTTCAAAATTTCGCTCAGTCCGGACAGTTCTTCCATCTGCGCAAGAACGGCTTTGGAATTATCGTCAGAACTTTCCGCGGACTGTTTCATCACCTGCATATATTCCGCAATCGCTCCTATCAGCTCCGCAACCGCAAGAATATATTGGTTGATGCCCGTTATGCCGACGCTCATTTCCGCTGAGGCCGAACCCAAATCCCCGGAAATGCTGCTGTAAAATGCCGCATCCTGTTCATACATCTCGGCTAACCGTGTCATGCTCTGATAATCCGCCATTACCTTGTCATTCATAAATTCCAACAGTCTTCCGGAACTCTGGGACAGAAACGAAACGTTCCGCACAACCCCCTCCGTCACTTTTCGGATTTTGTCTACCGCCACTTTGGAATGGTCCGCCAGTTGTCGAATCTCATCAGCAACGACCGCAAAACCTTTTCCCGCATCCCCGGCTCTCGCCGCTTCTATCGAAGCATTTAAAGCCAGAAGATTCGTCTGTGAACTGATGGACAGAATCTCTTCCGTAAGCGTATCAATTTCCCGCACTTTCTGGCTGTCTGCAATTGCCTGCTCCAGTTCTTCTTTGGTTTCCTGATACAGCGTAACCGCTTCTGCGCTGGATGCCTCGGAATTTTCATGCTGTTTTCCGGCCCGTTCCATAATATCGCCTGATTGTCTGGCCGCCTCTCCCGCTTTTTGGGCGACTGCTTCAACCGCCACGCAAAGTTCCTGACCGGTGCTTTTTATTTTTTCAGCCAGTTCCTTCGCTTCCGTCGTCTGTTTCAATACCTGAACCGTGGAATCTGCAATTTCGGAAATATCGTTTGTAAGCACTGTCATTTTGGCAGAAGTGCCTTCCGCTATCGTACCGATACTTTCCGCTTCCTGTTTGGTATTCAGAATAATTCCCCGTATCTGCTGTCGTACTTCTCTTGTCGCCGTCCGAATCTGTTCCGTCTCGTCTTTGTATTCTTTGGGAATGCCTTTCTCACTGACAACATTTTCCGAAAAATCACCGGATGCGAACTGTTTTAACATTTGCACCGGCTCTAAAGTCTTTCCTATCAGGCCGGCCATCGTAACGGCCACAAGTACCGTAATCAAAAGCGCAACGGCAACCGCCACCCCAATCATGGCAATCAGGGAGCTTCTGACATTGGCCGTCGGAACGACTACTCCCATTTTCCACTGGCTGCTTTCAATATCTGCCGTCGCAAAATAACACTTGCTTCCGTCGTAATCGGTAAGTTCTGTTACGCTGCTGTCTTCTCCGTTTATCAGCCCCGCGAGTCCGGGCATAATATCCGTCACGTTGACGGCGGTGTCTTCCGAAGGTTCAAAGTCTTTATTCCGATGCGCCACATACCGGCCGCCGCTGTCCGCCAGAAATCCGTATACGCCTTCGGCAAAATCTATGCTCGCCGTCAGGTCCGTTACCGTGCCGAGCGTCACATCCAGGCCGATTACCCCGCTCAGTCCGCCCTCTATGTATACAGGCGCCGCAATCGTTGTACACATCTGATTGGTCAGCACATCCCAGTAAGGGTCTGTTACGATTACCGTCCCCGCCTCGGCCGCCTGCTGATACCATCCCCGCTGAACCGGGTCATATCCTTCCGGTATCTCCGCTTCTGCGTTAGACTGTATGAACAGACTTTCCTTTGTGCCGCAATACAAATTCAGAAGTTCGCTTCTGCCCGCCGCATAGGTATTCATAACGGACTGGATAAACTCTTTGTCAACATTTTGAGCCGCCTCTATACAGTTAGCCGCTCCTTCCGCCAGCATTTTTTCATTTTCAATCCATGTATTGATTTCTTCCGCATATTTGTCCGCATAAATCTGCAAGGCTTCCGTCTGGTCTTTCATCAGACGTTTTCCGGCAACGATGACGATACCAACCGTAGTCAGCAGAATACTGACTACGACCATGCAGATTACGCTGACCGTCAGTTTTCCCTTGATGGTTCTTCCCATGGTTTTGTACCTCATTTCCCTGAATTTTTTAACAGTCGGTATCAGTTTACCAGAAAAAACTTCTTTTATGAGGCGTCCCGGTACAGATTGCATATTTTGGGGTATCATTTGCAAATCAGAAATTGGCCAGACTGCTGCCGCAAAAAAACCGCCATCTGCGTTTTCTGCAAATGGCGGAAAAAACCGTTATGAAACGGAAATCGTGCTTTATTTTTATGCGTGCTCAATATTGGTGTATTCCGATATTTCCCTGCTGATTGTACACAAATCATCTACCGACAATTCATGAATATCCTCATGTCCCGTAATTCTCGCAAAGGTTTTCAATTCTTCTGCGGAGCAGCGCAGATAATTGGCCACTCTGCCGGCTGCCGCATCCATATGCAGCCTTTCCCGTAACGCCGGTTCCTGTGTTGCAACGCCTACCGGGCACATTCCCGTACCGCAGATACGATATTGCTGACAGGCAGCCGCCACCATCGCCGCAGACGCAACCGCTACCGCATCCGCGCCCATCGCAAGCGCTTTGGCAAAGTCGGAAGATACCCGGAGGCCTCCGGTAATGACCAAATCTATCTCCGCCTTTACGCTGTCAAGATATTTTCTCGCACGATACAGCGCATAAACAGTCGGTACGCTCGTCGAATCGCGGATAATCGCAGGAGAAGCTCCCGTCGCTCCGCCTCTTCCGTCAATCGTTATGAAATCAGGCTCCGCATAGACGCAATATTCCAAATCTTTTTCGATTCTTCCTGCCGCAATTTTAATGCCTATCGGCCTTCCTTCACTCCGTTCACGCAGTTCGCTTACAAGCTTTTTCAAATCATCTTTCGTGTCGATGCCCGGAAACCTGGAAGGGCTGATAACGTCTTCTCCAAGCGGCTTATTCCTTATCTTTGCAATTTCCGGCGTCACTTTGCCGCCCGGCAGATGGCCGCCCATTCCGGGTTTCGTTCCCTGGCCGATTTTGATTTCAATCGCATCCGCCGTTTTCAGGTTTTCATCCGTTACGCTGTACAGATTGGGAACATACTCGAATATGTATTTGTATGCGGCTTCTTTTTCCTCCGGAAGAATCCCTCCTTCTCCGCTGCACATCGCCGTTCCTGCCGCCGCGCTTCCTTTTGCAAGCGCAATTTTGGTTTCCCTGGAAAGCGCGCCGAATGACATATGGGAAATGTATACCGGCATATCCAGAACCATCGGTTTCTTCGCACGTTTTCCGATAACCGTCTGTAAAGACACTTCCGCATGTTCTTCCAACGGCATCGGATTCAGCTGCGCTCCCAAAATAAGAATATCATCCCATCCCGGCATCTTCATCTGCGTTCCCATCGCCTCAATCGCCGATTTGCCGGAAACCGCCATTTCATGAATTTCTTTCATATATCGGTACGAACTGTCGGTTTTTCTCGTTTCCTTCGGATAGCTCAAATCCAGCCCATCCGCCGGCTTCGTCTCAGTGCTCTTTTCTTCGGCCGCCTCCACGTCCGGTTCCGGTTTGTTCTCTTCAACGGGCAATACCGGTTCCAGTTTTTCCACCGGCTGTTTACACAACGGACATTCCGTTAATTCCGAAAAAGATTTGCCTTCTTTTTCCTCATCAAAAAGATATCCGCAAACGCTGCATTTATATACCATATGATTACCCTCCTGTTATGATTCTTTATAACAACTTTACACATTATATCATTTTTTGTCAATGAAATTTGTACATACTTCCATAGTCTGTCAATCTATGATACAATAAAATGCAATGAATGAAACTATTAAAAAACAGCCACCCCGAGCACAGGCTGAAAAAGGAGCATCATAATGGCATATTATCAAATCAGATTTTTTGCAAACTCCCTGAAACGGAGCACCTCTTTTGAAATGTTTCTTCCTAACGACATCCGCGAAGATATTCCTCCCGAAGATACAGAATACCGCCGGCGGAAAACAAAAACCCTGTTCCTGCTTCACGGGTACACGGGCTTCGCGGAAAACTGGGTTCCCCAATATCTGGCGGAAAAATATAATTTCGCCATCGTTATGCCGAACGGCGAAAACGGATTCTGGCTCGACGGTCTTTCCACGGGACATCAGTACTGCACTTTTCTTGGAATCGAACTCGTAGACTATATCAGAAAGACTTTCGGACTTGCGATGAACGCGGACGAGACCTATATCATGGGCCTTTCGATGGGAGGCTTCGGCGCGCTGCACACCGCTCTTTCCTATCCCGACAGGTTCGGCAAACTGGCCGCTTTATCCTCCGCGCTCATCGTGCATGAGATTGCGCATATGAAAGAAGGCGGCGGCAATCCGGTCGCAAACTATGCCTATTACCATGAATGCTTCGGCGACCTGGAAACAGTGGAAGAAAGCGACAACAATCCGGAAACGCTCGCAAGAAAGCTGAAGGAGACGGGCCAAAAAATCCCGACAATCTATATGAGCTGCGGCACGGAAGATTTTCTTCTGGAAAATAACCGTGAACTTCACGCTTACCTCGACAGCATTCAGGTAGAACACACCTATCTGGAAAGCCCCGGTGCTCACGACATGACATTCTGGAGCGAGTACGCCGTGAAATTCGTAGAAATGATGTTTGCATAAAAATAAGCGCAGGCTCAGCCGCCTGCGCTTATTGACATGCAGAATGTCACACTTCTTTCAGTTCCCCAAGCATCTGCGCGGGATTTTCTTCCGCCTTCACTTTCCCGTATGCCTTCACGATAATACCTTCTTCATCAATCAGATAAGTGGTGCGTACAACGCCCATGCTGACCTTGCCGTAATTCTTCTTTTCCTGCCAGACGTCGTATGCTTTGATACAGGTAAGCTCCGTATCGGAAAGCAGCGTAAAAGGTAAATTGTACTTCTCCTCGAATTTCTTATGAGACGCCACGCTGTCTTTGCTGACGCCGATGATTACCGCGCCCTTTTCCTGAAACTGCGGGTACAGCGTCCCAAAATTGCATGCCTGTTTCGTACAGCCAGGCGTATTGTCTTTCGGGTAAAAATATAAAATGACCTTTTTCCCTTTATATTCTTCCAGCGTGTGTATCTGGCCGTTCTGGTCCGGCAGCGAAAATGCCGGCGCTTTTGTTCCTGTTTCTAACATTCCTTTCTATGCCTCCTTTTCCCGTTTTTCTAACAAATCTTATCTTGTTCCGCTCTCCGTCAGTATTCTTTTTGCCTCTGCGACTACCCGGCTGTCCGTCCTGTAAATGGTGTATTCGCTTAATGACGGGAGCCCCATCGGCACGCCTTCCCTGCGGTAACGCATGCCGCTGTCCATCGTCTTTTTTGCGGACAGGTGGTAGGCCGTAATATCCGTTTCTTCCAGAAATGTCCGGATAACATCCGGCGTTACACCGGCGCCGGCCATAATCTGCGGACCACCCATTCTCTGACGGAGTTTTGACAGTTCCTTTAACAGAGGCATCCCCGCAAGACAGTTTTCCCTCTGTCCCGATGTCAGAATTGTGTCGATGCCCAGTTCTCCTGCCTGCCCGTAGACCCGCATCGGCTCCGCGCAGACGTCAAAGGCGCGATGGAGCGTTATTTTCATGCTTCCGGCTTCCCGAATCAGTTCCCGCATCTGTTCCATATGGAGGCTGCCGTCTTCTTTGAGACACCCGATGACCACGCCGTCCGCTCCTTTTTCCCGAAACAGCGCGACCTCTTTTCTCAGGAGTTCAAATTCGTGCTCCGTATACAGAAAATCTCCAAAGCGGGGACGGAGAAGGACGCGCACCGGCAGACCGCAGCATTTTCTGACCTCTTCAAACAACGCCAGGCCCGGCGATATGCCTCCAATAACAAGCGCCGCGCATAATTCCAGCCGGTCCGCGCCGCCTTTTTCCGCCTCCATAGCGGACTCCACGCTGTCTACACAGCATTCCAACATATACGGTTCCATTCGCCCACGCCCTTTCTTTTATTTATTCCCGATAATCTTTCCTGATAAACGGAAAAACAATCTTTTTTTCTGTCAGCATCCCATACTTGTCCGGATGTCTGTATGCGTTGCCGTGCACTTCGCTCTCCCGATATTTACGAAGCTGCGCGACGTCCAGTTCGGCAATGTAAACGCCTTCGGCTTCTCCCGCTTCCAATATGCAGGTGTCTCTGGATTCGGGCAGTTCCGGAAGATAGGCGACGCCGTCGAATACCGTCGAATGGCCGTTGCAGTCCGGCTGTCCTGCCGGATAATTGCAGGTAGCGATTGCCAGCATATTTTCGTATGCCCTGCCCCGCAGCTGCGACAACCGGTTGATTTCCATCGGGCAGGCATTGGGCACAAGCAGCAGCTCCGCCCCTTTTAACATCAAAATGCGCGCACTCTCCGGAAACTCTCTGTCAAAGCAAATCATGGAACCGACCTTTATCTTTCCTTTCGCGGTGTCCAGTTCCGACACATAAAAATCTTCTCCCGCGTTCAGCCGGCATTCGTCTCCGAAATCACAGATGTGCACTTTCGCATAGGTGTATAACCGTTTCCCGCTCCTGTCGAACAGGCAAATCGTATTCCGAGGCAACGGCTCATGTGCTTCCAGAAAGGTAATCCCGACCGCCATATCCAGTTCTTTCGCCAGTTCCGCATAAGCGGCAACAAACGGTCCCTCCGCCGAAACAGCCATTTCTTTCAGGCGGTTCACATCCTCCGGAATCTCATAACCGATATTCCACATTTCCGGGAACAACGCGATATCAGCCCCCTGCCGCTTTGCTTTTTTACAAAATTCGATTCCCTTTTGCAGATTCCCTTCTACCGTTCCCGTCCCTTTCATCTGCAAAAGAGCTATTTTCAATATTTCCATCTTTCCTCTCCTTCCGAAGATTTATTCAACCATTCTCATTCCGCCGCGTAAGCGGCATTTCAACCGATGAGCGCCCACTGAAATGAAGACACTTCGTCGGACAGGCGTCTATACATTTTCCACAGCGGATGCACTCCGGCGAACGGGAAATTTCCGTTACGGAAAGCGCCGCCGGGCATGCTTTTTCACATGCCTTGCAGGATATACACCGTTCCTTTTCCCAGTGAATCTGCACCAGACTGAACTTATTAAAAAGGCCGTAGACGGCGCCGAGCGGACACAGATACTGGCAAAACGGCCGAAAATTCTTGACGGAAAGTATGATGATGAAAAGCAGCACGCCAAACTTCCAGTAAAACAATCCGCCAAGCTGAGCCCGCAGCGATTCATTCATGCTAAGCAGCGGTATCGCTCCAAGCAGCGTGCCCGACGGGCATAAATATTTACAGAAAGCCGGAACCTTCGCAAATCCCGTGAACAAAAACATGGAGCCGACGCATACTAACAACAGCAAAACCGCATATTTTCCATATTTCAGATATTTATGAAAGGGTAATGTCTTTCTTTTCCGAAAAAGCGGAATTTTATAAAGCAGGTCCTGTACCAGACCGAAAGGGCACAGCCAGCCGCAGACGAATCTGCCGAGAACGCTTCCGAACAGGAAAAGAAATCCGAGCGCGCCGAACGGAACCCGGAGGTCCCGCTGATTCAGCAATGCCTGAAGCGCGCCTATCGGGCAGGAAGCCAGCGCACCCGGACAGGAATAACAGTTCAGTCCGGGGACGCAGACATATTTCAGTCCGCCCTTGTAAATTTTCCCGCTCAGAAATCCATAAGTATATCCGTTTGTAAGAATGGTAAAAAGAATCTGTACGGTCAGCCGTATTTTTTTCATAACAACGTCATGCCTTCCTCTCAGCCTGTAAAAATTTTATTCGACCCGGTTTTCCGCGCCTATCCGATTCCGATACATTCCATACAAATCATAACCGCCTTTTTCCAGATGACGCCGAGTTGTCCCTGCGCTGCGCCGGCGGCAAGAAAAAGGATTCCCAGAATCGTTCCGCATATGCCGATATATCTTTTATCCGTTTTCCAGAAGTTCATCAATTTTCTCCTTCCACGCCGACTTCTCCCTTGCGCCTACGACGGTCTCCAGCAGAGAGCCGTTTTCGTCGAAAAAGAAGGTCGTAGGCACGGCCGTCACGTCTTCCAACAGCGCATCATAAAGCGATTGGTTTATCGGAAGATGGGTGTACGACGCGCCGGTCTGCTCAATCAAATCTTTGGCCAGTCCCATAATTTCCTCGTCCGCATTCTCCGGCACATCGCTGATAATGCCGATTAACCGGAACTCACCGGCGTCGTACTCCTGCGCCAGTTCTCCGAGCTCCGGCATTTCACTCAGACAGGGATTACAATAAGTCGCCCATACATTGACCATTGTAATCTTCGATTCCCCGAATATATCCGAAGACACCGTATTTCCATCCATATCCTGCGCTTCAAAACTCTGCGTTCCGCCCAGTTCTTCCGCAACGGGCACGGATGTCTCCTGCTGTACGGCATTCTGCTGCGTTCCCGTGTCTGCCTGTCCCTGCGCGCCGCCTTGTGCGCACCCGCTTAACAGAACCGCCGTCAGGAAAAAGGCCAATGTTTTATATTTCATGTTATTCCCTCCAAATCATCTTTCATTTATGAAAGTTATTCATTTATGAAAATTATTCATTTTATGAAAATCTTTTATACTTCCGATTCTCTGACCACCTTACGCACTTTCAGAACCATTGACGGCGCCACGGAAAGTTCGTCGATGCCCATCCGCAGAAATTCTTCCGTCAATTCCAGGTCAGCTCCCAGTTCCCCGCAGATGCCGATCCATTTTCCGCATTTATGCGCGTTATCCGCCACCATTTTAATCATCCGCAAAATCGCCTTATGATGCGGATAATAGAAGTCATCCAGTCTCGCGTTCTGTCTGTCCACCGCAAGCGTATACTGTGTCAAATCGTTGGTTCCGATACTGAAAAAGTCTACAATTTCCGCCAGTTCATCGCTGACCATAACTGCTGCCGGCGTTTCTATCATAATGCCCTGTTCCGGTTTTTTATAAGGAATTTCCTTCTCTTCCAGCTCCGCTGTTACCTCTGCCACAATATCCTGAATCTGCTTCACTTCTTCCACGGAAGTTATCATCGGGTACATGACGGACAGATTTCCGTATACGGCCGCACGGAACAAAGCCCGCAGCTGCGTTTTAAAAATATCCGGCTGTTTCAGGCAGATGCGGATGGCCCGATATCCCATCGCCGGATTATCTTCCTTACCGAGGTTAAAATAATCCACCTGTTTATCCGCCCCGATATCCAGCGTGCGGATAACGACATTCTTGCTGCCCATCATCTGCGCTACCTGTTTATATGCCTGAAACTGCTCCTCTTCCGTCGGGAAATCGTCTCTTCCGAGATACAGAAATTCGCTGCGGAACAGACCGATACCGCCCGCATCATTTTCCATTACATAGCCCACATCCGAAACGCTGCCGATATTCGCGTAAATCTTGATTTTCTTCCCGGAAAGCGTCTCATTCTCCTTCCCCTTCAGCGACTGTAAAAGTTTCAGTTTTTCCTGTTCGCCGCGCACTCTCGCTTCCGTTTCGGCACATACTTCTTCCGAAGGTTCAAAGATGACTTCCCCTTTCAGGCCATCCACCACGGCGGTCATGCCCGTATGAATCTCATTTAAGTCTATTGGTACGCCAATCAGCGCCGGAATATTCATCATACGCGCCAAAATCGCCGTGTGGGAATTGGCGGAACCGTGTACCGTCACAAGCGCGAGAATCTTCTCTTTATCCATCTGCACCGTCTCGCTTGGGCTCAGGTCATCCGCCACAATAACAGAAGGCTTCATGTCCGCGGAATTGATATCTTCCTTTCCCATCAGATTCCGGACGAGGCGGTTTGAAATATCTTTGATATCCGCTGCCCTTGCCCTCATATAATCGTCTTCCATTCCGGAAAACAGTTCCGCAAAATTATCGCCGGTGACCGCAACCGCATATTCGGCATTCACCATTTCCGTCCGTATCATATTGTGAATCGCTTCCAGGTAATCCTCATCTTCCAGCATCATCTGATGTACTTCAAAAATTGCTGCGCTGGATTCCCCCACTTCCTTCAGCGCCTTGTCGTATAACCCCTGAAGCTGCGCCTGCGCCTGCTCTCCCGCCTTTCCGACACGGGAAATTTCGGCATCCGCATCCGTAATCTTTGTCCTTTTGATTTTCTGGTCTTCTTTTCCGAACACCAGCACCGGCCCTATAACAATTCCTTTGTAAACCGCTTTCCCAGACACTTTTAACATAGCTTTCCGCCTCCTTCTCTTTTTTATAAATTTATGTCATCTCAATCATCTTTTCATTGTCCTTCTCTATGATAATATTCTCTATCCGCATGCCGCTTTCCGCAAAATACAATTTGAGATAATTGCTGATATTAATAAAGAACCCTAACGGCTGCTCGATTTCCACATATTTTCCGTCCGTTCCGTTCAGCGTAACCGTTCCCTGTAATTTACTGTTGGCAAAAATGGACACGGACACCTGCGCAAGTTCGGAAGCGTCCACTTTTGCCCGGATACGAATCTTATAAAATCCCTGTTCTTTCGTACGAAGCCCGCATGCGAAGGTCTGTCCCTTTCCGGTATTCACCGTCTCCCCGTCAAGCTCCATCCGCTCATCCAGCGCATACCAGTCCATATCGGTATCGGTTATCGTCTCTTCCGCCATGCTCTCTGCCGCTTCCAGCTCTTCTTTGCTGAGCCGCCCGAGGCTTCTGTCCATAACCGGAGAACGCATCAATACACCCAGTATGTTCATGGCGCATCTTACCAGTTCGGCGCGTCCCAAAGTACCGTTTTGCAGGCTTTCTGCCAGATTGTCTCCGCCGGAATTATGTTCCGAATCTCTCACTACCATATAGACATCGTTCTGGCTTCTCACCATAGCCGCAAGATTTTCCCTCACAGGGGTCTGTCCCTCATCGTTGATTTCCGCCCACCAGTCCGTCATTACCAGTCCTTCGTAATGCCATTCTTTCCGGAGAATCGTCGTCAGCAGGTCATGATTTCCGGCCGTCCAGATGCCGTTAATCCCGCCGTAGGTAGTCATAATCGCATACGCGCCGCTTTCTTTTACCGCAATTTCAAAGCCTTTCAGATAGATTTCCCGCATAGCGCGCTCCGAAACGACAGCATTATACAGTCTGCGGTGGTACTCCTGATTATTGGCCGCAAAATGTTTCAAAGCTCCCGTCACCTGATAGCTTCTCATGCCTCGTATCTGTGCCGCCGCCATCTTACCGGAAAGCAGCGGGTCTTCCGAAAAATATTCAAAGTTTCTTCCGTTTAACGGATGTCTGTGAATATTCATTCCGGGGCCTAACAAAATATCAATGCGGTTTTTGCGCAGCTCCGCGCCTTCCATTTCGTACAGTTGTCCGACCAGTTCTTCGTTAAAGCTGCATGCCAGACAGGTTCCGTTCGGAAGGCAGAAAGCATGTGTGCCGCAATCCATACGAATGCCGGAAGGGCCGTCCGCACAACATCCACAGGGAATACCGTAGTCTTCCAACGCTTTGGTAACGCCGCCGAACGCGGATGCCGTTCCGGGCGTCACTTTCGGAGAGCACATTCCTTCGCCCCGGACGATACAGCACAGCTCCTCGTCGCTCAGCTGATTCGTAAATTCCTCCAATGAAATCTTTTTATCATAAACATCCGACAGAAGATACCCTTGATTCCCCGTACAGGCCACAGCCGCAAGACCTTCTTCCCGCTTTCCGTCCGCCTTTTCCAAACTGCGCAGCGGCGCTTTCTCCCAGGAAAGTTCAAATGTCCCGCTTTCTGTCCGCTCCGGCTTCATCCGGTCAAATTCCTCCACCGGAGCAAGCGCTTCCGTACAACGCTCCACCACTTCCAGTTCTTTTAACTCCATCACACCGACCAGACCGGCGTTTCTTACATCCGTTCCCACATAGAAACTGTATTTTCCCGGTTCCAGCACATAACAGGACTTATTTCCGGTCACGCCGCTATCGTCGTAAGACGCAAAAACCGGCTTTTTTACAGAAAGGCACAGCTTTTGTTTCTCTCCCGGTTCCAGGCATTTCGTTTTGGCAAACGCCGCCAGACTCCGGGACGGTTTCCCAAGCTGTCCCTGCGGTGCGCAGACATACACCTGAACGACCTCTTTTCCCGCACAGGCGCCCGTATTTTTCACATCCACAAGGAAATCACAGCCGTCTTTTGTCAGTTCCATCGTGCAGTCTGTCGCAAAAGAAGTATAGGAAAGACCATAGCCAAACGGGTACTGCACTTTTTCCTTCGCCTGCTCAAACGTCTCAAAGTAGCGGTATCCCACATAAATATCTTCCGCATACAGATTTCCCTCTTCACCGCCGAAATTGGAAGACGCCGGATAATCTTTTTCCGAATAAGCAATCGTATCCGCCAGCTTACCGGACGGGGCAACTCTTCCCATCAGAATATCTGCGGCCGCATGACCGCCTTCCATACCGCCCTGCCATGTATAAAGGACGGACTGAGGCTTATAGGTTTCCACCCATTTCATATCAATAATGCTTCCCACATTCAACGCCACAACGACCCGGTCGAATGCGGCGCATACCTGCTTTAGCATCTCCTCTTCGCCTTCCGAAAGATAATAGCTTCCTCTTTCTCCCTTGGCATCCCGGTCCTCGCCGGCCGTTCGTCCGATAACAACCAGCGCGGTGTCGCTGGACGCCGCAATCTTCCCGACCAGTTCAGGACTCAGAGGCATTTCTTCCTGGCTCCACGGTTCCTGCGCCCATCCCTGTCCCTGGTCAAAAGGATGTTCGGTCAGCCATTCGCGATAGACCTGTTCCAGTTCCTGATTCAAAATGAGACGCTCTTCCTTTAACGCGTCCAGTATGCCTACCACATACTTTGTATTGATTAACCCGCCTGAACCCGTGCCGCTTTTGTAATAATCGAACTGAATTCTTCCGAATACCGCCAGCTTTTCTCCTTCCCGGAAAGGAAGCGTATTCTGCTCATTCCTCAGAAGAACCACACCTTCCGCAGCCGTGTTTCTCGCAGCCCGGGCATACGCGTCCCAGTCTATTTCATATCTGTTTTTCATCCTCATACCTCCTGAAAAAAATAATATCACAGACGCAGGTTGCCTGGCCTGCGCCTATGATATCATCATAACAAATAAAATCACATATAGCTAACAATTTCTGTTACATTTTTATAATAATCTTGTTCTGTACATTGGAACGTTATTTCAGGATTTCTTTCAACAGCTCGAACAATTTCTCCGTATCAATCGGTTTTGCAATATGACCGTTCATTCCCGCATTGAAAGCCTCTTTTCTGTCTTCATCAAAAGCGTTTGCGGTCATTGCGATAATCGGAATATTCACATACGCGGAATCTTTCATTGCCCGGATTTGTCTGGCCGCCTCATAACCGTTCATAATCGGCATCTGAATATCCATCAATATCAAATCGTACCGGCCGGGTTCCGCCTCTTTAATTCGCTCTACCGCAACGGCTCCATCGTCCGCCACATCCATTACAAAGCCTGCTTCTCCCAGAATTTCCAATGCAATTTCCTGATTAATCTCGTTGTCTTCCACCAATAAAATCTTCTTTCCTTCAAAAGAAGGAGCCTCTTCCGCGGACTCTTCTTTCCCTTCCTTCACCGCAAACGGAGATTCCAGAACTTCCCGCAGCTCCGACAGGAAAATCGGTTTTGAACAAAAGGCCGTAACACCTGCTTTTCTCGCCTCTTCTTCGATATCCGACCAGTCATAGGCCGTCAGGATGATAATCGGCTTGCCGTCTCCGATAATTGTCCGAATACGTCTGACAACTTCTATTCCGTTCATATCCGGCATCAGCCAGTCGATAATATACGCGGCATATCCGTCATTCTGCTCTTCCGCAAGCTTCACGCGGAGCACCGCCTCTTTTCCGGACGTCGTCCAGTCCGGTCTCATGCCGATGACAGAGAGCATCTGCGTTACGCTGGAACAGGTATTGAAATCATCATCTGCAACCAAAGCTCTGAGTCCCTGTAACTGCGGAACGACTTCCTGCCGTACCGGGCCGGAGCAAGTTCTGAAGCGCAGCGATACGGTAAAGGTCGAACCTTTTCCTTCTTCACTGGAAACAGAAATCGTACCACCCATCATATCCACGATATTCTTGGTAATCGCCATGCCCAGTCCGGTTCCCTGAATACCGCTCACCGTGCTCGTCCGCTCCCGTTCAAACGGCTCAAACACATGTTCCTGAAATTCTTTGCTCATACCGATTCCGGTATCTTTTACCAGAAAATCATAAGATGCAAAGCCATCGGGCGCATTTCCCTTCTGCAGGATACGCACGCTCACGATACCGCCGGGTTTGGTGAATTTCATCGCATTGCTCAACAGATTCAGCAAAAGCTGATTCAAACGTAACTTATCACAAAGCACATTTTCATTCACCACGTCCGCCGTATCGATATAAAATTCCAGTTGTTTCGCGGTGATATCCGCCTGGACGATTGTCTTCAAGTCGTGCATGATTTCCGGCAGGGAAGTTTCCTTTTCCTCAATCTTCACTTTTCCGCTCTCAATCCGGCTCATATCCAGAACATCATTTATCAGGCTGAGAAGATGATTGCTGGATGTCGTAATCTTGGACAGATAATCCTGTACCTGCTCCTTATTGTCAATATGCGTCGCCGCGAGAGATGTAAATCCGATAATCGCATTCATCGGCGTTCTGATATCATGGGACATATTGTTCAGGAATGTGGTCTTTGCCCTGTTGGCATGCTGCGCCGCCGCCAAAGCATCCTCAAGGTCGGCTTTCTGCTTCTCCAGCTGTTCTTCCATTTTTTTCTCGTCATCTATATCGACAAAAAGTCCGACAAAAGTAATCGGCGACCCGTCTTCCCGTCTGGACAGCCTTCCTGCCGCATGGAACCATCTGCACCCGGCATGTTTCGTATGAAGGCGATATTCTACGTTATAATTTTTTTCTCCGGTAAAATCTTTTACGGTATCCCAGTATTCCTTCAGGGTCCGTTCTTTATCTTCCTCATCTAGCAGCTCGGACCAGGACTCAATTTTGTTCGGAAAATCCTCTTCACTCTCATATCCCACCATTTTACGGAAAACTTCCGACCATGTGCAGGATGTCATTTCCGCCTTCTCGTTAAATTCCATGCTCCAGAGCCCGGAACCCATTGCGGCGTGAATATTGTCCATCGCCGCCTGTTCTTTCGCAATCTGGGCATAGGCCGCCCGGATTCTGTCGCCGTCCGCTTTTTCCTGTTCTAAAAGAATCTTCGCATTCTTTTTGGACTGACGAATCAGCAGTGTGAACACGACGAACATTACGAGCACTGTAATAATAATCTGAATTAAACCGTGCATCATCATATCGGAACTGATGGAACTAATCTGTTCGCTGATGACATTATCCCGAATCAGAATTGTCAGCATCCAGTTCGTTCCTTCCACCGGGATATAGGAAAGCGTCTCCTGAGAACCCTGATAAGTAAAAGCAATCTCTCCCGCTCTTCCGTTCTCAAAATCCTCTTTCATCTGCTCATAACTGAACCCACTGTCAATTTCCGCATCCAAAAGCGCGGAAAAAAGATTTGTTCCGGTCCTGATATTTCCAAATTCATTATTCGACAAATCTTCTCCGTTGCGGTGATACAGACTGCAGTAAGTCTCGTTGCTGCTCGTCTGCAGCGTCAGTGAACTTAACATTTCATCAATATTAATCTGAACAAAGCAGACCTCTATCCGTACGCCCTGAAAAGTAAGGTTCTCCACAGGAACCGCCAGCACCACCTGCTTCCTTGCCCCATAAAGATTCGTCGTACTGATGACCGGCGCCGTCAGCTCTCCGTCCAGAAAATTATACCTGCTGAGCCCCGATGTTGTGCTATGCTCCGTATAAACGATACCGTTCTCATCTACTAACGCAAACTTATCCACACCATAAAGCTTCTCGACTTTTCCCAAAAACTGACGCAGCGTTTCCTGTGATTCCAAATCGGCAGCTTCCAATATGGAAAGCGCATTCTGTATGTAATTAAAATGATTTTTCAATTCTTCCGAGACAACCTGCGCTCTTCTTCCGGCCAGCTCTTCCAGGTAAAATTCGCTGACCCTGTTTACTGCCTGATTAGTGCTGATTCTTGCTCTGTTCGATACCCATCCCATCGTAATCAGAAGAATCGCCGCTATGATAATTCCTCCCACCACAGCATAAGTAAACGTCTCTTTCTTTTGTTTTTCACTCATACTATTATTCTGTACTTGTTCCATTTCCGTTCCGCCATCCTTAATGAATTTCGCCATACAGCACCTGAAGCATTTCCGCCGCGCCGTCCTGATAGATAATTGTTGTTGATTCTTCCGTTTTTTCGGGATAAACATCCCCCGGGAAATGTCCGTCTGCTATTTTCACGGCCACCTGAATGGTATCAAACCCTATGGAATAGCAATCCTGAACCCCCAGTGCGTAAATAACACCGTCCTGCAAATACCGGAGCGCCTCCCTGTCATGGTCCATTCCTACAATCACAATGTCCCCTTCTTTCCCGGCTTCGATAACTGCCCTGGCAGCGCCCACCGGATTGCTCATATTACAGCAGGCAATTCCTTTCAGATTCGGGTTCTCTTTGAGAAACGCTTTCGTAAATTCATAAGCCTTTTCTACACTATCTTCATCATATGCGATTTCTACGATTTTCATATCAGGATATTTTACAATGACATCCTGCACGCCAAGCGCCCGGTCCTCATGGCATGGCGCTCCCTTCGTTCCCACCAGAACAGCAACTTCACCCTGATATGCCAGTTTTTCACACAAAGCCTCTGTCAGCGTCGCTCCATCTTCATAGTTATGCGTATTCCCCACATATGCAATTCTGTCGCACCCATCTTCTTTACCGGCATCGGAGCTCGAAAACGTCATAACCTTCTGTCCGTTTTCCATTAATTCATTAATGACAGGCGTAATTATGTCAACATCCGCCACATCCACGCCGATGACATCAAAACCGCGGCCGGAAGCGTCTTGCAGCCGTAAAATCTGGTCCTGTGCCGAAGCCGCATTGGGCGCAAGATATTCGTAATTAATGATAACGCCCATCTCTTCGTATTGCTTCGCCGCATCTTCCATTCCGATAGCAACCGCATCCCACCAGGGATGAACCGTTTTATAAGTAAAATAAAAATTATATTCTTCTTTCAGAGGCACATACTCCTCCAGTAAGTGGTCAAACTCGATGATATCGGCCGCGTTTCCACCGCCGGCAGGCATCTGACCGTTCGAAACCGCTTCTCCTTCCGGAAGCTGTTCCTCCGTTTTGCCGTTACATCCCATCAATACGCAACCGCATACGACCATCACCAGCACAGATGCGATATACGCCCGGATTTTTCCCTTTCCATTTCCCTTCCGCGTTTCTTTTTTAACTTTCTTCCTGTACATAGCCGCATAATCCCCCCATTTTTATGCCTTGCACGATTATTGTATCACAATAATTCGACTTTTTACAAGATTATCTGTTTCATTCCAGGTCCTGATTTGTTATAATAAACTAAAAAGCGTAAATGGATGCAGAGTCGAAAATCATAGATTTTCAACCGGAAATTTATGCTACGCGCATAGTCTCCGGACATTGAAAGGAGTATGGCTGTAAAATGAAAAGTATCAATATACATGAGATTATCATTAACAGGAACAATCTGCATATTATTTCCGCAGATGCCGCTTTTTACGCTTTTATGGGTGAACGGCTGTACGTTCCCTTCGAGAAATTTATATCGGAGGAAGACAAAAAAACTTTTTATCAGAAATTCCGCGAATGTACAGGCGAACGATTTATGATGCGCCTGATTGGTGAAAACGGAAAACGCGGCTGCTATTTCTCCCGCATTAAAAACGGGCCATCCAAAGACAGCGTCGAGGTCCTTCTTCTTTATGCCGAAGAACTTGTTGAAATACGAAATCAGTTAAAGAAAACCATCTCCATAAGAAATGCAATGCTGGAAATGTATGGAGACACCTATTTTGAATATGAACCGGAAAACGACTCCCTCTGCATCTATACGCTGGAAAAAGAAGAGCAGAATATGGGATGTTTCCCGCTCGAAGCATTCGAGCAGCGTCTTATGGCCCATGCTGATGAAACACAGCAAAAGGATGTACACGAACTGATTGCAAATATCAGGACCGGAACGCGCAGATTTGAAATGCGCGTAAACAAAAATCTGCTCAACGGGGACGATGAAAACTGTCTCATGACGATAAACGCAATGTCTCTTTACGAAAAAGGAACGTTTTCCATCGTCGTGGGCTGCATTCATACAGGCCATGAAGCAGAGCCGGGAATTCAGCGAAAAAACGAGGTCGATTCGCTGACCGGACTGCTCACAAAAGCGGATATCACGAGAATTGCCATCGACCTCATAAACGTCAGAAAAGTCAGAGGCATTACGCTGGCAATTGTCGATATAGATTACTTTAAAAAAGTAAACGATACCTACGGCCACATGTGTGGTGATGAAGTTCTTTTGAAAGTCGCCGGCATCATGGAAAAAGAAGTAGGGGCCGGCGGAATCATCGGCCGTATCGGCGGAGATGAATTTCTGATTATATTTTATCATGCGGAAGACATGGAACCTATGCGGGAACGGCTGAAATGTATTAAAAACAACGTGAAAGCTTCCTTCCCTCCGAATGCAGGAGACCGTCCGGCAATCACGCTTTCCATGGGCTGCGCCGCTTACCCGAAAGACGCCGACAATTACGAAAACCTGTTCTTTCTCGCTGATTTCGCCCTGTACCGCGCGAAAGAAAAAGGCCGCGACAGATATATTATTTTTGATAAGGAAAAACACGGAGACCCGGAAGTAATCCGGAACATGACCAAAACCGGCAATCGGATTGACAGCCGTGGAAACATGTCGATGGGCGATATTCTCTGTGTCATGATGGATAAAGTATACCGCGGGGAGGACTATGCCCTCGAAAAACTTCTGGATGACTTTGTCATTCATTTCGGGATTCAGCGGGTTATGATACATGCGGGAACGCCTTATCATATCGTATATGTTGCCGGGGAACAGCGTCCTTCCGCCGAACTGACTGCCCGAACAGAACATTATATGAATATGGACGATTATCAGCAGCAATTTGACAACACCGGCCTGCTGTTTCTGAACAACGTGAAGTTCCTGGAAGACCGGCTGCCTGAAATATATGAATTATTCGAAGCGCTGAGCATTTATTCGCTGATTCAGATACGATTCCGGGATAAAAACGGAACGCCTGCGGTTTTAAGCCTCGAATCAGTCAAAAAAACAACGACATGGAATCAGTCAAATCTTCATTACTACCGTTTGTTTGCGAAAATGCTTTCTGCATATGAACTTTTATAAATTCGAAGTTCCTGTTGCCGCTTTTTGGCACAAAAGAGGCGCATGGTTTACAATTTACTGTTCCATGCGCCTTTACACTGTTTCATTGATATGGGATTGGTTTTCTGATTATGTTAATTGCATAAGTTCTTCTTCTATCTCCTTCGCATCGTCCATTGTCAAATCTGGATAGCAAACTGGAATTTCCTCAACTGTCAATTTCCCCATTTTTAACATATGTTTAGCATTTTGCATTAGTGTTTCCCTTTTAATATCTTTTGTATAAGTTTTCATAATCTGCTCGTCATCAAATAAACTCATCATAATCGTTACTACCTCCACTTCCTTGCTGCTTAAATACTGTTTTAAGATGTTCCTGTCCTTGCAAATACGGATTGTTTCTGTAACCGCCTGTTTTGTCATTCCATGTTCTTTTATCTGCTCGTTAAAAACTTTGCAAAAAACAATGTACTCATTGATGATATTATCCTTGTCGCTCTCATATATGACTTTGGCTTTTATCTCAATATCAATATCTGCACCGTCAAAAAACTCTTGCGATAAAGATATGGTATCGGGTTTTCTGCCTTTGTTGCCTGTGTATATCACATATAATTCAGGCTTTGGCATTTTTACTTTCTTGCTCTTATACAGGCTCTGACTGGTTCGCTCAAAATATTCATGGTAACTCTGTGCTAAATACAGCAGTATTCTGATTAAAATATTTACCGTCCAACTCGATTGCGCTTCCAACAACAAAAGCAATCTGTTGTTACCTACCATTATGCCCAAATCATTATAAAGATTATCTGTCAGAACATTGTCTATCGTTACAATATCCAGCGTATCCTCTGTTGCGTCTGTATCCTCCGGGTGCAATGTTTTATACAGTTTCAACAAATTCTTTTTATCTTGAAAAAGGTCTAAAAACACACTGTTCTTTGCGGTACGCTTTGCCATAGGATATATCCCATTGACTTCCTGCGTCTGTTTTGTATCGTCCGACACCTTACCACCCCGATTTCTAAAAATCCATGCTTATGGAACTGCTAATGTTCCATAAGATGTGACACAAAGATACGATATATCCTACTCCTATCGCACTTCAATTATACAAAAAAACGCCTGTCTTTACAATAAAATTCACATTAAATTTCTTCCTCCCTCTATTTCGTGGACAGGCTGCTTCTTTCGCAGCCTGTCCTGCTCGCCGGCATAATACTGCCAATATGAAACGCCTATTTCTCTGAATAATCCGTGACAAACTCATCCACACCATGAAAACGTTTTATTGTAATTCCCGCTGTTTTATATACCGCTTCATATTTTTGTAAACACGCATCAAACAGACTGACGTTGTTCTCTAAACAATCAGGGTTATACGCTTCCATAATATTGTAAGTTCCTATGGCGGTCTCAGATGAAATCTCCTCAAACATATAATGCAAATTGCACATATTCATGAAAGAGGCAAAAACATTATTTTGTTCAGCCGCTTCTTCTACCTTGTTTCTCCAGTTTGAATACATTTCTTCATAAGTGCCGGAAAGGCTTCCGGAAGGCTCTTTTTTATCTTTCTCTTGTTTCAAGTGTCCTTCCGCATATAAAAGAAGGTTCTTTGATAAGGCTCTTAACTCCAGAACATCTTTGCTTGAAGCCACGCTCCTTAAGTTGTCAACAAAAACTTCTTCAATCGGTAAGGCTGCCAGTTCTTCCAGCATTCTTTTTGTGCCACGTTTAAAATATCTTCCGTAAAAAAGCATCATTGCATCCATAAGGAAACACATTACCCCAAAGGCGTCCAGGCGCACCTGCCCTAATTCCTCATGTAAATAAACATTCGCATAGGATATTTTTGCTTTATCCACCAATTCCTTCACTCGTTGAAAACGTTCCCCGGATGCCAGAAATCGTTTTGTCTGTTCTCTTAATTTACACAGTTCTTCATACGCTTCCTGATTTTTAATATACACGATTTGGGAATCCATCAATTTAGAAATCTGGGCGTGATGACATGCGGCATCATATCTAAGCCCGTTCCAGTCTGTACAATATATGTCATATCCCACTTTCCTGTCATCCAAAATAAAGCCCGTACCAAGCTGCCATCCGTCATCATCCTGAATAAGGATGAGCAAATCTAAATCTGATTTTTCATACACATCTCCTGTAATAACCGAACCATATATTCCTATGAACGCCAACGAATCAGGGCAGATTTTTTCAGCTTTTTCTATGACTGCATTTATTATCTTTTGATTCACATGATTCATCCTTATATCTCCTTCCTGCATGTTGTATTCCAGCCATAAGAACACGCATCAACCCACTATGATATAAGAACAGTATAGTAAAAAAAGCGCAAACGCACAAGCCAGAACAAAGGATTGCCTGCCAGCCGATAAACGATTCTGATGCACAGGTAATCGTACAGACTTATGTTGATAAATATAAATTTTCTAATACTATTTTTTATCTAAAAAAGAGTCGAAAAATCATCATGTAATGATAGAGGAAAGTAGATTTTCCAATGTAAAATTGCATATTGAGTATTTCAGCATTTCTGTATATGATGTAATTAAGATACGGAAGTGTTGTTTATGAGGGAAAAGAAAAATCATATATGGATGGCCATAAACAGAGCATTTGATTACATGGTACAATGGGAGAGCGAACGTTTAGATTCTTCCTTGAGGCGTCAGAAAAGTAAGGAAGTAAGGAAAGAAACATGCTGGATATATTAATTGTAGAAGATAACAAAGAAATAGGTATTTTGCTGTGCGATTTTCTGCGTAAGGAGAATTACACGGTCAGCGTAGCCCGGACCGGTGAAAAAGCTTTGGAAATATATGAAAAATATGGAGCCAGAGTAATTGTGCTGGATATTATGCTTCCCGGCATGGATGGATTTGCAGTTTGTTCTAAGATTAGAGAGACTTCCAACACCCATATTTTAATTGCCAGCGCCAGGGTGGAAAAGAATGATAAATTAAAAGGCTTAAATCTTGGCGCAGACGATTACATTGAGAAGCCTTATGATGTAGATATTTTAATTGCCAAGATAAAAGGCATTTTTAAAAGAAAATATGGTCAGGAAGAGATTGTAGCAGGGAATATCCGATTGAATACTGTGCAGCAGTCGGTATATGTAGATGGGCAGAAAAAAGAAGTTACCGAAAAGGAGTTTGAACTGTTAAAGCTGCTAATCGAGAATAAGAACGTAACGATGAAGAAGGAATATTTGTTCAATACCGTTTGGGGAAGTGACAGTGATTCGGAGATTCAAACACTGACGGTACATATTAAGCGGCTTAGGGAAAAAATAGAAGAAGAACCCAAAAAGCCCAGGCATATTATGACAGAGTGGGGAGTAGGGTATCGGTTTGAGTAAGTTTAAAATTTTTGTACTTTTGATTGTCATTGTTGAGATATTGCTTATATTGTCAGCTAACAGACTGTATTTTTATCAAAATAATACTGGCAGCGGAAGATTATATCTTGTGGAAGCAAGACGCGTGGTGAAAGAAATAGAAGAACAAAAACCAGAGGCTTCCGAAATAGAAACAATAAATTTCAATAAGTATGAGACGATAGCAGGAATCAGAGAGTTTGTTGCCGGAGAAGCCTGTAATAACGAATATTTAGTGGAAGAAATAGATGGTAAACTGTATCGGATAGAATATGTAGAAGAAAGAAGTTCACGATTACCTTTATACATTAATATCTCGTTGATGGGCATGATGATTGTAACAGGTGTTGTGCTCGCGTATGTATATCATAAAGTCTTAAAGCCTTTTTGGAATATGAGTAATTTATCTTACGAGCTGGCGAAAGGGAATTTGTCCATGCCTGTAAAACAAGAAAAAAGCAAGCTGTTTGGGCGTTTTCTATGGGGAATGGACATGCTTCGTGAAAAGTTGGAGGAAACAAAAGAGAAAGAACTCGCATTTCAAAAGGAGCGGAAAACTTTGATTCTTTCTTTGTCCCATGATATTAAAACGCCGCTTTCTTCCATTGAATTGTATTCGAAAGCGTTGTCGGAGGATTTGTATGACACACAGGAGAAAAGGGACGAAGCTTTGCAGGGCATTGCAAGGAATGTGAAAGAAATAAAGGGGTATGTGAATGAAATTGTAACTGCATCCAGAGAAGATTTTCTGAATTTGGAAGTGCGTATGGAAGAGTATTACCTTTCAGATGTTATGAAAGGTACAAAAAGTTATTATAAGGATAAACTGTCTGTCATTCATACGGAATTTGAGATGGATGAAATCTCGGAATGCCTTGTCAGAGGTGATAAGAACCGTATGGGTGAGGTTCTGCAAAATGTTATGGAAAATGCCATAAAATATGGCGACGGTAAGTGTATCCGCATTTCGTTTGGGGAGGAAGAAGACTGCAAATTAATCCATATCGAAAATTCGGGGTGCAGTCTGAAAAAAGAGGAACTTCCCAATCTTTTCGATTCCTTTTATCGGGGAAGCAATAGTGCCGGTATGAAAGGGAACGGTCTGGGGCTTTATATCTGCAAAACACTGATGCGTAAAATGGATGGTGAAATCTTTGCCGGGATAAAGGAAGATATTTTTTGTGTGACGATAGTCGTCAGAAAATGTTAAGAAAAGCATAACAGGCATGAAGGCTTCAGAGTTATATTCACTGACTCTGAAGTTTTGCATTTAAGGATTATTTAATAATTTCTCTTGTAGAATCAATTTGCAGAAGCTATGCAGCAGCAGGAGAAAGGAGTAACAGAATGTATCTGAACATACTGAAAAAAGACTTAAAACGAAAAAGGGCAATGAATATTATTATTCTATTATTTATTATTCTTGCCACAATGTTTGTATCGTCAAGTGTAAACAACATTATAAATGTTACCACGGCACTGGACAGTTATTTTGAAATGGCAAATGCGCCTGATTATTTTGCGGCTACAATGAACAAAAATCTGTCCGTTGATATTGATGAAACGGTAAGCTCAGCAAGTGCGGTAGATTGTTATACAACGGAAAACATATTGTTTTTACAGCCCGATAATTTTATCTATGAGGACGAGGATATCGTTACCGAGAGCGTTATAAATTTGGTACACAGCGACATTGGTATGAATTATTTTCTTTCCGATGGCAGTATCCTTGAAACGGTAAGGCAGGGCGAGTTTTATATGACGGAGAGTAAAGCGGACGCTCTCGGTATTGATGTGGGCGATAAGCTTACCATAGAAGTAAACCACAGCAGACTTCAGTCATATACGCATCAGAGGCTGATGTGCTGAATATGGCA
>ERZ777305.1138-NODE-1138-length-34812-cov-5.536266_pt1 | contig 34812 bp, 34 predicted proteins | sample MGYA00374965_ERZ777305 | MGnify/ENA primary metagenome ERZ777305 (study PRJEB29328, sample SAMD00013331) | mouse gut metagenome | study: EMG produced TPA metagenomics assembly of the Metagenome analysis of fecal microbiota from mouse which was promoted... | reverse complement strand
CCAAAGGATGCGAAAAAGTATGACGGACTGGCAAAAATGGTGCGGGAGGTCAATGATACGCAGGTCGATAGGGAAGAACGGTTATCTTATCATGTGTATGTGTACAGCAGGGATGAGGAGACGCTGAGGATCGTTGCGTGATAGTGGATGACTGCGGTGCGGGCATGAAAGGCAGGAAATCTTATCGGGGATAGGATGGCCTGCTCTTTTTATGTCCTCTTTTGACCAGAGAAAGCGATTGCATGTGATCTGAGCTGAGTGCCGGATGAAGTACGCATGGTGAAATATACAGAGAGAAGAGGTGGACAGAATGGAGAAAAATGGTCTTTTGGAGATAATAGCGGCGCACAGGACAGGGGATGTTCTGGATGCGGTTCTGGCGAAAGATAAAGACTATCAGGAGGCATTAGCAGAACAGCAGGAGGTTTTTGACAGACTGGATGAGTTGGGATTTACAAAGGAGCAGAAAAGTGAGATAGATCAGGCGATAATGGCGAACAATCATTTCGGCGCAGTGTATGGCGCAGTGGCATACCGCTTCGGGATGGAAGATGGGATCAGGGTGCGGATGGAGATGGAAGAAATTATGCGCATGACGTAGTAATGATATGTGATGCTCTTATTGAGCTATTCATTGATTTGCGGTGCCGGATATTGGCGTGCGAGCGTTGGCGGGGTGGTATAGTGGTATCTATACCGCTCATACCACCCGATACCACCGCTAAATTATATAGATATAATATAGAATTGGAATCCGGCACATGTTAGACAATAAGAGTGATTGAACAAATATCTGAGATAGAGTACAATATAAAAAACAAGAAGATTGGATGTGAATATCATAAGAAAATCATGGGTTCATTTTATGTGCTGATATATATGAAGCTAGGAAGGAGATAGTTAATGACAATCATAAATGAATTGGATTCTACCTGTGGAATCTCTGATGAAGAATTAACAATAAGATTCAAGGAGTCAATAAGAATAGATAATGAAGTGAGAAAAATAAAGGGACTGCCCATTGCAGGATACGATGATGAGACAAAAAAGGCATATCTTGAATATCCGGATGGGAGGCGGGAGTATGTCGGGAAATAGCATGGTAAGACTTCTGGAAAAGCCAAAGAGCAGGGATATTTTGTCAGGGGTATTTATGTTTTGACGTCCAATGTAGATATAAATGTTGCAAGAGTACAGGCCAGAGAAGCACTGGGGCCTGTTGGAATGGTGAAATTTATGCAACAGTATGATATGGGGATTATACCAAGGAAAAACAGGAGCAGCCGGATATGAGTTTAGAAGAGATAGATATGCTGTTAAAAGATGTGTGATTGTAACACTGTAAATGCAGCGGGATAGTAATTTTATGAATCATGACCAGAAGCATGAAGGACAGAACAATTCTGTTCTTCTTTTTTGCAGATATGTAGTTATGCTACATATGTATTGATTTGACAATGGTTTTGCAGTATATTTATTATAAAGATTGAAAGTGCATATGATATGAATAGGAATTAATACAAGAATGGAATGTTTTGAGAGGAGTTAATTATGGCAAGTACGATCCAAGTAAGAGTAGATGATGATTTGAAGCGCAGATCAGATATGTTGTTTAAAGATCTTGGTACTGATACTACAACCGCGATCAGAATGTTTTTAACACAGGCAGTCGCAAACAATGGGTTTCCTTTTGAAATAAGGAAGCACAGCAGAGCTAATCCATATGAAGCAATGACGGAAGAGGAGCTGTTGGCAAAATTAGAACGCTCCAGAGAGCATTGTGAGGAAGGAAGATGCCGTGAAGCGGATAAAGTGGTTTCTGATCTAAGGGGGAAGTATGGATTATAAAGTGATTGTTACAGAAGATGCAGAAACAGATATGGAATGTTTTATAAACTATCTTCTATTTGAAAAGAAAAATGATCAGGCAGCATCTAACCTGATAGATGATTTTGAAGCTGCTATTGTTACTTTGACACATGCAGCAGAAAGTTTCAAAGTATGTGAGAATCAACATTTGATGGAACTTGGCTATAGGAGGATCAATTTTAAATCTCATAGATATTTCATGTTATACAGAGTGGAAGAGGATAAGGTTTATGTGGACAACATTTTTCATGAGTTACAAGATTATGAAAACAGACTGATTTAAGTTTTGTAAATATAATGGGAAGTATAATGCATTGTTCAAGAGGCAGTCTCTATTAAGTATAATAGGGGCTGCCTTATATAAATTATGATTAGTTAAGTATTTTGCGTATGCATTATGGGATAAGGATTGTTGCTTATTTATTATGGAAGCATATGGAGACTGTCATAGATTAAATGATTGTCAATAAGAAATGCTTATTAGATTATTATTTTAGGATATAGCTATATAATGTAATTCAAAAATAATAATATATATGTTCTATATTTCATTTATAATATCTTATATAGGATAACTTTTTATTAAATCAGCAAAGCTGTTTAATAAACTGAAAAGGGGTGTTATCATGTTTTCCTCGATGGGTTATCATACATTTGCAATATCAATGAATTTAACGCAGGAAGAAGCCAGTCAGCTATTCAAAGACTTTAAAAAATACAGGGATAAGACAAAAGAAATATGTATTATAGAGTGTCCAAAATACGCAAAGGATCCTTTTGGCAGGCATTTAGAGGTAAAATATTATGGCCAGTATAAAGGGATCAGTTGGAAGATACGGTTCAGCAATCAAGGATTCTTAATTGATGGCAGATTTATGCCTTGCAGTGTCAAGGCAGTAATCAATCCCAAAATTCTTCTTGGAGAAAACTGCTATATCATAGCAGCACATGCAGATTATTTAGAGAAGATTGAGAAAATCTTTAATGATGAAGCAGCAAAGATTTCTCCCATATTGAAAAGTTTTTACCATTATTCTCTGAACCGATTAGATTATTGTATTAATTTTGACATTTCAGAGTTGGAAATTGCTCCCATTCAATTAAAAAGGGCTTTGCCGGAAATGATAATGGAGCTGATCAAATACGCTGATATTCCAAAAAATTTTTCAGAGGAGTATAAGGAAAAAAACCAGTTTTATTTAAAGAGCGGAACCGTTGTAATTAACTGCTACTGGAAATACGTTGATTTTACAAGGAACTTTCCAGAATGTAATGATCTTGAAAAATCATATGGCATTATTCGGTTTGAGGTGCAATACAAGTATCCAAAGGTGTATGAAACGTTAGAAAAGATAAAAGCGGATTTTGGGAAATTCCGTTCAGGCATGATAGTGAAATTGAGGGAACAGGCATTTTATGATTCTGGAAAAAATCCTAACGAAGCTGACAGATTGAAATATGAACATACACTTGAAATGCTCAAGAGGGATGTCACAGATAGCCGGTTAAAGAAAATGTATCTAATGAACATGATGTCTGATGAAAAGTGTTTTGAAGTAATAAAGAAGTATTTTAAAAAAACCATAAAATTAGGAACCTATTATACGTTTGATGTTGCAAGAAAGAAAATTGAAGCTGATGTTTTGGGATGGGGAAAAATAAGCAGACTGACAGATGCACTGGAATTGATTCAAACCAGCGGAGGAATTGCTAACGCAAAAGCAAGTATTGATGGTAAGGAATTGGAGGATTTCAGAAGATCTTTGAGAGATTTGGAGCGTCTGAGAATTAATCCTGTGACAATTCCGGAAGAGTGGGGTATTAAATCTATGCCCTGTCTGTTTGATGCTTACTATAATAAACTAGATAAAGAACAAGCGGCTAAAACATATGAGGATCTAAAATAATATCCCGCTAAAAATCACTGGGAATAGTATTTTGGAGTGTTTTACGGAATGGACACAATAATAGAAATCGTAATGCCACAATTATGTAAAAAATATTTGTATATTGGAGGAAAAGTATATGTATATAAATCAGATTTTTGAATTATCTATGGTGTTGGATAATGACAAATTCCATAAAGATTTAAGCCGGGCACATAAACGAATAGGCTGTTTGGAGGAGAAGGATGGTGAGTATGTAGACCAATCGATGGCAGCCAAAGGGATAACCGTTACCTATCGGGATAGCCAATATAAGAAGAAGGTAAAAGTGATTATTAATACAGGACGGATGATGGACTATGATAAAACCGTGCCGGATAAATTTCTCCGTAGACTCGATAAAAGGTTAGGGGAGTATTTCGATCATAAGCACAATATAGATGATTTCAGCTTATCAGGAACGGCTTTTATTACTGATATAGATGTTGGTAGCCGGGAGAGTGTCTCAGCGTATTTGAGGGTTTTACGGAGAGTCGGCAAGGTGAAGAGGTTTAAGCCAGTATATTATGGTTGCTTTGAGGATATTGATAGTTTGTGTTGGGAGGGGATAAGCAACGAGGTTTCGCTTTCTCTTTATAATCTGGAAGATATGTGCAGGAAACAGTTTGAGGAAAAGGAATCTCCAACTAAGAAATATAGGGGAATAATTAAGGAGACGGAAGGCTTACTGCGGGCAGAAGTGAGGCTGATGAAACCTAAAGCGATACGGGTTTATACTAATGGGATAGATGTCAGAGGACAGATTGCAGGCCTAATGCAGAACAGCAAAGATATTTTCTTGGGAATCTTCGCTAAAATAGTACCGTTTGGGGATTTTTATAAAAAGGATAAAGCGGTGAAGATCATTTGCAGGGAGATTGGAGATGGAAGATTACGAAGGCGGATGCTGCGGCTAGTGACGCTTATTCCAGAGAAAAAGTTGCTGTATTTAGCCCAGAAAGCACTAGATTGTAGGAAGATTGAAAAGATCATAGAGGCATTCGCAAAGATAAATGTTTCGCCCGTTATAATTAGTAAGCGGCAAAATGTAATAATGTTGGGTAATATTTATGAATATTTGTACAAGTAAATATGAATAAAAAAAGTGACTTGGGCATGGGGCGGTTTGGCTCCATGCTGCTCTTTTTCTTGTAACTAAGGAAGCAATAATATATAATTGGCTGTAAAAGATAGGAGAATTGTGATCATGAAGAGTGAAACGAAAAAAATCCAACTTAATTCTTTGCAGCCTTTTAAGAGACATACCGGCAGAACATATGAGGGAGAGCGGTTGCAATTGCTTATGCGTAGTATTGAAAAAAGCGGACTATTTAATTCAATTATTGTCCGGCCAATGGGCGAGGATCAATATGAGATTATATGTGGACATAATCGTGTAAAAGCAGTGCAGGAATTAGGATATAGCACCATTATGGCAAAAATTGAATATGAACTATCTGAGGATGAAGCATTAGAAATGTTTTATGAAACAATTTGAATCAGCAATCTTTTTCTGACTGGAACTATGCGCAAAGAATTGAAATGGTTAAGTATATGGAAAAAATGATTCAGGAGTGTTCCCAACAAGGAAGGCGTACTGATTTAGAAAGAGAAAACGCGGAGAAAGATAGAGAAGAAACTTCTGTCCAAACTAGACAGAAGTTAGATCATAAGACTAGGCAGACCACGACAAGAGATAAGATGGCGCACCGTCTTGGTATTTCTACTGCTACACTCAGTAAGTATAGGCGTATTATCAAACTTCCTGATGAATTGCTAGATGCGGTGGTGCGTCTACTTGATGAAAAAAAGATAACTTTTGAGATGGCGTATATTATTGCAGATTTGAGAGAGTTAGAGATTAAGTTGCTTATAGATTATAGCAATAAATTCTCAGACAAAAAAATTGATTTGGGGAAATTGAAGGAACTTCCACGTAAAAATAATCAGTATGCGTCTAAATCAGTAGAACGAGTTAAAGACATCTTCACAACAGCAGATAATAATTCCAATTCAGCTAAGGGGAAAAAGAGATAGAAACAGCATTTTTTGGAGGCAAATAGAATGTTTAATTACCAAGACACTATTTATTATATGGGAAATGACGAAAAATTGAGTTGGAATGATTGTAATTATCTTGCTTTAGCAAAAAGCATTCTTCAATTAGATACTTCAGAAATGCGTGAAGGTGATTTAACTAATGAAGCTGATATGGAAGCAGTAGCAAAAGAATTTGCTGTAAAGTTTTATCGTAAAGATGGCGGATATATAAGTCAAATCAGGCAGCATTTGAACGTAGATTTGGAATTATTTGATAAAAATAATTTAGTCTATCAAATTGAAAAATTTAAAATTTTATATATGTTTTATGTACTCAAGAAAAATTATCCAAAGACTAAGGTAATCGAAATGCTCGGAAAGCCTTCAATGGAAAATATAGACAATTCTTTATTTGGTTGGAAAACATATAATGGAGATATTATTCATTTTGTCAAAGATATGTTGGAACGAGAATTGAGCAGAGAGTTCATAAACAATGTATATGGTGCTATGGAACAGATAACTCCGGCATGGGATAGATTTTATGACAAATTCAGTTATCAGGTAGATTTATATGCAAGTATGGGAGAAATATATGATTTTGAGGCGATTATTAGTTCTTTAAAAGAAGAACCAGAGACATTGCATGAGGCAGACGAACTTATTTTTGATGATTTATCACCAATACCATTGCTCTATTTGCGAATAGTTCAAAATGAGCAATTAGGACAAATAAAGGATATATTGAGGATAAATAATATTCAGATTGAATCAAATTATAATGTACCACCGAAAATGGTTGAGGAAATGAAATCTTTACATAAAATTATGGTTGAGGTTAGTAACGTTGAAAAATATATAGATACAGATATTGATAGAATAGCCAGATATGTTTATTTGAAAAAGGATATAAGTAAGGCTGAACGTAGACGAATACTGTATAACAAGAAAAAAGTACTTAGTGTATTTGAGTTTTGCAGCCGGGCAAAACAACAGATTCCTATACAAGTGTTATCTACCGAATTATTTATAATATCCTGTTTGCAGGCTATCTTATTAGATGATCAACAAGAAACTTTTGATTATGTATTTCCAGGATATCAACATCATATGAAGCATAAACCGCATGTGCAAGGGGCATTAAAAGGAAGTGGAGAGATGATTGATGCATTAAAATTATATTGGATAAGAAAAGTTATGGATCATTGGTATGCTAATATTGGGAGATATGACATTAGATGCAAGGAAAAGGAAGTGGTAAATTTGTGTGATAATATATTGATGAAAATTTTATCATGTTCTGGTATTCCCGAAATGTTAAGACTACATTATTCATATTATAATAAGATAATGCAGTAATAAAATTAAAGCGAAGAATAAAAAGAAAAATAGAAAAATAGAAGAACGAAAACTGGAGTGCTCTGTGGTTTTAGAAGAGCACTTTTTTTTCTGCTATGATTTAGGAGAAATAAGGGCTTCGTATTTCGATGCGAAACAAAATTCAATGACAAAAAGGAGGGAACACAAATGGAGCAATTATATGAATCTATGTATAAAGGCGAACAGCCTTTGTGTAATTACGAGGATATCATATCGCAATTACAGCAGCTTGAGAAGCGGATTCATAAGATGAAGAAAAAGAAAAAAGGTGCAAAGAGAGGAAAAAAGCGAAAACTTAAAAAGAGAATACGGACACTTGAACTGGAATATCAACAGTTAAAGCAGTTCACATTTTTCCTCGCTTACCAATGTAAGGAGCAATTTGTCCAGCAGCCTTGGTGGCAAGGAGCGATTTGTTACACGCTGCCCAAGGCATTTGAATTGGCAACGGCTACAATCAATAAGCTGCCAGACAAAACTCGACCGCTTTGCATAACAGATGGAAGTGATCGAAAGTAAATTATTGGCAGGCAAAATCAGGAGGGAACGTGTATACCCGTTTCCTCCTAATTTTAGAAGATTCGTTCGTTCATTTTAACCCTTTTGTATATGTATCTTTTACGCTTATTTGCGAAAATGATATATACACAAAAATTATCAAATGGACGAACGAACGCAAAGGAGGACTCACCCATGAAAATAGAAAAATTAGCTCACAAAATCGAAAAGCATTACGCTTATCACGGTGCTCATATTAAACTGCAGGTATTGTCAATAGAAAATAGTGGCGACCGCTTTGTTTTTCAAGTTTGGCTCAAACCGGGTACAAAAGCAAGTTTAATTTTTGAGCGTGCTTCTGATATCCAAATGGCGATGCAACTACAGTTGTTCCAACCGTTTAGGGATGGGTTAACTCTCTGCTTGGCCGTTTCAGAAAATAATGCTACGCAAAACAGTTTGATGAGGATGCTCAAAAGCAGAATGTTTTATCAAAGTAGAGACTGGCTCCCTATTGCAATAGGTTACAACATGAGACAAGAGATGATCTTTGCAGATTTGGCTAAAATGCCTCATGTCATGTATGCAGGATCTACAAATTCTGGCAAGAGCATGGGTTTAATTTGCCTTATTTCGAGCCTAATATTAAAACAGTCGGTGAAAAATGTCAACTTGATTATTTTTGATGTTGGAGCTAATTCATTGGAAGTATTTGGCAATATTCCTCATCTATCATATCCGATTGTAAAGGATTATGAGACAGGAATATATATTGTAAATAAAATGGTGGCGGAAATGGAGAGACGCATTGAATTATGTCAGGAAAAATTGCGCAATTTACCAGCAATAGTTTGTGTAATTGACGAATATGTCTCTTTTATCAATAATATTATTGATAAAAAACAGTCAAAAATGATTACGAATAATATCTCAAATCTTATTCGTAGGGGGCGGCATGCAAAAATACATATGGTTATTTCGACACAAGATCCCACATTGAAAAATGTGAAGGTTGACATTGGAAATATCACTACACGCATGGCATTTAGATGTGCCAAGTATCAAAATTCCATAGCTATTCTTGGAGAGAGCGGAGCGGAGAAACTGCCGGGCAAAGGGACACTGTTATTAAAATCAAGCGATTATCCAGAGCCTATATATATACAGGGAGCCTTCATATCACCTGATATGCTTATCCAATTAGTGAATAGCATAAAGGGAAGGGATTATGATTTCGATAATAAATTCATAATCCCTGAGTTTGAAATATCAGAATTACCACTGCAGATTAGTGAGAATGAAGACAAAGTATATGACAAGGATAAAGAAATAGCTCAAATTATTGTATGGATATTAGCGCAGGATAAGATTTCTGCCAGCCAGATTATGAGTCATTTTTCCATGGGAAACAGAGCCTATGACATTGTTGAGCAGTTATGCGAGGCGGGATTGGTATCAGAGAAGTTTTTCAATCAGCCTAGAAAAGTTCTCTCGCAGTCACTTGAAAGTGTACCAGATAAAGTAATGGAATTTTTACAGAGTCATGGATATACAGCAGAAATGGTTTATGAGGCAATCAGTAGTAGAAATAACGATTGATATTGCAGAGCATATATATCAAAAAGGCGATTATATATTATTTTTGCAAGGAGGGTAGCAATATGAACAAAACATTGAAACGAGAAGACAATCATAAAATAACGGTAGATATTGAAAGACTGGCTGCAATGCTTTCCTGCGGACGGGCAACAGCCCGAAAGATAGGAGAGCAGGCGGAAGCCAGAATCTGTATAGGCAGGCGTGTTCTATATTCTGTCGATAAGGTAAAGCAATATCTGTGCGATTTAAGTGAATAAATTATAATATCATCTGTTATTTGGAATGGTTCTGTGCTATACTATCTATATGAGGCAAGCCGGAACCATTCCTATTGGAAAGAAAGGAGCGCAGAGAAGAAAGGAGTGGCTTTATGGCAAGGAAAGACAATAAAGGTCGAAATCTTCATACAGGTGAATCACAGCGCAATGACGGAATCTATATGTATCGCTATATGGACATAAGGAGCGGCAAACGCCAGACGATTTATGCAGGTGATTTGGCGGAACTTAGGGCGAAGGAGAAGCAGCTTGCAAAGGATCTGGATGATAATATACTAATAGATGGCAGTGCCAAGAAAATGACGGTCAATTCCCTATTTGACTATTATATGGCAACGAAAGAATTAGCGGATTCCACGAGAGGTAATTATGTAAAAATGTGGAATGGTCATGTAAAAGATGAGATTGGGAATTTGAAGGTAGTGCAGCTTCTCCCATCACACATCAAGGCGTTTTATGCGAAGATGTCACGCGCAGGATATTCTTACTGTACGATCAAGCTGATACATACGCTCTTGAATCCGGCTTTGGAGATGGCAGTAGATGATGATATTATACGGAAAAACCCGGCTAAAAACGCATTGTCCAGCGACTATGGGAAACCACCGGAAGAGAAGGATATATTGACATTAGACCAGCAGAAGAAATTAGTTTCGTTTATGCAGGAAAGCAATGTCTACAATATTTATGATCCTATGTTTACGGTTCTATTGGAGACAGGCTTAAGATGCGGGGAACTGATCGGTCTGACATGGGCGGATGTAGACATGGAGAACAGGGAACTTTCCATAGATCATCAGCTTATCTATAAGGATTGGGGTGATGGCTACGGATTTCGGGTATCTACACCTAAAACGAAGGCAGGTGTGCGGACTATCCCGTTTACGGAAAGTGTGTATAAAGCTTTCTTGGGACAAAAAAAGATCAATTTTATGCTTGGACGGCGCAGCACAGAAGAGATAGACGGATATTCAGAATTTATCTTTCTGGCGAAAACGGGAAGACCGTTGATGCCCAGCGCAGTCAATAACGTGATTTACAATGTGGTAGATAAATATAATAAGGAAGAAGCAGGCAGGGCAAAGAAAGAACACCGCAAAGCGGAACTTCTTCCGAGAATCTCAGCCCACAACCTACGACACACTGCCTGCACCAACATGGCAAGACAGGGCATGAACATCAAGGTGCTGCAGTATCTCATGGGACACGCCCACAGCGATGTGACGATGGATGTATATAACCATATCGCAGGCAGAGAGGATGTTAGGGAGGAAGTGGAGCGGTACGCACTGGCAGTTGGCGGCTGAGTTACTACACCAAAAAATAAAAAAATGGTGTAGTAATGGTGTAGTAGAGGCATATAACAGGTGATGTTTTAAATTCTAGGACACGCAAACCCGCATAAACACTGGGTTTGCAAAATTTTAATAAAATAATTAGCACTCACCTCTTGACAGTGCTAACAATCCGTTGTATTGTGATAGTAGCAATAGAACAGAAAGGGGAGAATGTTATGAACTTAACGAAATTTACCCAGAAATCCATACAGGCAGTAGAACAGTGCGAGAAGCTGGCATATGAATACGGTAATCAGGAAATTGAGCAGGAGCATTTATTGTACAGTCTCCTGACCATCGATGACAGTCTGATTTTAAAATTGATTGAAAAGATGGAAATACAGAAGGAATATTTCTTAAACCGCGTGGAACAGGGGCTTAATAAGCGAACGAAGGTGCAGGGCGGTCAGATCTATATTGGACAGGACCTGAATAAGGCTTTGATCAGTGCCGAGGATGAGGCGAGGGCGCTCAGTGATGAGTATGTGTCTGTGGAGCATCTTTTCCTGGCAATGTTGAAGCATCCCAATAAGGAGATTAAGGAAATCTTCCGGGAGTTCGGCATCACAAGGGAGCGTTTTCTGCAGGCGCTGTCCACGGTGCGGGGCAACCAGCGGGTAACTTCTGACAATCCGGAGGCAACCTACGATACGCTTGAGAAGTACGGGCAGGATTTGGTGGAGAAAGCCAGAAGTCAGAAGCTTGACCCGGTGATTGGCAGGGATAATGAGATTCGGAATGTAATCCGTATTCTTTCCCGCAAGACCAAGAATAATCCGGTGTTGATCGGAGAGCCGGGTGTTGGTAAAACGGCTGTGGCGGAAGGGCTGGCACAGCGTATTGTCAGGGGAGATGTGCCGGAAGGCCTTAAGGATAAGAAAATCTTTGCGCTGGATATGGGGGCGTTAGTGGCGGGCGCCAAGTACCGCGGCGAGTTTGAGGAACGTCTGAAAGCGGTGCTTGATGATGTGAAGAACAGTGACGGGCAGATTATCCTTTTCATTGACGAGCTGCACACAATCGTGGGTGCGGGTAAGACAGACGGCGCCATGGATGCGGGCAATATGCTCAAGCCAATGCTTGCCAGAGGGGAGCTGCATTGTATCGGTGCCACTACACTGGATGAATACCGGCAGTATATTGAAAAGGATGCGGCACTTGAGCGGCGTTTCCAGCCTGTGATGGTGGAGGAACCGACGGTGGAAGATACCATATCCATTCTGCGTGGCTTAAAAGAGCGGTACGAGGTCTTTCATGGCGTGAAAATTATGGACAATGCACTGGTCAGTGCGGCAGTTTTATCTAACCGTTATATTTCCGACAGATTTCTGCCGGACAAGGCCATTGATTTGGTGGATGAAGCCTGTGCCTTGATTAAGACAGAACTGGATTCCATGCCCACGGAACTGGATGAGTTGAAACGTAAGGTAATGCAGCTTGAGATTGAGGAGACTGCGCTGAAAAAGGAGGACGATAATTTAAGCAGAGAACGTCTCACCAATCTGCAGCGGGAACTGGCGGAATGGAAAGAGGAACTGAAAAACCGCATGGCGCAGTGGGAGAATGAGAAGGCGTCTGTGGAGAAGCTTTCCAAGATCAGGGAAGAGATTGACGAAGTCAATAACCAGATTCAGATTGCCCAGCGCGACGGCGATTATGAGAAGGCGGCAGAGTTAAGTTATGGCAGACTGCCATCTCTAAAGCAGCAGTTGGAGATTGAGGAGGAGCAGGTTCGTAAGAAGGATTTATCTTTGGTGCACGAAAGTGTGTCGGATGAGGAGATTGCCAAGATTATTTCCCGCTGGACGGGGATACCGGTCTCTAAGTTGACGGAGAGCGAGCGCAATAAGACACTGCATCTGGATGAGGAGTTGCATAAGCGGGTAGTCGGGCAGGATGAAGGCGTGACCAAGGTGACGGAAGCAATCATCCGTTCCAAGGCGGGCATCAAAGATCCCACCAAGCCCATTGGTTCTTTCCTGTTCCTGGGTCCTACAGGTGTTGGCAAGACGGAGTTGGCCAAGGCGCTGGCGGCATCTTTATTCGATGATGAGAATAATATGGTGCGTATCGACATGAGTGAATATATGGAGAAATACTCGGTATCCAGGTTGATTGGAGCGCCTCCCGGATATGTGGGATATGAAGAGGGCGGGCAGTTGACCGAAGCAGTCAGAAGAAAGCCTTACTCGGTGGTGCTTTTCGATGAGATTGAAAAGGCCCATCCGGATGTCTTTAATGTATTGCTGCAGGTTCTGGATGATGGGCGTATTACGGATTCTCAGGGCAGGACGGTGGACTTTAAGAATACGATTCTGATTATGACTTCCAATATCGGCGCCAATTACTTGTTGGAGGGCATTGATACGCAGGGGTGTATTACGCCGGAGGCGGAGAAGCTGGTGATGGACGATCTGCGCAATCATTTTAGGCCGGAATTTCTGAACAGACTGGATGAGACGATTCTCTTTAAACCCTTGACCAGAGACAATATCGGCGGCATTATCCAGCTGATTATCAAGGATTTAAACAGGCGTCTTGCAGACAGAGAACTGCAGATAGAACTGACGCCGGAGGCGGAGCGGTTTATTGTGGAGAACGCCTATGATCCTGTCTACGGAGCAAGGCCGTTGAAGCGGTATATTCAGAAATATGTGGAGACGCTGTCTGCGAAGTTGATTTTGGCAGATCAGGTGAAAGCGAAGGATATTATTCAGATTGTGCTTCGCGCAGACCAGTTGGCAGCAGTCTGCAAGGAACAATAGTTTTTGGAACAGGCCGTGGTCTGTATCCAACAGATAATATGCATAATTTTTTACCAAAAACACATGCTATTTTATTGAATGAAAGAAGCATGTTGATAAATGGAGGAGATTATGGATTCTGTTTGGAGAAAGACGGCGGCCTTGCCGCATTTTGAGAAACTGGCAGGAGATGTAAAGACGGATGTGTTAATCATTGGCGGCGGCATTACGGGGATTTTGTGCGCCTATTTTCTGCAAGAGCGGGGGATTGACTATCTGCTGGCGGAAGGACAGGAAATCTGTCATGGAGTAACGGGTGATACCACGGCCAAGATTACGGCCCAGCATGGCTTGGTCTATGCAAAGATGATAAGGCATATGGGATTGGAAAAGACAAAGCTGTATCTGGAGGCCAACCAGAAGGCCGTTAGGAACTATGCAGAATTGGCCAAAAATTACGCATGTGATTTCATAGAAAAGGCATCCTTTGTTTATTCTGTGGATGACAGGCGGAAGTTGGAAAAGGAGGCAGACAGTTATCGTCTTCTGGGGCTGTCTGATGAGATTGTGGAGACACCGGAGCTTCCCTTTGCCACAGCAGGAGCGGTGGTGATGCAAAACCAGGGGCAGTTTCATCCCTTAAAGTTTTTGGGCGGTATGGCGGCAGGATTAAAAATTTACGAGCATACGCTTGTCACCCAGATGATGCCTGGCAAAGCGGTTACGGATGGAGGGACGATTTCTTATAAACAGGTAATTTTTGCCACCCATTATCCAATTGATAATAAACACGGATGTTATTATATGAAATTGTATCAGCACCGCTCCTATCTAATTGTGCTGGAGAAAGCGCCGCAGATGAGCGGTATGTATGTGGATGAAGACAGGAAGGGCCTGTCTTTTCGCAGTTATAAGGATTTACTGCTGGTGGGCGGCGGCAGTCACCGAACCGGTAAAAGGGGAGGAAACTGGCAGGAACTTCGACAGTTTGCCGGCAGGTATTATCCGGGAGCCGTCGAAAGATATCAGTGGGCGGCGCAGGACTGTATGCCTTTGGATGAGGCGCCCTACATCGGACCTTATTCACCGGCTATGCCGGGATGTTATGTGGCCACAGGGTTTCAAAAATGGGGAATAACATCTGCTATGGTATCGGCAATGGTGCTGACGGACATGGTACAAGGAATAGAGAATCCTTATGCCGCAGTGTTTGCCCCTGGGAGGAGCATTCTCAAACCCCAGCTTTTTTGCAATATGGCAGAATCACTTTTGAATCTGCTGACGCCCACCAGGCCCAGATGCCCCCATCTGGGGTGTGCCCTGAAATGGAATCCGGCGGAACATTCCTGGGACTGTCCCTGTCACGGGTCAAGATTTGCAGAGGATGGAAAGCTTTTGGATAATCCCGCAAATGGGGATGTTAAATTATGAAACTTGTGGTATTTTATGATATAGGAATATTTTTGAAATGGTGATGGTGATTGAAAGGAGAAGACGATGAGATATCCTCGTTTTTTACAAGAAAATGGTACGATAGCCTTTGTAGCGCCTTCCTTCGGGTGTGCCAGTGAACCTTACAAGGCGGGCTTTCTTCGTGCGCAGGAGAAGTGGAGACAGGAAGGGTATGGGCTTAAGCTGGGGCCCAACTGCTATGTGGAGCAGGGAGTGGGCATCAGTAACAAGCCCCGATTGTGCGGTGAGGAACTGACACAATATTATTGCGATGGGGCAAGCGACTGTATGATTTCCTGCGGCGGCGGGGAGTTGATGTGTGAGATTTTGGATTATGTGGATTTTGACAGGATAAAGGAGGCCCCGCCCAAGTGGTACATGGGATATTCGGATAATACGAATATGACGTTTCTTCTGGCAACCTTATGTGATACGGCCTCTGTCTATGGTCCCTGTGCGGCGGCTTTTGGCATGGAGCCAAGACATCAGGCGTTAGAGGATGCGATGGCGCTTCTGCAGGGAAAGAAGCTGACCATGGACGGCTATGAGATGTGGGAGCGGGAATCCTTAAAGAGCGAGGAGAATCCCTATGCGCCCTACCATTTGACAGAGGTTTCCAGGGTGAAATACTTTCTGCCCGACGGCCGGACCAATGTGGAGAGCCTGCAGGGGGCTGGCGGGAGGATGCCGGCAGGGACAGACAATAGGAATTGTCAGTCCGAAGCCGGCGTACATATACAGGTGTCCGGCAGATTGCTGGGCGGCTGTGTGGATTGTCTGGTGAATCTGCTTGGCACGAAATATGATAAGGTAACGGCTTTTACCGAAAAATACAAGGAGGATGGGATTTTATGGTTTCTGGAAGCCTGTGATTTGAATCTGATGGGTATTCGCCGTGCCATGTGGCAGATGGAACATGCAGGGTGGTTTCAAAATTGCAGTGGTTTTTTAATTGGCAGACCCCTAAATGGCATGGGCGAAGAAGCGTTTGGCATCGATCATTACCAGGCGGTCTGTGAAATGCTCTACCAGTATCAAGTGCCTGTTCTCATGGATTTGGATATTGGACATCTGCCGCCTATGATGCCGTTGATCTGCGGCAGTATGGCGGAGGTTACAAGCGATGGGGAAAAATATAGCGTGGAAATGAAGTTGGAGTAGGCAGCATCTATAGGACGCCGTCAGATTATATCATATAACACAAGAGGGAGGATAGGATATGTTACCGAAAGAACCGGTTATGTTGTTGAGTTTTTTGAATTTAAAACTGCGTGATTTTTATCCAAGTCTTACAGCCTTATGCGATGATTTGGATGCAGACCAGGAAGAGATAGTCAAAAAACTGTCAGGTATTGATTATCACTACGATGAGGAGAAAAATCAATTTGTCTGAAGAAATAAAGGTTACAATTGTTATTGATGACGAAAAACAGAATATGGAAAAAGGCGGAGAATCGAAAAGAACCGTAACAGTGACACACGATTTATCCATGACATTAATGTCAACTTTGCTGAAAAATAACCTGATAGAGGGGAGTTTCTGCGGCGGAAGAGGAGATTGCGGCAGGTGTATGGTACAGTTTATAGAGAGGGCGCCATTCCCTACGCAGCTCGAGAGAAACCGCTTAGATGCGCAAGAATTGCGGCAGGGCTTTCGACTTGCCTGCCTTGCCAGACCGAAAGACGACTGTGTCATTAAATTGGTGTTTCCCAAGGAGAGAGAAATCTCTATTGTGACAGAAATGATGGATTTGTCAGAAAATATTGACTCTAAAGGTCAAACTCAAAAACCATCAGTAAAAAGAAAACTGGATGTTACGGAATCTGAGGGGATGTATCGTGATGCGAGGCAGGTTGGCGATAGCGTAGCAGCTATTATGGAAACGGATGTTACTGCAAATACAGGTGCTATCAAAAAGGACAGGGATTCTTATATCGTGGCTGTAGATTTGGGGACTACCACCATCGCCATGCAGCTGCGCGCCCTGGATACCGGGGAAACGGCGGATACTTATTGCGAGATGAATCCGCAGAGAACATATGGCGCAGATGTTTTGTCGAGAATCCAGGCTTCCTGCGAGGGGCACAGGGAAGTGCTCAGACAGTGTGTCTGGGATGTATTGGAGAAAGGGGTGCGCAGGTTTAGCCAGAAGGTTGGAAAGAAGGCTGTTGCTGCTGTCTGTATCGCTGGAAATACCACAATGGCGCATCTTTTCATGGGCTATGATGTAATCTCTCTGGGGAAGAGTCCTTTTGTGCCGGTGGAGACAGGTCTGCAAAACTGTGTAGGTCCTTTGGGCATCCCGATTTATATAACACCTGGTATCAGTGCCTTTGTGGGCGGAGATATCGTGGCCGGTTTGTATGCATTGGAGATGCTGCCTGGTTTTGGGAAGGCACAGGGCCGGTTGGAAGATTTGGTACAGGACCGGGAAGCTGTCCGGCTGTTGATTGACCTGGGCACCAATGGGGAGATGGCGGTTACCGATGGAAAGCGTATGTTGGTCACTGCCACTGCGGCGGGGCCTGCTTTTGAGGGGGGCACCAGGAAAGCGGTGGTGGGAACGGATATGATTGCGGTCACGGCCTCTTTGATGAAGGAAGGAATACTGGATGAGACGGGTCTGCTTGCAGAACCTTACTTTACACAGGGTGTTCATATACATACGAAAAAGGGAGCGTTAGGGCTGACGAATCAGGATATTCGCGCCTTGCAGATGGCCAAAGCGGCAGTCCGTGCCGGGGCGGAGATTTTATGGGAACAGATGGGCCGTCCAAAGATAGAGCAAGTGTATTTGGCGGGCGGTTTTGGTTATTACCTGGATGTGGAAGCGGCTGTTGGGATTGGATTATTGCCGAAGCGTTTACGGGGCAGTGTGCTGGCAGTCGGAAATACTTCTTTGGAGGGTGCTTTTCGTATGGGAAGGGATTTATATAGAGGGAAAATAGATGGGCGGATGCTGGATGAGGCTGTTTCTTCTATTGAGAGTATCAATTTGGCCAAGCAGGCGGCGTTTGAGCGCTTGTATCTGCAGTATATGAATTTGTGTGAAAATTAGGAATGGATGAAGCGGTTGGATTGATTGGTTTTAAGTTTACGTTAAGCTTTCTCTTCTGTTTCTTTAAACTTGGGGTGTTATCCTGACATTAACAGCAAAGAAAGCACCTTCCGGCCAAAGCGGGCGGAGGTATAGAATTGGAGGAAGATTAACATGATGTGGACGAGAAAAGCGTTAAAGGAGCAGGCGAAGGAAGCCTTGCGAAGGAATTACTGGAAGATTGTCCTGGTATCATCACTGCTGTTATTTCTGGGAGGAGGCGTCAGCTTTACAGGTGTTGGAAGCAGTAATAGGGAAGTCATCTCTCAGGATGCGGAAGATGTAGAGGATATAGAGGATATAGAAGAGGACATATCCGGCAAAGAGAATTATTTTGTCAAGATTGATACGGAACAAGGTGAGGTACACTGGGGCGCCAAAGAGAGGAATATGCCGTCCGGTGTATGGATTATAGCGACAATAATTGGTGTTATTATTTTTATCTCGATCTTTCTATTTATCCTGGTATTGATTTTCCTGGTAGATATTTTTTTGTGGAATCCCTTCAGTGTGGGTGTGGAACGCTTTATGCTAAAGAGTGTGGATGACCAGGCGCAGGTGAGAGAGATAGGATATGCATTTGATTATTCTTATAAAAATATCGTGAGGACGCTGTTTCATAGAGACTTGCAGATTCTTTTATGGGCGCTCTTGCTTTTTATCCCGGGTGTCTACAAAAAGTATCAATATCGGATGGTATCTTATATCATGGCGGAGTATCCTGATATGGAATACAGACGTGCGCTTCAATTGAGCAAAGACATGATGAACGGGCACAAGTGGAATGCTTTTGTGTTGGATTTGTCCTTTATTTTATGGCATTTTTTGGGAACTATAACATGTGGTATTGTAGAGATATTTTATGTGCAGCCCTATCAGCAGCTGACCAATGCGGCATTGTACCGCCGACTGAGCGGTTTTCAGGGAAGTGATAGGCAGGCGTATGGCGGTCCGGCAGAATGATGTGCCGGGCTGTGCGTTAAATGATATGTGTTATCCTATAAAAAGGTAAAAGAGGACACAGGTTGTCCCGGAGGGAAGGGGAGCATGGCATATAAAATATTGGTGGCGGATGACGAGGCGGAGATTCGGGATGTGCTGCGTCTGTATTTGGAAAAGGATGGGTATGCGGTATTGGAGGCGGCCGACGGGATAGAGGCTATGGAACTATGTAAGCATGAGAAACCGGATTTGGCAGTGCTTGATATTATGATGCCGGGGGTAGATGGATATCGAGTGTTACGTAATATTCGGGAGAACAGCAATATACCGGTCATTATGCTGTCAGCCAAAAGCAGTGATTCTGATAAGATTCTGGGACTCGACCTGGGAGCGGATGATTATATTGTAAAGCCTTTTGTGCCTTTGGAGGCGGTGGCCAGGGTGAATTCCAATATCCGCCGCTTCTATGCGCTGGGGGCGGGCACCTCCCAGGCGGCGGGCCGTGAGCTGAGGGCAGGGAATCTAAAGCTGGATTTGGAAGCTTGCCTGTTGTACCGGGATGAGACGCCGATTGAGCTGACTTCGGTAGAGTTTAAGATTATGAAGCTTTTTATGGAAAATCCCGGCAAGGTATTCACCAAGCAGCAATTGTTTGAGCAGGGCTGGGAGGAAAGTTATATGCTTTCCGATAATAATGTGATGGTTTGCATTTCCAAGTTAAGGGCCAAGCTGGATTATGAGGGCCGGGAGTACATCATCACGGTCCGGGGGCTGGGATATCGTCTGGAGAAAGGATAGAGCCGGAAGCGGTATAGGGGAACGAGGGGCGTTAAATGCAGAAAAAGAACTTAAAATGGTATCTCATACAAAGATTCCTGATTATAATGCTGGCAATCTATGTCAGCGGTGAATTGATCAGCATTCTGTACCGGCGTGTTGTATTTCCCTTTTTGGAGGTTGTGCTGGACTACCAGCAGATAAAGATTACCGGGGAAGGCAACATATTTGTTTTCATGATACAGGCGTTATTATATTTTGTGGCGGCGCTGCTTCCTCATGGCGTGGCAGAATGGATACAGTACGGACTTACACGGGGAATGGGAGAAGCTTTGCAGATCAGTATCAATTCCCCTCTTTACAGTGGAAAATGGAGTATTTTATTGAATCTCCTGATTATCGCTGTATTTCTGTTTCTGCTGGGGTTTAGCTTATTGCCTTATGTATTGGGCGCGTTATGGTATTATAAAATAGTGACTGTTAAAGTCAATGAGCTTCTGGCCCAGGAGAAGGCTCACCAGCTTCGTTATGAACATAAAAGGAACCTGCTGTTGTCAGATATTGCTCATGATATCAAGACGCCCATTACCACCATCTGCGGCTACAGCAAAGCGCTGGCGGAGGGGGTGGTGCAGGAGGATAAAAGGCAGGCCTATCTGGACGCTGTCTATGCAAAGTCCATGCGGATGGATGAGCTGGTGACGCTTTTGTTTGAATATGTGAAACTGGGAAGCGAGGGATATTGTCTTAACAGGCATGAGGAAGATTTAGCAGAGGTGCTGCGGGAAAGTGTGGCGCTTGTTTACGAGGATTTTGAGGAAAAGAAGATGGAAGTCAGTCTGGAGATTCCGGAGGAGAATGTACCCTATGAGATGGACAGGCTTCAGATGAGCCGCGCCATCGGCAATCTGCTCACCAATGCGGTGAGGTACGGCAGAGAGGGCGGCAGGGTGTTTGTGTGTCTGCGGGAGGACGTTATTACGGTGGCAGATGACGGAGAGCCGATTGCCCCGGAATTGGCGGAGCATATTTTCGAACCCTTTACGAGGGGCGACAAGGCCCGTACCACCAAAGGCGGGACCGGGCTGGGACTTGGCATTGCCGTGCAGATCGTCAAGATGCATGGAGGCAGGCTGGAATTGGATTGTCATTGCGGGGAGGGCTATACCAAAGCGTTTAGAATCCACTTGTGATAGGCTGAATTTGTCAAGGGGTATGTGCATATATTAGTAGGGAAAAGGTGACCGGAGGCTTTACGGATGATGGGCGTAAAGAGCAGGCTTGCCGCAGGTGTGGCGATTTTGACAGGGATAGTCGTGACCGGCATACTTGGTATGATGACACACAAGGAAGAGCTGGCGGAAACCAGCAATTATATAGCAGATGTTATTTTAGAAGAGGAGCCGTTGGGAGACAATCCGAAGATTGCCCTCACCTTTGATGACGGGCCGCATCCTTATTATACAGAGCAGCTTTTAGACGGGCTTAAGGAGAGGGGAGCAAAGGCTTCCTTCTTTGTGCTGGGAGAACAGGCCCAGGCTTGCCCGGATTTGATCAGACGGATGCAGGAAGAAGGGCATTTGGTGGGCAATCATACATACAGCCACATGCAGCTGGGGAAGAATAACAGGGAGCGTTTTAAGGAGGAGCTGGTTAAGACCAGCCAGGTACTTGCAGAACTGACAGGGGAGGAGGTTCAGTATGTAAGGCCGCCTTACGGGAGCTGGGACAAGAGTTTTGAGACGGAGCTTATGATGTTTCCCGTGCTCTGGACGGTGGACCCTATGGACTGGTGCAGCGACGATGTGTCGGGGATTGTGCAGAAGGTGACGAAGAAGTCGAAAGAGAATTCTATTATACTCATGCATGATGAGTATAAGTCCAGCGTGACGGCGGCGCTTCAGATTGTGGATATTTTGCAGGAACAGGGGTACGAGTTTGTGACGGTGGATGAGATTTTGTTTGATTAGGAGGTGAAAAGGGGTAGAAGTTTTAGGAAAATCCCAAAAACTATTGAATTTGCCATGGCACATACAGTATAATGTCAATGTAAAATAGGTTATATACTAAAGGTCTGGTGAAGAAAACGATCCGTGAATGTCAATTTTATGGCCGCTTCCTGATTGAGAATTTCAGGAGGCGTTTTTTTGTAGGTGTATAACACGGGACCGGATTTTGAGAAAATCAGGAAGTGGATAAGGAAAGCAGTAGATGCAGAGCACAGATCATACAAGCGAACCCAAGAAAAAGAAGAAAAAGAGAACCATCGATAAGGCTAAGGCGGCGGAAAACCGAAAGAAGGCCAAAGCCAAAAAGGCCAGGATGAAAGCCAAACAACGGGAAGAAAAGGCACAGGAAAAAGAGAAAAGAAAGAGGCAGTCTCAGGGTAAAAAGGTACAGCGGGAAGACATCACGATTATCGAGCTACTCGATGACCAGGACGACGAGTTGTTAGAAGCTGTTCTGACAGAAAGCGTAAGTGCAGTTGCTGACGAAGAAACTGTGACTTTAGCAAAAGCAGAATCGGAAACCGGCGTAGAGGCGGCAGTTTTAGAGGAGATAAACGCGAACGTGACTGTGGGTGCTGTGGGGGCAGAGAAACTGTCAGAAATCACAGAAACGGCCCAGACTGCAAAAGTGGCTCAAATTACAGAAATGGCTCAAACCGCAGAAACATCCCAGGCCGCAGAAAAGGTCCAAATCGCAGAAGCATCCCAGAACAAACAGGGTAAAGCACAAAAGAATACAAAGAAAGCTAAGGAAGCAAAGAAGGCTAAAGCGAAGAAGTCCGGTAAAAAGGCCGACCCGCAGAAGCTGAAAAAGACGGCAGGCATCTGTGCGGCCAGTATCCTGGTATTGGCGCTTGCGGCCGCAGGTGTCACCTTCGGCGTGCGCAGGCATTTCGGGGAATTGGCAAGAGCAGACGCGGCAGTGGAGGCCATGGTACATACAGATGCGGTGGAGCTTGCCAAGTACAGCAAGGTACAGCATCAGAAAGAGGGCTTGAAAAAACACGCCGGCAAAGGTACGGTCAAGGCATTTGTGGATGCAGCGCATTATATGTTGGAAGGCGTGAAGAACAGGCCGAGACCGGTGGAGATTACGGCGGAAAACGCCCTGGATTTTGCCACCATAGAGAGCTGCCTGATCAATACGGATACCGGCAAGGTGGATGTGACCATGTCGGCGGAGGGATTGGCGGTGAGCGATGACGGGTATTATTATCTTTTTGAAGAAAATACATATGATACGGAATTAGTCAGCGAAGAATATATCATAGAAGAGCCGAAAGATGAGGAGTTGACCTTTTCGGTCAATTTGAATTATAATTCCGCCAGTTCCAGGCTGTTTTCTAAGTTTGTGGTGGCGATCAAGAAGGACGGCGAGTTTATAGCGGTCAGCAGACCGCGCTATATCACGAATCCGGAAGCGGTGGCAAAGTACCGCCCCTCTTTTGGCAATACCAAGTCCAAGAAGGGACTTTTGGTGGACCCGGATAAGTTGCGGGGCTCGGAGTTAGACGATTTGGGCGTCAAACATGCGGCGTACAACATCCCCATGAGCAAGATTCTGGGAGAAACCACGATGGCGGTCTATCCCACCATCTATTATAATTATAACGGCAGAACCTATGCCTTTAACGGACAGGCTATCTCTGAATATGATTTCGTCTTTTCCACGTTGACCAGTAAGGGCATTACCACGACGGCAATCATCTTAAATGATATGGCGCCGGGTCACACGCAGCTGATTCATCCAAAGGCCCGTTCCGGTAACAGGCGTTCCCTCTATTATGCCTTTAACGGCACGGACGAAGCAGGTACAGAGTATATGGCGGCCATCGGCTCTTTTCTGGCGAACCGCTATTCCGGCACCGGCCATGGCACGGTCATGAACTGGGTCATCAGCAATGAGATCAATGCCAGAAGCGAGTGGAATTACATCGAATATATGGATACCGAAAGTTATGTGGAGGAATTTGCGAAAGCTTTTCGTGTCTTCTACAATGCCATTGTCAGCGTAAACGGAAACGCCAGGGTGTATATTTCCTTAGACCAGCAGTGGGGTAAGAGCTTGTACTCCAGCAACGGATATGGCTCCAAAGAGATTTTGGATGAGTTCAACAGAAACATTAAGGCCTGCGGCAACATCGACTGGGGGCTTGCCCAGCATCCTTACAATTATCCGCTCACCAGTGCCAAGGCCTGGACGTTAAGCAGCAAGGCAGCTTCTTACGTGACAGAGTCGGAGAATACGCCGGTGCTTACCATTAAGAATATCCATGTGCTCACCAATTATCTGCAAAAACCGGAGATGCTGACGGATGACGGGCAGGTGCGGCATTTGATTTTGAGTGAGATGGGATATACTTCCACAGCGGGACAGGATTTACAGGCGGCTTCTTTTGCCTATGCCTACAAGATCATAGAGGCCAACCGGTATATTGACAGCGTGCTGTTATCCAGGCAGACGGATGCGTCCGTGGAGGTCCAGCAGGGACTTGCCCTGGGTATCAACGATCCCGGCGGGGCGCACAAGTCGCTGTATACGGTCTATAAATATATTGACACGCCGGAGGCGGCGCAGTATACGGATTACCTGCTGCCGGTCATCGGTATTTCCAGTTGGAGTGAAGTGATCAGGCAGCGCTGAGCATCAGAATAGTTTGGAAACAAGATATTGATAGATATCCTGGTTGTTTTTCTGCCAGTTATTGCAGATGGCGGCGGCGGTATCTTCATTGGGGACGGACAAGGTGATTTCCACCATGGTCACGTCCTTTTCCTTTGCCAGAAGATGGGCCTCGTACTCTCCGGAGGTGGATTTATAGTAGTCCGACAGGATGGATACTTCATTGCGCATCTCCATTTCGTTGGCTGTGAAGAAGGAAGAAATATCCTCCTTGATGGAGTCGTTGATACGGTTGCCAAAGTATGAGAGGGTAGAACGGCCCTCGTCGGTAATCTCCAGATAGGTGCGGTTGCGATGGGACTTTGCCGCAATCAATTCTGTGTCGATTAATTCTGCAATCACCTGCTGCAGAGTCATAAAGTTGGTGTACTCCCGTTCTAAGATAAAGTCGCCTACCTGTGCCTTGGTCAAAGGGAAGGTAACACGATCAAGCATATAGAGAACGATCAACTTGTAGAGAGTCAGGGGATCATGGGTCATGGTGTGAGCCTTTCATAATGTGAGCCCTGCCGGGCATTTTGCAGTTTCATGGTATGATGCAGGGTGTTCAGGACATCCCGCTTGTTAAGGCTCCAGGAGGGAGCAAGCAGCAGATCTTTAGGACCGTCGCCGGTGAGCCGGTGTATGACGATGTCGGGAGAGAGATGTTCCAGACAGCGGATTAGCAAGGAAATATAGGTCTCTTTCGACAAAGGAAGATAGCCGCCTTGTTCGTACAGAGAAGCCAGATCTGTACCTCTTAAAACATGTAACAATTGTAATTTAATGCCCCAGGTGCCAATGCCGTTCAGGTGGTCGATGGTCTGTAACATCTGTTCTGGAATTTCACCCGGAAGCCCCAGTATCACGTGTGTGACCACAAGGATATGGGATTCCCGCAATCTTATGACACAATCGTCATATACCCCTAAAGGGTATCCACGCCTGATAAAAAGGGCAGTTTCTTCCTGCATGGTCTGTAATCCTAATTCTATCCAGACAAACTTGTCAGGGAATTTTTCCTTGAGATTGACTAATAAAGTCAGTACTTTTTCCGGGATACAATCCGGTCTGGTGGCTATGGAAATCCCTGCCACCAAGGGGTCAGACATAGCCTCTTCGTAAATCTGCTGCAGATAAGGCAGGGGTCCATAGGTGTTAGTGTAGGCTTGAAAGTAGGCGATGCACCGTCTGGTGGCTTGTTTACAGCGAAACAATGCCTGACCGGCCGCAAGCTGTGCATGGATGGAAGGGTGGTTCTGCCTGTCAATGGCAAAGTCACCGCTTCCGCCGGCACTACAAAAAATACAGCCGTTATGTCCCAGCGTACCATCCCGGTTCGGACAGGTAAGCCCAGCGTTTAAGGCTATTTTATATAGCTTCTCTCCATAAGTATTTTTACAATAGGCATCCAGAGAGTAGTAAGGTTTACCGTGCCAGTTCATAGGGGCGGTCATCAAATGTTGGCTTTCACGGCGGCGGACACAACCTCCGCCACCTGGGGGTCAAAGGCCTCCGGCATGATGTTGTCTTCGCTCAGCTTATCTTCCGGCACAAGCCCTGCAATAGCATAAGCGGCGGCAAGTTTCATCTCCTCCGTAATCTGTACCGCGCGGCCTTCTAGAGCGCCCTTGAAGATGCCGGGGAAGGCCACCACATTGTTGACCTGGTTGGGGAAGTCGGAACGGCCTGTTCCCACCACCCGCGCGCCGGCGGCTTTGGCAGCGTCCGGCATGATTTCCGGCACGGGATTGGCCATGGCAAAGAGGATGGAATCCTGGTTCATGGAAGATACCATATCGGGTGTTACGATATTGGGGGCGGAGACGCCTACGAAGATATCCGCTCCCTGTAAAGCATCCGCCAGCGTGCCTGTCAGGTGATCGGGATTGGTTACCTGGGTCATCTTTTCCTGCATCCAGTTAAGACCTTCCGTGTCTTTACCGATGATGCCCACTTTATCGCAGAGGATGACATTGTGAAAACCATAGGTAAGGAGAAGCTTGGTGATGGCAATACCGGCACTGCCGGCGCCGTTTACCACTACCTTACAGTCTTCTTTCTTCTTATGAACCACCTTGAGGGCGTTGATGATACCGGCTAACACAACGATGGCCGTGCCGTGCTGGTCATCGTGAAAGACAGGAATGTCCAGAAGTTCTTTCAGCCGCTCTTCAATCTCAAAACAGCGGGGGGCGCTGATGTCTTCCAGATTGATACCGCCAAATCCCGGTGCCAGGTAGGTCACAGCCTTGATGATTTCCTCGGTGTCCTGGGTGTCTAAGCAGATGGGGACGGCATTGACACCGCCGAATTCTTTAAAGAGGACGGCCTTTCCTTCCATTACCGGCATGGCGGCATAGGGGCCGATGTTGCCAAGGCCAAGGACAGCGCTGCCGTCTGATACCACAGCCACCGTATTGGATTTCCAGGTATAGGTGTAGGCGGCTTCTTTATCTTCTGCGATCACTTTACAGGGTTCTGCCACACCCGGTGTGTAGGCCAGGGATAAGTCTTCCCGGGTCTTGACAGGCGTCTTGGAGACGGTCTCTAATTTACCCTGCCATTTTTCGTGCAGTTTTAGTGCTTTTTCGTTTGTTGTCATGGAAATACCTCGCTTTTTCTGAATGGACCCCACAGGGGCCTGTGTGAATCTTCCATGCTTTATATTATAGTATTTGCGGAGGGCTTGCAACTTTTTTAAAAGGCAAAAAAGAAAACGTTTACATACAGTTGGCGGGGGACCATTTCATGGTACTTTCCCGCACCTGTGCCGCTTTACGGCGTATGGGCTTTCCAGATATCGGTTCAAAGGAAGAAATCTGCTATATTCCCTTGTGGTTGGCAGTATGATGTTTCCTGTTTTTGCGGTAATCATTCCTGTGTTCCGGATGGAATATGCGATGAATATTGTCAATACGGACAGCTACCTGTTAAACTGGCTCAGCGTTATTCTGCCGCAGTCGGCGGGCAATCTGACATTTGCAGTCATTGTATTGATGGGATTCTTTAACGGTTTGGGACTGGATTTGGAGAAAGCGGCTTATATGGAAGGATGTAATATCTTCCAGACCTTTTTCACAGTGGTCGTGCCGATTACCAGACCATGTTTTGCCACGGTTGCAATCTTCACTTTTCTCTGGAGCTACAATGACCTGTTTACACAGATGTTTTTCTATATGAGGAGGATAAGGGATATATGAGAATAACGGTAATGAAGGATGAACATGCATTCGATATAGCGGCGGCCTGGAGGATTCTTTCCCAGATCTTGTCAAAACCGGATGCGGTAATCGGACTGTCTACAGGGAAGACAACGGGAAATATGCATCGTATTGTGGGGGAAATATACGAAAAGTATCCTTTTGATACGTCCAGGGTTCATATATTTAATGTAGACGAACTGACAAATCTGGAACGGACATACAAAGGAAGCTGCTATGCGATGATTCATGAGCAGGTGATCACACCTTTGGAGATACCGGAAGAACATTTTATCATGCCGCCGACTTTTTCGGATGATTTCGATAGGGAATGTAAAGCGTTTGAAAAACGGCTCGCAGACTGCGGCGGCGTAGATTTGCAGATGCTGGGAATCGGCTGGAACGGCCATATTGGCATTAACCAGCCGGGAACCCCGTTTGAGCGCCACACATGGGTGTCCGAGATGGATCCGGTTTTTGAGAAAAAGGTGAGGGAGGAGACGCAGGTTCCCGATGATTATGAACTGGGCGGGCTGACGAGGGGAATTGTAGATATTATGCACAGCCGGCATCTGATTCTGATCGCAAAAGGAAAGAGCAAGGCATCTATCATCCGTCAGGCTCTGGCTGGCCTGCCTCGACAGATATACCGGCTTCTGTGGTACAGCTGCATCCTAATTGTGAAATATTATTGGATGCGGATGCGGCAGGCGAAATTGCGGAACTGCTATAAAAAATCCAATCGGAAAAGAAAGGATGAGGCTTATCATTTCAAAGCTTTCATTCTTTCTTTGATTTCCGCGCGCAATGAGTTCGATACTTTTATCATTTATGTAAAAAATAACTTCCTATTTTTAAGGATATGGTGTATAATGCATTTGTACGTAAAAGATAAGTACATAAAAATCTTTTTCTAAGTCATATCAGGTACTAAATCCCAGGACGAAAGATTGATATAGAGAAGTGTAAAGTTTGTAGAGGAATGATAAAGAATACGGGAGGAATTTATGAGAGAAAAGTATGAGTCGTTGGCGCTTGCAGATTTGAAAGAGATTGCAAAGACAAGGGGGATTAAAGGCACTTCCACCATGAAGAAAGCCCAGATTGTGGAGGCGATGCTTGCCGAGGACGAGAAGGATAAGGCGGCGGGCAAGGAAGTGGCGGTGAAGTCCATTGTGCCGCCAAGTGCACCGGCCAGAAAGTTTGAACCGGCAATGGCCGGCGAGGAAGACAAATACCCCACAGAACTTGACAGCGGTATCACTGCCAGCGGTATTTTAGAGGTGATGAGCGATGGATTTGGATTCATCCGCTGTGAAAATTATCTGCCGGGGGAGAACGATGTCTATGTGGCGCCCAGCCAGATTCGCCGTTTTGGTTTAAAAACAGGTGATATTTTAGAGGGAAATACCAGAATTAAGACACAGAATGAGAAATTCAGCGCCCTTTTGTATGTGAAATCCATCAATGGCTATGCGCCGGATGTGGCTATGCGGCGGGTGAATTTTGAGGATATGACGCCTATTTTCCCCAACGAGAGATTGAAATTAGAAACACCCGGGGCATCCTTAGCCATGCGTATTATGGATTTGATCAGTCCGGTGGGTAAGGGGCAGAGAGGTATGATCGTATCACCGCCCAAGGCTGGTAAGACTACTTTATTAAAAGAAGTGGCGAAATCCATTACCAGGACCGCACCGGAGTCTCATCTAATCATTCTGCTGATTGACGAGCGCCCGGAGGAAGTTACGGATATCAAGGAGGCCATCGAGGGGCCTAACGTGGAAGTGATTTACTCCACCTTCGACGAACTGCCGGAACATCATAAGCGGGTGTCTGAGATGGTGATTGAGCGGGCGAAGCGTCTTGTGGAGCACAGGAAGGATGTGGTGATTCTTTTAGACAGCATCACCCGCCTGACCAGAGCTTATAATCTGGTAGTGCCGCCCAGCGGACGTACCCTTTCCGGCGGCCTTGACCCGGCGGCCCTGCATATGCCCAAGCGTTTCTTCGGCGCGGCCCGCAATATGAGGGAGGGCGGCAGTCTGACGATCCTGGCAACGGCATTGGTGGAGACGGGAAGTAAGATGGATGATGTGGTTTACGAGGAGTTCAAGGGGACTGGTAACATGGAGATGGTTCTTGACCGTAAACTTTCGGAGAAAAGAGTGTTCCCGGCCATTGATATTCCCAAGTCCAGTACCAGAAGAGAGGATTTGCTTCTGACGCCGGATGAACTGGAGGCAATCAATATCATCCGTAAGGCGTTAAACGGCATGAAGGCGGACGAGGCCGTGGAGCGGATTTTGGATATGTTCTCTAAGACCAGGAACAATTTTGAGTTCGTGAATATGGTCAAGAAGATGAAATTTATTTAATATAGAAAGAATATTGGCTAATATTATCAAAAAGGGGTTGCATACCCGAAAATCCTATGCTACAATGTAAAAGCTGTCGGTCTATGACAGGTATCTATTTACTTTTGAGTTTAGAAGAGGTGAAAGAGATGAGAGAGGGAATCCATCCTGAATATTATCAGGCAACGGTAACGTGTAACTGCGGTAACACATTTGTAACAGGTTCCACTAAACCTGAGATTCACGTTGAGGTCTGCTCCAAGTGTCATTCATTTTACACTGGTCAGCAGAAAGCGGCGCAGGCTCGTGGACGTATTGATAAGTTCAATCGGAAATACGGTGTGGAAAGCAAATAAGCGGGATTTACAAAAAAGGTTGAGTTTATCTCAACCTTTTCTAAGTTGTGGCGGAAGATGCGAAACAAAAGGACATTTTCTGGAAGCGGAAGATGTCATAAATCGCATCAGGTCAGCGTAATAAAGGGAATATAAGATGGGCAGAAGGAAAAAGAATATGAAATACTCCGGGATTGGCGGTCAGGCTGTCCTGGAAGGGATAATGATGAAAAATAAGGAGCAGTATGCCGTGGCAGTGCGTAAGCCCAACGGTGAGATTGAGGTGGAAGTGGAGCATTACTATGGAATCATTCACGGCAGTAAGCTGATGGATGTGCCTTTCGTGAGGGGCGTCTTCCAGTTTGCTGATTCCCTGATCTTAGGTATGCGCAGTCTGAATTATTCGGCCTCTTTTTATGAGGACGAGGAGGCGCAGGAGACGTTTGCAGACAAGGCTTTTCAGAAGCTATTTAAGGATAAAGCCGAAAAAGTATTCAGTACACTTGTTATGTTATTCTCCGTCATAATGGCTGTCGCTATTTTTATGGTACTGCCTTATTTTGTGACTTCTCTGTTTGAGGAATATATCCGCAGTGCCTCCTTTATGGCTATTTTAGAAGGGGCTTTGCGCATTCTGATTTTCATTGGTTATGTGCTGGCCATTTCATTGATGAAAGATATCAGGCGTGTTTATATGTATCACGGTGCAGAGCATAAGTGCATCAACTGTATTGAAAAGGGGTGCCCTTTGACAGTCAGACAAGTGATGAGAAGTTCTAAACAGCACAGACGGTGCGGCACCAGCTTTCTGCTGTTTGTTATGTTTGTGAGTGTGATACTGTTTTTCTTTATCCGGGTGGAAAATCCGGTGTACCGCATTTTAATCCGGGTGGCATTGATTCCGGTGATTGCGGGAATTTCTTATGAAATCATACGGCTTGCCGGTAAGAGCAATAATCTTCTGGTGCGGATGATTTCTGCGCCGGGGATGTGGCTGCAGAGGCTGACCACCAAGGAACCGGATGAAAGTATGGTAGAAGTAGCGATTGCGGCGGTGGAGGCTGTCTTTGACTGGAAGGCTTATCTGTATGAGACTTTTGGATATGAAGTGGACGATTCCTGGATGGAAGAGCCTGAGAAGTAGAAATTGATAACGGGTGGTATGCAAACGGGACATGACGGTAAACTGCTCTGACAGCGGTGGTAGGTATCGAAGGATTGGGTGATGTGCGGTGAGTCGTACGTATAAAACGGTATATCAGGAAGGCGAGGCGCAGCTTGCCCAGGCGGGCATTGGGGAGGCGTCGTTGGACGCAAGACTCCTGTTGGAGTATGTCTGCGGGACTAACAGAAATACATTGCTGGCGCATGGAGAGCAGGAAGTGTCCGAGGCGGCGTATGAGAGGTATAGCGGCCTGCTTGCCAAGCGGGCCGGGCATGTGCCTTTGCAGCACCTGACCGGGGAGCAGGAATTTATGGGGTTGACCTTTATGGTCAACGAAAAGGTTCTAATTCCCAGACAGGATACGGAGGTGCTGGTGGAGGAAGTACTCCGCAATCTCCATGACGGGATGCGGATACTGGATATGTGTACCGGTTCCGGCTGCATTCTGTTAAGTCTCCTGCAGTATTCCAACGACTGTGTGGGCGTTGGTGTGGATTTGTCAAAAGAAGCGCTGGCAGTGGCGGCTGAGAATTATCAGCGGCTGTGTGAGAAGCGGCCCGAAATGCGGGCTTCTTTTATAGAAAGCAATCTCTTTACAGGCATACAGGAAAAAGAACAGTATGAGATGATTGTCTCCAATCCGCCCTATATAAGAACAGATGTTATTGATACGCTGATGCCGGAGGTGCGGGCGCATGAACCGCTGATGGCCCTTGACGGCAGTGCGGACGGATTATACTTTTACCGGGAGATAACCAGACAGGCGAAGGACTATTTAAAAAGCGGCGGTATGTTATTTTATGAAATCGGTTATGATCAGGCGGAGGATGTGTGTAAGATTATGGAAGCTGAAGGATTCCGGGAGATAGAGGTTGTCAAAGACTTCGCAGGTCTTGACCGGGTGGTGTACGGGAGCTGGTTCGGTTAGCGGTGATTCTCTTGCGCGTATGAAAATATAGGTTGAATAGCTGTGTGACAGCCGGAGGTAGATATGTTTGATAAATTAGAAGATCTGCTCAGAAAGTTTGAGGAGATTATGAATGAGTTGAGTGAGCCCACAGTGGCTGACAACCAGGAGCGCTTCCGCGCTTTGATGAAAGAACAAAGTGATTTGACTCCTATAGTCAATGCATATAAGGAGTATAAGAAATGCAACCAGGATATCGAGGACAGCCTGGCGATGTTAGACGAAGAGTCCGATGCGGATATGCGGGAGATGCTGAAAGAGGAGCTGGCCGATGCCAAGAAGCGGGTGGAGGAGTTGGAGCATACTCTGAAAATACTGCTTCTGCCGAAGGACCCTAATGATGATAAAAACGTGATCGTGGAGATTCGGGCCGGCGCCGGTGGCGACGAGGCGGCGCTGTTTGCGGCAGAGATTTACCGTATGTATGTACACTATGCGGAGGGCCGGCGATGGAAAGTGGAGACCATGGAAGTGGAGGAGATTGGCATTGGCGGCATGAAGAGCGTAACCTTTATGGTGACCGGCCAGGGAGCCTATTCCGTCTTAAAGTATGAGAGCGGCGTACACCGCGTACAGCGTGTGCCGGAGACAGAGTCCGGCGGCAGAATCCACACCTCTACCATCAGTGTGGCGGTAATGCCGGAGGTGGACGAGGACATCGATATTGTCATAGAGGATAAGGATGTGCGGATTGATGTTATGAGAGCTTCGGGGAACGGCGGACAGTGCGTCAACACCACGGACTCTGCGGTACGTTTGACCCATTATCCCACAGGCATCGTGGTTTACAGCCAGACCGAGAAGTCCCAGATTCAGAATAAGGCCAAGGCCTTTGCGCTCCTTAGGGCGAAGCTGTATGATATCGAACAGCAGCAGCGTCATGATGCGGAGGCGGAGATGCGCAGAAGCCAGATCGGCACCGGAGACCGGTCCGAGAAGATCAGGACGTACAATTTTCCCCAGGGACGTGTCACAGACCACAGAATTAACTTGACACTTTATAAACTGGAAAAGATATTGAACGGCGATATCCAGGAGATTATAGACGCCTGCATAGCCGCCGACCAGGCAGCCAAGCTGTCTAAGATGGGGGAGAACTGAAATGCCTGGCTGGTACGGCAGAGTAGCTAAGCTGTCCAAGATGGGAGAAAATTGTGCTTTGCCTGATTGGCAAGAGTAAGGCTCGCAAAGGTGTGCATCTTAAATCAGCAGGCGCAAAAGTTTTATTTTTATACGGATTATGGGGCTTTACAGAGTGTATGAGCTCCAGTGTTTTTGAGTAAAAATCGGTTCATTTGGCAGAAAAATGAGCCGGTTTTTGTTTTTGGAGTTTATAGATAATTTCGCCGCCTCCCCGGTCGGTTTTTGCCCGGTCAAAAAATTTGTAGACACCTGTACAGCCAGCGCAGAGACAATACATTTAGCGATAATTATTATATCAGTCCTAAGTTATTTTATGAGTTTACTATATATAATGATGGGGTGGCGGATGTTGATACAGTATGGTAATATATGCTTGAGGTGATTGCTTGGAAGATATTTTGAAAAAAGATGGATTGTCATTAGAATTACTGGGAGACTTATCCTATCAATCAGGACTGGGAATAAGGCTGAAGAAAAATCTTCACTATTTTGACAGGGAAGCATTGTTTGAAGAATTAGTGTCAGTAAATAGATGGTATGATACCTGTGAGCTGCTTCATGGGGTAATCATAGATTACCGCATAAAAAGCATTCAGTCGGCAATGATGAAATATGACAGATACTATCCGGACCATCAGGCAGCAAAGGTATTTAATGATATGTTGGGATTTCGGACTCTTTGCGACAGCTATCAGGAAATACGGGACATAGCCGCGTTAGATAAGATACGTGTAGCGGATATGACTAGCGGTAAGGCAAAAGATGATGGCTATCGGGGAGTTCATGTGTATTTTCAGAGGAGCAGTTTTCACTATCCGATAGAAATCCAGTATAATACTTTTTATGACAGGCAACTGAATAACTGGCTCCATAAGTATGTATATAAAAGAAACTATGATAACCATGTAGGAAGCTTGTTACGTCAGGCATATGAAGCTGCCAGAATCAGAAATGAGGATGAATTTAGGGAGGTGCTTAAAAATGTGCTATCTGATTGCGAAAAAGTTTAATGATGCAGGATGCCTTGCGTTA
>ERZ777305.1137-NODE-1137-length-34813-cov-6.337476_pt1 | contig 34813 bp, 31 predicted proteins | sample MGYA00374965_ERZ777305 | MGnify/ENA primary metagenome ERZ777305 (study PRJEB29328, sample SAMD00013331) | mouse gut metagenome | study: EMG produced TPA metagenomics assembly of the Metagenome analysis of fecal microbiota from mouse which was promoted... | reverse complement strand
CGAAGTTCCCAATCAGTCGAGTCTTCCGTTTATTCCGAGAGGCAACGCAACGGAAAACCGGCGGCACGATTGAGCGAACCTTTGGGATTGAGTATCGTCATGTAAAAATGCAAATATATCCAGTATTCGTCGTTGGCTGAAGCCGACCAGACCGAGCCTTCGTTGCCCACACTGCCATCCAGTTTGCCCGAGGTACGACCGCGGAGGCCCGGGGCGGGTTTTGTCTTTCCGTTTATTCCGAGAGGCAACGCAACTGAAGACCGTGACCGATACGCCCGGCGAGACAAGGGTCGAGGATCTTCGCATGGAAATCTAAACGCATGCCACCGCTACCACTGGCTGTCGAAGACCAGCTGGCACCGAAGTTACCGACTTGTACCGGATTACCATGAGTACTCTCGCGGTAGCCCGGGGCGGGGCAGAATAAGGCTCGAAGACCGATTCAAAGGTTAAAAAGACAAGCTGCAAAAACCGGAAAAATCCTGCATTCCGAAGCAACTGAAAAATAAATGCTTATCTTTGACAGTTAAAACGGTTGGTTTCGTGTGTTTCCGCCCCGGGTGAACCGGAGCTGTCGGGACGAATCCGCCGAGTCATTCAAACCACATATAGATTTTGAAAGCGATGCAGACCAAAAAACGATTCGTGCAACTCCTTTTCGCGACGATCATAGGCCTCGGATCGAGCCATAGCGCTTCGGCGCAGGATTTCTACTGGGGGCCCCGCGTCGGGATGAACGTCAGTTCGATGACCAAGACCAGCTACTCCAAAGCCCGGATCCGGGGAAGTTTCGGGCTGATGGCCGGGTATAAGATCAACGACCTGATCGGCCTGCAGGCCGAAGCCCTCTACTCGCTTCAGGGGAGCAAAGTCGATAATGACCAGAAAGATATTTACTCCTATAACTACGTGAAGATTCCCGTTTTGGCCAAAGTCTATCTGATCGGCGGGCTGAATCTGGAAGCCGGGGTCGCCTTCAACTGGCTGGTCAAGGCGCAGCAGAAATGGAATAGCAACTCGTACGATATAGCCGGCAATGTGATCGAATCCACGACCCATACCCGCGACCTGATGGACGGTTGCAAAACCTTCGACCTGACCATTCCCGTCGGGCTGAATTACCAGTTCCGCCGGTGGTTCGACGTCGGGGTGCGGTACGATATTTCGACCATCCGGGTCGACGAAAACAAGAAGAATCATGCCAAGAGCAGCGTCCTCTCGGTCAATCTCGGCCTGCGGTTCTAAACATCGGGTGATGTTTCGTGGACATCGTTCGTATCCATTTGAAAACCAGTGATCATGAAAACTAGATTTTTGCTTCTCGGCCTCCTCTTGCTGACCTTCGGATGCCGCAACAACGAAAAGGAACGGCTCACCGTCCGCATCGAAGGATTGCAGGAAGACAGCCTGATCTGTGCCTATATGACCCCGGCCACGATTCGCGACCGGCAGCCGATGGTGCAGCGCGTGATCGGCGGACGGAAAAGCGACGACGGGAAGAGCGTCGAATTCAGCGTGACCACGCCGGATGACGAGCAAATTTATCGCTTGATTCTCGCCCCGCGCAGCTATCGCGGCGACGGGCCGCGGCAGACCGTTCAACTGTTTCTGCTGCCCGGCGAGAACGGCGTGCGCGTCGAGGGGAAATACGAAACGGAACATCAGACCATCGACTATACCCTGACCGGCTCGCCGGTGCAGGAAGAGTGGCTCGAACGGCAGAAGGTGATCGAACCGCTCGAAATGCAGCTCGGGATGCTCAGTATGACCGCCTCGTTCGTGCAGCCGGAGAGCGGTGTGGCAGATTCGTTGCAGCGGCAGATGCAGATGCTGGCGGATTCTGTTTCGAACTTCAAGACCGGTTATATCGCAGAGCATCCGGCAGCTCAGCTTTCGGCCTATTACCTGACGACCATCGGCGATCCGTATCTGGTCGACAGCTTGTACCGCGGGCTCGACGAATCGGTGAAAAACGGCCCCTTCAAAGCGTGGCTCGACCTGCAGAACGAAGAGATCGCCAAGGTTTTTGCCGCCGAAGAGGCACGCACGGCGATGGCCGGCGGCGGGATAGCGCCGGACTTCACCTTGCCGGGATTGGACGGGAAGGATTTCACCCTCTCGTCGTTGTTCAATACGGAAGGACGGTACATCGTGCTCGATTTCTGGGGCACCTGGTGCAGCTGGTGCATCAAGGGGATACCGGAGATGAAGAAAACCTATGCCGAGCTGGGGAACGGCCGACAAGCAGAATTCGTCGGCATCGACTGCGGCGACACGGAAGAGGCATGGAAAAAGGGGGTCGAAACGCACGGTCTGCCGTGGATCCAAGTTCGGGCCGAAGGCGACGATATTCCGATGCGGTACGGCATCGAGGCCTTCCCGACCAAGATTATTCTGGCGCCGGACGGCAGCACCGTACGGCGGTTTACGGGCGAAGATCCGGCTTTCTACACCTGTCTCGATTCTCTGGTGCGGGCGGCGCGGTAGGAGTTACACACAATCTCTAAATCAGATTCGATGATGCAGTTTACAGCAGAGATGATCGCCGGATTTCTCGGCGGCACGGTCGAGGGAGACGCTCAGGCGGCGGTCGGTTCGGTCGCCAAGATCGAGGAGGCCAAGGCCGGCGACCTGGTTTTTCTTTCCAATCCGAAATACGAAGAGTTCCTCTACCGGACGGGAGCGACGATTGCGATCGTCAATACCGATCTGGTCGTTCGCGAGGCACTGCCGGAGGGGCTGACCCTCGTGCGGGTCGAGAATGCCTACAAGGCCTTCGCCTCGCTGCTCGACCTCTACGTGGCGAACAAACCGAAGAAGACGGGCATCAGTCCGCTGGCAGCGATTCATCCGACCGCGACGGTGGGCGAGGGGGCTTATGTCGGCGAGTATGCCGTGATCGGCGAGGGTGCGGTGGTGAAGGCGGGGGCGCAGATCTGGCCGCAGGTCTACGTGGGGGACGGCGCCCGGGTCGGCGAACGGACGATACTCTATCCGGGGGTCAAGGTCTATGAGGCTTGCGAGCTCGGCGACGACGTGATCGTGCACGGCGGGACGGTGATCGGCGGCGACGGGTTCGGCTTTGCGCCGACCGAAGACGGATCGTTCCAAAAGATTCCCCAGATCGGCAATGTCGTGATCGAGGATCGCGTGGAGATCGGCTCCAACTGTACGATCGACCGGGCGACGATGGGCTCCACGCGGATCAAGCGGGGGGCGAAGCTCGACAACCTGATCCAGGTGGCCCACAACGTGGTGATCGGCGAGAATACGGTGATGGCGGCGCAGGTCGGGATCGCCGGTTCTACGAAAGTCGGGCGGAATGTGATGATGGGGGGACAGGTGGGGGTTGTCGGACACATTACGATCGCCGACGGCGTGAAAGTCGGGTCGCAGTCCGGGATATCGAACAACGTTCTGACACCGGGGGCAACCCTGTTCGGCTCTCCGGCCTATCCGGGCCTGGAGGGACACCGTATTCAGGCTTCGGTCAAGCAGTTGCCGGAGCTGCGGAAACAGGTGGCCGAGCTGTCGCGCCAGCTCAAGGCGCTGGAAACCCGGCTGAACGATCTCGGGGAGAAGTAGTGTCGGGCGTTTTATGATTACGCGTCGCAGCCGCGCCCAGCGCGAAGAGCAGGCCGTCCGGGCCGACCCCATGGAGGGGAAGACCCTCATCGGGATCGACCCCGGCACCAACGTGCTCGGATACGGCGTGCTGCAGATCCGGAACGGCCAGCCGCAGTGCCGGGTGCTCGGCGTGGTGACCTTGGGGAAGTACGGAGACCGGTATCAGAAACTTAGGCACATTTTCGAACGGGTTTCCGCTCTGGTGCGGGAGTATCGGCCGGACGAGATGGCGCTCGAAGCGCCGTTCTACGGCGAAAACGTGCAGAGCATGCTCAAGCTCGGGCGGGCGCAGGGGGTGGCGATGGTCGCCGCTTTGACCCAGGGGATTCCGGTCTTCGAATACTCGCCGCGGCGTATCAAACAGGCCATTACCGGACAGGGCGGCGCCTCGAAAGAGCAGGTGGCGGCCCTCCTGCAGAAAATTCTCGGCATCGGCACCACGCCGAAAGAGCTCGATGCGACGGACGGGCTGGCGGTGGCCCTGTGTCATTATTACATCCATTCCAGCCCGTTCGGAACCTCGGTCGGCGAGCGTGCTTCGGGCAGGGGGAGCGGTTCGGGAGGCTGGGCCGCCTTTGTGCGGGACAACCCCGACAAACTTCGGTGAAACGTGGAATCAACCATCAAATCCAAACGAAATACGATGAAAAAAATGCTTTTGCTCGGTGCAGCGGCCCTGATGTTTGCCGCATGTGCCAAGAAAGGTTACCAAGTGGTCGCCACCCTCGACGGACTCGAAGAGGGGCAACCCGTCTACCTCTCTGTTTTTCAGGGGAAAACCCCTCTTGTGGTCGACTCGGCCAAGGTAGCGCAGGGGAAGGTCTCGTTTAGCGGCGTCCTCGAACTGCCGTTGCTGGCCCAGATTGCCGTGGGCGACAGCACCGCACGGCCTGCGACGGTCTTCTTCCTCGAAAACAGCCCGATTGCCGTGACCGGATCGCTCGAACAGCCCGACAGTATTCAGGTGGTCGGCTCGGCCGAACAGGATCTGTTCGAAACCTACCAGGCGGCGGTCGACACGGTGAAAAATTACGAAGACTATCTGGCTGTCAACGAATCGTTTGTGAAAGGGAATCCGGCCAGCGTGGCGGCGGCTTATCTGCTGTTCCGGCGGATGGCTCCGGGGCTCGACCCGACGCAAATGCGCGAATACGCAGCCGGATTCGACAGCACGATCCGGGAGTCGGTCTACCTGAAGCTCGTCGGCGAAATGGCCGACAAACTCGAACTCAGCAGCCCGGGCCATCCGTTCCTCGATTTCACCCTGCCCGATACCACCGGGATGCCCATCGCCTTGTCTTCTGTGGCCGGGAAAGGAAATTATGTGCTGCTCGACTTCTGGGCATCGTGGTGCGGGCCGTGCCGCGCGGAGAATCCGCATGTCGTAGCGGCTTACAATCAGTATAAAGACAAAGGGTTTACCGTCTTCGGCGTATCGCTCGACCGACCGGACGGACGCGAAAACTGGATCCAGGCCATCGAAAAAGACGGCCTGACCTGGACGAACGTGAGCGACTTGAAGTTCTGGGAGTGCGTTCCGGCAGGGATGTACGGCGTTCGGTCGATCCCCTCGAACGTGCTGATCGGGCCGGACGGGACGATCGTGGCGCGCAACCTGCGCGGCGAAGCCTTGATGAACAAACTCGCCGAAGTCTACGGCGAGACGGCTGCGGACGGAGAGTAAAGGATGCTGTTTTGTACGGCGCGCCGGGGGAACGAAAAACCTCCCGGCGCGCCGCGTTTTTACAGGTGCCCGGAGCGAATGGCATCTTATTTGATCGTCGAGGCGGAAAAACTCTTAAATTTGTTCTCCGGGAACAAAATAAAATCCGCTTCCGACCGTTTAAAGTAGTCGGGACTACTTTAAAACCCGGACGAAACGACGGAAAACGATAATCTAACCAAACAACCTATATGAGCGAAGCCGTAAACATTCAGGAGCTCAACGCCCGCATCGAAAAACAGAGCGCGTTCGTCGATCTGCTGACTCTGGAGATGGGAAAAGTGATCGTCGGGCAGAAACACCTTGTCGAAAGTCTGTTGATCGGACTCCTCAGCGACGGGCACATCCTGCTCGAAGGGGTGCCGGGATTGGCCAAGACGTTGGCCATCAATACGCTGTCCGATGCTGTCGACGCCAAATTCAGCCGGATTCAGTTCACGCCCGACCTCTTGCCGGCCGACCTGACCGGAACCCTGATTTACAGCCAGAAAAACGAAGAGTTTACCGTGAAACTCGGGCCGATCTTCGCGAACTTCGTCCTCGCCGACGAAATCAACCGTTCGCCGGCCAAGGTGCAGTCGGCTCTGCTCGAAGCCATGCAGGAACATCAGGTGACCATCGGTGACAATACCTATCGGTTGCCGAATCCGTTCCTCGTGATGGCGACCCAGAACCCGCTGGAGCAGGAGGGAACCTATCCGCTGCCCGAAGCGCAGGTGGACCGTTTTATGCTGAAGGTCAAGATCGGTTATCCGAAAAAGGACGAAGAACGGCAGATCATCCGTCAGAACATGCTCGGTGCCGCGTTCCCGAAAGCGGCGCCGGTGGTGACCACCGATGCGATCCTCAAGGCCCGCGAGGTGGTGGCGCAGGTCTATATGGACGAGAAAATCGAACGCTATATCGTCGATATTATTTTCGCCACCCGCGAACCTGCGGAATATGGTCTCGACCGGCTGGCGATGATGATCGGTTACGGTTGTTCGCCCCGTGCCTCGATCGCGCTGGCCAAGGCGGCCAAGGCGTATGCTTTTATCAAGCGTCGCGGGTATGTGATTCCGGAAGACGTTCGGGCCGTGTGTCCGGATGTGATGCGTCACCGTATCGGACTGACGTATGAGGCTGAGGCGGAAAATATTACCTCGGAAGATATTATTACGGAAATTTTGAACACCGTCGAAGTGCCGTAGGCGGCAGGCGGGTTGGGCCGAGGCTGCCGCAGCGCAGCCGATACCTGAGTCTTGTGGAGCCATGGCGCGCGGACAAAGAATGGAGCCGACCCAGCCGCAGAAATGCGGAGCATTTCCCGTCCACGGGACGTGGGGCCCGGCCGGCCCGAGGCCAGTTCCATCCTGTTAGGGTAGAGGCTGTCAATTGGGAGTGCGGCACGCACCGCCCGCCCGCTTAAAGAGGGATTTCGCTCGTTTTGCGGTGAGCAAAATCGAGATGAAATTCCAGCGGGCGACGGTTGAATCGCCTAAGGCACGCAAAAAAAAACAGTCCCGCGCGCGGTTGCTGGAGTAGGAAATCATCCAAACGCGTGGTGCGCGTTTGGATAAGATTTCCGCCAGCGCGCGGGAAAACCGGGTAGAGGCTGCTATTTCGGAGTGCCCGGGAGGTACCGCAATTTTCGACGCGTGAGCGGCGTGTTGCGGGCCTCCCGATGGGGAGGCGTCCGGCCCGCGCGGCTCGAAGATCCGCAGGGTTTCGGTCTTGATTTGTCCGCGCGCCTTGGTAAATCTTGTCAAAACGCACAGGTGCATTTTGACGATTTTCCTTTTAAGGCGTGGCGCGCGGGTTTGTTTGAGGGTACTGCGCTCGGGCCGCGCAGGCCCCGCGTGCCCGCGGTGGGCAAATGGCCGTGTTAGCCCAGCTCTTCGCTCCGTTCTCTGTCCGCGCGCCATGGGAAATCTTGTTCAAACACGATTGCGTGTTTGAACGATTTCCCTGTTAAGGCGTGGCGCGCGGTGGTTTGAGGGTACTGCCCTTACGCCGGGCGGGCGGTGCGTGCCGCACTCCCAATTGGCTGGGGCGGCCCAAATCTTCGCACCGTTTATTCCGAGAGGCAACGCAACTGAAGACCGTAGGCGCGGTGACCTGCGTCGCTATGATAGAGAGATGCCACAGTGAAAGTCAAGTACACCCCATTGCTGCCGCTCATCGACGATGAGTAGCAGAACCCGCTGTTGCCGATGTACAGCAGGTCGCCTAACCGCCCATCGTTGCCTGCGTCGCGGAAGCCCGGGGCGGGAAACGCACGTTGAAGCTTTGTTGCAACAAAATAGATCACCGGATTGCACACCATGAAAGAGACCGAAGAAGACATACTCCGGAAAGTCCGCAAAATCGAAATCAAGACCCGCGGCCTCTCCAACGATATTTTCGCCGGGAAATACCACTCCGCCTTCAAAGGGCGCGGGATGGCTTTCAGCGAAGTGCGCGACTACCGCATCGGCGACGACATCCGCGATATCGACTGGAACGTCACCGCCAGAAACCGCGCCCCGTATATCAAAGTCTACGAGGAAGAGCGGGAACTGACCATGATGCTCCTGATCGACGTCAGCGCCTCGCGCATGTTCGGAACCCAGGGACAGCTCAAGAAAAACCTGATGACCGAAATTGCCGCCGTGCTGGCATTTTCGGCAGCGCAGAATAACGACAAGATCGGCTGCATCCTCTTTTCCGACCGCATTGAAAAGTACGTCCCGCCGAAGAAAGGGCGGCAGCACGTTCTGCGGATTATCAGCGATCTGGTCGACTTCGAACCGGAAGGGCGCGGAACCGATATCAACGAAGCCCTGCGTTTTTTCACCAACGTGATGAAAAAACGGTGCACCGTGTTCCTGCTGACCGATTTTATGGACTTCTCCTCAGACAATCAACGCGGAGAGGCCTTGCAGGTCAATTTCGAGGAGGGGCTTAAAATCGCCTCCTCGCGGCACGACCTGGTCGGATTGCGGATTTACGACATCCGGGAGGCCGTTCTGCCCGACGTGGGGATTATCGAAGTGCAGGACGCAGAGGAGGGGAAAAAAGTGTGGGTCGATACCGCCTCCGCCCGAACCCGCGACAGCTATGCCCGATACTGGGACCTCGCCTCGTCCGCCATCGGACAGGCGCTGACCAAATGCCGCGTCGATACCGTCTCCGTGGCGACCGGCGAGGATTATGTGGCCGCCTTGTTGCGCCTCTTTAAAATGCGATAACTCGTAGAGTATGAAACTTTATCGTAGCATTCTTTTTCTGCTTTCGGCAGTTGCGTCCGCCGGAGGAACGGCGTCCTCCGCATGGGCCCAGCCGGCCTCGGCCCGGCAGGCGCCGGAGATACATGCCCGGTTCGTGCCCGATACCATTTTGATCGGCGACCAGTTCAACCTCTACCTCGATATCGACAAAGATGTCGCCCAGGAGATCCAGCTGCCCCGGTTTGAAGACGGGCGGCTCACTCCGCAGATCGAAGTGCTCGGGATCGACCGGATCGATACGGTCGAACAGAGCGGCAGGCGGATTCGGATACGTGTCGCCTATCGGCTGACCGGATTCGACGAGGGGAATTATGAATTGGGCGGATTTCCGGTCGTCTGGTCGGCCACACTCGATGACGCGAAGGCGGGGAGAGGAGACACCGTGTTTGCCCCCGAAGCGATGCGGCTCGTGGTCGAGACCTTCGAAATCGATACCACTCAGCAACAGATATTCGACATCAAACGGCCGCTCAACACCCCTTTCCAGTGGCGCGAAATCAAAGAGTACCTCTTGTGGGGCGGATTGATCGCCGTGGGGCTGGCCGTAGTGATCTATCTGCTCGTCAAATACCTGCGTCGGGGGAGAAAAGGTGCCGACAGATCGGTCGTACCGCCTCATGTGGCGGCAATTCGGGCCTTGGAACGGTTGCACAGCCGCAAACTGTGGCAGAACGGCAAACATAAGGAATACTACTCCCATCTGGCCGACATTGTACGCATCTATATCGAAGGCCGGTACGGGATCGGAGCCATGGAGATGACCTCCGACCAGATTCTGGACGCCGTGCGCGAGGTGAACGACGAACGGCTGTGCGAGAAACTGCGCCAGCTTTTCCGGCTGGCCGACCTCGTGAAGTTCGCCAAACTGGTCCCGTCGCCCGAAGATAACGAACAGACCTATTTCGACGCCTATTTCTATGTCGAAGAGACCAAAGAACTGCCCGCGCCGGGCGAAGCTCCAGCCGCACCGGGAGTGACAGCGACCGAAGCGGTCGACATGCCGGAAGACGACCTGCTCGATCCGGAAACAGAAACAGAAAACAAAGAGTTCGAACGATGAGGAACCAAGGGTGGATAATCGGTATTTTGTCCCTCGCTCCGATCGTGGCCTGGGGCCAGAAAGAGCGGGCGGATATCCGGTGGGGGAATCTCTCCTACTACGAAGGCAAGTACCCCGAGGCTGAGGTGGGCTATCGGCGTGCGCTGGAGAAAAACATCACCTCGTATGAAGCCAACTTCAACCTCGGCGGCGCCCTCTACAAACAGGGGCGGTACGACGACGCGGCGGCGGCTTACGGGCGGCTGGCCGAAGACGGGAACGACCGGCACCGGCAGGCGGCGACCTATTACAACCTCGGGAATACGCTCGTACAGCAGCGCAAACTGGACGAGGCGATCGAAGCCTACAAAAATGCCCTGCGGCTGGCTCCGGAGGACAAAGAGGCGAAGTTCAACCTGGCCTACGCCAAGAAATTGAAGCAGGAACAGGAACAGCAGCAGAACGACCAGAACGATCAAAACAACCAGGATAACCGGAACGACAATCAGGACAATCAGAATAATTCCGACAACCGGAATAACGACGACCGGAACAATCCGGACAAAAACGATCAGTCGGATAAAGACCGGAACAATGATCCGGACGGGAAAAACAATCCCGACAACCGGGACTCGGACGGCAGCAACAAGCCGAACGACGGCCGGCAGCAGCCGGAACGTCAGCCCTCCGCTTCGCGCGAAGAGTCGGAGCGCCTTCTGAAAGCCATTCAGGCCAGCGAAGACAATACCAAAAAGCGGGTCGATGCCGAGAAAGCCGAAGCGGTCGGCGTCCGGGGACGGAAACAGTGGTAGGAGATTCGAGGAGTGATAATTTATTGATAAAACGACAGATACGGAACGCTGTATGTTCGATATAGTAAGATTCGAAAATCCCCGCATCCTGTGGCTGTTGCTCGTGCTGGTGCCGATGGCGGCCTATTACGTCTATCGCACGCTCCAGGGGCGGGCGGCCATTCGGCTCTCCACCGTGCGCGGCGTCGAGAGGCTGAGGCATACCTATCGCTACTGGCTGAGACACACGCCGTTCGTACTGCGGTGCGCGGTGGTGGCCCTCGTGATCTTCGCCATGGCCCGGCCTCAGGCGGCCGAAGATCGCCAGAACATCAATGCCGAAGGGATCGATATCGTCATGGCGCTCGACATCTCGGGATCGATGCTGGCCCGCGACTTCCAGCCCGACCGGCTCTCGGCAGCCAAAGATATCGGGTCGAAATTTATTCTCGGACGGCCTACGGATCGGATCGGACTGGTCGTGTTTGCCGGCGAAGCGTTCACTCAGTCGCCGATCACGACCGACCACGTCTCGCTGGTGAACCTCATGAACCAGATCCAGATCGGAATGATTGCCGACGGGACGGCCATCGGGAACGGGCTGGCGACGGCGGTCAACCGCCTGAAAGAGAGCGATTCGCCGAGCAAGGTGATCATCCTGCTGACGGACGGGGTGAACAACAGTGGTCAGATCGACCCGATGACGGCGGCGCAGATCGCGGCGGACTACGGCATCCGGATCTATGCCGTAGGGATCGGCAGCGAAGGAGTGGCGCCGACACCGACATTGAACGAATGGGGCGGGATATCGTTCGTACAGGCCAAGGTCGAGATCGACGAGGAGATCCTGCGGCAGATCGCCGAACAGACGGGAGGACGTTATTTCCGGGCGACGGATAATACCAAACTGGCTGAGATTTATGCCGAAATCGACCGGTTGGAAAAAACGCAGGTCGAGGTCGAAAATTTCGTCAAGTACAGCGAGGTATACCACGGATGGCTTCTCCTGGCGATCGCCTTGCTGGTGATCGAACTCCTCTGCCGCTACCTCTTCCTCCGCCAGATACCGTAACTTTTAACCGTTCTTTTATCCGTGTCTACCCGGCTGGAACTGCCGCTTTTTGTAAAAAGCGGCACCAAAAACTTTTAGATAGCTACGCTACTCCTTAGGCTCCGCAATCCTCAGTCTTCGAGAGTCTTTTGGGTCGGGGTTGTAGCGCGCCAAAGGTTATGATTGCATTAAGCGCGCTACAACTCCCGGCCCAAAGAAAGTCCGAGGGTTGGGCCGCCGGTAGCTTTAGGATGCGTCAGCATCCTCTAAAGTTTCTTTGGTTCTTTCTGTTCACAGAAAGAACAGTACCCTCCCGGGCAAATACAGATAAAGGAAAGGATTATAAATTTAGGATATGTTCAGATTTGCACAGCCCGAATATTTGTGGCTATTGATATTGGTGCCAGTCGTTATCGCCGTATATGAGTGGTATCGTCGAGCCCGGAACCGGCGGCTGGCCCGTTTCGGCGATCCCGAGACCATTCGGCAGCTGATGCCCGAAGCATCGCCCAAGCGCGTGAGGAACAAATTTATCCTTAGCGCCGTGGCACTGCTTCTGATGGTTTTGGCACTGGGACAGCCCCAGTTCGGCGCCAAACTGCACGAAGTGACCCGGAAAGGTGTCGAAATCATGCTTGCCGTCGATGTTTCGAACAGTATGCTGGCCGAAGACTTCGCCCCCAGCCGGCTGGAGCGCACCAAGAACGCCGTGAACCGGCTGATCGAACAGCTCGACAAAGATCGCGTCGGGATGGTCGTGTTTGCCGGCGACGCCTATATTCAGCTGCCCATTACCTCCGATTATATTTCCGCCAAGAGTTTCGTGAACGGTCTGAATCCGAATATGGTGCCCGTTCAGGGTACCTCCGTGGCCCGCGCCCTGGAAGTCGCGACCCGGTCGTTTTCCGACCAGAGCCGTCAGAGCCGCGCCATCATTCTGATCACCGACGGCGAGAGCCACGACGACGATCCGATTGCCGCCGCTCAGATGGCCAAGGAACAGGGCGTGGTGGTCTACACCGTCGGGATCGGGACACCCGAGGGAGCGCCGATCACCATCGGCGGCGAGACCATTAAGGACGAAAACGGACAGATGGTCGTCTCGAAACTCGACGAGCAGACCCTGCAGCAGATTGCCGTACTGACCGGCGGCAGCTATGTCCGTGCGACCGACATGCAGATCGGTCTCGACGAGATTCTCAAACAGATCGACCGGATGGAGAAAAAGGAGTTCTCCTCCATGGCCTTTTCCGAGTACAACGACCAGTTCCACTACCTGTTGGCCTGTGCGCTGGTGCTCCTGCTCCTCGAATTTGCGATGATCGACCGGAAAAACCGATGGTTGTCCCGGATTTCGATCTTCAAATCCTGAGACCGCATCGAGAAAACGACGACGACCGGTCGGAAGTCGATGCAAAAACGTAATTTTGTGCAGACCGTTATGAATAGAATCAAACCCGATACCCGTGTGCGCCGGTTGCGGCGGTTTCGCACGACCGTGCTGGCCGTCTGGATGGCCGGCCTCTGCCTGTGGAGCGTCTCGGCCCAGGAGGTGGAGTTCGAGATACAAGCCCCGCTGACCGTCGCGAACGGCCAGCAGTTCCAGATCGAATACTCCGCTTCGACCACCGGCGACCTGAACGGCGCGCAGTTCGCGCCGCCGACCATGCCCGATGGAATCGAAATTCTCTCCGGGCCGGTGCGGGCGACCGGAGTTTTTATGAGCAACATGGGCGGCGTGTCGGAGAGCCGGCAGACCCATACCTACACCTATTGGGTGCGGGCTACGCGGGCCGGGAAGATCACCCTGCCTGCCGCTACGCTGACCGTCGGGAATAAACGGTATACCGCGAAATCCACCGTGATCGAAAGCCTCGACAACGGTGCGTCCGGAGGCGGGAAACCTTCGGGCAGCGGCGGTGCGGCAGGAGAAACCACCTCTTCCGCCCCGAAGACGACCGTTGCGGCCGATGACGTGCTGCTGCGGATGGAGGTCAGCAAGAACGACGTCTATAAGGGAGAGGCGCTGGTGGCTACCCTGCGGATTTATACTCAGGTCGAAATCGCCGGACTCCAGCAGATCAAATATCCGGCCCTCAATGGATTCTGGGCCCAGGAGATGGACGTCAGCGCGCAGGGCGGAGAGCGGGTGACGGTCGGAGGCAAAGTCTATCTGTCGCAGGTGCTTCGCCGCTGGCTGCTTTATCCGCAGCGCACCGGCACGATCGAGATCGAACAGACCCAGCTGACGGCAGTGGCCCGGCTCGTGACCCAGATGCCTTCGACCGGTTCGCCTTACGACCTCTTTTTCGGCGGCGCGGCGCAAGTCAAGGAGGTGCCGACGCGGCTCTCCACGCCCGTCGTGCGGATCCGGGTCAAAGAGTTGCCCCAGCCCCAGCCGTCCGACTTCAACGGAGCGGTGGGACAGTTCCAGCTGACCGGCGTCATCTCCGGCGACCGCTTTCCGGCCCACAGTGCCGGTTCGATCTCGCTGCGGCTGAACGGGACGGGGAACTTCCCGCTGATCGAAGCGCCGCGGATCGAGCTTCCGGTGGCCTTCGAACAGTTCGACACGAAGATGACCGAACGGCTGGTCAATACCCCGCGCGGGACGACGGGCGAGCGGACATACGAGTATCCGTTTATCGCGCGTGCCGAAGGGACGTATGAGATACCGGCCGTGGGATTCTCCTATTTCGATCCGGTGGCCGGACGGTATGACCGGCTGACCACCGATGCGTTTCATGTCGAGATCGTCCGCGGCGAGGGAGGCTCGGGCTCCGGACTCGGAATGGTCTCCGGCGTGACGAAAGAGGACTTGAAACTCCTCGGCTCCGACATCCGGTTCATCCGGATGGGCGATCCGCACCTCGTGCGACAGGGGCGCGCTTTCCTGTGGTCGTGGGGCTGGTTCCTCGCCGCGATAGCGTTGGCTTTGTTGTTTGCCGGACTGCTGTTCTACCTGCAGCGCCGGATTCGCGAACGCGCCGATATCGTACGGGTGAAGACCCGGAAAGCCGACAAAGTGGCTCTGCGGCGGCTGAAACGGGCCAAGGCTTATCTCGCCGCGGGGAAAGAGAGTCCGTTTTTCGAGGAGATGCTGCGCGCCTTGTGGGGATATATGAGCGATAAGCTGGCCATTTCGGTAGCCGATCTGACTAAAGACCGCGTCCGGCACGTGCTGGTTGTCGAGCGCGGGATTTCGGACGAAGAGGCCCGCGAGTTCCTGAATCTGATTTCGGAATGCGAATTCGCGCAGTATGCTCCGGCGGGCGGGGTGCAGATGGACAAGGCTTATCAGGCCGCTCTCGACTGGATCGGGCGGTTCGAATCCAAAATATGATCCGTATGAAGACGATAAATAGATTCCGTGTTTCTTTTTGGTGCGGGGCGGTCTTGTGGCTGAGTCTCGGGGCCGTCAGTACGGTCGTGGCGGCGGGACAGGAGATTGCGGAGGATACCTCGTTCCTGTCGACAGCCGTGGCGTCAGATACCGCTGTTTTAAAGGGGGAAGAAGGGGAACCTGCACCGTCCGACTCGCTGTGGGCCCGGGCCAATGCCGCTTACAGCAACGGCAGCTACCGGCAGGCGGTGGAACTTTACGAAACGCTGCTGGGGCGGGGCGTGCATAGCGTCAAACTCTATTACAATCTCGGCAACAGCTGGTTCAAACAGGGGCGGATGGGCAAGGCGATTCTGAACTACAATCGTGCGCTGCTGCTCGATCCGACCGACGAGGATACGGAGTACAACCTGGCCTTGGCTCATGCCCGCATCGTGGACAAAATCGATACCGTTCCCGAGTTTTTTCTCAAAAGCTGGCTGCGGCAGTTGGGGCTGATGCTCGGGTCGAACACCTGGGCGGTGCTCAGCCTGGTTTTTCTGGGGCTAACGTTTGCAGCCGTAATCCTTTGGCTGCTGGCGGGCACGCTGCGGGGGCGGAAGTTCGGCTTTTACGGGGCGGTGACGGCGTTGATTCTCTGCTTCCTGTCGTTGTTCTATGCCAACTTTCAACGCAATCGGCTGTTGCATAACCGCGAAGCGGTGGTGATGAATCTCGTTGCACCGGTCAAGAGTTCGCCGGGGGCGGGCGGTAAGGATCTTTTTGTGCTGCACGAGGGGACGAAGGTGCGGATGCAGGAGACGCTGGACGGTTGGACGGAGATCGTTCTGTCGGATGGAAATAAGGGGTGGATCGCTTCGGACGCTATCGAGGCGGTCGATCCGGCGGCCGGCGCTCATCGGTCGCAAGCGGATGAGGAGTAGTGCGCGGTGTCCAAATTACTCGAAAACGTCGTCGGAGAGCTCTCCAAATTGCCGGGCGTGGGTCGTCGTACGGCTCTGCGTCTGGCTTTGCATCTGTTGAAGCAGGAGGTGGCCGATGTCGATCTTTTTGCGGGGGCCATCTATCAGTTCCGTCGCGACATCTGCTGGTGCCGCCAGTGCCGGAACCTCTCCGACGAGGAGCTTTGTCCGATCTGCACCGATCCGAAGCGCGACCGGACGACCATCTGTGTCGTGGAGCAGGTCGGCGATCTGATTTCGATCGAAAATACGCGGCAGTATAACGGTTTGTATCATGTTCTGGGGGGGGTGATCTCTCCGATTCAGGGGATTTCGCCGTCGGATCTGCATGTCGATCTTCTGCTCGATAACGTAACGCGGTTGGGGGTGAAAGAGGTGATTCTCGCCCTCGGGACGACGATCGAGGGCGAAACGACGTCGTATTATCTGACCAAGAAGTTACAGCCTTTGGGCGTGACGGTTTCCGTCATTTCGCGCGGTATCGGTTTCGGCGACGAGCTCGAATATGCCGACGAACTGACCATCACCCATGCTTTGAAAAATCGGCAGGCATTGTCCAAATAGTTGCCGGTTCGGTGACGTCAGAATCGTTTTCATAGAGTTTGGGGTTATGACTGCCGCCGCGAAACGTTGAGTTTTGCCCTGAGACGTGCGGATAGAGAACGGGGTAAAGCAAACCGGTAAGCGATACGCGCAGTATCGCTCCGTCCCGCCGAGGTCACTCGGCCGCCGCCCGCGCAGGGCAGTCCCGTCCAGTTGGGGTAGAGGCTGCCATTTCGGAGTGCCCGAAGGCACCGCGCGCCGACGCCTTAGGAGGCGATTCAACTGTTTCGGTTTATCGCCGAAACAGTTGAATCGCCTGGCGCGCGAAACGCGGCGGAGCGACAGCGGAGCCGCAGTGAGGCGGACACGGGGCTGAGAGCGAGTAGCGCGATTCGCAGAATCGCCGGGCTTGCGCGCCGAGCTTTCGGCCCACCCGGGGAGCGCGCAGCCCGAAACGGCAAAGAATTGAGCAGAACTCTTGCGACCCATTGGGTCGCCGGCCCTGTCGCCCAGCGGCTTTGCCGCTCGGGGGGATGGGCGACAGGCCGAATAGATCGGAGAATTGGGCGGCACCTGCTGTGCGGGCCGGAGCCAGCGTGGGCCCAACGAGCTCCGTCGAGTTGCAGGCCTACGCCTGGGGTGGCTCCGGCCCGCGCGCCCCTGACGGGGCGCAAAATCTTTGAAGTACTTCAAGTCCAAGCCCGGGTTCGAAGTTCTCAATCAAGCGAGTCTTCTGTTTATTCCGAGAGGCAACGCAACTGAAGACCGTAGGCCCGGCGTGTCGCGTCGCTGGGATTAAGGCTTGTCATGTTGAAACACAAGAACATCCCGTTATTGCCGAGCTCCGATGACGAATAGCTAAAACCATAATTACCGATGTAGAACAGTGCGCCCGAGTTGTGAAGACGGTCACCCGGGGCGGGGTTTATCTCTAAAAAACGAGAATGGGCTTGCATCTTTCGGTAAAAGATACAAGCCCATTCTCGTTGAAAAAAGAGGCGTGAGAGAGGACTATTCCTCCTTCATGTTGTGGTACACCCGCTGCACATCCTCGTCCTCCTCGAACTTTTCGAGCAGCTTCTCGATCGACTCCCGCTGTTCTGCCGTCACCTCTTTCTGATCCGTCGGAATCCGTTCGAATTCCCCGCTCAGGATTTCGTACCCCTTCTCTTCCAAATAGTTCTGAATCTTGCTGAACGCATCGTACGCCCCGTACATCACGATCTCCTGCACCCCCTCCTCGTTCTCTTCCGCGAAAACTTCGTCCACCCCGTAGTCGATCATCTCCAACTCGAACTCGTCCATATCCAACTCCTGCGGTGCCTTGATCTTGAACACCGACTTGCGCTCGAACATGAAATCCAGACTCCCCGTCGTCCCTAACGAACCGCCCGCCTTGTTGAAGTAGCTCCGCACGTTGGCTACCGTCCGCGTGTTGTTGTTCGTCGCCGCTTCCACCACGATCGCGATGCCGAAAGGCCCGTATCCGTCATATTGGATCTCTTTGTAGTCCGTGTCCGTATCTTTCGAAATCGCCCGTTTGATAGCCCGTTCGATGTTGTCTTTCGGCATGTTTTCCGACTTCGCCGTCTGGATCAGCATCCTCAGCCGCGGATTCGATCCCGGATCCGGCCCGCCGGCCTTCACGGCGATGACGATCTCCTTGCCCAGCCGGGTGAATGTCTTGGCCATATTGCCCCAGCGTTTGAGTTTGCGCGCCTTGCGGAATTCAAAAGCTCTTCCCATAATATCGAATTTCGGTGATACTGTGTGTTTTTCGTGCCGCAAATATAGGGGATTTCCGGCGAAAAAGAAAGCGGGACTTTCGTTCCGAAATGCTACCTTTGAGGAACGGATCCCGTTCGGGAGCAGCGGCGAGGGTTTGATCGAAACGATGAATTTATGACCGAGAATCAAAAACGAGGCCTGTTGGCACTGGTGTGGGGTCATCGCCTCTTCCGCGACGACCAGTTGACGCTCTCCGCAGCGGACGGAGAACCGATGGTCGAACATCCCGGGTATGCGCCCGAACCGGCCGCCGAGGCCGATACCCCGCTGCCCGATTTCGTACAGGCCGCCGTTCGGGTCGGCCCGACGACGTTGTACGGGGCGGTGCGGGTGGATAGCCGTGCTTCGCAGTGGCGCGACGAGGGCCGGATGACCGATCCGGCCTTCGACGGCGTGGCTTTCCACGTGGTGGGCGATCGCGACCGTATCCTGGTGCGGGGCGGTCGGGAGGTGACGACCCTTGTGCTGCAACCGTCGGAGGAGCTGAACGGGTGGTACGCCGATTCGCTCGAAACGGCCGCAGCGGGTGGGGGAGGAGTGTGTGCCGAGTTTTTCGGCCGTCTGGCCGGGGTGGAACAGGGACAGATCGTGTCGCGGCTGCTGGCGGATCGGTTGCGGCGCAAGACGGCCGAGATCGAACGGCTGCGGACAGCCGTGGGAGGCGATTGGGACGAGACGGCATATGTCTGTTACCTGCGTTCGCTGGGGATGGGCGATCAGAAACGCTCGTACGAGGCTTTGGCGCGATCGATTCCCCTGCGTTGTTTCGTCCGCTGCGGAGGAGACGTGCGGCAGGCCGAGGCGTTGCTGTTGGGACAGTCGGGCTATCTGAACGGGGTGTTCGAGGCCGATCCGGCTGTCCGGCAGTGGCAGGATATTTATCTGTCGCTCAAAAAGGAGTACGGGCTCCGGCGCCCGGTCGTGTCGTGGGCCGGAGCGGGAGTCCGGCCGGTGTCGCTGCCGTCGACGATGCTGCTGCGTGCGGCGGCGCTGCTGGCGCGGGAGACACAGCTCTCGGAACGGGTGCGGGAGGCGGCGCAGCAGGGGATGCCGGCATTGCGCGAACTTTTCGGAGAGGCTCGGGCGGGGATGAGCGCTCAGAAGGTGGACTTGCGGATCATCAACTTTGTGATTCCGCTTCTGACGGCTCTGGGGCGTGCGAACCGCGATACGGGATTGCAGGAGCGGGCGCTGGCGCTTTACGACGAGGTGGCGCCGGAGTCGAACCGCTATACCCGGGCCTGGTCTTCGGTGTTTACGCCGCGGAGTGCGTCGGATTCGCAGGCCCTGATCCAGTTGAGCACGGAATATTGTGCCCGGAGCCGCTGTGCGGAGTGTCCGGTCGGAGTTCTGCGGGCGGTTCGCCTGTGGCGCGGGCTGAACGGGAGTGGGCGTTAAGTGAGAGGGTGATAGTTGTGTCGAGGAGTGTTCGGATCATTCCGGCCTTTTGCGCACCGCGTGCGCCTCTTCCGTTTATTCCGAGAGGCAACGCAACTGAAAACCGCAGGCGCGAGGATTCGCACTGCTGAGCTTGAGCACCGTCGTGTGGAATGCCAAACTCATGGCACAGGTGTCGTTAAACGCAGCCGACCAACTGTACCCGTAGTTGCCGACAACCATCAGTGCTCCATTATGTTGGTTGTGTCCTGCGTCGCGGAAGCCCGGGGCGGAGGAAATATGCGACCGCAATTTTTTCTCGAGATAAAATCGGTCTGATAATTTATGTTATCAGGCCGATTTTGTGTGGTGTGAGGCTTGGTTTAACTCCCGGTTTAATTTTGGGTGTCAAAAGCCACGAAAACCAGTTTTTTTAGCACAAAAAAGCGTCTACATTTTTATGTGAACGTCTGATTTTGAAGTTATTCAATTGGAATTGTCTATGTTTACATAGTTGCATGGTTATGTAAAGTATGCTGATTACTTAACTATTTCTAAGAATTTAATGTCAGTCGAATTAATGTCAAGTTGGCAATTCGGATTTGTAATTATGGGTATATTCTCAATCTGTAAGCCCCTGTCAAATGATGGTGGTACACAAACAACATGGTAGGTGTCACTCGTATCGTTTTTAATATCAGTCCTATCACATGATATAAATCCTTTTCTATCGAAGTTGATAAAGGATTCGACATAGGTGTCATATAATTGAGGATCATCATTAAGTTGCGGAGATAATAGTTGTCTAATGAAGTCTTGATTGATGCGTATATCCTCTGCTGAAAAAATATATGGCGAATTATAGACCTGATATTGAATTTGTCTAAGTTTTTCTCTGTCATTAATAATTGCAGGAAGTCTTCCTCCGGCTGACGCAACATGAATATATTGGTTGTTAATTTTGAAAAACCAATCTATGTCTTTTGAGAGAAGATATGATTCAGGGTATTGTGCCATAACTATTATATATTGGGGAATATGTATTTGCAATTGCTACAAGCGTCTATAACTTGTCCTGTTCTTGGTCTAATTGTAGGTGAAAAATATAGATTGGATAAGCAGAGTTCGTGATATTGATTCATATAATTGTTAGCTGAGTGTTGTTCAGCGCAGTTGCCTAAAATATTATCACAATATTTTGTAGGATGTCCTATCGACCCGATAGATGATAATTTACGTTCTAATGGTGTAGCCCACCGTGTACCCTCGGGTCGATGAGAATAGCCTTTCGCAAAACCTTTCCTCTTTCTCTTCTTCTTATTAAGTCCGTAACATATAGATATGCATGCTGGATAATCCCAAAATTTCGAGTACTTATGTTTATTCTTACTAATAACAGACATCCTTTGTCGGTTAATTTCTTGAGCATAAGCCTTAATTTCCTTGCGATACATTTTGGTCTAAAATACTAAGCGTATAAAATGTTAAAGAATCCAGTTTCGATTCATTCTGGTTAGTTGAGTACCGTTTAGTTGAGTTCAGAATGCTGCTATTATAGGTAACTCTGCCGATTTGGATTGAATGAAAAATCGCTAATAATCTACAGGTTAGATTATTAGCGATTTTGTGAGTGGTGCCACCTGAGACTGCATATGATAGCCCAAGGCTATAACCATATCAAGGTTGTAGTGAGCAACATCTCGTGATTGTGTTTTCCCTTCTATTGCTCCATGCTGAGTGGTTATTCGGAAATTCCGAACAACCACATTCCTATTAAGTTCTCCATCTTCAAAGATATGCTTAATATGCTCGCTTACATTTGATTTACTTGTTTGGTATATTTCTACCAACTGATTTTGTGTCAGCCATAAGTCTTCATCAGCAAAGCGCACGGATACGCGAGTTATCTCGTCATTATCCTGATAGAGTATTATTTTGGTTTCTTCTGTCATCTTATGTGGAAGTGATTGATTTCTTGAAGCAAAGGTAGTGAATTTTATCGATTTATTGATGATAAGTCACTGCATTCTTCTGTAAATATGCTATTTGTGCGATGAATAGTGCTTCGTAACGACATGTTTTTTTGAGAAAAGCTATTTAGACCCCCGATTTTTTCCGTAACTTTGCATTAATTTCTGCGATGTTTTACCTCATCAAAAAAATAATTATAATCACAGATGCACAGAATTAAATGGGACATAGAAACTGGAGGTGTGCTCCTGACTTCCGAGACGACTGATGTCTTGGGCGTGTCTCCACGTCCTGTTTGGTTTGAAGAACTTGATTTGATTGGACTTGACAAGTCCGGCTGGAAATATCCACGTTGCAAAGAACCCATTATGTGGGCTGTCAATAAGCAATACTGGTATAAAGGCCAGATGCTGTTTGAAGTTAAGGGTGCCAATATCTACGAGGCCCCCACTGTTGTTTGGGCCTCTAATGTTAAACCGATGGAGTTGCAGCCTGTTGATGTAGAAGAAATGCTCCGTCGTAATTCCGATCCGATGTTTCTCATCGAAAGTGAGGCCATCGCATTCATTCGTGACACTTACGTCGCTTATGCCGGTGTCAACAAGGCTCACGATGCTATCAAGGCTAACCAAGGCATCGACTTTGAAGCTTTGGCTGCTAAGGTAGAAAAGAAGACTAAGCAGAAAATGGCCGTAGTCAAAGAAGACTGCGACAGTTTCGATGTCGTTCCCCTTGACGTTGCTAAGGAAGAAGGCAAGCGTGTTCTGCTTTTAACGCGCATCGACCGTTTTATTGCCTCTTTCTCTGGCGGCAAAGACTCGCAGGTTGTGCTCGACCTTGTAACCCGCGCCATTCCACCCACAGAGTTCGAGGTTATATACTCCGATACCGGTTATGAACTCCCACCGTCGCTTGACCTCTACGAAGATGTCAAGCGATTTTATAACGAGCGTTTTCCGGCTCTAAAATTCTCTACCACACACAATCACGAATCTGTCCTCAACTACTGGGACAAAATAGGCACTCCCAGCGACACACATCGTTGGTGTTGTTCCGTGATGAAGACAGCCCCCCTTTACCGTTCCCTCAAAGTCGAGGGCAACAAACAGGCTCGTGTGCTTGCTTTTGAAGGAGTGCGCATGGAAGAATCTGTACGCCGAAGCAGTTATAATCGTATAGGTAAAGGGGTTAAGCACTCTTTTGTCATCAATGCTCGTCCTATTTTTGATTGGAACACTACTGAAGTATTTATGTATTTATTGCTTCACAATTTACCTATCAATGAAGCGTATCGAATTGGTAAGCCTCGCGTAGGATGTATTTTCTGTCCTTTTGGATCTCCGTGGGATGATATGATTGTAAACAAAGTTTATCCTATTGCGTTAAAGCCGTTCCTATCTAAAATAGAAGCCATAGTTCGAGAACGAAAAATTCCAAATGCACTTGAATATATTTCAGAACGCTATTGGAAACTTAGGTCAAGCGGAACAAACATTGGTAATAAAACTTTGGTTCAAATAAAGTCTTCCAATCACGAGTTTATTTGCGAAACCACCAACGGGAAAAAGGATATATTAGTTTGGCTCCCTACAATTGGAGACATCAAGATTAAACAAACTGAAACCAAGGCAGAAGGATACTTCACCTTTGGTAAAGAGACTTTCAAATTCCAGATTGAGCGCAAAGGAAATAAGAATGTTTTCAAGGTTCAAGATGGGAATAACATAAAGCTACGGTATATGCTCCGCAGGATAACTCATAAAGCAGCATACTGCATTAATTGCGAAGCTTGTGAGATAGAGTGTCCAACAGGTGCATTATCCGTTTACCCTAAAATTAGTATTGACACGACGAAGTGCATCCACTGTTTGAAATGCGTAGATTTTCATCAGCATGGATGTATTGTAGCAGACTCCTTAGTTACAACAATGGGAAATCTAAATAACAACTCTAAAATCTCATCTTATGGGACTTTTGGTATTCAGGAAACCTGGGTTGACGAGTTTTTATGTGACCCCGACTCCTTTTGGAATGACAATTCTCTCGGTGTAAAGCAAGTTCCGAGTTTTAAGGCTTGGTTAAAAGACGCTGAACTTATAGACGTCAAGAATAAGTTGACGCCTTTAGGAGAGTTTTGCAGTGAGAAATACACCGACTTCCGCGATTTAGTTTGGGAAATCATATACATCAACCTATGTTACAACAATGCGTTAATGAATTGGTTTGAGAATGAAATCGAAGTCGACAAAGCGATTTCTCGTGAAGAACTTGAATGCAAAATCCAAGAATACTATAATGGAGCATTTGCAAAAAGTTCAATTTCCTATGCTCTACAAGCTCTTCTGCAAGTTTTCAAATATTCTCCAATAGGAACTGATTTTCAAATTTTTGAATCCGAAAACGGCAAAAGTAAAGTATTCAAAAGGAATATATATGATGGCGTTTCTTTGGAGGGAATAGTTTATTCGCTATACAAATATGGTGAGAAGAAAGAAACCACCATGTTCCGTCTATCGGATTTGTATAATCCCAATGAACCACAGGGAACTTACAAAGAGTTTGGTATATCAAAGAACGAGCTTTCTAAGAACCTACGCGCGCTCTCGGTCTCAACAAATCGAGTTCTTACTGCGGAACTTAACATGGGACTTGACCACATTACATTGGTGGAAAACTTAAGTCCATTACAGGCATTACAGGAAGTAACTGAATAAGAGCTATCTTACCTCTATCTACTACCAATCAACTTCAAAATCTCCATGGCAGCGACAAAATACTCAGACATCATACAAATCCGCCCCGGTAAAGGCGCTTATGATATAGAGCAAGAAAAGGAACGAGATTGGGAAACCTTTATCCCCAATCAGCAATTCAACGATGTATTCAAAACTATTATCAATGCGGTAAGAGGCACCAACATTGACACCCACAAGTCTTTTTGGATTAACGGTACTTACGGCACCGGCAAAAGCCATGCCGCATCCGTTATTTCGCACTTACTGGGAGACCCTGTTGAATCGATTACCGATTGGGTCAACTACGAATACAAAGAGGCAAAATTCGATTTTTGGCGCAACGGTATCTATAACATTCGTCAAACAAAACGTCTTTTGCCTATAAGACTTAATTCGCTCTGTAACCTCACGCATGTCTCTGAATTGGCACCGCTGCTCCAGACACGAGTCGTTGAAGCACTTAACAACGAAGATATTGAACTGGAAGTAGATACGGACTATGATTGCCTGATTACCCATATTAAGGAGAACGAAATAATTTGGAATGACCTCATCGCCCGAAACGATGAACTCGCATCGACAGTTTCCGACCGAACAATGCTCATTCAGAAGCTTGCTATCAAAGATTCGGGTACGTTGAAGAAGTGCCGTGAAGCTTTGCGCGAAGCCAATATAATGATTATTATTGACCAAGCAAGTATTGAAAATTGGCTCGCAGACGTTCAGAAGAAACTCCGCGAAACCAATTCAGGCTTCACTGGTCTTCTAATAATGTGGGATGAGTTTACCGATGTCATGAACGACACTGTTGGCATCTCCATCCTAAAAGCATTGCAGGGAATAGCTCAGAGGTTTGCTGATACTGAAAACGACACTTTCATTTTCCTTATCTCGCACCCCTCAGCCTTTGATAAACTTGGAGCGGAGACGACCAGGCAGACAGATGGCCGCTACCATCGCATGAAGTATAACATGGAACCAGTGTCGGCATTTACCATTATGTCGCGCAAGTTTGAGGTTCAGGATGAGATGTTGCATAACGCTCACCGCGAAACATTCTTCGCTCAGCACCCCGACCTTATAACTCGTTATACAGCCAAGAGTAATGACCACGAAGCTACAAGGAAAGACCTTCTGAATCTGTTCCCATTGCATCCAGGAACTGCCAATCTCGCTACATACTACGCAACTACCGTAGGTTCTTCAAGCCGTTCTGTATTTGAATTCCTTGGAGATAATCAAGCAATACGAGACTTTTTCGATGACGAAATCGCCTATGCCAACCGAGATACTATCACAGCGGACTATCTTTGGGATCACGTTCTTTCGGCTCTTCAGGAAGACCCGCTAAATTATGGTGTTGTACTTGAACGTTTTCACACCTTCCAACACCGCGCAGAACATGCTGGAGATGCGGCCTTCGCAGTATTCAAGTCTCTGCTTTTGCTCAACGCTTTCAACAACATCGCGTCTAATAAAAACGAGAGTCCCGACCCTAATGTCGTCCCATCGGAAGAAAATCTGCGGGCACTCTTTGAAGGAACTAAATATGAACTTGCGCTTGATACAGCACTTGAATGGGTCAATGATGGTGTTATCCAGCGTTCTCCAGATGGACTTTACTCCGTTCAGTTCGCAGCTCTCCCAAGCCACGAAGTCGAGGAGCTTAAAGAAAAGCTGACTAACGGCGATTATCAATATACTTCAGCGATTCTTAATCTCGGAACAACGGCAGAAGATGCCATCTGCAAAGCAACCAAAATGACTATCCGTCCTGTCTCGTTTAACTTCTTCTCCAAAGATACAAACGAGTCAGTAGTCAAGAACCGTATCAAGACAAAGAAGCGCGAAATAAAGAAAAGCGACCTCTATCTTGCCCTTCTCTTAGCTCGTGACAATAGTGAATTGGCGGAGCTTCGTACATACACCGAGAAATGGAACGCCGACATCGAGCAGGACAAAGAACTGTGCGACATTGTATATATTGTATTCGATACAGTCCTTGGAACTAACAACTACCGACGGTTCATAGAATATATGGCCAGCGCAGGAGCTGCAAGTAAGCACAATTTCATGGACCAGGCTGACAAACATCGCAAGGATGCTTTTGGCACAATTAAGACCTGGATTGATGAAGCCTTGCGTGGTAATGTCACCATTTATTTCAATGGAACGGAAATTCCGGCTTCTGCAAAGCATATAGCTTCTACCCTTAACGATGAAGTTGCGCCGAAGATATTCACCGCTGGCCCTGATGCTGTAGACTTTCTGCGCAAGAAATCACCTGCGACCTTCTGGAAACCTCAGGTCTCCAAGGAAATGATTCGCAGTTTCATCTTCGGCACTAACAAGCAAGAGATTCTTAACCTTAACGCTGTAATGCGCCCCGTTCAGTATCTCCTACAGGATGCAGTGGAGGACAATCTTGAATGGAAACCAGGGTCTGAGAATCATCCGCTCAGAAAGGTCTATGATTTTATAAACAGTACTATCAAGAATTTCATCAGTCACGGAAAGACCTCAGAACTATTTGACTTTACTGTGCGTTTCGATGCATTGACGCAGCCTCCTTATGGACTGTCGCCCAACTATGCCTCGGCAGCCGCGTTAGCATACGCTTTCCGTCCGTGGGTGAATAAAATATATGACCAAGTAGGTAAACCTCTTTCAGCAGATACTCTTGCAGCAAGTATTGCAGCTTTGATTTCATATTGGGATAAAGGCTAAGGTTCTAAACTCAGCTTCAAATTCCAAACACCGGAAGAAGGCAAACTCTGTAAAGAGTTCATCAATTTGTTCAAACTTGATAAACTCCCGGGGTATAATGACATTTCTAGTCTAAATGATGCGAAATATGCCATTACTGGTGTATTTATCGAGCAAATAGGCTATCCGCTTTGGTCGCTAAAATATCTCACCGACGAATTCATTCAAATGCCTCCCAAGCTGACGATGAACGATAAGATGCAACAACTCATCACTAATCTTGTCGACATCAGCGAGGACAAAGACCAACGCAACGTTCAACTCAGAACGACTACACTTGCGCTTATAGGCGATCTTCGTCAGGACTTCAAAGACATCGTCAAGAAACCTGGTGCCTTCCAAAATGGTTTCGAGAACTTCCTGTTCAGTGAACCCGTAGTAAAACTTCAGACAGAAGAACTGGAGGAAGTAATGACCTTTATCCGTCAGAACCTCCAAAGCACAGTGGGATTTTGGAGCGAGGAAGAAGTTAACCATCAGTTGCTGGTATGGAGAGCATCCTCCATACCTCAACCGATACCCCCGACGCCCTCCACACCTCCGACACCAGCATATCCGACGTCAGCACCATCGAGCACTCCAAATTCTGGTGAGCCGAACTCCCCGTCTTATGTTTCAGCTTCAAACCTTCAAAAGAAGAAAGTCAAGGCTCGCGAGCTGATTGACAGTATCACCTGTGCCGATGAACTTAGACAGATACTTGACAGGGTGATTGACCTCAATTTTGTTGCTGTACTTAATGTAATAAACGGAGAAGAAAATGATTGAAGTTTTCAATACACTTGACAGTCTTTTCCAACTTATGGAAAAAGACCGAAACTGGGAAGGTGTGGAATCAACTATCCGCAGCCGCTTCCCGGTACGCTTTGTGCTGTTTGAAAACTTCGAGGACTTTCATGAGTTTGTCAACAATAGTCCCGATTGGGTCTATTCTTGTTCGATAACCAATCTCATTGAAGATGGCCATGATGACCTCGTACCTACCTATACCGAACTTTCCAACAAGATACGGGAACAAATAAATCTGAAACCGACCAATAACTATATGGTCTTCCCGTTCTCTGAACTTGCTCGCTTTTACAAAGCAGATGAATTCAATGCCTTGGTAAAGACTGTTAGCACCTACCAACCTGATGCAGATGCTCAGAGCAACAAACTGAGAATTTATATTCCCATTGTCGGGATGCAGGGGAAAATGAGTGCTCTTATGGAAAGTGCTCAATCTTTTGTATGGGAATATAAATCTCCATCAGAGGAAGATAAGGGTATATACAAGCTCATCATTACTCCAAGCACATATGACGTAACTGGGCTTGAACAAAATTACTCTGTTGTTAAGGATTTCCGCAGTTGGTTAGAGCTTTGGAAGCAAGGCGGCGGTGTGAAATCTAATATAATTTCTACTTCACGCTCTATCCAACTTAAAGCAAAAAATGCTCAACCTGACAATGCCTTTAATTACATCGAATGCACTAACGCATACGATTTTCTAATTAAAGGACTTAGGCTTGATTTTGGCTCACCTGAGTTCCGCTTAGACGAACTTCCATTTTGGGAACAACTCGCAGATAGTATCGATGCAGAATCTTTCAAATTCCACGATTTTATCAAGCTGCACTTCGGCGCATTTGAAATTCAAAACGGCCTTGATTTTATAAAGGTTTGGCTCGATTGTACAGGACAGTTTGACCGATGGCTTCTCTCCTTATATTATAAGTCGACTTCTGTTAGTGGATATGTTCGGGATGTATTAGATTGTTGCCAAAATCTCAGCAATGCAGAACTATTTGGCAACATAGCAACCCACATCCTTGAAACCAACGCCAGCGATGCCGACATAAACGAACGGCGTGAGGCATTAAAGGAGGCTGCTGCGCATAATATCAAGATAACAGATTTTGCTGAGAAGAAACTCAATGCAAAACTCAGTGCTATGCTCTGCGGCACTCAGGAAGATCGCTTCGCGGCTCTCCGCTATATGACAGCCTTCACTCACTCAGAACAGGAAACTATAGTCAAAGCATACGGCAGCGGTCAGATTTCTCGACAAGACCTCGAAAGAATCTTTCCTCCGCTATACCATTACGTTGCTCCACTATCTATCGGTTTGCCCGCAGCAAACCAATGGATTGCCAAATACTTTGACTCTTACCGTCAGGCTAAGGTTGCAAACAACGCAGACAATATTCTCGATCTTCTTCACGAGAAAAACGAAAAACCGTCCGCGTTTGCTGCCTGGCATGATAATTTCAAGACCGTCAGAACCATCCTCCACAATCGCTCAGACATAGATGTCTATTATTGGATAGACGGCTTGGGCGTAGATTGGGTGCCGTATATTGCCAATATCATCGAGCGATACAAGCAAGAGAACATTTACCTCAATGAGGTTCATGTGGCCACAGCTATCTTGCCAACAACTACGGAGGTTAACAAGTCTCAATTAGAATCACTGCTACCCGAAGGGTCAAAACTTAATAAGGTTGGAGACCTTGACACTTTCGCACATAAGTATACCGGCCAATATCCGAGTTACATTCTTGATGAACTTAAAATTGTCGAGGAAGCAATAACTAAAGTATTGAAGGAGTATAATGGCAAGAAAATAGCCTTCATCTCTGACCACGGCATAACGTATTCAGCTCAATATGGCATGGTGATGTCACTTGCTGGTATTGATAGTGATCATGAAGGCCGTAAAGCAGTCAAGACTAATGGTACTCCAGTCGCCGACGACAAGTATATTATTCTTGACGACAATAAAACCATTTGTTCACTTACCGAAGCTTCGCTTACAAGCAAAACCCCGTCTGGTCATGGCGCTCATGGCGGCGCAACTCCCGAGGAAGTTCTTGTTCCCATAATCATTGTTTCACCCCATAAGAATGCGAGCAACTTCACAGTCAACATCAAAAATGATGAAGTTGACAATACCAACCCTGTATTGAGCTTCGAGATACGTGGCTTATCTTCGGTCGATGTCCCGACTCTCAGGTATAACGGTGCAGAGTATGCTCTTACAAACTTTGGTGGCGATACTTATACAAGCGAAAAGCTCGCTTTAACTGACTCCGCCAATATGACAACCGTTCTTATCAACGGCGAAACCTTCGGTAGCTTTGCTATCAAAGTTTCTACTGGTGCTAAGGAGGATGACTTATTCGACTTCTAACAATTACGACTATGACAAACGAGTTATCTCAAAAAATTCGCGACCAGTTTTCTGCGATGACTATATATAAAGATCCGAATTCAACTGGTAGCCTTTTCGCAGGTCGAAACCTTCCCTCTTTCGTGAAGGACTTCCTGCTCAAACGCTATATCCAGCCCGACGGGTCAGTGGACCGCGTCAAGCTAACCACTTTTCTTGATTCGGTCATTCCCATTAACCAATCTGAGGTTAAGGACAAACTTGACTGCGGAGAGGAGCTGACGCTCCTTGCTCGCTTCATTGTTTATATCGATTTAGTCAAAGGTATTCGCCGCTTTGCTATTCCCGACATGGGTATCAAACAAAGCGAAGGTCAAATTCCGGAATATGTCTACAAAGTTCATCAAGGCGAACTTGTCGACGGAGAGAAATGGGGCATTATAAAACTGGCTCTTCTTCCTGATGATGACAAGAAAAACCACGTTGAGATGGTGGACTATAAGCCGTTCAAGCCTTATAAGTCTGTGGACGTTGAATATCTTAAGCACGCCCGTGAAGCATTTACAACCCAGGAATGGATAGACACGCTTCTCTCAGCTATGGAATATGACGCAGATGGTTTTGAGTCGCAGACAGAAAAGCTGGAGTTTCTTACCCGTCTACTCATCTTCATTGAGCCTCGTCTTAATGTGATTGAATTGGCTCCGAAGGGTACAGGTAAATCCTATGTATTTGGAAATCTTTCCAAATACGGATGGCTTGTGAGCGGAGGTAAAGTTACCCGTGCCAAACTTTTCTACGACAAGCAGAAGCAGCAGAATGGTATGATGAAGAACCATGATTTCACTGCCTTTGATGAGATACAGACAATCGTATTCCAAGAACCAGCAGAAATTCAAGCTGCTCTGAAGTCATATCTTGAATCCGGCAAAACTACAATAGACAATAATGAATTCACTTCAGAGTGTGGCCTCATGCTGATGGGTAACATACCACTCAATAGCAATAGGCAACCGCTCAATTACCGCTATTTCGACTCGCTTCCGCAAAACTTCCGCGAGTCGGCGCTACTTGACCGTTTCCATTGCTTTATAGAGGGGTGGCATCTTCCTCGCATCCACAAGGGAATGATCTTCACAGGATGGACGCTCAACGTGGAGTATTTCTCCGAAATTCTCCATGCACTGCGTACCCAAAATATCTATGGCATCGTATTCGACCAAATTGTCGGTTATGATAAGAATGCCGACACCCGTGATTTCAACGCAGTAAAGCGAATCGCTGTCGGCTACATGAAGCTTCTTTTCCCTCATTGGACAGAAGCATCAAAGGTAAACACTGACGAGTTTGACCAGTATTGCCTTCAGCCAGCAATCCGTCGCCGTAGCATTGTCAAAGAACAATGCCATTATATCGACCCTGAGTTCAAAACTACGATGCCCAACTTTTGGATTAAAGATCTTGGCTGCGTTGAACAAGAACTTTTCTAAATATGTTTCTAATATAAAATACAGCAACACTCCGAAACCGTCAGGCGAATCCGGGGTGTTGCTGTTTTATGTGGGTCGCTATGGGAGGTGCGGTCATTCGAATGCAGAAAGTATGCTACCGCTGATTGATGTCCGCAAAATGGTTAAGGAATAATACCGATTCATCTAAATCGTAAAAACATACCTTGCTGTGTTCAAGTGAACACAAGAATCCGTAAGGGACGGATTGGATGAAGATAACCCAATCCATGTTATAATCCTGTTGTTTCGCAGATTTGAGTATCTTGTGCTTGAATCATTTGTTTTATTGTGTATATGCTGGATACGATACTTGATTTGTGAAATAATGGCCAAATCGAATATCTATTGGTGCATAGATTCAACGATTTCATGATGTTGTGTCGTCATTCTTCGGTTAATCATGATGGTGTCTCATTGAAGGGCCGGATACATGAAGATTTGTTTGTGTGAATACCAGACAAAGCAATAATACTGTTCATCTTCCCATAATACGCGATTTCTGAATAAGAGCATCCCGGACAATGACTACCATATCGGTGCCACATACTGCCACTCTTGGAAAATCCATTGTCGGATAACGGATTATCCATTCCTTTGCGGCAAATGAAACAATAACAGCAAGGAATAGTGTATATGGAAATCGTATCAATCGAAAGAAAGACCTTTGAGGCAATGGTCGCCAAGTTCGACCGCTTCGTCTGCCGCATGGATGCCATCTGCCGTCGGCACGGGGAAAAGACAATGAGCAAGTGGATGGACAATCAGGACGTGTGCCGGATGCTGAACATCAGTCCGCGTACGTTACAGACCCTGCGGGACAACGGCACGCTTACCTACTCGCAGATAAACCACAAGACGTATTACCGTCCCGAAGATGTGCAACGTATCGTTTCTGTAGTGGAGAACAGACGGAAGGAAGCCAAGTTCAAGGGAAGGACGATATAATCTCAGTGCAATAAACGAATTATAATAACAATACCCACTAAATCCAAAGTGATATGAACGAACTGATTAACAAAGACAACGAGTGGATAATCCACTTCATGGGCAGCCTCGACCGTCTGCTGGACAACTGCGAGCGTCTGACCGCCAGCTACCGCCCGACATTGGGTGGAAAGCGTTTCGTTACTGACAAGGAAGTGTCGGCACGGCTGAAGGTAAGCCGAAGAACGCTTCAAGACTACCGCAACGAAGGACGGATTGCCTATATCCAGTTGGGTGGCAAAATCCTCTACCGTGAATCCGACATCGAACTGATGTTGAATGACGGTTACTGCTCCGCTTACCGACAGAGGGTAATCTGATTGGAAATCTGATTTTCTTGAAGGAGCGCAGTTTGCCGTCTGCCCTATAATTTGCGAAAGAACGACTTACGGATGAAGTATCAAAATTCTGCTTCACCTGTAATCCGTTCCTTTTCTTGTCTTCAGATTTCCCGTCAGTCGCTTGTTTCCGGTTGCCGGATGCCTTGCAAGCGTGTGGCAGGCAGGGGCAGGTTTTCGGGCTGAATACGCTCCGCAGGAGGAAGATTCTGCTCGAAACGGCTCTGCCGCTTGACCTTGTCGCTACCATCTGAACCATGCGCTACCTTTGCATCCGAGCATCGGGAACAAGTGCCTGACGGGATGAACTCAATTATACCATCGGTTGCTTCTTCTGCCACAGGAAAGAAACAATGTTATCGAAGCCTCTTTCTTGGTGATGCAGATTTCATTTACTACAAACTTTCTGAACAGGATACTTTCTCGGCTGCATATCCTGAACGCAACGGCGACAACCATTTCAAGGTTGTAAACATCATAACTGATGCCGTCCGTCTGCCTGATATACTTCTGCGTTTCAACCTCGTTCAGTTCCTTGTTCTTGTAGATGGACTGAATCGCCTTGCGAACAACACTTGAAAATACTCCGAAAAAGTCGGCTATCTCGAATTGGGTCATCCATATAGGTGCAGAGGGAACACCCACCACTCCGTTTTTACTGATTGTGATTATTCCTCTTTCCATACTCATCCCATTACTTTAGCCATCATGTTCTTTACATTATTCATATCGCGCAGGATGGAGGAATCCAATACACGTGCATAGTGTTGGGTCATCTTGATATTAGAGTGACCGAGCATCTTGGCCACATTCTCAATGCTCACACCGTTGGCGAGGCAGACAGAGGTTGCATACGAATGCCGAGCCGTATGTGTGGTCAAGGTCTTGTTTATCATGCATAAATCAGCAATCTCTTTCAGATAACTGTTCATTTTCTGATTGCAGGGAACAGGTAGCAACACATTTTTCTTTTGGCAAGTAGGATGTGTTGCGTATTTACGGAGAATGGCCATCGGGATGTCAAGCAGTGGGATGTTGCACATGTTCTTTGTTTTCTGGCGAGGCTTGCGAATCCAGAGGTTGCCATAGGCATCCTCTACGATGAGTTCGGGGGTCAGTTGCTACACGTCTATAAAAGCCAGGCCGGTGAAGGCGGCGAAAATAAAAACATCACGAACAACGGTGATGCGCTCCAGTGGGAACTCCTTGTGATAGATGGTAAGCAGTTCATCCATTGTAAGGAACTCACGTATGACCTCTTTCTCATGGAACTTGATGCCCGTAAACGGGTCTTTGGTTATCCATTCGTTAGCAAGCGCGAGGTTTGTTATCTTCTTCAGACACTTCATATAACGGATAACCGTATTCTGTTGACAGGACTTTTCCGTTTTGAGGTAGAACTCAAAGGCACGTACCAATTCACCATTGACCTCTGACAGCGACAAATCCTCCTTATCATATTTCAGTTTGATAAGTTCAGCAAGGTAACGCTTGCAACTCTCATAACGGCGGACGGTAATCAGGGCATAGTCCTTTCCGACAAGTTCACGGCATTGGTCGTTATGTTTTTGGATGGTTTGAATGAGAGTACGGACAACTTCCGGTATTTGGTCTTGTCCGAAGAATTTTTCTTGTAACAGACGGGCGTGAATGGGAAGACCTTCGTTTTCCAACTCGTTGAAAATTTGATGGAGCCTGATTCGGGCATTCTCTATGTACGCATTAAGGTCACAGGATTTGCGGCTCTTGCCTTTGGCGCACTCCTTCGCCTGATTCCACAAGGAAGGGTCGATGCTCTTGCGGATGTTGGTTTCCACTCGCGCACCGTTCACGGTGATACGCATACATACGGAGGCTTCCCCGTT
>ERZ777305.1135-NODE-1135-length-34919-cov-4.595428_pt1 | contig 34919 bp, 33 predicted proteins | sample MGYA00374965_ERZ777305 | MGnify/ENA primary metagenome ERZ777305 (study PRJEB29328, sample SAMD00013331) | mouse gut metagenome | study: EMG produced TPA metagenomics assembly of the Metagenome analysis of fecal microbiota from mouse which was promoted... | reverse complement strand
CGTGTAAACCATGGCTGGCTTGCCGTGGATTTACCCGATAAATATATTATAGTAGTGCTGCAAATCGGTGATGCGGCAGCATGGCGCAATTTTTCCGGTTTTGCGCGAAGCGCAAAATTGAATTGCCGTTAGGGCAATTCAAAGGAAAATTTGCACAGGCAAAGAGCGTTTGCGGTGCCGAGCGCAGTGGGGTACCGCAAACGCCTTTGCCATCTGAAAACCCCCTCGGAAAAGCCGAGGGGGTTTTCAGATGGCGTCGCTGAGGGGATTCGAACCTCCGGCCTACCGCTTAGGAGGCGGTCGCTCTATCCTGCTGAGCTACAGCGACATAAAACTTGACTTATTTATTATAGCACCTTTTTTGGAAATATTCAATATAAAAGTAATTTTTTATGCAAATTTGCCAAATAATGGGCAGTTTGACAGGTTAATTTTAGAATGCACTGTGTAAAACAAACGAAAAAATAAAAAAGATTTAGATAAAATGCATATTGACTTAATTATCTTAAAATGTTATAGTTATACCAAGAGCGATAATGGGCGAAGTATGCCGTTGCGCTCACTGTGATTTATCCCGCACAGTGCGGGTAAAGATTATTAGGAGGATTTATTTTATGAAGTTTTCAAAGATTGCATCGGTAGCTGCCGCTATTACTGCTGCCGGAATGATGTCTGTTTCCGCAAATGCGCTTTGGTTACCCGTAAAGGATGCGGACAAGGCCGAAAAGCTGCATACTGCGGTTGGCGCAAGCTGGATGCTTGTTCCTTATTTTGACGGCGTGGCAAAGGCGGACGAGGGTAAGCCCGTTGGCGGCATTGACGGACTTGATTATTCCAAGATTGCTAAAATCTCCTGCACCTTCTCTGTTGCTGAAGCTGACAGACCTTTCTGGGACGGCGCTATCGGCGGCGCGATGGTGTTGTCTATAAACGGCGGTGATCTCGGTTGCGATGACAACAAGAGTGATAAGTACGACACTTATAACTGGCCCGCTCAGGAATGGTGGGGCGTTGTCGATGAGGACTTGGGTATAACCAGTTCGGGAGACGAGAAGATCGGCGCTGTTAAGGTTGGCGACTACACTTATAAAGTAACGTCCAACGCTTTTGAGAATCCGCTTGCAAACGGCGATGCTGAGACAATAGGTCTTATTCAGGTTGCTATGCAAGATTACGCGGGTACCGCTCTGTGCCAGTGCCAGGTTGATAAGGTTGAGCTTCTGGACACTTCCGACAATGTACTGGTAACGTTCGACGGTAAGGGCAACTACACCGTTGCCGGCGGTTCTTCCGATCCCGCTCCTGATTCCGATTCCGACAAGACTGATGACAAGACCGACACTTCCACTCCCTCCAACAACGTTGACACCGGCGTTGAGGGCGTAGCTGCCGTTGTAGGCGTTGCTGCTCTGGCAGCAGGCGCGGTTGTTCTTTCCAGAAAGAGAAAGTAATCAACGCGTAAATTTTTTAATTTTTGTAAACCCCGCTGTAAACACGCGGGGTTTACTTTTTTATTTTTTTCAAAAATTTATAAAAAATTCCGAAACTTTTTGGATTTTTCCGATGACTACTGCTATGAACGGAAAAAAAACCGTCAAGGACGGTGGATTTTGAAGTTTACACACGAGGAAATATAAAATAGACAGAGAAAGAAAATATTGGGGTAAGATATAAAAATCCCGCAGGGTGCGCAAAACGCCCCCGCAATCACCACAGCCGCGAAAGCGGCAAAGGTTCCCGATATTGCAGCGGATATCAATGCCGAAGCAGCCGCCAACGAGGGTACGGCGGTCCCGAAGGTTACGGGAAAGCGCAGCAGGCGCAAAAGTGCAGAAAGCGCAGGAACGGAAAACGAGGGCGGTAAAGGTAAAAGCGGCATAGACCGAAAATTCAAACGGCAGTTCCAAGGTGCGGACGCTCCGAGGACAGACAACAACTCCGGCGAAAGCGGCGTGGGCTCGGCTTCGAGCGGAAGACCCGTCGCCGGCAATGGTAAGACAAATCGCCTTGACAAATGCTCCCGCAGTTATCGCAGGCGCAGCTGTTATTGCCGTTAAGGAAAAGTAAGTCGAAAAATTGGGAATTTAAACTTAATAAACCGCTCCGAGGGAGACGTGTCGTTGAGCAGAACCGAAAGGTTTTTGCCGCGATTGTGTGATAATTTTCACATTACGTCAAATCTCGGGGCGGTTTTTTGTTTAAAATTATAAAATACTCTGTTAATTTTTTTGCAAAATCACCAAAATATACAATAGTTATTGACATGGAGTGATAATTTTGTTATAATAAAGTGAGATATATATTCAGCTAATTTGTTGTGGAAAGGTGGATATTACTGTGACAAAAAAGCAGAAATTCGGGCTTAAAAGATTTCTTTCGCTCGCAATGTCGGCGGTGACTGCTCTGTCTGTGCTGCAGGTGGGCGGTCGAGTTGTGTCCTATGCGCAGGATAACTCTCAGGAAGAGGAGGTCTCTGCCGATAACCTTAATATTGTCAGCAATGCCAATGCGTATAAGAACTATATAAAAAGGTTTTCCGACGCGGCGAAGCCCATGGAGGAGATCACCGTCGATATGACGAAGTTTTCCGCGTCCAACGGCGCGGAGTGCGAGCTCGTCGACTTCGAGGGTGAAAAGGACTGTGTTTCGTGGCTCAACAGCGAGGGAACTGTCTCATGGGATTTTGAGGTGAAAACCGCAGGTCTTTATAATATGGAGATGTTCTACTACCCTGTTGCCGGCAACAATACCACTGTTGAGGTTGAGATGCTGCTGGACGGCGAGACACCGTTTGACGAGGTAAGGCTGGTAGAGCTTGACAGATACTGGCGAAACAAGACCGCCAGCATTCAATACGACGCGCTCAACAAGAACCAGAAGCGCCCTCCGCAGGTAGAATATGACTGCTGGGTTACATATCCTATTAAGGACAAGGACGGACTTATAAACACGCCGTACTTCTTCTACCTTGACGCGGGTAAGCACACGCTTACTCTCAACGGCGTCAAGACCAATATCTACATGAAGAATATCCGTTTCTACAATTCCGAGGAGCTGCCCTCTTATGCGGACATCAAGCCCTCGCAGGCGGATATCGACAATACTCCCGCGCTGACGAGCGGCGAGGCTATCCTCGTTGAGGCTGAAACGCCAAAGTATACCACATCGTCCACGCTGTACCCCACCTATGATCGTTCGGACTACACGATAAGTCCCTCGCATCCCGTAAACAAGCGCTATAACACTATCGGTGCGGATACGTGGAGCAAGGCGACTATGATGACCGTGTACGAGGTCACCGTACCTGCGGACGGTTGGTACAATATAAATATGAGAGTTCGTCAGAGCACGATGCGCGGCTTCTTCTCGAACAGACGTATTTACGTTAACGGAGTGGTTCCCTGTAAGGAGCTTGACGACGTTAAAATACAGTACAGCCCAAAGTGGCAGACTGTCGAGCCGACTACCGAGTCGGGTGAGCCGATTTATGTCAAGCTTAACGCGGGAACCAATACCATAGCGTTTGAGGCTATCCCCGGCGACATCGGTGAGGTTATGGAGCGTCTGGATGATATTATTTACCAGATGAACTACTATTACAGACGTATTGTAATGATCACCTCTACCGATCCCGACGAATACAACGACTATTACATTCAGGAACAGATTCCCGAGCTTATTCCGTTCTTCCAGTCGACAATCAATGCGCTATATGCCGAGAAAGAGGGCATTGAGAGACTGACGGGCTCCGGCGGCTCCGAGGCTACTACGCTTCAGACGATGGCGGTCATACTGAATATGGCGGTAAAGCACCCCGATGACATTCCAATGATGGTATCGTCGAGATCGTCCGGTATACGCGATCAGATTAACTCGCTTTCAGCATGGATGAGAGATTATCGCGGTCAGCCTCTTGAAATGGACTATTTTGAGGTAAGGACAGTTCACGATAAGTACAGAAATTCAAAATCTAATTTCTTCCAGGCGCTGGCGTTTAACTTCCAGTCGTTTATGGGTTCGTTCTTTGAGGATTATACCTCGATCTCCGAGAGCAACTCCAAGTCGCTTAACGTGTGGGTATCCCTCGGGCGTGACCAGGCGACGGTTATCAACGAGATCGTATCGAGCGAATACAATCCCGAGCATACCACGCAGGTAGGCATACGCCTTGTACAGGGTGCTATCCTTGAGGCGACACTCGCCGACAAGGGACCCGAGGTCGCGCTGTTTATCGGCGGTGACTTCCCGGTAGTCTGCGCGTCGAGAGGACTGGTAGTCAACCTTAAAGAGCTGCCGGGTTATAATGAGGTCATAAAACGTTTCCCCGAAAACGTTTCCACATTGTATGAATATGAGGACGGCGTTTACGGACTGCCGCTGACGGATAACTTCCCGATGCTGTTCTACCGTACCGACGTACTCGAGGAGCTTGGTCAGGCCCCCCCCGAGACATGGGAGCAGCTTATTGCGATGCTTCCCGATCTTCAGAGAAAATATCTGCAGGTAGGTCTTATTCTGCCGTCAAACATTTCTTCGCAGGTATTTGATGCAGGCAACACGTTCGTCCTGTTGATGAACCAGACGGGTCAGAACTTCTACAACGACGAGCTCACCGCTACGACTTTCGACACCGAGGCGGCGGTCGAAGCGTTTACACAATGGACGAAGTTCTACACCATATTTGATTTCAAACAGACATATGACGCGTTCTCTTTGTTCAGAACAGGTGAAATGCCGCTTGTTATCCAGAATTACGCAGGATTTTACAGCCAGCTGTCCGTAGCGGCTCCCGAGATCAAGGGCTTGTGGGATTTCACTCACGTTCCCGGAACACTCAGAAAGGACGCTAACGGTAACGACATAATTGATTATACCGCTAACTCCGGTTCGTCGGGCGCGGTTATCTTCAACAGCTGCTCCGATGTAAACGCGGCTTGGGATTTCATTACATGGTTCACCTCTACGGATGTGCAGGTCGAATACGGTAAGACCATCGAGGCGGTTATGGGTCCGCTCGGACGCTATGACACCGCGAACGTCGAGGCGCTTGCTAAGCTTAACTGGTCTACTGCGGAATACGAGAAGATATACGATCAGATGCAGAATTTGAAAGAAGTTCCGATCATTCCCGCTTCTTACGCTGTAACGAGAAACGTTTACAACGCGTTCAGAGCCGTTGTCAACAGCAAGAAGTCGCCGCGCTTCCAGCTTTCGTCCTACAACCGCGACATCAATGCCGAGATCGTAAGAAAGCTTGAGGACTTGGGCTATAACATTGACGACGACGGTCATATCGTGCGGTAACCGTTTGGGTTTACCTATTAAATTTTAGGAGGAATCAGCTTGTTCGGTAAAGAAAAATCTCAATATATCGAGGACAGCAAGTTTCGTTATACCATGCGCGAGATGAAGAAGAACTCCAGCGCGTATGTCCTCGCTCTGCCGTACTTTCTACTGTTTTTATTCTTTACGGCAATACCCGTATTGATTTCACTGCCTGTCGGCTTTACGAACTTCAATATGGCTCAGTTCCCGAAGTGGACGGGATTGTCAAACTTCTATACACTGTTTCTGGCGGACGACGTTTTCCTTATCGCTATACAGAATACACTGGTATTCGCGATCATCACGGGTCCCGTGAGCTATATCATGTGCTTCATGCTTGCGTGGCTCATTAATGAGATGCCCGGTCCGCTGAAAACCGTGTTCACCTATATCTTCTACGCGCCGACCCTCGCAGGCAACATCTACGCTACTTGGCAGCTCATCTTCTCGGGTGACGCACAGGGTCCGCTGAACTCGGTTCTTATGAACCTCGGTATTATCAGAGGTCCGCAGCAGTGGCTGACCGACTCGCGATATATACTGATGTGCGTTATCATTGTGCAGATGTGGATGTCGCTTGGTGCAGGTTTCCTTGCGATACGCGCGGGCTTGCAGGGTATCGACAAGGCGGGCTATGAGGCAGGTGCTATCGAGGGTATCAAGAACCGCTTCCAAGAGCTTATCTACATAACGGTTCCCGCAATGGGACCGCAGCTGCTGTTCGCGGCGGTTATGCAGATCACCGCTTCCTTTACGGCGGGTGATATCGGAAGGTTCCTGACAGCTTTTCCGTCGACGGATTATGCGGCGCACACATTGATGACACACGCGTTTGACTATGGTTCAATCAGGTTTGAGATGGGTTATGCGTGTGCGGTCTGCTTCTTCCTGTTCGTTGTGATGCTGCTTGTAAACAATGTTATCCGCAAGGCAATGAGCGGAATTCTCGATACATAAGGAGGGCTTTGAGATGAAGTTTCTGAAAAAAGAGTTTTCCGAAGAAAATGTTTGTGAAAAGGAATGCTCCTGCCCGATGAAGCTGTTTGACGGCGAGATCATGAGAGTGCTTGCAATCGGTATGCTGGCGGTGCTGGCAACATCGGCGATAGTCGCTATTGCCTGCCATACCATTAAAAGACTCACGGGAGAGGAGGACTTCACTTGCGACTAATTAAGAAAAGAAGAATGTGGGGCGGCTCCCGCGGCGGAGATATCGCGATATTTATCCTTCTCGCATTGGTCGGCATATTTATGCTGTTCCCGATCTATTTCTCGTTCATTCAGTCAATCAAGCCCGTTGAGGAATTGTTCCTGTTTCCGCCGAAGCTGTATGTTCAGCGTCCGACTATGCAGTCCTTTGAGGATATGCTGAAGGTTGCGGGCGGTATGGACGTTCCGTTTTCGAGATACGTGTTCAACTCCGTATTTGTTTCGGTAGTCGTTACCGTGGCGCAGTTGCTGTTTGCGTCCTCCGCGGCGTATGTGTTGGCTAAGGTAAAGGCACCCGGCATCAAGGCGATGAATAAGGTCATTGAGGTAGCGCTGCTGTTTACATCCTCCGTTACGTATATCGTACAGTATATCGTAATGGCGAATATGGGACTTATCGACACATATTTCGCGCTTACATTGCCCTACATTGCTACTCCTATGGGCTTGTTCCTTATGAAGCAGTTTATGGGGCAGATACCCGAATCCATGATTGAGGCTGCCAAGCTTGACGGTGCTTCTCACCTGAGAATTTGCTGGCAGATAGTTATGCCGAACGTAAAGCCCGCATGGCTGACGCTGATGATTTTCGCGTTCCAGGGCGCATGGCAGATCACGGGTTATCTGTTCGTTTACTCCGAGCAGCTGAAGCCTATCCCGATCGTAATGCAGCAGATAGCGGCTTCCGGTCTGGCGAGAGCGGGCGTTTCCTACGCCACTGTCGTCGTACTGATGCTGCCGCCTATGATACTGTTCCTTATTTTGCAGAGCAACGTTGTTGAAACAATGGCTCATTCGGGTCTTAAGGACTGACGTTCGATTTTACTTACGAAAGGATGATTTCGGTGCCATCAATTAAACGCATCGCAAGACGGGTCGTGTCTGCTGTTCTGGCGGCGGCTATGTTATGCACGGGCGTTGTTGCATATGCAGACGAGCCGTATACGGGCTATAACTACGACTGGTGGGGCGATCCCGTTCCGTCGCAGAACGGCTACGTTGTCGATAAGGTTGTTTCGGGTCTGGATATAGGCTGCGGTCAGTTTACAAATCCCGCCGATCTGTACTTCGACGACAATGAGAACCTTTATATCGCGGACAGCGGCTACACCGGCAACTATGATACGAAATCCCAGAGGGGGCGTATCGTCGTTACCGATAGGGACTTCAACCTTGTAAACACTATCGAGTATCTTGATTTTTCAGACAAGCAGGAGTGGCTCGGCGAGAAAAAGTCTCAGTTTGACAGCGGCAGCCTGACAGAGGATCGTTATTCAAAGGAAACAAGTATTTATTTCAACACCCCGACGGGCGTGTTTGTCGACGATGACAACGTTTATGTTGCCGACAGTGAGAATGAGCGTGTAGTGCAGTTCACTGTTGATAAGGACGCGAACGGCGTGGGCTACGGCAAGGTTCTTGAGGTCTTTACAAGACCCGATGCCACCTACTATGATGCGGGTACTACGTTCAGACCCGAAAAGGTGCTTGTCGACGCTGCCAAGAATGTTTATATCTGCATTACTACTATCACAAGAGGCGCGGTCGTATTCTCGCGCGAGGGCGAATTCAACGGATACTACGGCGCAAACCGCGTTGAGAAAACGGGTGAGGTTATCCTGAACGCTTTCTGGAAGCTGATTATGACGACAGAGCAGATCAAGCGTATGAAGAGAAGCGTTCCGGTTGAGCTCAGCAACTTCGATATAGATGACGATAACTTCGTTTACACCGTAACAAAGAATAAGAATTCCGACACGGACGTTCTCAAGAAGATGAACTCGGCAGGCACGAACATCTTTATCAACCTCGGTTATAACGAATATTCATTCGGAGATCCGTTGATAAAGTATTACCGAGGTACGACTTACAGCTCGCAGATATGCGACGTCGATGTCGGACCTAACGGAGAGATAAATCTTCTGGATCTTCAGACGGGGCGCGTGTTCCAGTATGATGATGAGTGTACGCTGATGTTTATCTTCGGCGGAAGCGGTGACCAGAAGGGAACATTTACGACGGTTAATGCGGTTGAGAGCATTGGTACCGACGTGTATGTCCTTGACAGCAGAAAGAGCACGATCACGGTATTTAAACGTACCGAGTTTGGTTCAATTGTTCACGAGGCCATGTCCTTGTTCAATGCGGGCAAATACAACGAGGCGATGGAGCCTTGGAATGAAGTACTGCGCCGCGATTCCAACTACTGGATGGCATATATCGGTCTCGGAAACGCTTACCTTAACGCTAAGGATTACGAAGCGGCCATGGATAACTTCTATTTCCAGTCGAGGAGCGGTTATTCCGACGCGTTCAAGAGCTGGCGTATGAACTTTATCCGCGACAACTTTACGCTGTTTGCAGTCATCATCATTGCAATATTTGTTGCGATCTATGTGATCTCGTCCATAAGAGGTAAGGCGAGAGCGAAAAAACGTGCTGCGGCGGACAAGATACTCCGTGAGCAGCAAAAGAAAGAGGAGGGGTAAGCAATGCGGTTTGATCTGGATCTTCCGGCTTGGAAATGGCCGTTCTACATTATGCGTCACCCCTTTGAGGGTTATGAGGATCTGCGATGGAAGAAAGCGTATAATATGAAGGTGGCTATGGTCATTGTCGCAATATTCTTTATTGTCAGCATATGCGACCAGCTTTTGACCGGTTTCCTGCATAATTATTCGATGACAAAGGTGTTCAATATAGTTCCTGTAATTATTCAGTCAATTCTGCTATTCGTTACATGGGTAGTCGGAAACTGGGCGCTGTGTACGCTGTTTAACGGCGAGGGTACGATGAGAAACATCTGTGTCAATACGGCATACGCTCTTGTTCCGTACATCATCGGCAGGATCATAAACATAATCCTTTCCAACTGTCTTACAAGAGACGAGGCTACGTTCCTGACATTTGTAAACATCATTACGATTGGTTACAGCGCACTTTTGCTCATCTCGGGAATGAAAACCGTTCACCAGTACAATTTCTGGCAGACGATAGTTTCAATGCTGTTCACGATAGTGGCGATGGTTATCATTATAATTCTGGCAGTGCTCCTTGTATCGCTGTTCCAGCAGGTTTATCTGTTCGTTTACGCGATATATACCGAGTTGCTTTACAGAAATCCGAGTTTGTCATCTGCGGCGCTGATACTTATAATGGTCGGCGTGATCGTGGCGGTAATTGCTGTCGTATGCGTTGCGTATACTTTGTACGAGAAAGCACAGATAAAGAAGGAGCAGAAGAAGCTGCGTTAATATAGTTTGAAGATGGTGGTGTAAAAATGCTGCAATTTCGCAAGAAAATAATGATTTCCGCGCTTTGCGCAGTTATGCTGGCAACAACGAGCCAAAGCGCATGGTCTGAGGCGGCGGATAATACCGGAGTCACGCAGCCCGCAGAAGCCGGCGACTCTTCCGACAATGCGGGAGACGCTGACGGCGCGGGGCAGGATGTCTCCACTGAACAGCCGCAGATAACCGAGGCGGAAGCGCTTGCCGCTATGACGGAGTGTGCGTCATCCTCAAGCCTGAAAATGTACGTCAACGAAATGACGGGTTCGTTTGCGGTGGAATGTCTTGACAACGGCGAGATAATCTGGAGTAATCCGTACAATGCCGACAGCGATCCCAACACGAGAAGCGCACAGTTGAAGGCTCAGCTGAAGTCCGCTATGACGATCAACACTGTTAGAGTAACCGACAGCGACGCGCCTATTACGTTCGTGCGCTCGGCTTATGACGGAACGACGACGGTTGAAAAGACCAATAACGGCTTTAAGGCAACGGTTACTTTCCCCGAGCAGGGAATTACAGTTCCGTATTATGTAACGCTTACGGATGATCATTACGATGTTTCCGTGGCGCTTGACGAGGTATATGAGCTGGAGATGGAGGCACCCGGGGAGGTCACCGAGTCTACGCGTTCAATCGTTGATTTGAGTTTATTTCCTGCTATGAACGCCGCATATCTTGACGAGGACGGATATTTTGTTATTCCCGACGGCTCGGGTGCCGTTATCAACTTTAACAACGGCAAAACTGCGTCGAACAAATATTCCCAGAAGATATACGGTCGTGATTACTCGCTTTCTCAGGAAAGAGCCCCCAAAAAGACCGAGCAGGCGTATCTGCCGATACTTGGTGTGGTTAAGGAAAATTCCGCGCTTCTTGAAGTAATTACGGAGGGTGCGGCTTATGCTACCGCTAAGGCGGGTGTTGCGGGTCAGGAAGCTACCGGCTTCAACACGGCATATTTTGAGTTTGCGGTAAGAGCAAACGACCAGTACTCTTTGGGCGGCGTGAACGCGTCTAACCTTAAGGCGTATGAGCAGACAAGAGTTCCCGAGCCAAGGCTCACTGTACGGTACTATCCGATCGCGAAGAGCGGCGCGACATATGTTGACGTTGCCAAGCGTTATCAGCAGTATCTCTTGGACGAGGGTCTGATGTCAAAGAAGTCCGATGCGAACAATTCGCTGTATATTGACCTTTATGGCGGCGTTGTCAAGGAGCGTTCCGTTTTGGGTCTCCCGCTCAAACTTGAGACGCCGGCAACGACGTATGAACAGGCTAAGATCATTCTCGAGGAGCTGAAAAACCGCGGAGTGGACAATATGGTCGTTGCGTACAACGATTTTAATAAGGCCGGTATTACCGACAGAATATCCAATTCCGTAGATTATGCAAGTTCGCTTGGCGGAAAGAGCGCGTTCAAGGCACTTCAGGATTATTGTGTTACAGCGGGCATCACGCTTGCGCCCAACGTAGATCTGACGGAGTTTGAGCGCAGTGGAAACGGTTACTCCAGAACGGGCGCGTCCGTTATCGGAGTTACAAAGGCATATGCTACTCAGGGTGAATACGAGATAGCATTCGGTACACCGCACGATACAAGACCGAACTGGTTTATCCTTACCCCCGCTTACTATAATAAAGTTTACGGCGAGGTAGTTTCCAGCTACTCGGCAGAGGGTATCGGAGCAATTTCCGTTGGAAACGGCACAAGTTTGCTGTATGGCGATTACAGCGGCAGCGCCAACAAAAAAACCTCCAGACAGCAGGCTGTTGAGAATCTCAAGAAGAGCTACGAGCTTATCAACAACAGCGGTATCAAGTTCGCGGCGTCGGCTTGCAACGATTACGCGCTGAAATATGTCGACAGTATGCGCAATATACCGCTTTACAGCAGCGGCTTTGATATCACGGACTACGATATCCCGTTCTATCAGATAGTGGTACATGGATACATTCCGTACACCTCAAAGGCGAGAAACGCAAGCGCGAGCGCAGACGAGCTGTTTTTGCTCTCCGTTGTTACGGGTACACCTCTGCACTATGACTTTATGTATGAGTCGCCGAACACGCTTACGGACTGCAAGTACGAAAAGCTGTTCTACACACACTACGAGGGTTGGCTTGATATTGCCGCAGAGGAATACAAGTTCTTTAATGAAAATATCGCGGGCGTGTCCGGTTCGGCTATCACGGATCACAAATTCCTTTCTTCGAGAGTGGTCGAGTGTACGTTCGATAACGGTACAGTGCTTACGGCGGATCTTGATAATTACACGCTGAAGATCAACGGTACTGAGGTCAAGCTGCCGACAAAATCTTGGAAAGGAGTGACGACTGACTGATGAGTAAGAAGAAAAAGGAAACATCGGAAGTATCGGAAAACACCCCCAAGGTTGAAGAAACGGTTGAAAAGATCGAGGAAGCAACAGATACGGCTAAGCAGGCAGCACAGGAGTCTCCCGTTGTGAAGCGTTCGGCGCACAATACTGCCGCCGCTGCTGCATTCAACGCGGCGGGTGAGGAGGTCGACGTTCGCAGACAAAAGGGCGAGAAGAGAGAACGTAAGATCAAGACCAACAAGATACCGTATGAGCGTAAAAAGCACCTGTATGGTTACGGATTTATCGCGTTATGGCTTATAGGCTCTCTTTGGCTGTTCGTATCGCCCGTTATTACCTCGCTTGCGTACTCGATGAGCAAGACAACGCTTATGGATAAGGCCGACGCTCTCGCGGCAGGCTACACAAGCGCTGGTATCCGTATGGAATGGAACAGCTTTGCGCACTACATAAGAGCGTTTACGGGAGACGCGGATTTCCCGAGGCTGTTGGTCGAGTCGATAGGCGAGATCATTCCGCAGGCGTTTGTTATTATGATATTCTCGCTGTTTATAGCTATCATGCTTAATCAGAAGTTCAGAGGCAGAACCTTGGCGAGAGCGATATTCTTCCTGCCGGTGCTTATTGCAACAGGTCCTATCATCACGGTAATCAACGGTGATATGGCGTCGCAGGGTATCTCGGGAGCAACGCAGTTCAGTGCGCTGTTTAAAACCGATCTGGTATCCGAGCTTATGGAATTTGTGGGTATCTACAATATCAATCCGCAGTTTACAACGTTCATTGAGGAGCTTACCGCAAACATTCTGAACCTCGTATGGAACTCCGGTATCCAGATATTGATATTCCTTTCCGCTCTGCAAAATATTCCGCCGTCCGCAAAGGAAGCGGCGAATATGGAGGGAGCGACCGCATGGGAGTTTTTCTGGAAGATCACCTTCCCGATAATCAGCCCGATGATCTTGGCAAATCTAATTTACACGATAATAGACGCATTCGTTTCAACGGATAACGAAGTAATGAATCTGGTTCTTAAGCAGTCACAGCTTGGCGATTACGGTTACTCTGCGGCGCTGGCGTGGATATACTTCGCGATAATCGGCGCGATACTGGGACTTGTCGTCGTGATCGTAAGCAGATTTGTTTACTACGAGAACGAATAAGGAGGTGCTTTAATTGTCAGAGAAAATCATTAAAAATACCTCCGACCTTGAGGAAGCAGCAGCTGCTGCTTCCGCCGTCAACGGTACTTCCGCATCGGACGGCGAGCCTAGGAGAGATAAGAAGCATTATCGTGTGACCAATTGGAGCATTATCAAGAATTACCCTCACTATACCCCAGAAGAGCGCAAGCATTACACCTATATCTTCTGGCGCAGGGTGGGTGGCTGGATATGGCCTATATTCAGAGCGGTTCTGATTTTCGGTCTGGCGTTTGTAATTCTGTATCCGATCATGTATATGATAAGCGCTTCGCTCCGTCCGCAGGCGGAAATGCATGATCCGTCGGTAATGTGGATTCCGAAAAACATACGCCTTAATAACTTTAAGGATGTCTGGGAGGCGATCAACTATCCCGACGTGCTTTGGAACACGATACAGCTTAACATTGTAGCATCAGTTCTGCAGGTTGCGTCGTGCGCTATTACAGGCTACGGCTTTGCGCGCTTCCGGTTCAAGGGAAAGAAAGCGCTGTTTGCGTTGGTGCTCCTCCAGATCATCGTACCGCCGCAAATTATCATCCTGCCGCAGTTCAACCTGTTCAGAAACTTCGATATATTCGGCTTGCTGAACGCGCTGACAGGCAGCACCGTAAGCTTTATCAACAATAACTTTACGATGTATATCCCCGCGCTGTTTGGCAACGGTATCCGCGGCGGTCTGTTCATTTATCTGTTCAGGCAGTTCTTCCGCGGGCTTCCCAAGGAGCTTGAGGACGCGGCGTATCTTGACGGCTGCGGACCGTTCAAGACCTTTATCAGCGTTATGGTTCCGAACGCGGCAAGCTCGTTCCTGACCGTTTTCATCTTCTCAATCGTATGGTATTGGAACGATTACTTCATCAGCTCGATGTTCTTCACGAATTCGCAGACTATCTCTCTGAACATTTTGGGTCTTGCGAATATAATGTCGCTCAAGCTTACAGGCTTGGTCGGTCTTGCCTCCGACTACATGGTATGGGTCGAGGCAGGGTGTCTTATGGCAATAGCGCCGATTTTGATAATGTATATCTTCTTGCAAAAGTACTTTACGGAAGGTATCGAAAGAGCGGGTCTTGCAAACTGATACAGAGTATTGCCGGTGCAAATTCAAGAAAAATATCCGTCCTCATCAGAGGGCGGATTTCTTGACTTTATGGTGGCATTGTAGTATAATGGGTATATTGAGAGGTGTATTAAAATGAGATTTGTTGAAATTTTCAGTGACGGCGCGTGCAGCGGTAATCCGGGTCCCGGTGGATTTGGCGCGATACTGCGCTGCGATGGCAAGGAGAAGGAAATAAGCGGCGGCGACGCTCATACCACCAACAACCGTATGGAATTGCTCGGCGTGATAACAGCACTGGAAGCGCTTAAATTCCCATGTGAGGTAAGGATAACCACCGACAGTAAGTATGTTGTTGACGGGATAACCAAGGGTTGGGCTGTTGGCTGGCGAAAGCGCGGCTGGAAGAAAAGCGACGGCAAGCCCGCGCTCAATCCGGATCTGTGGGAGAGGCTGCTGAACTTGCTGGACGTGCATAAAGCGGAGTTCTGCTGGATAAAGGGGCACGCGGGTCATGCGGAGAATGAGCGCTGTGACAGTCTCGCGGTCGCGCAACGCGATAGATACGCGGGGAAGTGAACGATGAACGAGCCGAAGGTAAACTATCAGCGAAAGCTTGACGAGCTGCTGAAAACGATCGAGGGAACGCCGAAGCTGCTGCTGCACAGCTGCTGCGCTCCTTGCTCGAGCTATTGTCTGGTATATCTGTCGCAGTACTTTTCGATAACAGATCTGTACTACAATCCGAATATCTCACCGAAGGAGGAGTTCGACAAGCGCGCGGAGGAGCAGCGCCGGCTGATCGCGGAGCTGCCCGTCAAGAACTTCGTAACACTTATCGTTGACGAATACGATCCCGAGGAGTTCTTTGGAGCGGTGAAGGGATTGGAGCAGTGCGCAGAGGGCGGCGAGAGGTGTTTTGTGTGTTACAGGCTGAGACTGGAACGCGCCGCGAAATACGCTGCGGAGCACGGATTTGATTACTTCTGTTCTACTTTGTCAATCAGCCCGTTGAAAAATTCTCAGAAGCTTAACGAGATCGGCGCGGAATTATCGGAGATATACGGCGTCAAGAGCTTACCGAACGACTTTAAGAAGAAAGGCGGCTATCTGCGCTCAATTGAATTGTCCCGCGAGTATGGACTGTACCGGCAGAATTATTGCGGCTGCGTGTTCTCAAGAAATAAAGAGGTGAAGTAATGCTTGACGAGGTAACACAGGAAAAAGTCGAAAAAATCGCTCTGGAAATAATCAATATGTCGCGGAATAAGCTGTTAGTAAATCTGCGGTTCCTCGACATGGCGCTGAGCCGTATCGATATCAGCTCCAAACCCGATTTTACTACCTGCACGTCGACCGACGGACGGGTGTATCTGTATGATCCTAAGCATATCCTGACATCGTACCGTGTGGAGGAAAACCTGCCGGTGCGCGGTTTTCTGCACTCGGTATTTCATTGTGTATTTAAGCATATGTTCATCAACCCCGCGGTTGACAGAGGTTTATGGAATATTGCGTGCGATGTGGCTGTCGAGAGCGCGATAAACGACCTTCAGCTTCCGTATCTCAACACTCTTCGCACGGACCGTCAGAAGCAGTTTTTGGAGGGATTCGGTGGTGAGCTTACCCTGCTTTCGGCGGAAAAGGTGTATCGATTTCTTGTTGATAAAAAGCTGCCAGAAAAGACAGTCAAGACTTTGGATATGCTGTTTAAATTCGACGATCATCTGATATGGTATATGACCGACGAGCAAAAGGCGGAACACGGTATACCGGGATATCGCCACAGTATTGGCGGAGAGGACGACAATACATGGCAGAGCGAGAGGTATTATGAGCTTTCCGAGGATTGGGGCGGCATAGCCGAGCGCATGCAGATAGATATGGAGGCGTTCGGGAATCGGCAGGGGTATGGTGCCGGACTGCTCACGCAAAACCTTCGTGAGGTAACGCGCGAACGATATGACTACACCGAGTTTCTGAAAAAATTTGCGACGCGCGGCGAAGTAATGAAGATTAATCCGGACGAATTTGACTACAATTTCTACACTTACGGACTGGAGCTGTATAAGAATATGCCGCTTATTGAACCGCTGGAATATAAGGACGTAAAGCGTATCCGCGAGTTTGTTATCGCCATAGACACTTCAGGCTCTGTGTCGGGAGAGCTTGTGCAGACATTCGTACAGAAAACATACAATATCCTCAAATCCACCGAGAGCTTTTTCACGAAAATAAATCTACACATAATCCAGTGTGACGCGGCGATTCAGGAGGACGTTAAAATAACTACGCAGGCAGAGTTCGACGGCTATCTGAAAAATATGCAGCTCCACGGATTCGGCGGCACGGATTTCCGTCCCGTGTTCAGTTATGTGAATTCGCTGGTCGAGATCAAGGAATTTGACAACCTTAAAGGGCTTATCTACTTCACCGACGGATACGGCGACTTTCCCGCGAAGATGCCGCCTTATGACACCGCATTCGTTTTTGTTGATGAGGGATATAACGTGCCCGAGGTCCCCGCTTGGGCGATAAAGCTGGTGCTGAGAAGGGACGAAATATGATGGAGCATTATTTGTTAGGTACATAATTCGGCGCGGCGCTCACCGAAAATGTGCATAACGTGCTTTATAACGGTACGGGAAGAAGTTACAGGAACAATCCCTCTTATGATCTCTGGTTTGCGCTTGTCCGTGAGATTAAAACGATGCCGCTCAAGACCTTTTCAAAAGTTGCGGCTATGCTGCGTGCGGAAACGGATAAGCCCCTGTACTATTCCGAGGCCTTATGGCTATGGGGCAACAAGCGGTGCTTTGAGCCGTCATTTTTCGAAATTACTTTACAAAATTTCGATCAAAGCCGAATGACTAAAAAGCGTACCATGCAACGTATTATTGACGAGAACTCTCTCGGATGTCTGCCGATATGCGAGAAAAACGGCTGGCTGAAAAATCCGAAAACGCGCGACGAGCTTATTGAATACGCGAATAAAAACGGCAAGACCGAGTGCGAGGCGTGGCTGCTCGACTTTAAGAACCGCACCGCCGATCTCGTCAAAGAGCAGGAAAACGCCGAAAAGAAAATGATGCGGGAGCTGAACGCCGCCCCGAATTCCGTAACTGCGCTAAAGCAGATATGGAGCTATAAGAAATGCGAGGGCGGCATAATTATCACGGGATACAAGGGCGACCTCACCGAGGTGACCGTTCCCGATAAGATAGGAAAGGACTCCGTTATTGCGATAGGAGATCATGCGTTTTGTCCGTTCGCCGCGAGAATAAAGCCCGAAGTAAAAGAAATACGCGAAGCGATAACGAAGATCACGCTGCCCGATACAATTCGCTCTATCGGCAGAGCGGCATTTTGGAACTGTAAATCGCTGATATCGGTGAACATTCCCGAAGGTGTGGCTAAAATCGGTGAAAGCGCATTTGCCGAGTGCCACAAGCTGGAAAAGATGATTATTCCGAAAAGTGTTAAATCTATCGAAGGTGCGCGTTTTATTGGTGTAATTCGCTCAAATTTCTTGAAATTCCCGAGGGTGCTGAAGTGATCGGCGATAATGCGTTTTCGCTGTGCGCCGCGCTTATAACGCTTGTACTGCCGGGTTCGCTAAAAAGAATTGGCGCTAACATTGTCAGTGCGGAATGGCTGGGTATCGTTGCGCCGAGCGGCTCACTTGCCGAAAAATATTTCGCGAACAAAGGCATTACGGCAGCTCAAAAGCCTGTCGAGGTGAAGCCCGACAGCCGCGCCGAGGAGTATTGCATACAGAAAAAAATACCTTATATTTACAAGGAGAATAAGGACTGATGGACTACACGACCATACCGCAGGAAAACAAAGCCGAAATACTTGAACAGGCTGTCATAAACAGCCCGCTTGACGAGCTTGTGAAAACCTATAAGGAGCTTGGATATATCGAGATGACCGCACGCGCCCTCGGCACGGCTTGCCGCTTCTGCGGACTTGAAACGGTGAAAACGCTTGTTGACTGCGGCGCGACGTTTGATATTCCACGCGACGAAACGCTTGAGCGGCGCTATCACTGCTACTCGGGCTTGAAGTACGACAATTACCGCTCGAATTATGCGCTGTATCTGTTGGAAATATTCAAGCAGATCAAGGGAGCGTGCTGCTGCAAGGGCTTGAAACTTGTTAAACAGGCGGTAACGAACAACAAAAAATATCTGCCGCTCCTTCCCGACGGCGAGCGGCTTGAAATACTGCGCTATTTATGCGAAAACAAGGACAAGCTGTCGTTTTATCCGTCGGAAATGCTGTATTACGCTATTTTCGCGAGGGATACCGTTATAGTTGACGAGCTTAAAAGGCAGGACGTGTGTCTTTCCGAAATACGCGTAAAAAGGCTTACTGAGGGCGGAATGGCTTCGGACAGCTACTGGTACGAGTGGGGCGCGATGATGAGTAAGCTCTCGGATGAGGATTATCTTCCCGTAATGAAAACAATCGCCGCAGAGCTTGACGGAAAACCGTTTCACTGCACGGGCAAGGTTTACGACATCACGAAAAAACGCTTTGAGAATGCGGAAATTTTCGATTTCTTCCGCGATAACTTCAAAACCGAAAAGCTTAACAAAACAGATATTATCCGTAGTTTGATAGACTGTAATGCCGTAGACTCGCTGCCGGTAATTGAAAGGCTGGGCTGGCTCGATAATCCCAAACGGCGCGATGAAATGATTGATTATGCGCAGCGAATGGCGAACCGTACCGAGTGTGTGGCGTGGCTGCTCGACTTCAAGAACCGCACCGCCGACCTCGTCGCCGAACAAGCTAAAGCCGAAAAGAAAATGATGCGCGAGCTTAACGCAAACCCAAATTCCGTTACCATGCTGAAAAAGATATGGAGTTATAAGGGGCGGGCGGACGGAACGCTTATCATCACCAATTACAAGGGCTTGACGACTAAGGTCACCATTCCCGAAACGATTGGTAAAAGCACGGTCACGGCGATTGGAAACGGCGCGTTTGCGGGCGCGTCGGGTGTGGGCGCGGGCACCGTTAGCGCCAATTTTACAAACGAACAAATGCAGGCGCGACGGCGGATCACATCGCTCACACTGCCGAAAACTCTTAAATTTATTAGCGATGGCGCTTTTACCTTTTTGAAGTCGCTTGAGAAGATAGAAATTCCTGAGGGTGTTGAGGAGATCGGTGCGTTCGCGTTTGACGGGTGCGATTCCCTTACGGAAATAACCGTTCCCGGTTCTGTTAAAAGAATAGGAATGTATGCGTTCGCGGGCTGCAAAAAGCTTCGCAAGGTTACATTATGCGAGGGCGTGCTTGAGATAGGCGCGGGAGCGTTCAGTAACGTTCTGAATTTAAAAGAGATATTTCTTCCTAAGTCCTTAAAGCGGCTGCTCGCCAAAGAATATAGATATCAGACTGTTGAAGCACTGGACTTCTGTTCGATTTTGACAGCTTACTGTCCCAAGGGAAGCTACGCGGAGGGGTACTGTAAGGCTAAGGGTATCAAGGTGGAGATAACGCGGGAATAAAGAGGCGTTTTACAATGGACTATGAACATTTATCACCCGCGGATAAAGCAAAGGAGTTGGAGCGCACGGCGGCAAACTGCTCTCCCGAGGAGATAGCACGGATATACGCGCGTCTTGGAGAACTGGAATATTCCTCGCGTGCTCTCGGTATTGCGTGCCGTTTTCGGGGAGTTGACTGCGTAAGGGCGCTTGTGGGGAGAGGGGCGAATTTTTTCGCTCCGCTTACCAATTATATGGTGCAGACCTACGGAAGCTACGGCGACGATTTGTAGGTTTTGCTGCTCGATAAATTTTCGGTCAAGTCCATACCGTATTTTGTCGCCCCCAAATATACAAGCCGGTGATGTGCTAGGACGGAACAAAGCTCTCCGCTGCCATTTGAAAAGCGAATTAAAGAGCTGAAATATTTGCGTGAGAATGCGGAACGGGTCGGGTTTGATTTGGGAGAACTTTTGTATTACGCAATAATGCTTGACGACGAGCCTATGATACGGGAACTTGACAAATGCGGCGCGGAGTTCTCGGAGCAGCGAAAGGAAACGGTTACCGCAAAAGGAAAACCCAAAGATCTGTATATTTGGACGGGACTGCCGGAGCGTCTTTCCGTGGAAAACTTTATCCCCGTCTTGACACCGCTTCGGGATTGGAATTTGCCATGCGCAAGGACGGAGCGCTTGTTATTACAAACTATAAGGGGTAGCAGACTATTATAACCGTTCCCGCGAGGATAGGCAAAAGCGCGGTCACGGCGATAGGAAAAGAAGTATTTTCGCCCTTTCACGACATGGTGTGTCGCGGGCGTGAGTTTTTCAGGACGATAACGGAAATAACGCTGCCCGACAGTATTGTCGAAATAGGCGAAAGAGCGTTTGACGAGTGCAAGGCATTGCGTTCGGTGAATATTCCCGAGGGTGTAGTCGGGATCGGCAAGCTTACGGCAATCCAATGTACCGCTCTTGAATTGGTTAAACTTCCGCGGTCGCTTAAAGCTATCGCAGAGGGAACGTCGGTAAGCGACAACATTTTTTATTTCTCGCCGCACCTGAAAAACGTTATCGTGCCGCGCGGTTAGTATGTCGAGGAGTACTGCAAAAAATACGTTGTCCGTTATGTTTACAAGGAGGAACTATGAACTATGTGGAATTGAAGCCTTGGCAGAAAATAGAGAAACTCGAAATGGGTGTTATGCAGGACGCTCCTGCCGATGTCGCCAAGGCTCTCGAACAAATGGGCGAGGTGAATTTTACAGCGCGGGCATTGGGGTTTGCCTGCCGTTACCGCGGTCTTGAAATGGTTAAAGTGCTTGTCGAGCGCGGAGTGAAGTTCTTGTTTGACGCAGAGAAGCTCAAACCGGCATTACGTCGTTCGCGGCTTGTCTATTTGGATCAGCTGTACGGCGATGAAAACTACTCGCTTTCTTTGTTGAGTACCGCGACCCGCCGTGAAACGGTGGAGATAATAAATTTAGGCAAGCGTTTTTGCGGAGTGCAGCTCGTGCCGTTTAACGAACGTCTGCGGACATTGAATTATCTGTGCCAAAACGCGGTCAGTATAGGCTTTAAGCCCGATGAGCTTTTGTTCTACGCGCATTTTTCCGAGGAATGGAAGATAATAGAGTTTCTAAAAAATAAGGGTGATGCCGTTCCCGAAAACAGAATACAAATGATGACCGAGGGTGGGAATAATGATGATTGGCTTAATTACTGCTGGTTATCCGGTCAGCTTGACGATGAGCAGTTCTTCCGTGTGATGAATGCGCTTATAGCCGAGTGTAAAGGTAAAAAGCTGCACTTTACCGAGTATTTTTGGGATATAAATTTTAAGCGTTTTCCGCAGCCGAGGTTTTTTAGGTTTTTGCTGAAAAATTTCAATCAGTCCAAAATGAACAAGGGCAAGCTGATGAAAGGCTTTATCGATAGTGGAAACGTACCGTGCCTTGAGCTTGCCGCCGAAAACGGTTGGCTGAAGCTGCCGAAAAAGCGTGACGAGATGATACAATACGCGACCGAAAATGGCAAGACCGAATGTGCCGCATACTTACTCGAATTCAAGAATCGCACCGCCGACCTCGCCGCCGAACGCGCCAAAGCCGAGAAAAAACTGGAGCGCGAACTTAACGCCGACCCAAATTCCGTTACGGAGCTGAAGAAAAATTGGAATTTCAGAAAGAACGACAACGGAACGCTCGTTATCACGGGCTACAAGGGCAGCGGCACCGTGCTTGCCGTTCCCGCGGAGATAGGCGGCGCAAAGGTAACAGAGATAGGCGATTGGGCGCTTTCTCCACATGCGCCGAGGATAAAAGAGCCTGCCCGCGAGCTCCGCAAGACGATAACGAAGATCACGCTTCCCGAGGGTCTGAAAAAGATTGGCGAAAGCGCGTTCTGCGACCTGATCTCACTGGAGAGCGTCAACATTCCCGAGAGCGTGAGGAGTATCGGAGAGTTCGCGTTTGGCGACTGTGTTTCGCTGAAAGCGATAATAGTTCCCGACAAAGTAAGCAACATAGACGCAAACGCTTTCTCAATGCAGCACGGCAGGGGAGCGCTGGAGTATGTCCGCCTTCCGAAAAAGCTGAAGTATTTCAGCGAGAAATGTAAATGGTGGCGCGTGTATCTTTTTCACGCTCAAAACTGTCCGAAGCTGGTAGTCGGAGTTCCGCACGCGCCGCACGTTGAGGAGTTCTGCGAGTATAACGAGATAAAATTCGAGTATTACGATATTTAGCACAGTGCCAAAAAATTTTTGGAGGAAAAAATGAACATAAAACAAGCAAAATATGATATTAAGAACGCGGTTTCAGCATATCTGACAAAGGATAAATTCGGAAACTTCGCTATCCCGATAGAAAAGCAGCGTCCGATATTTCTTATAGGTGCGCCCGGCATAGGCAAGACCGCGATAATGGAGCAGATCGCCGAGGAGATGAAGATAGGTCTGGTGAGCTACTCGATGACACATCACACTAGACAGTCTGCGCTTGGGCTGCCGTTTATCGTGCAGAAGAACTACGGCGGCGAGGAATACAGCGTTTCCGAATACACGATGAGCGAGATAATCGCAAGCGTTTACGATATGATCGAGTTTACGGGAGTTACCGAGGGTATACTTTTCCTTGATGAGATCAACTGCGTTTCGGAAACGTTAGCGCCCGCTATGCTGCAATTTTTGCAGTATAAGACGTTCGGACGTCACCGTGTTCCCGACGGGTGGATAGTCGTTACCGCGGGAAATCCTCCCGAGTACAACAACTCCGTTCGCGAGTTCGATATCGTTACATGGGACCGTTTAAAGCGCATTGACGTTGAGGCGAATTACGATGCGTGGAAGGAATACGCCTACGCAAAGGGTGTTCACGCCGCGATCATTACCTATCTTGATATCAAGAAGGACGACTTTTACAAGATCGAGACCACCGTCGACGGAAAGAGCTTCGCGACGGCGCGCGGTTGGTCGGACTTGTCCGAGATGATAAAGCTGTACGAGCAAAAAGGCTTTGCCGTCAACGAGCAGCTTATCGGGCAGTATTTGCAGAATAAGAAGATCTCAAAAAGCTTCGCTATATACTACGACCTATTCAATAAGTACAAGTCGGATTATCAGGTCGTCAAGATTCTTGAGGGCAAGGCCGACAAGGAGATCGCCGAGCGTGCCAAGAACGCGAAATTTGACGAGCGGCTGTCGCTTATCGGACTTATGCTGGACGGACTGGTCGAGGTAATTCGTGAAACGTTTTTGTCGGAAAGCGAACTTACGGAGCTTATGGGCTGCCTGAAAACTGCTAAATTCGACTTTACCGTCGATAAGAATTTCGAGGACTCCCTCACCCGACAGATCGAGGCTAAGCAAAAGGAGATAGCGGTCGGAAAGAAAGCGTCCAATATATCGGGCGACCGCGAGTATGTTCTTCACGCGACCATTGAAACGCTTTCCGACGAGCGAGCCTCGTTAATTGAAAAGCAGCCTAAGGACGCCGCCGAGGCGTTCAAGCTTGTGAAAGCCGATTTTGACAAGCGCAAGAAATCGCTTGAAAAGGGCGTTACCAAATCAAGCGGAATGTTATCGAACGTTTTCAAATTCTGCGAGGAGGCGTTTGACAAGAACGGACAGGAACTGCTTATTCTCGTCACCGAGCTTACCATAAACCCCTATGCGACTCACTTTATCAGCCGCTACGGCTGTAAGGAGTATTTCGAGCATAACAAGGATATGTTGTTTTTTGAGCGCAAAAAAGAGATCATTTCCGAAATAGAGGCGCTCGGTCTTGATTAAGTATTGATTTTTTGTTCTGTTTGTGATACAATATTATAATCAAACAAAAAAATCTGTAAAGGAGAATTGCTATGCGTAAAAATTTTGGCGTTAATCCCTTTTTGGCACCTCAGCCTGTGCTGATAATCGGCACCTATGACGAGAACGGAAATCCCAACGCAATGAATGCGGCGTGGGGAGGAATGTGTGCGGCTAACGAGGTCATGATCGATCTCGGCGCGCATCTTACGACCGACAACATTATGAAGACCAAGGCGTTTACGATCTCCATCGCGGACGGCAAGCATGTCGCTGCCTGCGACTATGTAGGAGTGGTTTCGGGCAAGGCTACTCCCGATAAAATGAAAAAAGCGGGTTTTACCGTGACGAAGAGTGAATTCGTCAACGCGCCCGTTATCAATGAGCTGCCGCTGGCGCTGGAGTGCGAGCTTAAAGAGGTGCTCCCGGGCGGCAAGTATATTGGGGAGATCAAGAACGTTTCTATCGACGAGAACGCGCTTGGCGCGGACGGAAATGCCGATTTCGCAAAGCTCGACGTTATTGTGTTCGATCCTATAAATCACGGCTATTACAGGCTTGGAGATAAGGTCGGCAACGCGTTCAAGGACGGACTTGCGCTTAAATGACAGCCGTAAAAAACGATCGTCGTCTGTTACGGGACGGCGATTTTTTATGTGGTTATTCTTCAACGACCTTGACAGTAAGATTTCCGTAAGCGCTGTCCAACTGAAATTTATCTGCAGCTCCCCCGGTTATCAGCACCTCGGCGTTATCCGTTATCAGGATTACGTCGAAGTTTTTGTTTTCGCGCCAATATTCGAGCGCGCACTCCTCGCCCATTACGAAAAGCGCAGTTGAAAGCGCGTCGCAGAGTCTGCCCTCGTCGGCGATTATCGTTACGGATATAAGACCGTTATCGGCGGGATATCCGCTTGCGGGGTCGATGATGTGTCCGTAGACCGTACCGTCTTCGGCGGTAAAACAGCGCTCGTAGCTGCCGGAGGTCACAACCGCGCAGTCCGAGACCGTCAGCACACCGATATTACCCGTGCCCGCGGGGTCTTTAAGTCCAAGCCGCCAGTCGGTTCCGTCGGGCTTAGAGCCGACAAGCTGAATATTTCCGCCTAAGTTTATCAAAGCGGAGGTAATACCGTTTTCGCGCAGTATACGCTCTGTTTCGTCGCCTGCATAGCCTTTGGCGACAGCGCCGAGATCAAGCATCATGCCCTTGTCGAGAGCGACTGTGTTCCCGTCAACTTGAATGTGCTCATGACCGATATTTTCCAGCAGCGCCGAAATCTCCTCGGGTGCGGGAACTCGGTTTTGGTCCGTCGTGAACCCCCACGCGCGGAGCACGGGATATACCGTAGGGTCTAGAGCGCCGTCAGTCTTATCGGCGATATCAAGCGCGAATGTGATAAGCCCCGCCGTCTCCTCACTTACCTCTGCCACGCCGCCGCGGTTTATCGCGGAAAGCTCGCTGTTTTTGTCGGTGACGGAGAGCATAAGCGTAAGCTCCGCAATGCGCCCTGCCGCCGCTTTAACGCCCTTTTCGGCGTTGTCGCCGTAAGCGGTCAGGCTCATATAGGTGTCCATAGCGAAGAAATCGTAGGAATATTCCTCGGGAGCGCTTCCCGAACAGGCGGTCAGCAGCAGACAGAGTATTATCGGTAAAATTTTTTTCAACTTCATTTTATTCTCCAATTTATGTTTATAATATATTGTATCACTCAAAGATCATGTTGTCAAGAATGAGAAAAATTTTTTATATACTATTGACAAATACCCCAGTAGGGTATATAATATAAGGGGAGGGGATAACGATGGAAAAAGAATGTCCGCATTGTCAAAAGAAAAAAGAGCGCTCCGACGGCGAGTACAGAAAGCTGATAAACCGTCTGAACCGCATTTCGGGACAGATAAACGGCATAAAGAAAATGGTGGAAAACAGCGCGTACTGTACGGATATACTGGTGCAGGTCGCCGCCGCAAACGCCGCGCTGAATTCTTTCAGCAAGGAGCTGCTCGCGGAGCATATACGGACGTGCGTTGCGGATAATATTAAGAGCGGGAATGATGAGGTTATTGACGAGCTGGTAACAACATTACAGAAGCTAATGAAATAGGGTGATCATAAATTATGCAGCAGTATAATGTAACAGGCATGAGCTGTGCGGCTTGCTCGGCTCGTGTGGAGAAAGCGGTGAACGCCGTTGCGGGGGTGACCTCCTGCTCGGTTAGCCTGCTGACTAATTCAATGGGAGTTGAGGGCGGCGAGCCTTCGGAGATAATAAATGCGGTTACGGCGGCGGGATACGGCGCGAGCGTCAAGGGCGCAGATGCGGAAAAATCATCGGGCGAGGAGGAGCTTGCCGATAGGGAAACGCCTGAAATGAAAAAGCGGCTGTTCTGGTCGTTGGGATTTCTGGCGGTGCTGATGTACATCTCCATGGGCGGAATGATGTGGGGGTGGCCGCTGCCGCCGTTCCTCGCGAACGATCATGTGGCAATGGCGCTGGCACAATTGCTGCTGACGGGGATAATCATGGTGATAAATCAGAAATTCTTTGTCAGCGGTTTTAAGGGAATGATACACCGCGCTCCGAATATGGACACTCTGGTGGCGCTCGGTGCGGCTGCTGCTTTCGGGTATTCGGTGTACGCGATGTTCGTGATGAGCGGCGCTCAGGCGGTCGGCGATCACGAAACGGTGATGGCATATATGCACGAGCTATACTTTGAGAGTGCGGGAATGATATTAACGCTCATAACGCTCGGCAAGCTTCTTGAAGCCTACTCCAAGGGGCGGACTACTTCGGCGCTGAAAAGCCTGATGAAGCTTGCGCCGAAAACCGCAGTGCTGATAAAGGACGGCGCGGAAGTGACCGTACCCGTGGAGCAGGTGAAGATCGGAGATATTTTCGCGGTCAAGGTCGGCGACAGCATTCCTGTGGACGGCATAATCATTGAGGGCGAAACCGCTATAAACGAGAGTGCGCTAACAGGCGAGAGCATTCCCGTGGACAAGATGGTTGGCGACGAGGTCTCGGCGGCTACTATTAACCAGTCGGGTTATATACGTTGCACGGCAAGACGCGTCGGCGAGGACACGTCGCTGTCGCAGATAATCAAAATGGTGAGCGACGCGGCTGCGACAAAAGCACCTATCGCCAAGATAGCCGACAAGGTCTCGGGAGTGTTCGTGCCCGCCGTTATCGCAATAGCGCTTGTAACTATCGCGATATGGATGTTCACGGGAAACGGCGTGGGTAATGCGCTGGAACGCGGTATCTCGGTACTCGTCATCTCCTGCCCATGCGCGCTCGGACTGGCGACTCCCGTTGCGATAATGGTAGGCAACGGCATAGGGGCGAAAAACGGCATATTGTTCAAGACCGCTGTGTCGCTTGAGGAAACAGGCAAGACGGAGATTGTAGTTCTGGACAAGACGGGAACGATCACGAGCGGCGAGCCGACGGTCTGCGATGTTATACCCATCGGGGTATCCGAGGAGGAGCTGCTGAAAAGCGCGTTCTCGATTGAACGGCGCAGCGAGCACCCGCTTGCTAAGGCAATAATTTCCTATGGTCGTTCGTTCAACTTTGAGATGCGGGAGCCAAGTTCGTTTCAAGTTTTACGCGGCAACGGCATTTCGGCAGTGCTGAACGGCCGACAGTATATTGCCGGTAATCTTCGCCTTTGCGAGACCTACTGCGATATTTCGAGAGAGATGCGTGAAACCGCCGAGCGGCTGTCGGACGAGGGAAAAACTCCGCTGTTCTTCTGCAGAGATCGACTGCTTATCGGTATTATCGCGGTGGCGGACGCGGTTAAGCAGGACAGTCCCGAGGCTATCGCTCAGCTTAAAAATATGGGCATACGCACGGTAATGCTCACGGGCGACAACAAGCGCACCGCTGAGGCTGTCGGGAAAATTGCCGGCGTTGACGAGGTTATAGCGGGCGTTCTCCCCGGCGGCAAGGAGGACGTTATAAAGAAGCTGAAGCGCCGAGGCAAGACGGCAATGGTCGGCGACGGTATCAACGACGCGCCCGCGCTTACCCGCGCGGATATCGGTATCGCTATCGGGGCGGGTTCGGATATCGCGTTGGACGCGGCGGACGTCGTGCTGATGAAGAGCAGTCTTGCGGACGTTCCCGCGGCGATAAGGCTGTCAAGGAGCACGCTGCTGAACATCAAGGAAAACCTGTTCTGGGCGTTTATCTACAACGTTATCGGAATACCGCTCGCGGCGGGCGTATGGATACCGCTGTTCGGCTGGAGACTGAACCCGATGTTCGGCGCGGCGGCAATGAGCTTATCAAGCTTTTGCGTCGTGACTAACGCGTTAAGACTGAATTTCACGAAAATTTACAACGCAAAGCACGATCACAAACTGAGAGCCAAAAAAGGCGGAAAACCGCTAAATAATAAGGAGGACATGACTATGGAAGTTACTATGAAGATCGAGGGTATGATGTGCAATCACTGCGAGGCTGCCGTAAAGAAAGCGCTTGAAGAGCTTCCGACGGTGGAGAGCGCCGAGGTATCGCACGAAAAGGGCACAGCAATCGTAAAGCTGAGCGCAGAGACGGATTTCGATGTGCTGAAAAAGGCAGTCGAGGATAAGGACTACAAAGTCATCGTGTAAACAAAAAGGCTTGGGGCGGGTGTCCTAAGCCTTTTTACATTCAGAGGAACCGCCGTTATTTTCCAGATACCCGCGCCCCCAGTTACAGAGCTCATCCAGAATAGGCGTGAGGGTTTTGCCGAATTCCGTGAGTGAATACTCCGTTTTAGGCGGCACAACCGGATATACCTTGCGGCTTATCAGTCCGTCCGCCTCCAGCTCGCGGAGCTGCTGAGCAAGCATTTTGTCTGTGGCGTTCGGCACTCGGCGGTGCAGCTCGCTGTAACGCAGACAGCCGCCCATAAGATGCCAGAGTATCACCGCCTTGTATTTTCCGCCGATAAGGTCAATTGTCGCCTCTACCGGGCAGTTATAGCCGTCAGAGCAGTTTGTTTTCAATTCAATCCCAACTTTCTTTTTGGTAAGTATATTACAAAAAAGTGCATTCTTGTATTTTACCGTTATAGATGATATAATTATATCATAGAGCGCTCTTGAAATCAATATTGACAGGAGGATTTTTTATGAGTTTTTTGGATTTGGCAAACAAGCGTTATTCGGCGAGGAGCTACACCGACAAGCCCGTAACGGACGAGCAGCTTGAAACGTTGCTTGCGGCGGCGCAGACGGCTCCCACCGCCGCGAATTTGCAGCCCGTGCGGCTGATAACGGTGCGCGATAAGAACGGACTGGAGAAGATTGGCAAAGCCGCGAATATCTATGGCGCGCCGCTTGCCGTGATCGTTTGCGCTGACAGAGAAAAGGCATGGCGGCACCCGTTTGACGGAATGCGTACCACCGATATCGATGCGTCGATCGTAACGGATCATATGATGCTATGCGCGGCGGATATCGGTCTGGATACAGTGTGGATATGCTATTTCAAGCCCGACATTATCCGCGCGGAGTTTGATATTCCCGAGAATATTATCCCCGTGAACATTCTCGCTGTTGGATATTCGGATGAAAAAGCTCCCGAAAAGAAAAGACTGCCCATAAGCAGTCTTGTTATCAACAGATAAAAATTCCGCTCTCGAAGAAATTTTCGGGAGCGGAATATTTTTAATCGGGCAGCATATACTTTGCTTTATATTGATTAAACTCATCCATGAATTCGGATTTGTCCAGACGTTTCAGCTCGTTCATATACTCGTGAGTATCCATACTGTTTTCCTTTATCTGAATAAGGCACACCGCGATATTCGAGCAGTGATCGGAAACCCGCTCGAAATTCGTGAGCAGGTCTTGAAGGATAAAGCCAAGCTCGATTGTACACACGCCGTCGCGCAGGCGCTTTACATGACGGTTCTTCAGCTCGGTGCGCAGACCGTCGATAACGTCCTCAAGCGGTTCTACTTCCTTTGCGAGAGCGACGTCAAACGTTGTAAACGAGTTTATTGACATCTCCAGAATTTCAGTGACCGCTTTTATCATAATGCTGACTTCCTCTTCGGCTGCGGGTGAAAAGCGAACCTTTTTGGTATGCATTTCCTCGGCTGCCTCCATTATGTTCACGGCATGGTCGGAAATGCGTTCCAGATCGCCGATGGTGTGCAGCAGATTGGAAACGACCTGACTGTCGTTTACGGACAGATCTTTTGAAGATATCTTGAGAATATATGAGCCGATGTTGTCCTCGTAGAGGTCAATAGTATTTTCGTTGTCTGCGACCTCCTGTGCAATCTCTTTATCGTACTTCGTCACCAATCCAAGCGACATAAGCAGCGTTTTCTTAGTGAGCTTAGCCATTTTGAACGCCACATTCCTGCACTGCTCGATAGCAACGGAGGGGGTATTAAGAAAACGCTTGTCCAGCAGCGGGACTTCGTTGTCCTCGTCTCCGGGCTTGTCACGGACAGTAAGGCACGCAAGTTTTTCGAGCTGCTTTGTAAACGGCAGGAACAACAGTGTGACCAGAAGGTTAAAGCAGGTATGGATAACCGCGATACCCGTAGCTTCAAGCTGCTGTTCCATAAAAGGCAGGTCGATAAGCGCGTTCACCAGATAAAACAGCGAGAGGAACACTATCGTACCAATAACATTGAAGTACAAATGGACGATAGCCACACGCTTTGCGGACTTGTTAGCGCCGATAGACGAAATAAGCGCCGTAACGCACGAGCCGATGTTCTGACCGAGGATTATCGGCAGGGCGATCTGATAGGTGATCGTCCCCGTCTCGCGTGCCAATGTCTGCAAAATACCGATAGACACCGACGATGATTGCAGTATTGCCGTCAGTAATGCTCCGACAAGTACGCCGAGAAACGGATTGGTAAACATTACCATAAATTCCCGAAAAGCCGCGTTATCCTTTAATCCTTCCGCCGCGTTCGACATCATATTCATACCGAACATCAATAGCGAAAATCCTAGCAGTATAGTACCGAACGTTCTCTTTCTGTCCGATTTTGTAAACATTACCAGCACAACGCCGATAATAGCAAGCACGGGAGTGAAAAAATCGGGACTGAAAACCGCCATTATACCGTTTCCCTTAAGACCCGAGAGGCTGAGTATCCAGCCCGTCGCGGTGGTACCGATATTCGCGCCCATAATAACGCCGATAGCCTGCGAAAGCTTCATTATACCCGAGTTAACAAATCCAACCAGCATGACGGTGGTAGCCGCCGAGGATTGAATGAGCGCCGTAACGCCTGCGCCGAGAGCCACGCCCTTAAAGGGGTTTGAAGTCATCTTCTCGAGCCAGTTTTCGAGCTTGCCGCCCGCAAATTTTTCCAGTGCCGCAGACAGCGTATGCATTCCGAACATAAACACGGCAAGCCCGCCGAGCATTGCCAAAAGATCCTGAACAGTCATATCAAAACTCCTGTTGTACTAAAGATTGGTTGTAGCCAATCTTTTGGCGATCTTTCTTTATCGCCGTTTCGTCAAATTTTTTTGTACATATTCATTATACAGGATTTTTTCGGAATTGTATAGGGGTTTTTTCGGATTTTCAGGATTTTTTCAAAGTTAATCGTTTACATCTTCAGAACGCGGGTAAGGTTCCGGAACGTCGGTCAGTCCGAGCAGATAGTCCGCGCTTACATTATAAAGCTTTGCGAGCGTTATAATATGTCTTACGGGTATCTCTTGGCTTGTTTTAGGATTTTCGCTTTCGTATTTCCAGATTTGTTGTTGAGTTGTGTTCAAAATCTCACCAATTTGCTTTTGTGTATATCCGTTTTGCGTGCGCACATATTTTAATATTATAGGTATAGTATTAACTTTCATAAATCTACCTCCAAGATGTTATTATGTGTTTTAAGCGCGTTTTATTCGCTTTATAAATATTTTACATCTTATGAGAGGTATTGACAATTTCCCGAAAAGGTGTTATAATAGTTAATAAATCCATATAGGATATTTTAAATCTAAAAAGGAGATAAAAAAGTAAAATGATACAAGAACATCATTACGATTTCACGAAGGAGATACAGATCGCTGTCGAAAAGTATGCGCTGCTTTCCGATATACAGCTTTGTGAGAAAATCGCCAGTATGAAAAACATAAATGATAATCCCGGAACGATAGAGGGTATGGAGGCTTTGATGATGCGTTTGACCGTAATGCGCAAAAAGGCTCTCAACAGTCTTATGAAGTACGCCGAAATAAGGCTGGAAGAAGGTAATATAGGATTTGCTGCGGTCCTGAATGTTTTTGCGGTAAAGGAATTGTGTAATATGTAACGCGCTGTACATTTTTGTTCTAAAAAGCCGCTTGTTTTTCTGTGAGAATTCAACAAAAATCGCCTTAAATCAGATAAAAGTTTGTGAATAATGTAGACATCTTTGAAATAATATGCTATAATAACAGTAGATAAAACGGGGTAAAAAAATACCCCGACGAAAGCGAGGCGGTATTTATGACTAATAAGATCATCACCATTACAAGACAATACGGGAGCGGAGGACGCGAGATAGGTCAGACGCTCGCCGAACAGCTCGGGATCGAGTTCTACGACAACAAGCTGCTCGACGTTGCGGCGGGCGACAGCGGTATCCACAAGTCGCATTTCGAGGAGAACGATGAGAAGCGCTCGAACAGCTTTCTGTATCTGCTCTCAACGACCTACGGTCAGGGCGGAGTTCCGTTTGACGACGCGCTGTTTTTCGCGCAGCTCAACGCCATTCAGAAGATCGCGTCTGAGCATTCCTGCGTTATTATCGGCCGCTGCGCCGACTACGCGCTCCGTGATTTCTCAGGTGTGGTCAACATCTTCATAAGCGCACCGCTCGAGGTGAGGATAAAGCGCGCCATAGAGGTCTACGGGATAGGTGAAAAGCACGCTGCCGACTACGTAAAGCGCATAGACAAGCAGCGCACCTCCTATTATAATTACTACACCGACAAGCGATGGGGTACTCCTCAGAACTATCATCTCTGTCTCGACAGCTCCGCGCTCGGAATTGACGGTTCGGTGGTGCTGCTGAGGCAGTTTCTCGATGATTTCTACAACAGGTAAAAATTAAGCGTTCTCCCGCTATGTGGCGTGAGAACGCTTTTTTCAGTTTATTTCTTTCAGCGTTTTGTATATCTGCTGCATTTTGACATCGGTAGCCGCTATTGTTTCCGCGCACTCCTTGAGCTGCGCCGCAAGATCGGCGGAGACCTCGGTGTCGGTCTTGTATTTCAGCTCGTGCTCGAGACTTGCCCAGAAATCCATTGCGATAGTGCGTATCTGAACCTCAACATGAACCTGCTCTTTTTTATCCGACAGATAAACAGGCGTTTCGATAACGAGGTGCAGACTGCGGTAGCCGTTAGGCTTGGGGTCCTTGATGTAGTCCTTGCGGCTTACGAGTTTAACGTCGTCCTGCGCGGTGAGCAGATCGGCAACGGTGTAGATATCCTCTATATAGTTGCATATAACGCGAACGCCCGCGATATCGTTAAGATTTGTGCGCGCCGCGTCCACGTTGAACGGAACGCCCTTTCTGCGGAGCTTTTCCATAATGCTCTGCGGGGATTTCAGACGATCCTCAATGTGATGAATGGGATTGTATGAAAACTTGGTGCGGAATTCGCTGTCAAGAATTTCCAGCTTGGTCTTGACCTCGCGTATCGCAGACTCATACAGGTGTTCCAGCTCAATAAAGCGGAACATCTGCTCCATGATCTGCTGCTGAGTGTTTTCGGGAAACATCTGTTTGACGGGTTCAAGCCCGCTCGGCGGATTTTCGATCGTTTTCATTATACTGTTTATATTCATAATTTATAAGCCTTTCAAAAATGATGTTGCATTAATTATACAAAACAAAATAAAATTCTGTGTTATAACAAAGTGAATATTTAGTGAAATTAAATTAGGTTGTCGCGTCCTCTTTCATTCCGTTGAGCAGTGCTTCAATATCAGCCTGTGACATCTTTCCGCCGCCCGATGTTTCGGCAGGTTTTTCCTCAACGGGAGCGGGTTCCGCGGCAGCCGAGGGAGCGCTGTCAAGTGTTTCCTGAGCCGCCTCGGCAACGTTGTTTACAGTATCATCTACTGTGCCGCCAACCGCCGCCAACATCTTTTCAATATCGTCCTGGCTCATTTTACCGCCGCTCGCGGGCTTATCCTCAACGGGAGCAGGCTCGGGTTCGGGCTCTGCAACAGTCTCGGGTTCCGGAGCGCTTGCCGCCGCCAGCATCTTCTCGATGTCGTCCTGGCTCATTTTACCGCCGCTCGCGGGCTTATCCTCAACGGGAGCAGGCTCGGGTTCGGGCTCTGCAACAGTCTCGGGTTCCGGAGCGCTTGCCGCCGCCAGCATCTTCTCGATGTCGTCCTGGCTCATTTTACCGCCGCCCGCGGGCTTATCCTCAACGGGAGCAGGCTCGGGTTCGGGTTCTGCAACAGTCTCGGGTTCCGGAGCGCTTGCCGCCGCCAGCATCTTTTCAATATCGTCCTGGCTCATTTTGCCGCCGCTCGCGGGCTTATCCTCAACGGGAGCAGGCTCGGGTTCGGGCTCTGCAACAGTCTCGGGTTCCGGAGCGCTTGCCGCCGCCAGCATCTTCTCGATGTCGTCCTGGCTCATTTTACCGCCGCTCGCGGGCTTATCCTCAACGGGAGCAGGCT
>ERZ777305.1134-NODE-1134-length-34973-cov-5.413999_pt1 | contig 34973 bp, 29 predicted proteins | sample MGYA00374965_ERZ777305 | MGnify/ENA primary metagenome ERZ777305 (study PRJEB29328, sample SAMD00013331) | mouse gut metagenome | study: EMG produced TPA metagenomics assembly of the Metagenome analysis of fecal microbiota from mouse which was promoted... | reverse complement strand
GCCGCGGCGGTATCGGATGTCGTCGGCTACAGTTTCCCCTGCCGGTAGAGCTCCCGACTCAGTTCGATCAGCTCTTGCGGCGTCTTGTTCGGATACTGCTCGCGAATGTTCCGGGTCGCCTGTTTCCACGCCTCGTCCCGTTCCATCCCCAGTTCCTGAAGACGTTTCATTTCCTTGTGGACGACCATTGGAACCGTATACTGGGGCGTGAAGAAACTCCCGTCCTCGGTGGTCAGAAAGCGGTGTAGTGTCGTGTAGCCCCGCTCTTCGGGGGTCGGATGCGGCGAGGGTAAGGTTTGGTTTTCCATCGTGTTTTCGGTTAGCGGATTCAATAATTCGTTTGATCGTCGCGTCGGTAACCGGCTGTGACAAATCTACGGAAAATACCGGCTCCGTGGTGTTGTTATACAGAGCTGGCGAGAAAAAGCGTTCGGTCGAATAGGCAATGTATTCCCGTCCCAGCTGCATGGCGGTTATTTCGCCGGCTAAATAAGCATCGACGACCTCGTCCAATTCGGGAATGTTCTGCGCCCGCATGTGGTCGGTACCGATCTCGTCCGCCGTTTGGCGGTACAGTGCCTGCAACTCGGCGTCGGTCAGCCCGCTCCGTTCGACAGCCTGATGGCCGCCGACTTCGTGGTGGTAGACGCGTTCGACTTCGCCGAGATCGACGATTTCCGAAGCGTTGATATAAACTTCACCGAAGAGGTAAAATCCTTTGGGCGGTGCGTATTCGTGATTCGGGTCGCTGGCTTCGATGGCTCGTCGCACCTTTTCCGGCAGTTCGTCGAGCGTGGAGAAGACGACAGCCTGTATGCCGGAAGCCCGATCCAGTTCCCGAACGATTTCTTCGACCTGCGCGCGGTGTTCTTGTGAGAAATTCGACGCCGGTTCCGTATTCCCGATTTCCGATCTGAGAAACGGGATGTCGGTTGATTGCTCGACACCTTTTGCGGCTCCTTTACGCTGAGCGTGCGTATCGACGAACCGTTTGAACTCCAACGCATCGTTGATGTCGCGGAATTGCGCGCCTCCTTCGTCGTCTATCCAGCTGCGCACCTCCGGCCGGTCGGCTTTATACGCGTTGTACATCTGCTCCAGTTCATCCCAATTTTCGGCGCGCCACGAGAACTCGTCCAGCCCGAAAGAGACCGGTTCCGTGTTGATGTCCGTCTCTATGTCATATATGCCGTACACCCCGCTCGGTTTTCCGTCGATGTCGTAACGTTGTATGAAATTGTTGTTCGCCTTCGGATCCGATTGTTCCCTGACCGTGATTGTCCCCGGGGCCCGCCTGTGCATCTCTTCCGTAATCAGGTCTCCCATTACGGGATCTAACGTCACGGAGGGTACATCCTGCGTTTCTGCAGTCTGCTCCGCCGTTTCGGTTTCCCGGGTCGGAGCGAGCGCGTCGCAGACCGCTTCCCATTTGGCTACTTCGTTTTGAGCTTTGAGCCGAGCGCGCCGCCGGTCGATCGCTTTGCGGATGTTGTCTGCCTGCTCCAATGCTTCGCGGGCTTCGTCGAGGCTCTCCCGGGCGACCTCTGCCGCCTCCTCTCCGAACTCCTCGTTCAACGCCGATGCGACGGTGGCCGGATCTTCGATTTGGTCGTAATCCGGCGTTCCGTCCTTTTTTCGGGGAATATTTTGTTCCGCCTCTTGCACGTTCGGCCCGAAAATTGTAGTTTTGTCTTGAGAGGTTTCCTCTTGTAGAGAAATACTTCTTTTTGAGACGCCATCACTTTGCAGAGGAGCTGTGTCGTTCTGCAAGTCTCTGAGATTTTCGCCAACGTCTGTCGTCCTGTCGAGAGGTGTTGGCGTCTCTTTTTCAAATGCAGTCAATAACCACGTTTTCTTTTCTCCGTTCCAATCCAGTCGAATGGATGCTGTATGTGATCGGGATTCCAGTTGGAGACGGTTTCCGGAAGCTTTTGTTATGTCCATGCCCGAAATGATCTCCTGCAGATTCGTTAACACCTCCGGGTGGTATTTGGCAATTTTGGACAATCCGTAACCGTCGCTATGTGCGGTTCCTTCTTTTCCCCATACCAGATCGATGTCGCCCACCTGCGGATGATGCAACGCCCCTACGGCTTCGCCTTCTTTACGGTGAAGGAGGAAGTCGATCGCTTCCTGTGCTTTTCCCCGAAACTGAAGATAGATGTTGCCGAATAGCCCTTTTCCCACCGGCTGAATGTCGGCATAGGGATCGGGTTGACTGATTGTTTGATCCGAACCTTGTATCGGATTTTCTTCCTGCGGGACCGTCTCCGCAGTAGCTTCAATCGGTTGTTCCTCCGCCTGCGCCTCCTGCACCGGGCTCTGTTCCGGAACGGCTGGCGTTGCCTCTTGTGCGTTTCCCCGCGTCTGTTCCTGTTGTTTCGGCGCGACAATGCTCCTCACGTCCAGCAAATAGTGCGCCTCCTCTCCGTTCTCGTTCGTGAGGAGCTGGCCCGTGGACGGGTCGACCGGCACGGCGTCGATCTCCACGAAACCGTTCCGGTTGGTATAGACCTGATTGATATAAGCCTGCGATCCGTCCGCCAGCGTCACCGTCTGCCCGGCCAGCGTATTCAGGTCGATCCCCTTGTACTCCGCCATCCGCGGCATCGGGTCTTCTCCCTCCGCATTGGCTTTCTCGATGATCTCCTGCATGTCCGCCTCCTCCGCCTCGGCTTGGGAGATGGTTTCCAACTGCTGGCGGAACCCGGTCTCGTATTGTTCGGGCGTCGTGGTTTCGCCCCGCTTCAGCTCTTCGACGCTCCGTTGCGAGGTCTGGCCGGTCGCCGGGTCGATCACGAATACCGTGCCGTCCGTTACCGCAGGATTTCTTTTGTTTCCCCGTGCAGATTTCGTACCTTTGTTGAAAAGAGTAGCCCCGTCAGGTATAGACTGCCGGTCTCCTTGTGCCGAAGTGACGGATTCGGATGGCAAGGTCGCCTTTTTAATGTAGGTCGGCACTCCCTCTTTCATCAACCGCTCGATTCTCTCCGGGCTTTTTTCCTGATTGGAGATAACGACTTCCTGTCCGTCGCGACTGACCGTTACCGAGGTGAAATGGTAGATTCGTTCTCCGTTTTCGCCGGAGAACGTTTTCACGAATACGTATGACGAAGGCCTTTCGGTTTGTTGTCCGGGTGCGGCCTTGCTGGCATCTTCGACGATGATGTCCGGATCGGTCAGGGTCGGTTTGACCATGCCGAGTTTTCCGTTTCGTCCCTGTCGGCTCAATTTCGCAAACTGGTGTTCACCCATTTTGACGGTGCCGATAGGCGTTTCCACAGTTCCCTCTGGACCAAACTCCCGATCCCAGTTTTCAATAGTCAGTTCCAGTTCCGGAGCGGGTTGTGCGCCGTGCTGCATCCGTTCGACGAATGCTCCCGCCTCCTCGGCTGTCATCGGTCGTCCGGTTGGAGGTACATCCTTTTGTTCAGTCGTCGGTCCGGCAGTCGTTTTCTCGTCCGTTTCCAGCGTTCCGCTCGCCAGATAGAAGCTGTTCCCCTCGCTGTCCGTGACCGTTTCGATGTTCCCCGTGTCCCGGTTCTTGTGCTGCTCGAACCGTCGTTGTGCTTCGGCCGTCGCGGCCTGTTTCCGCATCGCCTCCTGCATATCCTGTGTGACGCGTCCCTCCACCCGGTGAGCCACATAGTCCATTGCTGCCGCCCGATCCTGCATCGAAACTGTACTCCAGTCTATTTGACCGAGTTTTTGGGCCTGTTCCTGCCGCGTTCCTGAGGCCATGATCTGTTGCAGCGACTCGCGCAGGGTCGGGTCGCTGATCTGCGAGCGCAGTTTTGCTCCGGTTCGGGCATGGCGGGCATGGTCGAAAGCCACGATCGGCGTGCGGACGGCCCCCATCGCCGTACTCATGGCCACCACTCCCAGAATGGTATCGAATTGCGCCTCAGGCGAGAAGTTCGCTTTCAGCCGTTCCGTCTCCCCGGTCAGGATCGGTTCGAGGGCATTCGAGAACTCCTCCTCCAGACCCTCCATCGTGCCGCCGTTCCATTTGAACACATCTCCCACATAATTGTCGAATCGTCGTCCGCCGGGCGTTTGGGTGAACTTGCGGATCGGCTCCAACACCTCTCCCACCTTCGTTTTTTGCATCCACCGGGGGAAGATTCGCCCCGCTCCGGCAAATGTTCCCCAGAATTCCGACCCCAGCTCGACCCCTGCGCCGACGTACGATTTCCAACCGCGTTCCCATTCCGAAGTGGGGCGGGCCAGCCGGGCCGTGTAGTTCCCCTCGGCGTCGAGTCCCACATCGTACTGGTCGTTCTCCCGTTGCGTATAGTTTCGGTAGGTGGTCTGCGAGAAGGGAGCCATGGCAGCTCCTCCGACCAGCGAGCTCGCGATATTGGCCCCTTGTTTGGCCACGTAGCGTCCTGCGCCGCTCTTTAGTGCTGCCCCTGCAAGCCCTTTCGCACCGGATTTTCCTGCCATTTGAATCCCTTTCACGATCCCTTTGCGTGCCAGTCCGCGCACGGCTCCGGCTGCTGCACCGCCTAATCCGCCGCTCACGGCCATCTCGATCAAAAACGGCACGTTTTCGCCGATGAACTGGCCGAACTTTTCTGCCGTTGTCGCGCCTCCGAACATCTGGAGTCCCGCCTGCGCGTCGAGACTCACTAAATAGGCTCCGGCCATGGCCTTTTCGCCGTCGGTCAGCTCCTCTCCCCGGGCCGCTTTCGCGTTAATCGAATTCAGCCGACTCAGGTGTACGGTCTCGGCCCATCCAAACGAAACAGCATCTTCCACGTTTCGGGGAGCAATGCCGTGCAGAAACTGATCGAACCGCGACTTCCCTGATTTGTCTTTGGTGAATAGTGCGTTGGCCAGACCGGGCAGGGTGGTGTATCGATATGCTTTTTCCATGAATCCCATTTCCTTCGAAGGTTGGGCATAGATCGCATTCTCTAATTCGGAATAGGTATTCTGGTAATATCGGGCGTGATCGAGAAAATAGCGTGCCGCATCGAAGTCCGATTGTTCTTGCGGCTTGTAGTGATGTCCGGTTTCAGCTATAACGCGTCCTGCATAGGCAGTTTCGGGGAAACCGCTCATCAATCTGTTTTGATCGGTCCATGCGTTTCCCCGAGCCGTGGCGGACCGGGCATTCTCAGTGCTTTGAGCTCTCCATCCCGGTTCGCGTTTTTTGTATTCCGTCTGCCACTCTTTGATGGCCTCATCTACGATTTTGGTAGAGCCGTGAATGCTCTCCCGGACCGCTTTGTATTCCGGCGTATCCCAGTCGGCTTTCAATTTTTCGCGTGCCTTTTCACGGACGCTTTCGCTGTTTCTCTTGTCGAGGAATGTTTCGACCCGATGTCGGAAAATATCCTCAGGCGTCATTTCCCGTAAGGTCTCCCGTGCGACTTCCTGAAGGCTTTGCATGGGATGGAAGATTCCCGGTTTGCTGCCGCTCGGATGCACACCCTGTTTGATGGCCTCTTCTACTTGTGCCACGGCCTCGTCTGCATTCCATGCAGATTGGGATCCGGTGTATGTATCATACGGTAGTGTCGGCAATTTCAATTCTGTCCGCGGGTTCGTTGCTTCCGTCTTTGGCAACAGTTCTTTCCACGACGGAGTCGGTTCCGGGGCTGGTTCCGGGGCGAGCTCGACCGGCGCGGGGGCCGGCATTACATTCCCGAAGTCGGTCTGTACCGTCGGCGTGCCGGTGGGGGCTTGCGCTGAGGCGTCGAACGACCGGAGCCCGGGGGCTGAGGCCTGTTTTGGGGATTCCTGTGCCTGTTTTGGGGCAATCAATGCCGCTATCGCTTCTCGTTGTTGCAGACTCATGGTGTGTTTATTCTGTTACCTGCCATCCGGCCGCTTGCAGTACGTCTGTGATCTCTTTGTCCGGAACATTTTGCATACCGTCGAACAGTTTCCGGGCTTCGTCTACGGTGATCGTATTGTCGGGCATTTGTCCCGTGAGGGTATAATATTCTCTCATACCCTGAAGCCAGTTTTCGTATTGGGGGCGAATGGACTGAGCATACATCGACCGGGGTTTGTCCGGCATGTAAAAAGGTGTGCTGTTCTCCGTTTCGTAAACTTCTCCGTTCTCCATCTCGTTGAAGAGACGGGTGATGACTCCAAGTTGGTTTGCAGTGAGTTTTTCTCCGTTTGTTGCCGCTTTTTGAAGTTCTTTGAGTTCTTCGTCCGTAATGCGGCTGTTCAGCGGCAGCGGACTTTTGCCAGCAATCCACTCGCCGTACGGCCCCTTTTTTGCCGATTCTCGTTGGTCGAGGATTCGGGCGATGTAACCGCCCAGTCGTGCCCACTTTTCTTTGTCGAGTAATTCCGCTTTTCCCGTCTTGTAATTGAGTACGGAAACCTCCGGGTGCTCTTTGGCTAACCTCGCCCACTGCACAGCCCGATTTTTGTCCGCGGTCTTTTCTTCCGACTTCATCTTGTCGTACTTGTACTGCAGATCCGTGCGATACTGAGAGGATTTGACCCCCAACTCGGCCGCCTTTTCTTCCAACTGCCGATTGTGCTCCAGCTCGTCTTTGTACATATCGATATACCCCTTGCGACGGGCCGAAAGCGCATCCACTTCCTCTTTGGCCGCCTGAAGGTTTGTCTGATCCTTTCGCATGGCTGCCAGCAGCTCGTTCTGATTGTATCGTTGCTCTTCGTTTCGATAGATGTTGTCCAACTGTTGCAGTCTGTGTTGGATATCCTCGATCGGTTTGTTGTCCACCGGTGTCGGTCGTAATCCTGCACTTGCCGCGATCCCCTTGCCGATCACCGAGAAGAGATTGTTGAATGCATGTAGTGTGGCCAGCGTCTTCAGTCGCTTCTCTTCATCCACATTTCTGCGAGGTTTTTGTTTTTCCAACACAATATCCGCCAGTGGATTACGTCCCGTTCGCTTGTATTCTTCGATACTTTGGGGGAGCAATCGGTCGATCTCTTCGATCTCCACAACCGTTCCTGTTGGTGTAGACCTGATTGATATAAGCCTGTGATCCGTCCGCCAGCATCACCGCCTGCCCGGCTAGCGTATTCATGTTGATTCCTTTGTACTCTGCCACGCGCGGCGTAGGTTGGAGTTGCTATAATCCGATGGTTTTTGCTATCTTGCCTCCTGAAACCCCAATCGATTTTCCATGCAAACCACCCTTTCGACCAAGACATCACGTATTGAAGCGGTCGATGCCTTGCGCGGTTTTGCCGTGATAGCCATCCTGCTGGTCCACAGCGTCGAACATTTTATTTTTCCGGTCTATCCCGCCGAACAGCCCGAATGGCTCGATGTCCTGAATCAGGGGATAGTCAGCATCGTCTTTTCGCTCTTTGCCGGAAAAGCCTATGCAATTTTCGCTCTGCTATTTGGTTTCACTTTTTATATCCAATACACCAACCAAGAGTTGAAAGGCCATGATTTTGGACTGCGTTTCCTGTGGAGACTGTTGCTTTTGTTGGGCTTTGCCACCCTGAACGCAGCTTTTTTTCCGGCAGGAGACGTACTCTTGCTGTTCGCTGTGGTGGGAATTGTGCTGGTTATTGTCCGCAAATGGAGCGACAAAGCGGTGTTGATATTGACCATTATCTTGTTGCTGCAACCGGTCGAGTGGTTTTACTATTTTCGCAGCCTGTTTGACTCATCCTACACATTACCCGACTTGGGTGTCGGGCCGATGTATGAAACGGTAGCGGAATATACCAAAGCCGGAGATTTCTGGACTTTCATCCGGGGCAATGTGACGCTGGGACAAAAAGCCAGCCTGCTGTGGGCTGTCGGATCCGGGCGTTTCTTGCAAACGGCAGGGTTGTTTCTGGCTGGACTGCTCTTGGGGCGGAAGCAGCTGTTCGCAGCCACGGAGCAGAGCGGGCGTTTCTGGGTGAATACGTTGATGGTCGGAGCAGTGGCGTTCGGAATACTTTACCCCCTTTATGTGCGGGTAGGTGATCAGGAAGGAGTCGCTGCGCAAACGGTAGGTGTTGTGCTGGATATGTGGCAAAAGTTGGCATTCACTGCGGTGCTGGTGGCCTCGTTCATGTTACTTTACCGTAAGGAATCTTTCCGGAGGCGGACGACGGCACTGCGGTTTTACGGACGAATGAGCCTGACGAACTACATTACGCAGTCGATTGTCGGAGCGTTGATCTACTTTCCGTTCGGACTCTATTTGGCTCCCTATTGCGGTTATGCGGTGAGCCTGCTGATCGGATTCGGTATAGCGGTGTTACAGGTGCTGTTCTGTCGCTGGTGGCTTTCTCGACACAAACAAGGGCCGTTGGAAGCATTGTGGCACCGATTGACATGGCTATAGGGAAATAAAATAAGCGAGCGGCATCATCCATATTGGAATGGTGCCGCTCGCTTATTCAATCGCATCACCGTCTCGGACGGGTGAGTCAAAAAGTGGTCGGTTCTTATTTAGTGAGTCGTGTGTGGAGGCTGAGCTTCAAAGTTCGTTAGTGAACTAGTCCTGCCACGTTTGGGCTGGATATTTTGTCATAGAGCGTCACAGATAATGACAACCATTAAGGGAAAGAAGCCCATTTTGAGCGTCTTATGTTGTATGCTAATGTTGGTAAACATCACTCTACTTGCCGATGCAGAATTTACTGAAGATGTTGCCGAGAATGTCGTCCGTCGTGACCTCGCCTGTGATTTCACCCAGATGGTGGAGTACCTGGCGGATCTCTTCGCTGATCAGGTCGGCCGGCAGAGCTTGTGACATGGCTGCCGAGGCGCGCGTCAAAGCTTCGCCTGCATGGAGAAGCGCTTCGTAATGACGCGTATTCGTCACGATGAGCGTTTCGGCTTCACCGCGATCGCCGAACTCTTTAGAGAGCTGCTGTTTCAGTTGTTCGACACCTGTGCCCGTCCGGGCTGACAGGCTGAGCACCCGAGTCGAGCTTGCCAGCTGGCGTGCCAAGTCCGAAGTCGCCCAGACGTCGGACTTGTTCAGCAAAACGATGAGTCGCTGTTTCGGCGACAGAGCAAGGGCTGCGATTTGTGCTCGGACTTCATCTGCCGACAGAGGTTCCGAAATCAGCAACAATATTACCTGAGCCCGGGCTATACGCTCTTTCGTGCGTTCGATGCCCAAGGCTTCTATCCGGTCATCCGTGTGGCGCAGACCCGCCGTGTCGATGAACCGGAACCGGATACCCTCCAGCCCGATCGATTCTTCGATAAAATCGCGCGTTGTACCCGCCACCTCCGACACGATGGCCCGCTCTTCGCCGATCAACCGGTTCAGAAGGGTCGATTTCCCGGCGTTCGGAGCGCCGACGATAGCGACCGGAACACCGTTCTTCAGGATATTTCCCCTCTGGAACGAGTCTGCCAGCGTGCGACACCGCTCCTGGATATCTGCGAGCAGTTGTTGCAATTCCCGTCGGTCGGCAAATTCCACGTCTTCTTCCGAAAAATCCAGCTCCAATTCCAGTAACGACGTAATGTGCAGCAGCTTTTCTCGCAGCCCCGCCAACTCGACGGCATATCCTCCGCGCATCTGGTTCAGGGCAATTCGGTGCGCCGCGCCGCTCTCCGAAGCGATCAGGTCGGCTACCGCCTCGGCTTGCGAAAGGTCGAGTTTGCCGTTCAGAAACGCCCGCTTCGTGAACTCTCCCGCCGTAGCCGGAGTGGCTCCCCGCCGGACGAGGAGCGATAAAATTTCCTGTACGATATATGCGGAGCCGTGGCACGAGATTTCGACCATCTCCTCACCCGTATAGGAGTGCGGAGCCCGGAAAACGGTGACGATCACTTCGTCCAGCAACCGGTTGCCGTCCGCGATGGTTCCGAAATGGGCCGTATAACCTTTGGCTGCGGCCAGCGGTTTCGAAAAGACGCTTTCGGTCATCGACAGGGCTTCGGGGCCGCTGAGGCGGATCAGGGCGATCGCACCGCCGGAACCGGAGGCCGGAGCGGCGATGGTGGCGGCGGAAAGCGAAGGGCGATTTTGCATGGCGGATCTTGGAATTTTGGTGCAAATATCTTAAATTAGCCGATGGTATTAAAACGATAAACCGTTTTCGAGCATGAATAATTTCACATTTTGCAACCCGACGAAACTGATTTTCGGGAAAGGAACGATTGCGAAGATTGCCCGCGAGATTCCGGCCGGTGCTAAAATCATGATGACCTACGGCGGCGGGAGTATCCGCCGGAACGGCGTGTACGATCAGGTGACCGAGGCGCTGAAGGGGCGCGAGGTGGTGGAGTTCGGCGGAATCGAACCCAATCCGCAGTACGAGACATTGGTAAAGGCTGTCGAACGGGCGCGTGCCGAGGGGGTGGACTATCTGTTGGCCGTGGGAGGCGGGTCGGTGATCGACGGGACGAAGTTTATCGCCACGGCTTTGAAATATGCGGGCGATCCGTGGGATTTTATGCTCGACCCGTCGAAGGCGGTCGAGGCGGTGCCGTTGGCTACGGTGCTGACCCTGCCGGCCACCGGGTCGGAGATGAATAACGGGGCGGTGATTTCGCGGCGGGAGTTCGACGAAAAGCTGGCGTTTCATAATCCTCAGGGGTATCCGCAGTTTTCGGTGCTCGATCCGGAGGTCTGCTACTCGTTGCCGGAGCGGCAGATCGTCAATGGGATCGTCGACTCGTTCGCCCATACGCTGGAGCAGTACCTGACGTTCGACACGCAGGCGATGGTGATGGACCGTTGGGCCGAGGGGCTGTTGCAGACGTTGATCGAGCTGGGGCCGAAGCTGGTGGAACGGCATGATCGATACGACGAGGTGGCCAATTTCATGCTGACGGCGACCATGGCGCTGAACGGCTTTATTGCGATGGGGGTGCCGCAGGATTGGGCAACGCATATGATCGGACACGAGCTGACGGCGCTCCACGGGCTGGATCATGCGGTGACGCTGGCGATCGTCTATCCGGGTATGATGCGGGTGATGCGTCGCGAGAAGTTCGACAAACTGGTGCAGTATGCCGAACGGGTATGGGGTGTGACGGGGACGCCGGAGGAGAAGGCGGAGGCGGCGATCGAGAAGACCGATGCCTTTTTCCGCAGCCTGGGGATGAAGACCCGGCTGTCGGAGCATGGTATCGGACAGGAAACCATTGATTTTATTGTGGATCGCTTCCGGAAACGGGGCTGGAATTTGGGCGAGACCGGCCAGGTTACGCCGGAGCGCGTGGCCGAGATTCTGCGGGAGCGGATGTAAACGCGGCTCGCATGGGGAATATTTTTGATAAACGTGGAATTCGGCCTCCGGCTTCGACGCAGGAGCGGGGGAGAGAGGTGTTCGATACGCTGCTCTCTGTCGCGGCGACGGCCGGTCAGCGGGTGCGGCTTGAACGCATCATGTCGTTCGGCGAAGAGCAGGGTGAGTGGTATGATCAGGGATGGGACGAGTGGGTGATGGTGGTTCGGGGCGAGGCTGCGCTGGAGTGGGGCGACGGCTCGGTGACGGAGCTGGAGGCGGGGGATTATCTGCTGATCGGGGCGCATCAACTCCATAGGGTGCTCAGAACGTCGTTCGACTGTGTCTGGCTGGCGCTGCACTTGGGAGGCGAAGAAGAGTAATGAAAAAAGCGACCTGTTTTCAGGCCGCTTTTTTACTATCCCCATCGGGGATAGTATATGGGTCAGATAGAGATATCCAGCACCTCGAGTTTCAAAACTCCCGACGGTACCTGCACTTCGACCAGGTCGCCCCGTTTCTTGCCCAGCAAAGCCTGTGCGATCGGCGTTCCGATCGAGAGTTTTCCCTCTTTCAAGTTGGCCTCGTTTTCCGACACGAGGGTGTATTCCACCGTCTTCCCGAGGTTGATGTTCTTGATCGTCACCCGGTTGAGCATCTGGATGGTATTCGTATTGAGTTTCGATTCGTCGATAATCCGCGCCCCCGCGATCGTCGCCTCCAGCTTGGCGATCCGCATTTCGAGCATTCCCTGTGCCTCCTTGGCTGCGTCGTATTCGGCGTTTTCCGACAGGTCGCCCTTGTCTCTCGCCTCGGCGATCTGGGCCGAAATCACCGGCCGTTCGGCCTTCAGCGCATCCAGCTCGGCACGCAGCTTCCGCAGGCCGGCTTCCGTTATGTAATTCACCTTTGCCATAATCCCTCTTTTTTGTATGCAATAAAAAACAAACCCCCGAAACCCTAAAATAAGGTGCCGGGAATCCATTCATGTCTGATAACACTACAAAAGTAACGCTTATTTTCCGAAAAAACAAATTCCTTTCCGTGACGGTCGATTATTCTCTCCTGCCGGTTTGTTTATCCGCCGGCGAATGGCTATTTTTGTTCGGATAATCCGACCGGATCGTGAGCAGCGATACTTATCTGACCATCGCGGCCCCTGCCGAGGGGCTCTACAAGGACAAGGGCAGCCGTTTTCTGGCCTTTGCCTATCCGGTTTTTTCCGAGGCCGATATCAAACCGCTGGTCGATGCCCTGAAGACGAAGTATTACGATGCCCGGCACCATTGTTATGCGTGGCAGCTGGGGATCGAGGCTTCGGAGGGCGGCGTGCGGTTCCGGGCTAACGACGACGGAGAGCCGGCCGGGAGTGCGGGGCGGCCGATACTGGGGCAGCTGCTTTCGCGGGGGGTGACCAATGTGCTGGTCGTGGTGGTGCGGTATTTCGGCGGAATCAAATTAGGGGTGCCGGGGCTGATTGCGGCTTACAAGGGGGCGACGGCGGATGCGTTGGCGGCGGCCGAGGTGGTGGAGCGGACGGAAAATAGGGTGGTCGTCGTGGAGTTTCCGTATCTGGCGATGAACGAGGTGATGCGGGTGGTCAAGGAGATGGCGCCGGAGGTGCTGGGGCAGGAGTTCGACCTCGCCTGCCGGCTGCGGCTCTCGATCCGGTTGCGGGATGCCGGCCCGCTGGTGGACCGGATGGCGGGAATCGAAGGGGTAAATGTCTCATTATCATCATAGCGCGCAAAAATTATGAAGAAAAAACAGAGTCTGGTTTCGATCCATGATTTCACGAAGGAGGATATTCTCCGGATCATGGAGCTGGCGGCCGATTTCGAGGCCAATCCGGATCAACGGCTGCTGTACGGCAAGGTCGTGGCTTCGCTCTTTTTCGAACCCTCGACCCGCACGAGGCTCAGTTTCGAGAGTGCGATCAACCGGCTGGGGGCGCGGGTGATCGGATTTTCGGACATGAACAACACCAGCGTGACGAAGGGCGAGACGCTGCACGATACGATCAAGGTGATTTCGAATTACTGCGATATGATCGTGATGCGGCATCCGGTCGAAGGGGCGGCGCGCTATGCCAGCGAGGTGTCGCGCGTGCCGGTGGTCAATGCCGGGGACGGGGCCAACCAGCATCCGAGCCAGACGCTGCTCGACCTCTATTCGATCCTCAAGACGCAGGGGAGGCTGGACAATATCAACATCATGATGGTGGGGGACTTGAAGTACGGGCGGACGGTGCATTCGCTGCTGGAGGCGCTGTCGCACTTCAAGGCGGAGTTCACCTTCGTGTCGCCGCCCGAGCTGCAGATGCCGACGGAGTACAAGATGCAGCTCTACGAGCGGGGGATTTCATACTACGAGACGGCGGATATGATGGAGCGGATGGGGATGGCGGACATCATCTATATGACGCGGGTGCAGCGGGAGCGCTTCTCTGACGTGATGGAGTACGAGCGGGTGAAGAATGCCTATGTCCTGCACAACGATATGCTGGCCGATACGAAACCGAACATGCGGATTCTGCATCCGCTTCCGCGGGTCAATGAGATTGCGCCCGATGTGGACGACAATCCGAAAGCCTACTGGTTCCAGCAAACGGAGAACGGGGTCTATACGCGAATGGCGATAATGGCTTATCTGTTTGGGGTCAAATAATTGGGGTGGTTTATTTAAAGTAATTCGTAGTCATGTCTGAAGAATTGAAAAATCATAAAAAAGGCGTTCTGGAGGTCAGTGCGATCGAAAACGGAACGGTGATCGACCACATTCCGCCGACCAGCCTGTTCAAGGTGATCAAGCTGTTGGGGCTCGACCGGACGACGCATCAGGTAACGTTCGGTACCAATCTGCAGAGCAAACGGATCGGCAGGAAGGCGATTATCAAGATTGCGGACAAGGATTGCGGGGACGAGGAGATCGGCTATATCTCGCTGGTGGCTCCGTCGGCGCGGATCAATATTATTCGCGATTTCGAGGTGGCGGAGAAGCGGGTGGTCGAGGTGCCGACTCATGTCGAAGGCTTTGTCAAGTGCGGTAATCCGATGTGCGTGACCAACCGCGAGCCGCATATCCGCACGCGATTCGATGTTTTTACGCGGAACGGCGAGCTCGCGTTGCGGTGTAAATACTGCGAAAAGATTACCGCTCAGGAGCAGATCGAGATTATACGATAGATATTGGTTCTGACGTTGGTATATAGTTAATCGGATTCACTGAATGGAACAATATATTCATGTAAAGGGTGCCAGAGTCCATAATCTTAAGGATATAGAGATTAAAATCCCGCACAATAAACTGGTCGTGGTGACCGGATTGTCGGGTTCGGGGAAATCCACCCTGGCGTTCGATACCATTTTTGCGGAGGGGCAGCGGAGGTATGTGGAGAGTTTGTCGGCCTATGCGCGGCAGTTTTTGGGGAAGATCGAGAAACCGGATGTCGATTTCATTACGGGCATCGCCCCGGCGATTGCGGTGGAACAGAAGGTCAACACGCGCAATCCGAGGTCTACGGTGGGGACGACGACGGAAATCTACGACTACCTGCGGCTGCTGTTCGCACGGATCGGGAAGACCTACTCGCCGGTGAGCGGTGAGGAGGTCAAGGCGCACACGGTGCAGGATGTGGTGGATGCCGGGATGGCATTGCCTGTCGGAACACGGGCGATGGTTGCAGCTCCGGTGGCGCTGTACGAGGGGCAGGGGGTGATTGAAAAGCTCACGCTGCTGATGAAGGACGGTTTCGAGCGGTTGGTGTTGCGCTCGTCGGCTGCCGGAGAGGTGAAATATGTGCAGGACATTCTGCCTGAGATCGATAAATACGGGGTGGAGGAGTTGGCGGTGTTGATCGACCGTTTTTCGGTGCCGGAGGGGGCGGATGAGGAGTGGGCGAGTCGTCTTTTCGATTCGGTGCAGACCGCTTTCGAGGTAGGGGATGGAAGATGTTTGCTTATTTCCTTTCCGTCTAAGGAACAGGGGGATCGCGGAGCTCAGTTCAAGGAGTTCTCGAACCGATTCGAGGCGGATGGGATCGTTTTTCAGCCGCCGTTCGAACATATGTTCAGCTTCAACAATCCGCTGGGGGCGTGCCCGCGGTGCGAGGGGTACGGACGTGTGGTGGGGATCGATGAAGATCTGGTGATTCCGGACAAGTCGAAAACGATTTACGACGACGCCATTGTCTGCTGGCGGGGCGAGACGATGAAGTGGTGGAAAAAGCAGCTGGTGATGAACGCTTCGAAGTTCGGTTTTCCGATCCATCGGCCGTTTTACGAGCTGAGCGAGGAGCAAAGGCGGCTGCTGTGGCGGGGAAATAGCTATTTCCACGGGCTGGATGAGTTCTTCGAATATCTCGAAAAGGAACGGTACAAGATTCAGTATCGGGTGATGCTTTCGCGGTATACGGGGAAAACGCTTTGTCCGGATTGCGGCGGGGCGCGGCTCAGGCCGGAGGCGCTCTATGTGCGGGTCGGCGGGCGGACGGTTGCGGAGCTGGTCAGGATGCCGGTGAGCGAACTGAAGGCTTTTTTCGAGGGGCTGCAATTGGATGCGCATGATGCGGAGGTCGGCGGGCGGGCGTTGACGGAGATCAAGAACAGGTTGCAATACCTGGAAGATGTGGGGCTGGCGTATCTGACGCTGGATCGGCTCTCGTCGACTTTGTCGGGGGGAGAGAGTCAGCGGATCAATCTGGCGACGTCGCTGGGGAGTAGTCTGGTCGGGTCGCTCTATATTCTGGACGAACCGAGTATCGGGCTGCATCCGCGGGATACGGAACGGCTGATCGAGGTGCTCCGGCAGTTGCGCGACCTGGGGAATACGGTTATCGTGGTGGAGCACGACGCGGAGATTATCCGGGCGGCGGACGAGGTGATCGATATCGGGCCGATGGCGGGTTATCTGGGAGGCGAGGTGGTCTTTCAGGGGGCCTTCCCGGAAATGGAGGCGGCGGCGAAACGGAAGGGAAATCGAAGTCTGACGGTGCGTTATCTGACGGGACGGGAGGCGATCGAGATGTCGAAACGGGCCAGGAAATGGAACAGCTATATCGAAATCAAGGGGGCGAGGGAACACAATCTGAAGAATATCGACGTGCGGATTCCGCTGGGGGTGATGACCTGCATTACGGGGGTGAGCGGGAGCGGAAAGTCGTCGCTGGTGAAGAGTATCCTCTATCCGGCTTTGCGGCGTGCGCTGACCGAAACGGGCGATCGGCCGGGCGATTTCGATGGCCTCGAAGGGGATATCTTGCTGCTCAAGGGGGTGGAGATGATCGACCAGAATCCGATCGGTCGCTCTTTGCGGTCGAATCCGGTAACCTACATCAAAGCTTACGATGAGATTCGTAAACTATTTACCGAACAGCAACTTGCGAAACAATATAAGTTCGACTCTTCGAGTTTTTCGTTCAACATTGCCGGAGGACGGTGCGAGGAGTGCAAGGGTGAGGGGGTGATTCGGGTCGAGATGCAATTCATGGCCGATGTGGAGTTGGTGTGCGAGGCATGTAACGGGAAACGCTTTCGGGACGAAATTTTGCAGGTGAGGTACCACGACAAGTCGATCTACGATGTGTTGGAGATGAGTATCGACGAGGCGATCGAATTTTTCGGGCAGTATGCGGAGCAGGATAAGATCAACCTGCGGATTATCGAGAAACTCAAGACGTTACAGGATGTCGGGCTGGGGTATGTCAAGCTGGGGCAGTCGTCGTCCACTTTGTCGGGGGGCGAGAGCCAGCGGGTGAAACTGGCGTCGTTCCTGCTCAAAGAGAATGGCTCGCAGCCGTTGCTGTTTATTTTCGACGAGCCGACGACCGGGCTTCACTTCCATGATATCAGGAAGTTGCTGCGGTCATTTGAAGCGTTGATACAGAAAGGTCACACGGTGGTGGTCGTGGAGCATAATATGGATGTCGTGAAATGTGCCGACTGGGTGATCGACCTCGGGCCGGAGGGGGGAGAGGCCGGGGGGCAGCTTGTCTTTGCCGGTACGCCGCGGGAGTTGGCGGAGGCTCCGAAAGCTGTGGGGAGTCAGACGGCACGTTATCTGAAGGAGGTGATCGGCTGATGGCGGAAAAGGAGTTTGATTTGTTCACCTTGCCGAACGGGATGCGGTGCGTCCATCGGCGGCCGGGAAGACAGGGTGCCCAAGTGGCACACCTGGCCTTGACGATCGGGGCGGGGACTCGGGACGAGGCAGCGACGCAGCATGGGGTGGCGCACCTGGTCGAGCACCTGTTGTTCAAGGGGACGGAACGGCGGTCGGCCTATCGGGTCAACAGTTTGTTGGAGAATGCGGGGGGAGAGTTGAACGCCTTTACGACCAAGGAGGAGACGGTGGTGCATGCCACGCTCTTGCGGTCGGAATTCCGGAAAGGGGTGGATCTGTTGTCGGATATGGTCTTCCGGTCGCGCTTCGACGCGCGGGAGATCGACAAGGAGCGGGAGGTGGTGATCGATGAGATCAACTCTTACAAAGATTCGCCGGCGGAGCTGATTTTCGACGACTTCGAAGAGTTGCTGTTTGCCGGTTCGCCGCTGGGACGGAATATTCTGGGAACGCCGCGGAACCTGAAACGGGCGACGCAACAACAGTTGAAAGCGTATGTTGCGGGACATTACCGACCCGACCGGATCGTCTTTTCGGCATCCGTAGAGATGCCGCACAGCCGTTTTCGGGAGATTTGCGAACGCTATCTGGCCCCCTTCGAAGCGGCGGACGGAGAGGGTCTGACCGCGGAACGGCGCGTGCCGGAACGGCAGCCGTTGTTCGATGTCGTGCGGCATAAGAGTACCTATCAGACCCATTGCCTGTTGGGCGGATACGGCTATGATCTGCACGACGAACAGCGGCTGAGACTGGCTTTTCTGATCAATCTGCTGGGCGGGCCGGCGTCGGTGTCGCGACTCAATATGCTCTTGCGCGAGAAACACGCACTGACCTATAATGTCGAGGCGGGGTACGTGCCGTATAGCGACAGCGGGATTTATACCATCTATCTGGGGTGCGAGCGGGATAAGGTGGAACAATCCATAGAGCTCGTCCGGGCGGAATTGCGGCGGCTGCGGGAGACGAAGCTGACGACTGTGCAGCTGGCCCGGGCAAAGCGGCAGTTTCTCGGCCAATGGATTCTGTCGTCGGAAAATACCGAAAATCTGATGCTGGGGGTGGCCAAGAGCGTGTTGATCTACAACGGATTCGAGCAGGCGGGAGAGGTAGAGGCGAAAATCGGGGCGATTACGGCGGAAGAGCTGCTCGAAACCGCGAACGACATCTTTAATGAGAATAATTTTTACAGTCTGATATACAGGTAGGTATGGATTCTGAGCTGGAGCGTTATATCCTTGATCATATTTCGCCGGAAGACCCGGTGCTGGCCGAGTTGGATCGGCAGACCCATTTGCGGATGATTCAGCCGCGGATGCTCTCGGGGCACTGGCAGGGGCGGTTGCTGGAGATGTTTGTACGGATGGTCGATCCGATGTATATACTTGAGCTGGGAACGTTTACCGGATATTCTGCCATTGCGATGGCACGGGGATTGTCTCGGGAGGGGGCCGAGTTACATACGGTGGAAATCGATGACGAGTTGCAGGATTTTGCGGCCCGGTATATCGAGCGGGCAGGACTGCGGGAGCGGATCGTGCAGCATATCGGGCCGGCTTTGGAGGTAGTGCCGACATTGGGACAGGTATTCGACCTGGTTTTTATCGATGCCGACAAGCGGGAATATCCGGAATACTATCGTATGCTGATGGATGGCGGATTTGTGCGGTCGGGGAGTATCATTCTGGCCGATAATGTGTTATGGTATGGGAAGGTGGCGCAGGCGGAACCCGAAAGTGGACGGAACGACCGTCAGACACTGGGAATTCTGACTTTCAACCGGATGGTGCGCGACGATCCGAGGGTGGAGCAGGTCTTGGTGCCGATGCGGGACGGACTGACGATTATCCGAGTGAGATAGAGCGTACTTTGCGGCCGATATATATCCCGGCTTTGACGATGCAGAATGCCACGGAAAGGACGGCGATCGCCGCCGCTCCGATCGGGATGTCATAGGCATAACTGATGTAGAGTCCGATCATGACCGAAACCGTCCCGCCGATGCAGGCGCCGATGGTCAGCCGTTTGTAGTCTCGCGTCAGCAGGCCGGCGATGACCGTCGGCAGGGTCAGCAGCGACATCAGCAGAACGATGCCCATGGTTTTGATGGTCAGTACGATGGTCGCTGCAATCAGGATCATCATGCCGTATCCGATGACCCCGACCGGCAGTTTCTGCGAAGCTGCGAACTCGCGGTCGAACGCCGTGTAGAGAATCGCCCGATAACACCCTCCGAACAGCAGCAACAGTATCCCGTCCATCGTTCCTAGACCGATCAGATCCGTCTCGTTCACCAACAGGATATTGCCGAACAAAAAGCTCATCAGGTTCGGTGCATAGCCCGGTGTGAGGAAGATGAAGATCACGCCGACCGACATCCCCACCGACCAGAGAATCCCCGTTGCCGCATCCTCGCTGATTTTGCCCCTCCGGCTGAAGGTCTCGATTCCGACCGCCGCAGCTAAGGCGAACAACAAAGCACCGACCAACGGTGCGAATCCGAAATAGTAGGCGATTCCGATCCCGCCGAACGAAGCGTGGGTAATGCCTCCGCTCATAAAAACCAGTTTCCGGGAGACGATATACGTCCCGACAATCCCGCACGCGATGCCCGAGAGCAAGGTGGCCAGGGTTGCGTAGCTCAAGAAACGGTAGGTGAATATCTCCTGAATAAAATCCATTATTTCGATTCGGTGGTAGGTGGTTTCGGGTTTTCGGCGCAACAAGCGCAACCGGTGTGTCGTGTCAGTACGGTATGCGGTACGGGCCCGTGCGAAATCAATTGAATCGGGCAGTCGTACTCCGTCAATTGCTCCTGTGTCAGTATGTTCGACGGATGGTAATGGAAACAGCGGTTGATGCAGACGATGCTTTTTACATAACGGCTGATGGTTCCCAAATCGTGCGAAACCATGATGATGGCCATCCGTTCGTTCAGCCGGGCGAGCAGTTCGTACAGCTCTTTTTCGAACCGGTTGTCTACGAAGGTGGTCGGCTCGTCCAGAATCAGCAGTTGCGGATCGGCAATTAATGAACGGCAGAGCAATACCCGTTGCAACTCTCCGCCCGAAAGCGCTCCGACCGGTCGCCCGGCCAGTCTGCCGATGCCGATCTCTTCGAGCAGCGCCGATACCCGTTTCCGATCCGCTTTGTCGTATCGTCCGGAGAGTCCTTTGCGGGCCATTAATCCCGAAAGGACGATATCCGTGACAGAGATCGGGAATGTCCGGTCGATGTTTTTTATCTGGGGCAGATACCCGATGCGCAGATCCGTCTGCGTGTACTCGATTTTTCCCGCCAGAGGAGCCAAACCTCCTGTCAGGGTGCGGATAAAGGTAGTCTTTCCACCGCCGTTCGGCCCGATGACACCGATATAGTCCCGCGCGCCGACCGTCAGGTCGATGCCGCTGACAACGGGTGTCTCGCCGGGGTATCCGACTGCCAGCCGATGGATACGGAGCAGGTCGTTTGTCATTCGTTCAGAATTACTTGCAGGCTGTCGGCCAGCCGGAACATATTGGTCATCCAGTCCGGAGCCAGCGGGTCGAATTCGACCGCCCGTCCGTCGGGCAGCTCGCGAACAATGGTTTGTGTCGCGGCATCGCTTGTCTGGGGTTGAAAGAAAACCGCCCGGATCTCTGCCTTTTGCAACGAGTCGATCAGTTGTTTGATGAGCATGGCGCTCGGCTCTTTCCCGTTCGCTTCGATGGCGATCTGCTCCAGACCGTAGTCGTCGGCCAGATAGGTCAGGGCCGTATGTCCGATGGCGAATTGTTTGCGTTTTGCCTGTTCGGTCATTTGTCGGAAACGCCTGTCCAGCGTGTCGATCCGGGCGGCAAAGGCTTGTGCCCGTTCCCGATAGACCTCTGCCGAGTCGGGCTCCAATTGGCCCAGGCTCTGAGCGATCTCCTGACCGATTCGAGCGACTCTCCGCGGCGAAAGCCAAATATGAGGATCGATGCCGCCGTGCGTATGTCCGTTCTCCTCTGACTCATTCAGCAGGTCGATCTGTTGCGAGACGTTCCATACCGGCGTCTTCGGTGCCACCTCCGGGATTTTTTCGAGCAGGACTTGTTCAAAATCGATGAGTCCGGTCGTGATATAGGCCCGAGCATCCGCCAATGCCTGAATTTGCCTGACGGTCGGTTCGTAGCTTTCGGGTGAGGAGGTTTCGGGTGCGAGTACTTCGATTGAACTTCCCGGGGCGACGATTTGCTCGACCATGTATTTGAGCGGAACGATCGATACGAAAATTGGTTGAGCTGTCGGTTTAATTGAATGTGTGCAACTTGTTGTAAATAACAGGAGTCCTAAGATAATTCGGTTCATTTTACTGAAGGCGATTGCCGATTTTCTTCAATAGATTTTCCAAATTGACTGCATCGATTTCAGAAAAATCGTCCAGACGGTCGCTGTCGATGTCCAACACGCCAACCACTTGGTCACTGGATGGGGTGAATAGCGGAACGACGATTTCCGATCGCGAATCGGAACTGCATGCGATGTGCCCCGGAAAGGCATCCACATCCGCTACTATCTGGGTAGAGGCCTTTTCCCAGGCGGTTCCGCAGACCCCTTTGCCGTAGCCGATTCGGCTGCATGCGACGGCTCCCTGAAACGGCCCCAATACCAGTTCGTGACCGATGACCCGGTAGAAACCGACCCAAAAGAAACCGAATGCTGCCCGCAATACCGCGGCGACGTTGGCCATATTGGCCACCGGATCGCTTTCCGGAGCTACCAACGCCTCGATCTGAGGGAGCAGAGCGGTGTAGATCGCTTGCCGGTCGTCGGTTTTCGGGATGGTCAGCTGTTCAGCCATGAAGAAAATCGAGTGAAGGTGGACAAAGGTAATAAAAAAGCCTTTCTCTCCCGAAGGAAAGAAAGGCTGTGTGTAGCCGAAACTGACGTTAGTCGTTCAGCGAGAAGCGCTTATACGCAATCACGGTTGCATCCGGATTGGCATTGTGGATAAATTGTGCCACAGTCACTTTGTTGTCTTTCACCAAAGCCTGGTTCAGCAACGTAGATTCTTTGAGGAATTTACCCACTTTCCCTTCTGCGATCTTATCGAGCATGGCTTCCGGTTTGCCTTCCTGACGAGCCTGTTCGCGACCGATTTCGCGTTCTTTTTCCAGCACATCCGCCGGGCAGTCGTCTTTGCTGATCGAGATCGGTGCCATGGCAGCTGCCTGCATAGCCACGTCGTGTGCCACTTCGGCCGGAATCTGAGCGTTGAAGCCGATCAGCGTCCCCAGCTTGTTGTTCATGTGTACGTAGCTGGCGCACTGCGGAGCTTCGATCTTAGCGTAGTAGGCCAGTTCGATCTTTTCGCCGGTCTGACCCGATTTTTCGGTGACCATCTCTTCGACGGTCTGTGCCCCGACTTTCAAGGTCTTCAGCGCTTCGATATCTGCCACGTCATGTTTGATCGCGATATCGAGCATGTCATTAACCGTCTTGATGAATTCGTCGTTCTTGGCGACGAAGTCGGTTTCGCAAGCCAGACAGATGATATATCCTTTGGTATTTCCGTCGGTCAGCTTGGCTGCAACGACCCCTTCGGTCGCTTCGCGATCGGCACGTTTGCTGGCTACGAGTTTTCCTTTTTCGCGGATAATGTCCTGTGCACGGTCGAAATCGCCGTTGGCTTCCGCCAAGGCTTTCTTACAGTCCATCATCCCCGCACCGGTCATTTTACGTAATTTGGCTACGTCTGCCGCTTTGATTTCCATGTTTTTAGTCTCCTTTTCTAAGGTTTATAAACGTTACGTGCCGCGAGTTTAGTGTGTTTCCCACAGACTCCCGGCACGCTTCACGCTCTTGGTTCGGTATGTGAAATTACCTTATATCCAATGAGTTATTCAGCAGCGTTTTCGAGAACTGCTTCGGCTTCGGTTTCAGCCACCTGTGCAGCCGCTTCAGCAGTATCTGCCGGTTTCTTCATCCGCGGACGCGGTTCTTTCTTAGCTGCTGCCGTAGCACCGGCTGCGGCGGCTTCCGAAGCCTCTTTTTCTTTCTCTACCTTGCGTTCGGCCAGCCCTTCCTGGATAGCCGAGGTGACGGTATCCAGAATCACTTCGATGGATTTCGAAGCGTCGTCGTTCGCCGGAATCACGTAGTCGATATTCGTAGGGTCACAACAAGTATCAACCATGGCGAACACCGGGATGTTGAGCCGTTTGGCCTCTTTCACGGCGTTGGCTTCTTTCTGGACGTCGATGACGAACAGAGCGGCCGGCAGTCTGGTGAGGTCTGCGATCGAACCGAGGTTCTTTTCGAGTTTGGCGCGCTGGCGGGCGATTTGCAACTTTTCGCGTTTGCTGAAGTTGTCGAACGTTCCGTCGTTGTTGAGTTTGTCGATGGTCGCCATTTTCTTGACCGCTTTCCGGATGGTGGGGAAGTTGGTGAGCATCCCGCCCGGCCACCGTTCGGTCACGTACGGCATCGCCACACCGGCCACCTTTTCAGCGACAATCTCTTTGGCCTGTTTCTTGGTAGCCACGAAGAGCACTTTGCGTCCCGACTTGGCGATCTGTTTGAGCGCCGAAGCGGCTTCGTCGAGCTTCACGGCCGTTTTGTGGAGGTCGATGATATGGATCCCGTTCTTTTCCATGAAGATATAGGGAGCCATTTTCGGGTTCCACTTCCGTTTGAGGTGTCCGAAGTGAACGCCGGCCTCTAAGAGTTGATTGAAATCTGTTCTTGGCATTTTTGCGATTTTTTAAAAATCTGTTTTTACTCTTTCGTCACCGTTCCGGTAGCGCTTTGCGCGAGAGGGGTAAAGCGGTCCGGCCCGGTTTTTCGCGTCTTATGCAACGAAGCGGTAGTACTGTATGGGTAGTCTGCGTTCGTTTAGGCCGACAGTGGGGCCGGTAACATAAGACGTGCAAAATGGTATGCGGAAACTACCGCTTGCTGAACTGGAACCGCTTGCGTGCACCCGGCCGCCCCGGTTTCTTCCGTTCCACCACGCGCGAGTCGCGGGTCAGGAAGCCGTTCTTTTTGAGTTCCGGACGGAGTTCGGCGTCCATTTCGATCAGGCAGCGCGAGATGCCCAGTCTGGCAGCTTCGGCCTGGCCTTTGATTCCGCCGCCCGTGAGGTTGATCTTCACGTCGACGCCTTCGGAGAGGTTGGTCACCTGCAACGGCTGCTTCACGACGAATTGGAAGATTTCCATCGGGAAGTAGGTTTCGAGCGGCCGATCGTTGATCGTGATCTTGCCGCTCCCGCCTGCGGTGAGGTATACGCGCGCAACGGCGGATTTTCTGCGGCCGACTGCGTTTACAACTTCTTGGCTCATTATTTAATGTCGTTTAATTGGATGGTTTTAGGGGTTTGTGCAGCGTGCGGGTGTTCCGCTCCGGCATAGACCTTCAGGTTTCCGAAGATAGCCGCGCCCAGGCGATTCTTGGGCAGCATCCCTTTGACTGCTTTTTCGATGATGAAAGTCGGTTTCTTGGCCAGGTATTCCGCCGGCGTGGTGAACCGCTGCCCGCCCGGATATCCGGTGTGGCGGGTATAGACTTTGTCAGTCATCTTTTTCCCCGTGAGTCTCACTTTGTCGGCGTTGATAACGATCACGTTATCGCCGCAGTCGACGTGAGGAGTGTAGCTGGGCTTGTTTTTGCCGCGCAGGATTTTCGCCACCTGCGATGCGAGCCGCCCGAGCACTGCATCTGTCGCGTCGATCAGGTACCACTCTTTGTTAGCGGTCTCGGCGTTGACAGAGATAGTTTTGTAGCTTAATGACTCCACTGTTCTACGTGTTTGTGGTTAATACTGTGTTTGTTGTGACCCATTCCCATACTTTATGGGGCGTGCAAAGGTAATTATTTTTCACGACTTTACAAATTTATCGACAGGGCGTGTCTCTTTTTTCCGGGGGCGGAAGGTGTGTTTTCGTGAAAAATTGGCTATATTGCACCCTATTACGAATGGGAATTATGGCGCGTTATTTCATCGAATTGTCTTATAACGGGGCGGCTTACAACGGTTGGCAGCGGCAGCCGAATGCGCCGTCGGTGCAGGAGACGCTGGAGGCGGGGTTGTCGCAGCTGCTGGGGACGCCGCACGAGGTGGTCGGGGCGGGACGGACCGATACGGGGGTGCATGCGGCGTTCGCGGTGGCTCATCTCGATACGGAGGTGGAGCCGGAACTGGTGCAGGGGGCGGAGTTTTTGTATCATTTGAATTGCGTTTTGCCGAAGGATATCGGGGTTCGGAAAATTTATGCGGTGGCGGATGACAAGCATGCGCGGTTCGATGCCAGGCGGAGGGAATACAAATATTATATAACGACGGTCAAGGATCCGTTTGCGGTGGGGACGTGCTGGCAGATTACGCAGCCGCTGAATCTGGATGCGATGCAGACGGCGGCGGTGGCGATGCTCCGGTACGAGGATTTCGCCTCGTTCGCCAAGCTGCATTCGGATACGAAGACCACGCGGTGTACGGTTTTCGGTGCGAATTGGCAGGCAGAGGGGGATCGGCTGATCTTTACCATCGCGGCGGATCGTTTTCTGCGGGGGATGGTTCGGGCTGTGGTGGGGACGCTGGTGGATGTGGGGCGGGGCAAGCTGACGCCGGCTCAGTTCTGTGCCATCATCGAGAGCCGGGCGCGGGCCGAGGCGAGTGCGCAGGCGCCGGCTTGCGGGCTGTTTTTGACCGATGTGCAGTATTAAGGACGGATAACTAAAAACATTACGATAATGAAAGAGATGACTGAACTGGAGCCGAAAGCTCTGTGGAAACAATTTGCGAAAGTTTGTTCGATTCCCCATCCGTCGAAGCACGAGGAGAAGTTGCGGCAGTATGTGATCGATTTTGCCGAAACGCACGGACTGGAATATCGGCAGGATACGATAGGTAATGTCGTGGTGCGCAAAGCGGCAGCCAAAGGATACGAGGGGCATCCGACGGTGATTCTTCAGGCACACATGGACATGGTGCCGCAGAAGAACAGCGATCTGCAGTTCGATTTCGAAAAGGATGCTATCCGGCCTTATGTGGACGGGGATTGGGTGACGGCCGAAGGGACGACGCTCGGGGCCGATGACGGGATGGGAGTCAGCGCGATGCTGGCGATTCTGGAGGCGGATGACATTCCTCACCCGGCTTTGGAATGCCTCTTCACGGTGGACGAGGAGACGGGGTTGACGGGGGCCAATCAGCTGGCTGCGGATATGTTGAAGGGCGATATTCTCATCAATCTCGATTCGGAAGACGAAGGGGAGCTGTATGTGGGGTGTGCCGGGGCGGTCAATGTGACGGCGCATTTCGAATACAAAGAGGAGGCGGTGCCGGGGGGATATGTGGGGTACGAAATCGCGCTTTCGGGACTCAAAGGGGGACATTCGGGGCTGGAGATTATTTTGCAGCGGGGGAATGCCAATAAATTGCTGACCAGGTTTCTGCGTGAGCAGCCGTATGCCCGGATCGCGACGATCGATGCGGGCGGGTTGCGGAATGCGATTCCGCGCGAGGCGAAGGCCGTAGTGGCGGTGCCGGCGGATCGGGCGGCGGAGTTCGAAAAGGCGGCCGGGGAGTTCGAGGCGACCATTCGGCATGAGCTGGCGCATGTGGAGGATAGCATCCGGTTCGGTGTGGCGCGGCAGGCGCAGGTACCGGCAGCGGTGGCGACGGAAGATTTCCGGAAACGGTTTGTCGATGCGCTGACCGCTATGCCGGACGGGATTATCCGGATGAGCGACACGGTGCCGGGTTTGGTCGAGACTTCGACCAACATGTCGCGTGTCGGGATGGGAGATGGAAAGGCGGAGCTGTTGTTCATGGTGCGGTGCATGGTCAATTACGGCAAGAAACGGGTGGTGGCGATGATCGACGCCGTGGTGACGCTGGCCGGCGGCCGGATCGAGGCGCAGGGAGATTACGACGGCTGGGCGCCCAATCCGGATTCGAAGATTCTGCACGTCATGAAAGCGGGATACGAGAGGTTGTTCGGCAAGGTGCCGGAGGTGAAGGCGATCCATGCCGGACTGGAGTGCGGGATTATCGGGGCGAAGTATCCGAAACTCGATATGATTTCGATCGGGCCGACGATGCGTTTTCCGCACTCGCCGGACGAAAAGGTCGAGATCGCTTCGGTGGCGAAGTTCTACGCTTTCCTGCTGGATACGCTCAAAAATCTTTAGGAACCGGGTTTGTGGCGGCACCGCTTTTTGTCGTTGAAAAAACAGATGAGCGATGAATAGGGCAGGTGAAAATCCGATGAAGCTGATATTCAATTATAACGATGTCTTTTTCAGCTTCTATTACGACGATGTGGGCGGATGCGTGCATCGTTCTCGGGAGTATGCGATGAATTACGTCTACTCGGGCGAGATGGTGCTGGACAACGGCCGGGAGCAGATGCATGTCCGGAAAGGGGAGTGCGTCTTCATACCGCGCGACCACCACATCACGATGTACAAACGGACTTGCGACGGAGAGCGGTACTGCGGTATCTTTCTGATGTTCACGCGCCGGTTTCTGCGCGAGATGTACGGACGGTTCGGGCAGCGGGCGGTGCCGGCTTCGACGCCGAAGCTCGACAGCGGCGTCGTCAAGTTGCCGCAGACGGCGGAGCTGACCAGCCTTTTTGCCTCGATGACCCCCTATTTCGACCCGGATGTCCGCCCGCAGGGCGACTTCATGCAGCTCAAAATGCAGGAGGGGTTGCTCGCCTTGCTGCACATCGACGAACGATTCGCGCCGACACTCTTCGATTTCAACGAACCGTGGAAGATCGACATTCTGGAGTTCATGAACGAAAACTATATGTATGAGTTCACGATGGAGGAGATGGCGCACTACACGGGGCGGAGTCTGGCCACCTTTAAACGCGATTTCAAGAAGGTCAGCGACCTGACTCCGGAGAAGTGGCTGATGCGTAAGCGGCTCGAAGTGGCCTATGCCAAGATGAAGGAGGGGGGCAGGAAGGTGGTGGAGGTCTATGCGGAGGTGGGGTTCAAGAATCCGTCGCATTTCTCCGCTGCATTTAAGAAACAATTTGGCATACCGCCATCGGCGGTGTCGGTCTGAGGCGTTTTTTGAGCTTTTCAGCAATGTAGTTTGAGCCTTTCGGAAATCTCTCCGAAAGGCTTTCGTTTTAATTTTGCCGGTGGAAAACAAATTGCAACGAAGCATGAAAAGAGTATTGGTTATTTCGTCGAGTCTCCGCCAGCGGAGCAATTCGGAGGCGTTGGCCGACGCGTTTGCCCGCGGAGCGGCCGATGCGGGACACGAGGTGGAACAGATCACCCTGAGGGAGAAGGATATCCGTTTCTGCCGGGGGTGTCTCGCCTGTCAGAAAACCCGACGGTGCGTTATTCAGGACGATGCGCCGGCCGTTGTGGAACGGATGCACGATGCGGAGGTCATCGCGTTCGCTACACCGATCTACTATTATGAGATGAGCGGCCAGTTGAAAACGTTGCTCGACCGGGCCAATCCGCTCTATGCGTCGGACTATCGTTTCCGCGAGGTTTATGTGCTGACTGCCGCGGCGGAGGAGGATGCGTCGGTGCCGGAACGGGCTGTGGCGGGGATTTGCGGGTGGATCGACTGTTTCGGAAAGGCTCGTCTGGCGGGGTCTGTCTTTGCCGGAGGGGTCACCGGGCCGGGCGAAATCGAGGGACATCCTTCGCTGAAACTCGCTTATGAAATGGGACGGGCCATTAAATAGAACCATCCGAAGAGTATGTTAAAAACACTGACAATCGCAGCCGTTTTATTCCTGCTGGCCGGCTGCACGAACCGTACGAATAATCCGAATGACAAGATGGAAACAAGGAATCTGACTCGGGAGTGGGACAAGACGTTCCCGCAGAGCGACCGGGTGAAACACAGTAAGGTAACTTTCAAAAATCGATATGGGATCATCTTGGCGGCCGATCTCTATGAACCGAAGGAGGCGGAGGGGCGCCGGCCGGCTATCGCCGTGAGCGGCCCCTTCGGAGCGGTGAAGGAACAGGCGTCGGGGCTCTATGCCCAGAAGATGGCGGAACGGGGATTCGTGACCGTGGCATTCGACCCGTCGTTCACGGGCGAGAGCGGCGGAGAGCCCCGGTATGTGGCTTCACCGGATATCAATACCGAAGATTTCAGCGCGGCGGTTGATTATCTCGTCACCCGCAGCGATGTGGATCCGGCGCGGATCGGGATTATCGGTATCTGCGGCTGGGGCGGTTTTGCCGTCAATGCGGCGGCGATCGATACGCGCATCCGGGCGACGGTGGCTTCGACCATGTACGATATCAGCCGGTGTACAGCCAACGGCTATTTCGATGCGATGGATGCCGATGCCCGGTACGGACTCCGCTGGCAGTTGAACGAGCAGCGCACCGCGGATGTCCGGGCCGGTTCGTATGCCCTGGCGGGCGGGGTGGTCGATCCGCTGCCGGAAGATGCGCCGCAATTCGTGAAGGATTATTACGATTATTATAAAACGCCGCGCGGTTATCACGTCCGCTCGCTGAATTCCAACGACGGCTGGAACCGGACTTCGGCTCTGTCGTTCCTCAATGCGCCGATACTGGCTTACAGCGGCGAAATCCGGAGTGCCGTGCTGCTCATCCATGGCGAAAAGGCCCATTCGCGCTATTTCAGCGAGGATGCTTTCAAAAAACTGGAAGGTGACAACAAGGAGTTGATGATTATTCCGGGCGCGAACCATGTCGATTTGTACGATAATCTCGACGTGATTCCGTTCGATAAGATGGAGGATTTCTTTCGGAAGAATTTCGAATAGTCGAAAAGGATTTGATCCGGTAGGTGCGCGCCTTGTTTCAAGGCGCGCATTTTCTTAAGCGGCAAGAAAAATCCGCATCCGATAGAGCGGCCACGTGATGAGCCAGCAGAGCAGTACCATGGTCAGCGACCACATCAATGAGGCGATCTCATCCGGCAGGTGGTAACTGAGGTAGAATCCGTACACCGCCTGCGTCACTCCCCACAGTGCGAACAGCTTGGCCGCAGCCGTCGAGAAACAGTAGATGAAGAGCGGGTTGGTGCCTGCGATCGTGAAAAATTCGCACCAGCTCTGTGCCTGCATGTATTCGATGATGAACGAGAGTATGCTCCAGATCACCATCGCCGCTCCCGTGGCAAACAGGACGTAGCTGACCGTCCACAGTTGTCCGTCCATCGGGTCGAACAGGCCGAACAGCCAGCCGATCCCTAAAAAGGCGAGCCCGACGACCATCAGGGTGCTGATTCCGCCGCTCATTGTGTTCGGCCGGTCCATCGTTCGTCCGGCCAGATAGCCGATCAGGACGGTCGCCGTCATCGGAATAACCGTCAGTGTGCCGCCCATATTTTCGATGTCGAATGCCGACCGCATCAGATGGCTCGACTGAAAGAGGAGCTCGTCGAACTGTCTCACCACGCCGTCTCCCGCCGAGTCGAGCAGGAACCAGTAGCCGGCCAGCAGGATGACGATGGCTCCGATCAATGTCCGTCTCCGTGACAGATAAAGGGCGATCAGGGCGGCGAAAAAGTAGGTGACGGCAATCTGTTGCAAAACTCCCGGTATGCGGACGAACGCGAAATAGTCCTGAAAAGGCAGCCAGTTGAGCCCGATGCCCAAAGCGAACAGAACGACTGTCCGGTAGAGGATATGTCCGATCCGCCTCGATTTCGGATGTCGCTCACCGAATCCGTAACTCTCCCGATGGGTGGAGAACCACATCGCACTGCCCATAATAAAGAGAAAAAACGGGAAGATCAATCCGGCCACGCCCATCCCGCTCCCGACCGTTCCCGCCGCCGGATCGGGCGGAGCCAAAGCATTCCCTCCGGTCTGATTGCTCAGAACGATCATCAGCAGGATGACCATGCCGCGAAAAACGTCGAGTGAGAGAAACCGTTTCATGCCCGGGAAATGTCGGGAATTTATAAATTCGTCATTACTGTTATCGGGTGTTCCGTTCCGTGGTAAAAGAGACGGGTCGCTGCGGGATGACGACCCAGCCGATCACATAGAGCAGGAACCCACCGCCGCCAAAGAGCAAGACCAATGCAATCAGTCTGACAATTAATGGGTCGATCCCGAAGTATTCGGCCAAACCGCCGCAGACGCCTGCGATCATTCGGCTCTGGCGACTGCGATACAGTCGCTTCGGCTCGTTCGGCGCAGATGCCGTCTCCGGTCTCAAGGATCCGAACCGGTCGGGCGAGCCCAAACGATCCATAGCCACCCGTACCGTCCCCGCATCGATGATACCCGGATTCAGCTCGGCCAGTATGTCTGCCAGCCGACGTTCGATATCGGTTATCTCTTCCGGTCGTTCCAGTCGCCTTTCGATCTGGCGCAGGTAATCGGCCAACGTATCGTAGGCATCTTCGTCGATCGTAAAAGGACGACCGCCCAGATTGACTGTGAGTGTCTTTTTCATGTTTGCGAGCGGAATCGTTCGTAGTTCAGGGTAAAGGTAATAAAAGTCGGTCGGTTTTTCTAAATAAATTAGAAAAACCGACCGGAAGGAGTGGATAGATCTCCTGTTAAAGACTGTTCTTCGATTCGCAGACAGCCTCTTTGTTAACCTTGCGGATCAAACCGGCCAATACGTTCCCCGGCCCGAGCTCGGTGAACAACGATGCGCCGTCGGCGAGCATGTTTTTCACCGTCTGCGTCCAGCGTACCGGCGCCGTCAGCTGGGCGATCAGGTTGGCTTTGATCTTTTCCGGATCGGTGTACGGTTTGGCGTCCACATTCTGGTAGACCGGGCACACCGGTGTCGTGAACTTCGCCTCCTTGATGGCTGCTTCCAGTTCGACCCGTGCCGGCTCCATCAGCGGCGAGTGGAAAGCACCGCCCACGCTCAGTTTCAGGGCGCGTTTCGCTCCCTTGGCCGTCAGCTGTTCGCACGCTTTGTCGATCCCCTCGATCGATCCCGAGATAACCAACTGGCCCGGGCAGTTGTAGTTCGCCGCTACGACCACCTCCGGAATCGAAGCGCAGACCTCTTCGACCACTTCGTCCGGCAGACCGATGATGGCCGCCATGGTCGAAGGCTGCAATTCGCAGGCCTTCTGCATCGCCTGTGCCCGTTTCGAAACCAGTTTCAACCCCTCTTCAAAGCTCAGGGCTCCGGCAGCCACCAATGCGCTGAACTCACCCAGCGAATGCCCTGCCGTCATTTCCGGTTTGAAGTCAGGCAGCGATTTGGCCAGAATCACCGAATGGAGGAAAACGGCCGGCTGAGTCACTTTGGTCTGTTTCAGCTCGTCCGCCGTCCCGTTGAACATGATGTCCGTGATGCGGAAGCCGAGTATTTCGTTCGCCTTTTCGAACAGCTCTTTCGCTGCCGGCACCGTGTCGTAAAGTTCCTTGCCCATGCCGGTGAATTGGGCTCCCTGGCCGGGAAAAACGTATGCTTTCATGCTTTTTCGGTTTAATGTGGTTACAAATATAGCGGTTTTTTTAACAATGTCGTTGCCGACGTGGTCCGTGGTCCGAATGTTGAAAAGGAATCCCGAAAAAAAGCTATCTTTGCCAATTAGAAAAAACTCGACCATGAAACGATTCCTTGCCGCAATCGCATTGTTTTCTGTGGCTTGCGCCGCTCAGGCCGGGCCGAAAGGATACCCCGCTCCGTATGCTTTGTCGGCGGGGCAGGAGTTGCCTCGTTCGGTGTTCGTGAGCTATCGGAGTGCGGCGCATGCGTTCCGCAACGATTCCGACAGCTCGCAGTATTATGTCGGTCTGAACGGCGAATGGAGTTTCCGGCTGTTCGGTTCGATGGCGGAGGTGCCGGCCGAGGTCGGAGGGGATGGCGAGACGCTGGAAAAGCTGATCGAGGGCTGGCAGCGGGTGACCTTGCCGGGAGCGTGGGAGTTGGCCGGACATGGAGGCGGGGGGCGTGCGGTGTTTGCTTCACGGGCCTATGATTTTGCGGCGTCGGCCAAAGAGGTGCGGCCGCCGTATGTGCCGAACGGGGCGGTGGGGGTTTATATCCGGAAATTTACGGTGGATTTCGACCTCTTCGACAAGGCGCATTTCCTGCATATCGGTGCGGTTAAGGCCGGGGCACGGGTTTTCGTCAATGGCAACGAGGTGGGATTCAGCTGTCGCGATTCGAAGAATCCGGTGGAGTTCGACGTGACGAAATACGTCAGCGAGGGGAGAAACTGGGTGGCGATTCTGGTGCCGCAGTGGACGGCGGCGAGCTACCTGGAGGATTGGGAAGGGTGGCGATTGGGGGGCATCAACCGGGATGTGTTCCTTTTTGCCCAGCCGAAGATCCGGATGCGGGACTATCTGGTGCGGACGACGCTCGATCCGAGTTACACCAATGGCCTGCTTGAAACGGCGATGCTGCTGAAAACGCAGCTGCTCAACCCGTTTCCGGTGACGGTCTATTACGACCTGTACGATCCGGAGGGGAAACGGGTGAACGGCGATTTCCGCGAGGTGGAGATGGGGATGCGGCTGGAGGATACCGTCCGGTTCACGGCTTCGATACCGAACGTGCGCAAATGGACGGCGGAGGAGCCGAATCTTTACACGATTCTCTATCGCATCAAGCGCGAGGGGCGGTTTACCGAGTATGTGGCTTGTCGGGTGGGGTTCCGGACGGTCGAGACGCGGGGCGAACGGTTGCTGGTAAACGGCGTGCCGGTGGTGTTCAAAGGGGTGAATCTGGCGGAACATTCGGTTTCGACGGGCAATTATGTGGATACGGCGCAGATGCGGGCGATGCTCCGGGAGATGAAATGGGCCGGGGTCAATGCCGTTCGGACGGACGGCTATCCGATGCCGTACAGCTTCTATCAGTTGTGCGACGAGTTGGGATTTTATGTCTGCGATGTGGCGGATATCGATACCTGGGGGCTGGGGACACGGCGGAGCAGGGGAGGGAACGTGACGAACGATCCGGCATGGCGCGAGGCCTATTTGGCGCGGATCGAGGCGATGTACGAACGTAACAAGAATCATCCCTCGGTGGTGATGTGGTCGCTGGGCGATCGGTCCGGGAACGGATATAATATGTATCAGGGCTATCTGATGCTCCGGGCGAAGGATCGGACGCGGCCGATCGTCTATAACGGGGCGGGGATGGAGTGGAACACGGATGTCTATTCTCCGGACTATCCGGAGACGGTGCGGAATGAGTCGGGGCGGCCTCTGATTCCGTCTCGGACGACGACCGGAGCGACGGAGTGGTGGACGACGCCGGGTCTGCAGGGGGCTTTTCTGGAACGGTGGAACGATCTTTCGCTGACGGCTGAGGTGCCGGGCGGAAAATACTTTTTGGCGGATGACTATCGGCAGGCTTCGCTGGCGGACGGCAAGGTCGATCTGCCGGCGATGGAGCGGAGCGAGGCTTTGCGACGCATTTTTGCGAACGTGGCGATTTCGCAGGTGGATAACGGCCGGGGGATTTATCGGTTCGAAAACCGGATGCAATTCGCCGATTTGCAGGGTTTCCCGATCGAATACCGACTGATGGCGGACGGGAAGGTGTTGCGGACGGGGATTTTCCGGCTCTCTGCGGCGCCGGGGAAAGCGGTCGAGGCGGTGATCCCGGGGGTCGGCGGGGTGAACAAAGACCGTAAACTGATCATCACGGTCGGAAATATCGCCCGTGCCGAATTTTAATGTTTTGCACTTCTTTGCCTGTTCTTTGGCTACAGGCTGGAACTGCCGCTTTTTGTAAAAAGCGGCACCAAAAACTTTTAGTTAGCTACGCTACTCCTCAGGCTCCGCAGT
>ERZ777305.1129-NODE-1129-length-35109-cov-3.448537_pt1 | contig 35109 bp, 31 predicted proteins | sample MGYA00374965_ERZ777305 | MGnify/ENA primary metagenome ERZ777305 (study PRJEB29328, sample SAMD00013331) | mouse gut metagenome | study: EMG produced TPA metagenomics assembly of the Metagenome analysis of fecal microbiota from mouse which was promoted... | reverse complement strand
TACAAAGGAGTTATTTTAAGCAGCCTGCACCATTCGGTAATGGAATCTACTTTCATTACGATTGACAGAAGATAGGAGCGAAGCAGGCAGGATGGAAAACGTGTGGCGGGTTTGCCAGTCAGTGGATAAAACTCCTGCATGATGGTATCCGTTTCGCAGAGATCAAGATACCAGAATTTCACAATAATATCCCATGTTTGTTTAGGGACAGCAAAGGGATCCGGGAATAAGTTCAGAAAATCAGATACGAAGGTATTCTGATAGGCGGTATGACCGCCATAATTAACAGGTAACATAAAAATCGCCTCCAATCAAAAAATGCTTACCGGCTGCGCCGAAATGAAAAGTGCTTTTTTAATTAAGAGGCGCGAAGCGCCGCATTTTTAGAATGATTTGTCAAGTGTTTTTGGCAAAAAGTGGGGGAATTTTTATAAAACTGGATTTGAGAGCCGCAGACAATAAGGGCTGGAGAATCCGAGAGGCTATTCAATTATAAAGGAGGAAATGAAAATGAAGAAAAACTTATTGACAATGGCAGTTTCTTTGATTTTGGCGGGAACATTGCTTGCAGGGTGTTCTAAGAAACCGGAGGCGCCTGCAGTTCCGGCTGCCGATGAGCAGCCCGCAGAGACTCCGGAAGCTCCGGCAGAAGAAGAGCCGGCAGCAGAAGGGTTAAAGATCGGAGCCACCATTCAGGATCTGGGACAATTCTGGTCCGAGGTAATGAAGCAGATTGAAACGCGGGCAAATGAAGAGGGAAATACGTTTACCTATGTATCCTGCGAAGACAATTCCAGCAAACAGATTGAACAGATTGAGAATTTTATCAGCAGTGAATGCGACGTAATTCTGGTTCATCCTTCAGATCCGGATGCCATCGAGAATGTGTGCAAAGACGCCAGGGAAAAGGGAATCAAGGTGATGTGCTGGGACAATCTGATGACCAATTCGGATTTGAACTGGGTAATTGACAATGTAGAGCTTGGCTATCTGGTGGCGGAAGAAGCCAGCAAGTTTATTCAGGAACACTATGGAGATCAGGAAGTGGAAGTGGCAGTTCTGGGATATCCCCAGACGGAAGTTCTTCTTGAGAGAGAGCAGGGAATTCTGAAGGGACTTGAGGAACTGGCACCCAATGCAAAGATCGTTGCCAATCAGCCGGCTCTTGACACGACTGCGGCGCTGAATGCGACAGAGACTATTCTCCAGGGAAATCCCAATCTGAAGATAGTGTGCACCGTAGGCTGCGTGAGAAGCCTGGGAGCCAATGAAGCATTTAAAGCGAAAGGCATCACAGGAGAAGATGTAGGAATTTTCGGCGTGGATGCCACGGATGATGAGATGTCTGCAATTCTGAACAATGAGCCTATCCGTATGTCGGCTATGATAACCGGAACAGCAAAAACCTGCGGAGACGTGGTGTACGACATGCTGGCAGGCCTTGGCAAAGGGGAAGAAGTGAAAGAGCATGACGTGTACCGGGATATCTTTGCCGTGACAAAAGAAAACGCGGAAGAGTACTACGGAAAATAATACCTTTGGTAATCTGGCGGAGAAGGGGGCCTTAAAAAGGTCCCTGCACCTGCCGGATCTTGTACGCATACCTGGTGAAGGAGAGATTCCATGGGAAGCAGTGTATTGGAATTGCAGCATATAAAAAAATCTTATCCGGGCGTGACTGCGCTGGATGACGTGTCCTTTGACATTGCTCCCGGTGAGATTCACGCATTAATAGGAGAAAACGGTGCCGGGAAATCGACGCTGATGAAGACGTGCAGCGGGGCGGTGGTTCCGGATTCCGGAAAGATCGTGGTGGATGGGGAAGCGTTTGCCAGCATGACTCCCCAGCTCTCCATAAAAAAAGGAATTTCCATTATATATCAGGAGTTTAACCTGGTGGGAGAATTGTCGGCTGCGGAAAATATTTTCCTGGGACGCCCCATACGCAAAGGTGTCTTTATTAACAAAGAGGCTATGGAGGAAGAGGCGCGGAGGGTGTTTCAAGCGCTGAATATTGATATCCGGCCGGAGACTCTGGTAAAAGATCTTACGGTGGGCTATCAGCAGATGGTTGAAATTGCAAAAGCCATTCAGCAGAACGCAAAAATATTGATTATGGATGAGCCTTCAGCTCCGCTGACGGGTGCGGAAGTGGAATCCATGTTCCAGGTGATACGGAAGCTCAAGGAGGCCGGAGTTGCGATTGTATATATTTCCCATCGGTTAAACGAGATTTTTGAACTTTCCGACCGGATTACGATTTTGCGGGACGGACGCTATATCAAAACTGTTAAAACAAAGGATACCAACACAGACGAACTGGTGATGTATATGGTGGGCAGGGCATTGACGGAGACCTATCCGCCCAGGAGCGAAGTGCGGACGGAAGAGGTAGTCTTTGAGATGCAGAATGTGTGCGGCAACGGGGACAAGGACCTCTCATTCCAGATCCGTAAAGGTGAGATCCTGGGCCTGGGAGGGCTGATCGGAGCGGGACGCACAGAAGCGGCAGAGATGATATTCGGGGCGGCTCCTGTGCAGACGGGAAAAATGTTCCTGAAAGGCAAAGAAATCCGTCCGGGTTCGCCGAGGGAAGCCATCCGTCTGGGGATTGCGCTTGTGCCGGAGGATAGAAAACGGCAGGGTGCGCTTCTGGGCATTGATGTGAAATCCAATATCAATATGGCTGTTTATCCGTCTATATCCAAAGCGTTTCTTATCAATCGGAAGAAGGAGGAGCAAACAGCGGAAAAGTATAAGGACGAGCTGCGCATCAAAACGCCGTCGCTTCTGCAGCAGGTCAAGAATCTCAGCGGAGGAAACCAGCAGAAGGTCGTTCTGGGGAAATGGCTGGCGGCCAATGCAGAGCTGCTGATTTTTGACGAGCCCACCAGAGGGATTGATGTAGGAGCAAAATATGAGATCTATGTACTGATGAATGAACTGGTCGGACAGGGAAAGACCATACTGCTGATCTCATCGGAGATGGAAGAGCTGATGGGAATGTCTGACCGGATACTTGTCATGGCGGAGGGCAGAATCACAGGTGAACTGGACAGAGAAGAGTTTGATCAGGAAGTAATTATGAGCTATGCCTCAAAGCTTGTTTAAGGAGTCGGGTAAAATGCAGAAACAGATGATAGAAGTAATTAAGGATAAGGCAATATTCCTTGTCCTGGCAGTTATGATAATCTTTTTTTCTTTAGTAACAAAGACCTTCTTGACCCTTGACAATTTGTTTAATGTAGCCAGACAGGTATCCATGCTGGGAATTGCATCCATCGGCATGACCTTTGTGATCCTGCTGGGCGGGATTGATTTGTCTACCGGCTCCATTATTACATTCGTCAATATTGTTACCGCCTATATGATGGTGAAAATGGATATCTCCATGTGGCCCGCCATCCTTCTCACACTGATGATGTGCATACTCATTGGCTTGTTTAACGGATTTGCAGTTGCTACATTTAACATGCCTGCGCTGATCGTTACCTTTGCCACACAGACCATATTTGCAGGGGTAGCGTATATGATATCCGGAGGCATGCCCATATCCGGCCTGCCGGAAGAATTTGCAGTTATCGGCCAGGGATATGTGGGGGTAGTACCTATACCGGTGCTTATTATGATCGTTGCATTTGTACTGGGCGGAGTAATTCTCAATAAGACGTATTTCGGACGCTACTTTTATGCCCTTGGCGGAAATGAAGAGGCGGCGAAGCTGTCTGGAATCAGGGTAAAAGCTATCAAAATGCTGGTGTTTGCCCTCTCCGGACTGTTTGGCGGGATTGCAGGGATTGTGATGCTCTCAAGAACTAATTCGGGACAGGCTACGGCGGGAAGAGGCTACGAGTTTGACGTAATTACGGCGGTGGTTCTGGGCGGTGTCAGCTTAAGCGGCGGCAGCGGCAGGATGCTCAATGTAGTGGCCGGCGTTCTGATCCTGGGAGTCTTGAGCAATGGTATGGTTTTAATGAATGTAAGCTCCTATGCGCAGATGGTAATTAAGGGTATCATTCTTTTACTCGCAGTAGGATTTGACTGCGTGCAGAAGAAAGGGATTGAAAAATAAAAGTGTGCTGCCGGATTTCCGGCAGCACCTTGCTTTTTCTTATGACAGAAGCATCATATCTTCATATTCATGGAACCGCTTGAGAAAACTCTCCTGGTTGGCTTCCTCCACAAATTCATAGTCCGAACGGATGCGTGCTTCCTCCGCTTGTACGGAAGGAATTTCTTTCAGAGGTTCGCTGTGGGTCCTGACGTAGTAACCGGCCAGCAGGGAGTTGGTGATAAAATCGGTACTCACATCTGCATTTTGGAGGGTTTGCTCTGAAGTCTGAAGCAGATCTTCCAGAACCATATAGAGGTTCGTCAGACCCTCAAAGGAGATGAGATCATAGGCTTCAAAATCCAGGCCGTTTGCCATGGGAATCCGGTTGGATACGTCTGCCAGCGCTTCGGAATCGGTGAACGGATAGAACTCTTTCACGAACTCCAGCACTTTCTGATACTCCTCTTCCGTCATGGGATGGTACAGGGCTTGGGCCAGAATTTCCACTACATCCTTATAATCTGCCAGCAGTTCAAATCCCGGAAATACAGAGAGACGGTCAAAGAGCTTCGCAAACCTTGCCATAGTCAGAAGGTTCCATTTTACCCGCTCAAATCCCAGAAGTTCTTCGGCCTGTTCTTCCACCCAGCTTCGGAGTTCATATACATACATGCCGGAATCCTCGAACTGTTCCAGCCACTCGGAGGCCTGGTCCGCCATTTCCTCCGGAATGTGCTCATAGATTTCATCCCGGCTTCCTGCCAAGGCATCGAACTTTTCAATATAGAGCCATGCCTTTTCCTGGTTTCCTTGTTTTAAATAGATTTCTCCGATTTGATAATAAAGTTTGGCAATTTCTACAAAATTTTTGCGCTCCTGTGCCTGCTGCAGGGATTTCAGCAAACCTTCCACCGAATTTTCCTGGTTTGCCCCAAATAATTTTCCGAATAATGCCATGTCTGGATTCTCCTTTCTCTTGTGTGGATATCTTGTAAATCAATGATAAAATCATATCATAGTTCGGAACCGTCATCAATGGGATTTGAGGTTATCCGGCTTCTTCCGTTTCGGTATCTCTGTCTTTCGGAGTCTCTTCTGCCCGGGCTTTATCCAGTGCCCGGCTGACAGCGTCCAGAATGACAATGGAGGTGTATTGATTTTCCTCCGGATATGTAATATTATCAAGGGACTGGGAGGAGATGATCTGTTCTGCCAGATTTTCCACGGCAGGCTCCATCAGCGGGTACATCGTGGCAACGGTCTCGCTGACATTAATCATCTGAATGGAAACGATGGCGTCTTTTTCCACGGTTACTGCAATGTCAATGGCGCTGCCGTTTAACATGATAGAGGAAGTGTAAACGCCGGGGACATATTGAATGGGTGTATCGGTGGCGTCCGTGGCGTCGGGTGCTTCTTTTGCTTCTTTTCTGGGAGCAAACATATACACCAGAAGGAGAATGAGAAGGATACCAAGGGCTACAAAGATGCCGGTATAGATCAATTCCTTCATGCGGAGGACAACGATTTTGGTTTTTGAACTCAAGGAAAATCCCTCCTGTGTTCTTCGATTGTTATAGCTTATGAGGGCCGGGGGGAAAATATGACGGATGGAAGCTGCACATAAGAACGGGGATTTCGTGCAGACTAAAGACAGCAGGCGGGAAATGCCGGGAGGCGGAAGATGAAAGAACGAAAACAGAATATAATTGTAAAAGAAGTGCTGCTGATTGCGGGGGGAACTGCGCTGATTGCCTTTGCCATAGCTTCGGTTTACGATCCGGCAGGCATGATCACGGGCGGTTTTTCCGGCCTGGCGATTATGGTTAAGCAGCTTACAGAACCGCTGGTTCCCGGAGGGGTTCCGCTGGCCGTGACAAATTTGTGCCTGAACCTGCCGGTATTTCTGATTGCGGTCCGGCTAAAAGGGTTCCGGTATATTTTCAAGACCCTGTATGCTACGGTACTGTTGTCTTTCTGGCTCTATGTGCTCCCGGTGATTCCGCTGGCCCGGGGAGATTTAACCTTAAGCGCCCTGTACGGAGGCGTAATTATGGGAGCAGGCATCGGCTTGGTTTTTGTGGCCCAGGCTACCACAGGTGGCACGGATTTGATTGCGGCGATCATCCAGCATTTCTGGAGACACTACAGCATTGCGGAGATTATGCAGGTGCTGGATGCAGCCATTGTTCTGGCGGGCATCTATATGTTTGGCGTTTCCACGGCACTCTATGCGATCATTGCCATCTATCTGGTTTCGAAAGTGTCGGACGGCATCATAGAGGGATTGAAGTTCTCGAAGGCGGCTTTTGTGATTACGGACAAGCCGGAGGAGCTGGCGGAGGTTCTGATGGAGGAAATGAGCAGAGGAGTAACAGGGCTCCCGGCGAAAGGCATGTATTCCGGCCGGGAGCGTAATATGCTCCTCTGCGTCGTATCGCGCAAGCAGATTGTACGGCTAAAAGAACTGGTGATCCGGACGGATCCGCAGGCGTTTGTCATCGTCTCGGATGTGCGCGAGGTTCTGGGAGAAGGTTTTATAGAGACAAGATAGCCCAAATTTTACTTTTGTGTACTATGTATAGGGAAATTTTGGTGGAATCTACAGAAATAGTTGAGGAAGTGCATAAAAAAAATTGCATTTCCTCTTTTCTTTTTTGTGGTTTTGCATTAATATATAGGTTAGGTATTTTTGTTTTAGAGAAAAAATGGGGTTTTTTGATTGTGTATATTGCCGGGGAGGCTTTTGGAGAGAGTCTGGCGATATGCACAAAACGATAGGAGCAAAGGAGCGTAGAACGTTATGATTTCAAATCAGATATTGCAGAACACCATTGAGGGACTAAAGGGAATTACCAGAATTGATTTGTGTATTATCGACACGGAGGGAAAGGTGCTTGCATCTACGTTTCCGGAGGCAGAGGCTTATACGGGGTCCGTTCTGGCGTTTATTGATTCACCGGCTGACAGCCAGGTAATCCAGGGGTTTCAGTTTTTTAAAGTGTTTGACGAAAACCAGCTGGAATATATTCTGCTGATCAACGGCGGCAGCGAGGATGCCTATATGATCGGGAAGATTGCGGTCTTTCAGATTCAAAATCTTCTGGTGGCTTATAAGGAGCGCTTTGATAAGGATAATTTTATCAAAAACCTCCTTTTGGATAACCTGCTTTTGGTAGACATTTATAACCGGGCCAAGAAGCTTCACATTCAGACAGAGGTTCGCCGGGCAGTCTACACCATTGAGACCAGCCGGGAGAAGGACAGCGCTTCTCTGGAGAGCGTGCGTGCCCTTTTCGGGAGCAAGTCCAAAGATTTTATTACCGCGGTGGATGAAAAAAATATTATCGTGGTGAAGGAGCTGGGTGAAGGAGAAGGGTATCCGGAGCTGTACAAGACGGCTAAGGTGATTAAGGATCTGCTGGCATCGGAGGGTGAAGAGCAGGCCCATATTGCATACGGCACGATTGTAGGTGAGATTAAGGAAGTGTCCCGCTCCTACAAGGAAGCCAGGATGGCTCTGGATGTGGGGAAGATTTTCTTTGAAGACCGGGATATTGTGGCTTACAGCACTCTGGGAATCGGGCGGCTCATTTACCAGCTTCCCATACCCCTGTGCAAAATGTTCATCCGGGAAATCTTTGACGGCAAATCCCCGGACGATTTTGACGAGGAGACCCTGACTACCATCAATAAATTTTTTGAGAACAGCCTGAATGTCTCCGAGACGTCCCGCCAGCTCTATATCCATCGGAATACACTGGTCTACCGCCTGGATAAGCTGCAGAAAAGCACAGGCCTGGATCTGCGGGTGTTTGAGGATGCGATCACCTTTAAGATCGCGTTGATGGTCGTAAAGTATATGAAGTATATGGAGACCATAGATTACTAAAGGAATGCAGGAAACTGTAAAAGAATGTACTGAGGAGAGAAAAAATGATCGATTTGGAGAATGTGACGAAAGCCTATTCCACGGGCGTCCATGCCCTGAACGGCGTTTCCCTGCACATTGACAAGGGAGAATTTGTCTTTATCGTGGGAGACAGCGGATCTGGAAAGTCCACGCTTATCAAGCTGCTGCTCAAAGAGCTGAATCCTACTTCCGGAACCATCAAAGTAAATGGAATTAACCTGAATAAAATGAAGCAGCGGGCCATTCCGAAATACCGCCGCAAAATCGGGGTGGTATTTCAGGATTTCCGACTGTTAAAGGATCGGAATGTCTATGAAAATATTGCGTTTGCCCAGCGGGTCGTGATTACGCCCTCCAAGCAGATACGCAAAAATGTGCCTATGATGCTTTCGCTGGTGGGTTTGGCGGAGAAATACAAATCTTATCCCAAACAGCTTTCCGGCGGGGAACAGCAGAGAGTGGCTTTGGCCAGAGCGCTGGTCAACCGGCCGAATATCCTGCTCGCAGACGAGCCTACGGGAAACCTGGATCCGAAAAATTCCAAGGAAATTATGAAACTTCTGGAGACCATCAATGAGCGGGGAACCACGGTGCTTGTGGTCACGCACAATCAGGAAATTGTAGATCAGATGAAGAAACGGGTAATTGCAATGCACAAAGGCGTCATTATCAGTGACGAGCGCAAAGCTGGGTATACGCAGCATGAGAATTAGTACGATTGGCTACTGCCTGAAGCAGGGCGTGAAAAATATCTGGAGAAACAAAATGTTTTCTTTGGCCTCTGTTGCAACCATGTCTGCTTGTATTTTTCTGTTCGGAATCTTTTTCTGCATTGTGGAGAATTTCCAGCACATGGTAAAGGAAGCGGAGAAGGGCGTGGCAATAACTGTCTTTTTTGACGAAGGGCTCTCTCAGGAAGAGATGGACGCCATTGGGGAAAAGATCCGTGTCCGGGAAGAGGTGTCCGATATGCGGTTCGTAACTGCGGAGGAAACCTGGGATAATTATAAACTGGTCTACTTTAAAGATAAACCGGAGCTGGCGGAAGGCTTTGCAGATGACAATCCCCTGGCGAACCAGGCCCACTACGAGGTTTTTCTGACGGATGTATCTCTGCAGAGCGGCCTGGTGGAATATCTGGAATCCGTAGAAGGTGTGGGAAGGATCAACAAATCGGCAGAAGTTGCGGATATTCTCAGCAATTTTAATATTTTGATTGGATATATTTCCATTGCCATTATTATTTTGCTGCTCTGCGTTTCTGTGTTCCTGATCAGCAATACGGTAACTATCGGAATTTCTGTCCGCAAGGAAGAGATCGCCATTATGAAGCTGATTGGGGCCACCAATTCTTTTGTAAAAGCTCCTTTTGTGATAGAGGGAATTTTGATCGGGATTATCGGTGCAGTGATTCCTTTGTCCCTTCTCTATGTACTGTACACGAAGCTGGTGGGCTATGTGAGCGGCGAGTTTAATATCCTGACAGGACTTCTGCAGTTTTTGACGGTGGAGGAGATGTTCCGCACCCTGCTCCCGGTGGGAATGATTCTGGGCGTGGGGATTGGATTCTTCGGAAGCTTCTTTACTATAAGAAAACATTTAAAGGTTTGATGCGCTGCCGCTAGAAAAGGGAGTTTAATATGAAGATGAGGAGAAAACGGTATAAGAGCGTACTTTTGCTGGTGGCGCTCGTATTTACAGCAGTTTTTACATCTGATATGCTCCAGGCCAGAGCATCCGAGAAGGAGGACTCCCCAAAAGAGGAGACTTCCGGGAAAGGAAAAGACTTCGAGTGGATCGATACCAGCGGCCTGGAGGAAGAGAAGAAGGATACTCTGGATAAAATCAAGAATATCAAGTCCGAGCTGGCGGACGTGAAAAATAAGATCAAAGAGCTGGAGAATCAGAAGAGTGATCTGAATAATTACATAGCGAAGCTGGATCAGGAGGCCAACGGGCTGGCAGAGCAGATTCGGAAGCTTTCGGATGAAATTGAGGTGAAAAAAGGGGAAATTGCCCGGACCCAGGCGGAGCTTGAGGAAGCCCAGAGGATTTCCGAAAAGCAGTACGAGGATATGAAGCTGCGGATTCAGTACATGTATGAGCATGGAACACCGTCCTATCTGGAATTGTTTCTGACGGCTGAGAGCATGAGCGATTTCCTGAACCGCTCCACCTATGCGGCCGAAGTCTCCCGGTATGACCGGAGTATGCTGGATCAGTACATCGAGCAGAAGGAGAAGATAGCTGCCGCGAAGGCGGTGCTGGAGTCGGAAGAGGAAGAGCTGAATCTGATGGCGGAGGCTGCCAAAGAGCAGAAAGAAACCGTGGATGCCTTGATTCAGACGAAGACAGCCCAGATTCAGAGCTATCAGAATGAGATTAACAATCAGAGCGGGGAGGCGCAGGCTTATCAGGAGGATTTGGAAGAGCAGGAGCGTCTTCTGAAAGAACTGGAAGCCCAGATTGCGGCTGCGGCCCTGGCCAATGCCCGGGCGGAGGACGGAGACGGAGGAGCTTCCGGTTTTCTCTGGCCCTGTCCCAGCAGCCGGCGTATCACCAGCGATTTCGGAATGCGGGAGATACCTACGCCGGGAGCAACGGCCAATCACAACGGAATTGACATCGGAGCTCCGACAGGTTCCGCGATTCTGGCCAGCGCCAGCGGCAGAGTAACGACCTCAAAATACAGCTATTCGGCCGGAAATTACATTGTTATTTCTCATGGAAACGGAGTTTCTACGGTGTACATGCACTGTTCGGCCCTCTATGTGTCCGAGGGAGAAATGGTGTCCCAGGGACAGACCATCGGTGCGGTGGGGTCTACCGGGTTCTCCACCGGCCCCCATCTGCATTTCGGTGTGATGGTAAACGGCGCATATGTGAATCCGCGGAATTATGTGGGATAAAAAAGCGTATATTAAACAAAGAGGCTGCAAAGCAGGTCGGGGCAGAGAAGAAGAGCTGCCCCGGCCTGCCGCCTGATCGGGGGAAACGGACAGACGGCAGGCTTTGCAGGATCAAAGAAAGAGGAACCGTATGGACGAGAGGAAACAACGTGAGAAGAGACAGTTTTGGAAAGGGCTTGCAGTTGGCATAGTTATCATGCTTGTGGTTATGGAGGCTATGGTTTTCGGACGCCAGATGCTGAACTTGGCGCAGAAGAAGGCCGGAGCTTCCGGCAGCCTGGGACTGACCAATTCCGAAGTCCAGAAGAAGCTGGAGGAAATGCAGAAGCTCATTGAGCTGTACTATCTGGATGAGATTGACCCGGAGCAGGTGGAGAACTATCTCTTTAAGGGGACCGTTGCAGGGCTGGGGGATACGTATGCGGCCTATTATACCCAGGAAGAGTATCAGAGTATGCTGGACTCCACTTACGGAAGCTATTGCGGAATCGGCGTGGAGATTTCCCAGAATATGTCCACGGGCATTATCACCATTGTACGGATTTTTGAAGGATCTCCGGCTATGGAGGCGGGACTTCTGCCGGGAGACATTCTTTACCAGGTAGACGGCGTGGAAGTGACCGGCGAGGATTTGACAAAGGTGGTATCCCTGATCAAAGGGGAAGAGCATACGACAACCTTGATATCGGTAGTCCGGGAGGGCGAGAAAGACTATCTGGAGTTTGAGACAGAGCGGAGGACCATTGAGGTTCCTACGGTCAGCCATGAGATGCTGGAAGGCCAGGTGGGCTATATTGCTATTACCTCTTTCGATGATGTGACTACAGAACAGTTCCTGCAGGCCATGGACGATCTGGAGGCCCGGGGGATGAAAGCCTTGATTGTGGATCTTAGGAACAACGGCGGCGGCCTGGTATCCAGCGTGTGCGCCATTTTGGACCGCCTGCTTCCGGAAGGCCTTCTGGTTTACACAGAGGACAAATACGGGAACCGGGAGGAGGAGAGCTCGGACGCGGAGCACTTTTTCGACAAGCCCATGGCAGTGCTGATCAACGGAAACAGCGCCAGCGCATCCGAAATTTTTGCGGGAGCGATAAAAGATTACGAGGCAGGGACCCTGGTGGGAACGACTACCTACGGCAAAGGAATCGTGCAGAAGATTTATCCCATGAGCGACGGCACAGCGGTGAAGCTGACGGTTTCCAAGTATTATACGCCGGCGGGCAACAACATTCACGGGATTGGCATTGAGCCGGATGTGGAAGTAGAGCTGGAGAAGAGCCTGAAAAATGATGTGGTGGTCTCCAAGGAGGAAGATAATCAGCTTCAGAAGGCGCTGGAGGTGCTGGGAGCAGAATAAAAACAGAGCAAATAGTAAAAAGCCGTAAAATAAAGTGCGGCTGACACACGAGATTTTGGAAATATATAAGAATACCCTCAGTGGATAAGGGGATAAGAGCAATGCGAAAGAGTGGAATGAAAAGTGTTCCGCTCTTTTTTGATTTTATACGCCTAAAAACGAACATAAAACGACAAAACGTTCTTAAAAAGAATAAGAAATTGGACAATATATCCAAAAACACCTTGAATAATAAGGGAAAATCCGCGTTATACTGTAGAATATCTACAAAATTAATGAAAAACGGACATAACAATCGTAAAATTAATGAAACAATCATATAACGGGTTGAAAGAGTCTTGTAAATTTTGTAAAATAAAAATACAAAGTGAATCTGAAAGGTTGCAAAAAAGCAAGGAGATGAGCAAATGTCGAAAGTGAATGAAATCACAAGAGAGAGCTGGATTATGAGCACTTTCCCGGAGTGGGGAACCTGGCTTGTGGAAGACATCGAGAACGAGGTGGTAGCGCCGGGCAATGTGGCAATGTGGTGGCTGGGGTGTACGGGTGTCTGGTTTAAAACGCCGGAGAATACCAACATTACCATTGACCTGTGGTGCGGAAACGGCAAGAGGACCCATGGGGACAACAAGATGAAGCCGGGCCATCAGATGGCAAATATGTGCGGAGGCCGTTTGATGCAGCCCAACTTAAGAAATGTCCCCTTTGTCATTGATCCTTTTGCGTTCAAGCATGTGGACGCGGTTCTGGCTACTCATTATCATCAGGACCATATGTCTGCCGAGTGGGCCGCCCATGTCATCCAGAGCGGCATGACCACCACGGACGAGGACGGAAAGGAGATTCCGGTTCCCTTTATCGGCCCGAAGAAATCGGTGGAGACATGGATGAAGTGGGGCGTTCCTGCGGAGCGCTGCATTACGGTAAAGCCGGGAGACGTCATTAAGATTAAGGATTTGGAGATTGTGGCCTTAGACAGCTTTGACCGCACCTGTATCGTGACAACCGATGATACGAGTGAGAACAGAGAAGAACTGACGGGAGTTTGTCCGACCGATATGGATGATAAGGCGGTGAATTATCTCGTTAAGACTCCGGGCGGAAATATTTATCACTCCGGCGATTCTCATTTCTCCATCTACTTTGCAAAGCACGGCAAGGATTATGATATTGATGTGGCGTTTGGCTCCTTTGGCGAGAATCCCATTGGCATGCAGGATAAGATGACTTCCATTGACATTCTCCGCATGGCGGAAAATCTTCAGTGCAAGGTTGTAGTTCCCATTCACTGGGATGTGTGGACGAATTTCCAGGCGGACTGCGAGGAGATCAAGATGCTGTACGATTTCAAGAAGGATCGCAATGAGTACAAATTCCATCCGTTCTTCTGGCAGGTAGGCGGAAAGTACACCTATCCCCAGGATAAGGATAAGATTTATTACCATCACAGGAGAGGATTTGAGGACTGCTTTGAGCATCCCCAGAATATTCCCTTCCGTTCCTGCCTGTAAATTAAGAAAGAAGGAGAAAAGCTGTGTTAAGAGAATTTGTAGAGATGAATCATTATCTCTTTGCCCGGGAGGCAAAGGACTGGGAGGAAGCCATTTTGATGAGCTGCAAATCCCTGGAGGCAGACGGAACGGTTGGCTCCAATTACGGGCAGGATATTGTGGAATGTGTCCGCAAGTACGGGCCTTACATTGTGATTATGCCAAACGTGGCTATGCCTCATTCCCAGGAAGGCGCAGTGGGCGTCAACAAGACGGCGATTGGCTTTATGAAGCTGGAGAAACCGGTCAGCTTCGATCCGGAAGATCCGGAGAAGGATGCGCGGCTGTTCTTTACACTGGCTTCCTGCAACCCGGAGCAGCACTTAAACAATATGATGCGTCTGTCGGAGATGCTGATGAACGAGGAGCTTGTGACAGAACTTCTGGAGGCAAAAGGGCCGGATGACTTGCTGAAGCTTCAGGAGAAGTATCTGGACGGAAAAAACGAATAGTTTAACTAAGGGAGGATTTGTATGAATTTTTTGATGAATGCGTGGTCATATTTTGCTACAAATATTTTGCAGCAGCCGGCATGGATGATCGGCTTGATTGTTCTGCTGGGCTATGTGCTTCTGAAGAAACCCTGGTATGATGTGTTGGGTGGCACCATCAAAGCTGTAGTAGGCTACATGATTCTGGCTGTGGGTTCCGGCGGACTGGTAAGCAATTTCCGGCCGGTACTGGTAGGACTGAAGGATCGCTTTAACCTGGACGCCATGGTTATTGACCCATATTTCGGCCAGAACGCAGTGACTGCAGGTGTGGAAGAGGTTTTTGGAAAATCCTTCTCCCAGGTGATGATGCTCCTGCTGATTGCGTTTATCGTAAACATTCTGCTGGTACGTTTCAGCAAACTTACGAAACTGCGCGCCTTGTTTACCACAGGGCATGTACAGGTCCAGCAGGCATCTACCGCATATTGGCTCATCCTGTTTGCCCTTCCGGCGCTGGCTTCCAGCAATAACAACACGGCGATTCTCATCGTTATGGCGCTGGTTCTCGGCTGCTACTGGGCAGTGGGCTCCAACCTGACCATCAAACCCACCCAGGAACTGACGGACGGCGCAGGCTTCTGCCTGGCGCATCAGCAGATGTTTGCAGTAGCCTTGTTCTCCTGGATTGCGGAGAAGATGGGAAAAGGCAAGGACGGCAAGAAAGAGTCCAAGAAGCTGGAGGATTTGGAACTTCCGGGATTCATGTCTATGTTTAACGAGAATATGGTATGTACGGCATTACTGATGATTCTGTTCTTCGGCGCGATTTTGCTGCTTCTGGGCCGTGATTACCTGGTGGAAGCCGGATTCCTGGGAGAGAATGCAAGCTTTTTGTTCTACATCCTGACTACCTGTCTGAACTTTGCCGTATATCTGGCGATTCTGCAGTTGGGTGTCCGCACCTTTGTAACGGAGCTGACCAATTCCTTCCAGGGTATTGCCAATAAACTTCTTCCCGGTTCCGTACCCGGTGTTGACTGTGCGGTATCCTACGGCTTTGGTTCTCCCAACGCAGTGCCTATCGGATTTCTGGCAGGCGCAGTGGGACAATTCCTGGCAATCGGCGCATTGATTCTTTTGAAGAGCCCCGTGCTTGTAATTGCAGGATTTGTTCCGGTATTCTTTGACAATGCGACGATTGCGGTGTATGCTAATAACAAGGGCGGTCTTAAGGCAGCAATCATCTTGCCGTTCATCTCCGGACTCTGCCAGGTATTCGGCTCTGCGGTTATCGCAAGCTGGGTTGGAATGGCAGCCTACGGGGGATACTTAGGCATGTGGGACTGGGCGGTAGTATGGCCGGTGTTCACGGTTCTGATGAAGTATTTAAGCTATGTGGGCCTTGCGGTTGTGGTTGTCGCGCTCCTGGCGATTCCCCAGATGCAGTACAGGAAGGACAAAGAAGGTTATTTCTTGATGACAGAAGATTACGAGGCATACAAGGAGCTGAAGGCTAAGAAAGGCTGATTAAACTGCTGTTATAATTTAAGATATTGGAGGAAAAAAAGAGATGTTGAACATTTTAGTTTGCTGTGCAAATGGCGCAGGGACAAGTCTGATGATGAAGATGACCACGGAGAAGGTGATAAAGTCTCTGGGGCTGAAAGTAGGAAAGCTGCATCATTGTTCCTTATCTGAGGGCAAGAGTGCTGCAAGCCAGTTTGATGTGGTTTTCTGTCCGCTGAATTTTATTTCGATGTTTAAGGATGCGGAAAAAAAGGGAACGACCGTCATTGGCCTGAAGAATGTAATGTCTCAGGCTGAGATGGAGGAGAAATTGAAAGAATCCGGCGTTCCTCTGGATTAAGCGGCTGAAAAAAAGAAAGCGAGGGGTTATTCTCGGAATCCGGTGGGATTTTGGGGATAACCCTTGTATTCATGACAGTAGAAAGAGCGCAGAGCGTTCTTTTTGCTGTCTGCGGCTTAGAAACCTTTGTGGCGGGGAGGGGAAAACCATGAAGATGAGTCGTTCGATTGTAAACAGCCGGAGAGAAAAAGTATTGGAAATCGTTCGTGAAAACGGCGATGTGACGGTGAATCACCTGGCGGAGAAATTCCAGGTATCTCCCTTGACTATTCGGAGGGATCTCCAATTTCTGGAAGATCACAGGCTGCTGGAGCGCTTTTACGGAGGCGCCCGGAACAGCAATCAGGTTGGCGAGGGCAATGGGGAGAACCCAAGACTTTTCCGGAAGGAGAAAATCGCCAGATACGCGGCGAGTCTGGTAGAAGACGGAGACAGTATTTTTATTAATACCAGCTCGACGGCCCTGGCTATGGTAAAGTACATTACCAGCAGAAATGTAACGATTATAACAAATAACGGAAATATTATCAATGAAAAAAATCCATCCCAGGCTACGGTAGTCCTGCTGGGCGGAGAGCTCCGCTATGTGAAGGGTGCAATGGTAGGAGATTTTGCCATGAATAACCTGACACAGGTGACAGCGCGAAAAAGCTTTATGGGATGCGGCGGGCTCTGCCCGGATACAGGGATGACAACGGAACTGCTCAATGAGGTCAATCTGAATCAGATGATGTTTGAACGGGTCAGCAAGGCGTCCTACATTTTGGCGGACTGTTCCAAGTTCGGGAAGAGAAGCAGCTTTGTTTCCTGTCCGCCGGAACTGATCGCCAATATCATTACGGATAAGGATGCACCCATACAGCTGGTCCGGGAGTTCCGGGAAAGAGGCGCCTGGGTACACCAGGTAGATTAGGAGAATACAATGAAAATTAACAAAATCAGGACACATGAACTGGAGAAATGCTATTCCATCTGTCCCCTGTCTTACAATGGGGCGGAACATCTGCTGGTTGCGGCGGAGAAGGTAAATAAGTGTCTGATGTTTGATTTGGACGGGAACTTGGAGGAGACTGTCTGGGAAGGACCGGGCGGCACCATGACTATGGTGCAGGTTCCGGGCAGCAACGGAGAATTTCTTGCCACCCACAAGTTCTACTCTCCCAATGATTCGAAAGAGGCGAAGATTGTCCTGGCCTCTCCCAGGGGAAAAGACGACTGGGAGATCCGGACTATGGCAGAGCTTCCTTTTGTACACCGCTTTGATGTACTGACTGCCGGCGGTGTGAACTATCTCATTGCCTGCACGCTGAAGTCCGGCCATGAGGAGAAGGATGACTGGAGCAGTCCGGGAAAAATCTGGGTGGGAGAACTTCCGAAAGATTTAAGCAGCGTAGATGGGGAGCATCCCCTGAAACTGACGGCGCTGAAGGAAGGCCTTCTGAAAAACCACGGGTACTGCCGGGTAGAAGAGGCGGATGGTGTCTGGGCGGCGGTGGCTGCGGACAACGGGATTTTCAAGGTGACGCCTCCTTTGGCACAGGGCGGCAGCTGGAGTGTGGAGACCCTTACGGGAGATGCGGCCAGCGATATGACCTTTGCGGACTTTGACGGGGATGGGGAGTTGGAGATGCTGGTGATGACTCCCTTCCATGGAGATACGGTTAAAATTTATAAAAAGGTGGAGGGAGCATATACCTGTATTCATACCTTTGAGGAGTCTTATGAATTTGCCCACGGCATTTGGGGAGCGGAAATCTATGGGAAGGGTGCGGCCATTATCGGCCACCGGAAAGGACGCAGGGATCTGCTGGCATGTACTTATGACGGAAGCGGTTATGTGATGGAAGTCCTGGACAGTGACGTAGGACCGGCTAATGTGCGGGTGTACCCAAAAGATGGCAAAGCGGGCCTGGTGTCCACCAACCGGGAGATTGACGAGATTGCTTTCTATGAGATCGAAAGCCTGTAGGGCGGGAAGGATGCTGAAATGAGTGCTTATACAATCGGTTTATATGAGAAGGCCATGCCCAAAGATCTGACCTGGAAGGAGAAACTTACGGCGGCGAAGGAGGCTGGCTATGATTTCGTGGAAATCAGTATTGATGAGACGGATGAAAAACTGGCGCGTCTGGAGTGGACGAAGGAGGAGCGTCTGGAGTTGGTAAAGACCATGTATGAGGAGGGGATTCCTATCCGCACCATGTGTCTGTCCGGCCACCGGAAATACCCCATCGGCAGCAGCGACCCGGCCGTATGTGCCCGCGGGATGGAGATTATGGAGAAAGCCATCCAGCTGGCCGATGATCTGGGCGTGCGCATTATCCAGCTTGCAGGTTATGACGTTTATTATGACGAGTCTACGCCGGAGACAGTGGCTCGATTTGGGGAGAATCTGAAGAAATGTACCTGGATGGCAGCCAAAGCAGGGGTTCTCATGGGGTTTGAAACCATGGAGACGGAATTTATGAATACCTGCGGAAAATCTATGAACTATGTGGAGCAAATAAATTCCGTGTATCTGAACGTTTACCCGGACTGCGGCAATATCAACAATGCAGCCCTGGCCTATCAGACAGACGTACAGGCGGATCTGGGAAGCTGCAGAGGGCATATTGCGGCTATGCACTTAAAGGAAACGGCGCCGGGCAAGTTTCGCGACATGATGTACGGAGAAGGCCAAGTGGATTTTCCGGCGATGATCGATACGGCCTGGGCTATGGGCGTACGTAAATTTGTGACGGAATTCTGGTATCTGGGCAAGGAGAACTGGAGAGAGGATCTTTCCTTTGCCAACCGTACCATGCGGGCATTATTGGATAAAAAGGAGAATGAATAGAAATGTTGGAAGAATTAAAAAAACAGGTTTATGAAGCAAATATGGAGCTCCCCAGAAGAGGGCTGATCACTTATACATGGGGAAATGTCAGCGGAATCGATCGGGCATCCGGCTTGTTCGTAATCAAACCCAGCGGTGTGGATTACGATGAGCTTAGGCCGGAAGATATGGTGGTGATGGATTTGGACGGCAATAAGGTGGAGGGTGATTACAATCCTTCTTCCGACACGCCTACCCATCTGGAACTCTATAAAGCATTTCCGGAGGTAGGGGGAATTGTACACACCCATTCTCCCTGGGCTACCTCCTGGGCTCAGGCAGGGCGCAGTATTCCCTGTTACGGAACCACCCATGCAGACTATTTCTACGGGGAGATTCCCTGTGCCAGGAGTCTCACGGAAGAGGAGATTAACGGGGAGTATGAGAAGAACACGGGCCTTGTGATTATCGAAACCTTCCGGGGAAAGAATCCCATGCACATTCCCGGCGTTCTCTGCACCAACCACGGTCCCTTTACCTGGGGCAAGGATGCAGACAATGCCGTACACAACGCAGTGGTTCTGGAGGAAGTGGCGAAGATGGCCTGCCGCACGGAGCTTCTGAAGCCGGGCGTGGCTCCGGCGCCCCAGGTAATTCAGGATAAGCACTTCCTGAGAAAGCATGGGGCAAATGCTTATTACGGGCAGATTAAGAAATAAAAAATGCAAGAGCCTTGCGAAGAGATTTCGCAGGGCTCTTTTGGCGCGGTCCAAGGGGCTGGTATTTTCTGTCAGGGGAGTTTTGAAAATATGGCCCGGACTTGATTTTCCCCATCCCGGAGCCGTATCTGTATTTTCTCAGAGTGATTCTCTCCTGCCGTAACGGCGGAGCCGGAGACCTCCCATCCCTGAAAAATAAATCCGTCTGAAGCTTCAGCCGTAAGGGTTAAGGGGTAATCCGTATAATAATTCCCGGTCCATTCCCCGGCCTCCAAATCCGGCGTCAAAGTGTTCAGTGTTACGCTTCCTCCCTGCGGCATGTTTGAGGAGAGGGAGAGGGGCACAAGGCTGCCCTCCAGGGAAAAGTGTTCGGCAAGGCAGGGGACAATGGCTTCGTAACGGTTTGTAAAGAACTGGCGCAGTTCCCCTATCTGTTCATGGAAAGGAAGATCTGCAGGATTGGTGTTCCATCTGGCATAGCTTTTGTCCGCGCTGCCGGCATACCGGGATTCTATGGAATCCAGCAGAGCCAAGGCTTTGGAGGCCCGGAAATTTTCGTTTGCCAGATCCATAAAAGTGAGTACAAACTGTTGGCGGAAGGCTTCGCTTTCCATCAGGGCAGGCATGGGATCGTCGTCCAGGAAACCGCAGGGGGCGAAACCGGCATGCTCGGTAAAGGAGTCAATGGCGTAGGCAGGCGTATCGGGAAGCTGGATGCCCACTCCCAGGGAGGAATCCAGATCATAGAGCATCCATCGCCATTTCCCGTCGCCGTACCTGCTGCCGTCGGGAGCAGTGGTCTGCCAGGTAAAAACATTGCCGCCCAAGGGCTTGCTGTCTGTGTTGCCTATATAAATGTTGATACACATCCAGTCAATAAAACTCTGCATATCCATCTGTTCCAGAAGGCGTTCATAGATTTCCGGATCAGACATGTCCAGGGTTAGATAGTCACGCAGTTCCCGGAATCGGGAAATATCTTCCGGTTTACCGTCCTGGACTTCCCGGGTGGCTTTGATAAGAAGGATATTTTCCGGGTCCAGATGGTAAATGTTCCCTATCCATTCGGCGGAGTATTTTTCCATCAGATAGTACATGCCCCAGTATTCCCCGTTGAGAAATACCTGGCAGGGGAGATACTGCTGGACGGCAGCTTCCCGGTCTTTCACCAGGGAAAAGAAAAATACCTTTTTCAGATCCTGGCCCGTATTTAGAATTATATCAGAAGAGGAAAATTCATTTTCAAAAAAATCGGGAGTGAAAGTTTTAGCCCCATAGCGGCTGCGGGAAAAGAGGGAAAAGCTTTTCTGGGGGAAGCTCCGGGATTCGTTTCCCCGGATGCGGACTCCGCATTCCTGAGCGAAGGATAGGGAGTGATCCGCATCGAAAAAATCCAGATGGGCGGTCCGCTCGGAATCCGCTCCGGAAAGGTTGTAGTTGGTGTAGTCGAGAAGCTGTGTCCAGATCATGTCCGGGGAAACCAGGAGGGCGTTCCGGGCATCGTCATACCGGTAACCCAGGACATAGATACCTCTGTCAGAGCCGAAAAGATCTTCCGGCTCTGCGGTGATAGAGAGAATGGAAATATTATCATAGCCTTCTTTTTCGCAAAAGCCTATAAAATAGGAGGCTGTGACGGTATTGCTGTAATTGCCCTTTTCGTCAAAGGCGGCGGCACGCAGAATTACGGCTTTATCCACAGGATCAGAGGGGGCTGCATAAGCGGAGATAGGGGCAGCAATATCCTCCCGGGCAGAGTACAGGTTTTCCGAAAGGCTGGGATCGGATAGGATCAGCGGTTCCGTGAAAATAGGGGAATCAAAGGAAGGCTCGCTTCCGTCCAGGGTATAGCGGACGGTAAAGCCCTCCGGTGAAGAGAGGGTAAGGGAGAGGGAGGTCTCGTAGAAACCGCTTTCTGCCGACAATACAGGTTCGTTTAAAACAAGAGTAGAAATACCGTTGGAACATCCGGGAGAAGGGCGCATAGCAGCAAACTCTTTCCCGCCGTCTTCCTTCCGGGCGTATACGGCATTGGGAGGAAGGGACGGAAGAAAGACGGAGTCTGCCAGAAACAGGCGGAGGGGACTTCCGGAAGGTTCTTCACAGTAGCAGAGATACAGGGATTCTTCCCCGGAGAGACGGAAAGGCAGCGATGGGCAGCATTCCTCCTCCGGGGATTTTGCAGTACCGGAGGCGTACAGCACATAATAGCCTCCGGGTTCGATTACGTCCTCTGGCAGAGGAGCCAGAGTGTAATTCTTTTTTTGTGTCGGAAAGGTACATGTTTTCCAGGGAGATTTCCTGGTCCGTAGGATTATAGAGCTCAATATAGTCTTCATATGAGGTATAGCCTTCCGTGTCCGTACCTGGATTGCGGGTGCAGACTTCATTGATGCAAAGGCGAAGGGCTGGATTTGCCGTCTGCCCGGCTACATAGTTTTCCATCAGAAAAAAGGCCGGAAAGAACAGCATGCCTGACACAAGAATAACCAGAAATCTCCAATTTCGTTTTCGGAATGAAGAGAGTTTCATGCTTCGTCCTCCTCAAACAAAAGTATTTCTTCGTTTGATACGGCATACCAGCATGTGTCTCCCGGCTCCAGCCCGGCACGTCCCCCGGTTCCGTCGGTGAGATCGCGGATCAGCCCGGACAAGGCGGCGCAGGGAACCAGAATATCCAAAGAAACCGCATCCGTATAATCGGACTGGAGTATGGGAATTTTGCGCTGTCCCAGGAGATATTGGACTTTGCCGAAATCGTTGTAGTCGGTATGTATTCTAAGATGTGTTCCCCTGTGTTTGTCCAGAATCACAGCCTGGCGCAGTCCCTCCTGGACGGCTTTGGAATAAGCGCGTACCAGGCCGCCGGTTCCCAGGAGTGTGCCGCCGAAATATCGTGTAACCACGACGGCGGTGTCGTGGATATCTTCGCCCAGGAGTACATCCAGCATGGGCCTTCCTGCAGTTCCCGCCGGCTCTCCGTCGTCGCTGCACCGGGTGAGCTGGTGCCTGCTTCCGATGGTGAAAGCGGTGCAGTTGTGGGAGGCATCCCAATACTGTTTTCTGCATCCCTCAATAAATTTCAGGGCGTCTTCTTCTGTTTTTACAGGTGCGACGGTAGCAATAAAACGGGATTTTTTTTCAATAATTTCCCCTACGCCAGGAGCATGGGAGAATTTGTATGTTTCTTGCATAGGATTCCTTTCAGGAAGCCTGTCCTTCCTCCCGGGTTATCATATCATCCACGATTTCCAGAAGGCAGACGGGTGTAACTGCATTCTGGATGAGCTGCTTTAGCACCTGGCGGGTAAAAAGTTCTGAGTCGGAGACCGGGGGCGTGCTTTCGGTCTCTTCTACCCCGGGGTGTTCGGCGATGGATTTCTTGATACAGATGCGGTAGAGAGGGGCTGCGGACTGGGGCGGTTCCTCCTCGATCAGGTAGTATTTCAGATTCAGCAGGGTTCCTTTTTCGTCTGCAACAGAGCGTGTCTCAATCAAAAATTCCTTTTGCATCATACTCTCCTTTTCACTTGCTGGGTTTTGAAAGTATTATACAGGACAATGTTTGAGAAGCGTGTCGAAAGCTGTCGCAGGAATTAAAAACATTATAAAGAATGCTTAGGAAAAACGCAAGAAATTGTGAATTTTAATTTTACCCTTTATTTGAGGGATACTTTTTGCTATAATAAGGGGATATAAGAGGAGGCTGTAAAATGAATTATGGAAAACGTGGAACTTCCAAGAAACAGAAGTCTGTGAACTCCAAAGCCGCAAAAGTAAGTAAAAAAGCAAGTGTATTATTTATAAAAGCGTTTCTCGTTTGTATGCTGGCCGCCGGCGTGGTGGTGCTGTGTGCGGGGCTGGGTGTTGTTAAGGGCGTCCTGGACAATGCGCCGGATATTGACAGTGCCAGTGTAATCCCGAGAGGATATAAATCCGTCATCAAAGATGCAGAAGGTAATAAGACGGCCGAGCTGATTACAGCAGGTTCCAACCGGATCTGGGTAGATATTGAGCAGATTCCGGAGCATGTGCAGCAGGCGTTTGTGGCTATTGAAGACCAGCGTTTTTATGAACACAACGGAATTGACTTAAAGGGTATGCTCCGTGCGGGCGTCCGTGCCATAGCCAGCGGCTTTAAGAAGACGGAGGGAGCCAGTACCATTACCCAGCAGCTTTTGAAGAATAATGTGTTCGACTTTATGAGTGAGAGTACGCCGGCGGAGAAAATCGAGAGAAAGCTTCAGGAGCAGTATCTGGCGGTAAAGCTGGAAGAGATTATGACCAAGGATGAGATCCTGGAGGCATATCTGAACACCATCAACTTAGGACAGAACAGCCTGGGAATCCAGGCGGCGGCCAACCGCTATTTCAACAAGGATGTCAGTGAACTTACCATCTCGGAGGCGGCGGTGATTGCCGGAATTGCCAAGAATCCCGTAGGCAATAACCCGGTGAGCTACCCGGAAGAGAACCGGGAGCGGCGGGAGACGGTACTGAATTATATGCTGGAACAGGAATTTATCAGCCAGAGCGAGTATGACGAGGCTATGGCAGACGATGTGTATGCCCGGATTCAGAATACCAATGAGATTACGGGCGTGGCCGAGGTGTATTCCTATTATGTGGATGCAACCATTGAACAGGTGCTTCATGATCTGCAGGAGATCAAAGGGTACAACTCCCAGCAGGTCTACAATCTGGTCTATAACGGCGGCCTGACCATTGAGACGGCGCAGGATCCGGCGATTCAGAAGATCATGGATGAGGAGATGGCCAACGAGGAGAACTATCCTCAAAATGTTTATGTGGGACTGGACTATGCCCTTACGGTGGTGAAGCCGGACGGGGAGCAGATCAATCACAGCACCCAGATGTTTGAGAAATATTTTAAAGAAAACGAGCGCTCCAATTTCGAGGCTTTGTTTGACACGGAAGAGGATGCCCTTGCCCATATTGAAACTTATAAGGCTGCGGTAGTAGGACCGGAGGATACGGTCTATGAGCGGATTGATATGACTCCCCAGCCCCAGGCCTCTATGGTAGTTATGGATCAGGCAACCGGGTATGTGAAGGGAATTGTAGGGGGACGGGGAGAGAAAACCGTGAGCCTTTCCCTGAACCGGGCGGTGGATACGACCCGTCAGCCGGGATCTACCTTTAAGCCAGTGTCTACCTATGCGCCTGCTCTGGATACGGCGGGTATGACCCTTGCCACCACTCAGTTTGACGCTCCTTATAATTATGCGAACGGAAGGCCGGTGCGGAACTGGAACGGCGAAGCATATCAGGGTTGGACTTCCATCCGCAAGGGAATCGAACAGTCCATGAATATTTTGGCTGTGAAGACGCTGACCGATATTACCCCGGCCCTGGGTATTACCTATTTGGAGAATCTGGGGATTACCACCATGCAGAAGGAGACCGTGAACGGGTTGAATGACTATACCCAGGCCATGGCCCTGGGAGGTATCACCAATGGCGTGACCAATCTGGAACTGACGGCAGCTTATGCTACTATCGCCAACGGCGGTGTCTACACGAAACCGGTGCTGTATACCAGGATTTTGGATCACGACGGGAATGTTTTGATTGACAATACCCAGCCGAAAACCAGGACCGTGCTGAAGGACAGCACGGCATGGCTGCTGACCAGTGCTATGAAGGATGTAGTCAATCAGGGTACCGGAGGACGGGCCCGGTTTCCGGGGATGGCAATTTCCGGGAAAACAGGAACCACTTCGGATAACCGGGACATCTGGTTTGTGGGCTTTACGCCTTATTATACAGCCGGCGTATGGGGGGGCTTCGACAACAACCATCAGCTGGCGAATACCACCTATCATTTAACTCTCTGGAGACAGGTCATGTCCAGGATTCATGAGGAGTTGGAGAATAAGGATTTTCCCAGGCCGGATACTATTACCAGCGGCACGGTCTGCGGAGGATCCGGAAAGCGTCCCATTCCCGGCTTGTGTGACGGACTGGTGAAGAGCGAATTCTTTGCAGTCGGGACGGTTCCTACAGAGTACTGCGATATCCATCGGGTGGGAACGGTCTGCATTGAGAGCGGCCAGCTTGCTACGGATGCCTGTACCAGTATAGAAGATCGGATTATTACCTTGATGCCGGAAAATAACAGCGTATCCGGTTCCCCGCTGATTGTCAAATCCTGCGAGCTGCATCCCGGAAACGTGATCGGGGGAATTATGCAGCCCACAGAAGGCGGCGTTCCGGGCGAAATTGGAGTTCCGCCGGAGGGAGAGGGAGGCGAAGAAACGCCTCAGGAACCTGTGCCGGAAGGGTAAACAGAATAAAAAAGGAAAAGAGGAGCAGAGATTATGAAAGTCTTGTCAACAACAAAAGCACCTGCCGCGATTGGGCCCTATTCCCAGGGCTATGAGGCAAACGGATTTGTGTTTTCTTCCGGGCAGATCCCCATTGTACCGGAGAGCGGTGAGATTCCGGAGGGTATCGAAGCTCAGGCCCGCCAGAGCTGTAAAAATGTGGGAGAGATTCTGAAAGCCGCAGGGGTTGGATATGAAAATGTGATTAAAACTACTTGCTTCCTGGCGGATATGGCGGACTTTGCAGCGTTTAACCAGGTGTATGAGGAATATTTTGTTTCGAAACCGTCCAGAAGCTGCGTAGCAGTGAAAGAGCTTCCCAAAGGGGTACTGTGCGAGGTAGAGGCAGTTGCCGTGAAATAAAGAAAGAAGAATACAAAAGAAAAAACAGGAAGGAGTTTAAGCTCCTTCTTGTTTTTGTATGGTGGCTTCTTCTATTTGGTGATTGTGAATCCGGCTCACATGGATAAGCAGATCGGAAGCTTCCAGATCGATTTCCTGCCCGTCGTCGGGAACCTGTCCCAAGGTGTTGAAGACCAGGCCTGTGAAGGTGTCGTACATCTCGCGGTTTAGCATGACACCTATGGCTTTCTCCAGGGATTCCAGCTCCACGTTTCCGCAGATCTTCCATAGATTGGAGTCCAGCCGTATGATTTTAGGAGAAAGTGTCTTTTTATCCGCTTCTTCTGGTTCCAAATCCCCTACAAGCTGTTCCACCAAATCTTTCAGTGTGACAATGCCTATCATGCCTCCGTATTCGTCCAGGACCACGGCCATAGAGTGACGGCCCTTTTTCATATTGCGGAACAGTATGTCGGCCTTTACATTTTCAGGAACAAAGTAGGCGGGCCGTACAGCAGAGGCAAGCACTTGTTCGCGGCTTTTGTCGGCCAGCCGGAAATAATCCTTGGTGTGGAGGATGCCGATAATATGATCTTTAGAGTCTTCGCAGACCGGATACAAAGAGAAGCGGTTTTCATAGATGGTCCGGTTCCATTCCTCCATGGATTCCTCCATCCAGAGCAGGGTGACTTCTGTTCGGTGGATGGCGATTTCTTCTGCGGTCATATCGTCAAATTTAAAGACGTTCTGGATGAATTCCTGCTCTTCCTGATCGATGGCGCCTTTTTTGCTTCCCGCATCTACCATCAGGAGGATTTCTTCTTCACTGACAGGATCGTCTTCTTCGTTGGGATCGATACGGAGCAGACGGAGAATGGTGTTGGTGGAGAGGGAAAGGAACCAGACGACCGGAGCGAAGAGCGTGGAAATGACGCTGATAAGACCGGACATGGCGAGAGCCAGAGATTCTGCCTTTTTCATGGCCAGGCGTTTGGGGACCAGTTCCCCAAAGACCAGGGTAAAATAAGAGAGAATTAAAGTAATGAGGATCAGGGAAACTGTTGCCAAGGTGGAGCGTGAGAGGGGGATTCCGAGATCAAAGAGCCAGTCGGCCAGGGTGCCGGAAAAATTGTCCGCCGCAAAAGCGCTGCCCAGAAAGCCGGACAGGGTAATTGCCACCTGGATGGTAGCCAGGAACCTGGCGGGACGGCTGGTCAAAGCCGCAAGCCGCTGGGCTTTTTTGTTGCCCTGGGAAGCCAGCTTTGCAATTTTCTGCTCGTTGATGGAGATTACGGCAATTTCCGCGCAGGCAAAAACGGCGTTCAGGGCGATGAGAAAAAGCTGTAAAAGGAGCATGGGTACAAGGGAATTATTCAAAAGACGGACACCTCTTTATGTGGGTGCGGTATGCTCCGCAGGGGTCAATGTGTATAAGATTATTATAAGAAAGGCCCGGAGGCTTGTCAAGCGCAGGCCCCCTGGCTGTCATACGGAATGTAGAATAAAATAAATAAAATTGAAAAAAAGTACTTGCTTTTTGAGAAAAGATATGATATATTAATATTCGCTGAAAAACAAAGGGCTATCGCCAAACGGTAAGGCAACGGACTCTGACTCCGTCATTTCAAGGTTCGAATCCTTGTAGCCCTGCTTTAAGAACCCCGGTGGAGGAATCCGCTGGGGTTCTTTTTTTAGAAGGAAAAAAAGAACGGATTGACACGCCAAGTGAGATAAAATATATTTTTTATAATGATAAGAAAGACGGGGGACAGCTATGGCAAAAAACAAAATAATTGTCGTAGAGGATGAGGCGGCTATCGCGAAAATGATTGCGATGAACCTGCGGGTTGCAGATTATGAGGCGGAAGTGTTTTACGACGGCGGGGAGGCGGCCCGGGCCCTGAGAAAAAACCACGAATATGATTTGGCGATTCTTGACGTGATGCTTCCGGGGATGGACGGGTTTGCGCTGCTTGAGGTTATGAAGGAATATGGGATTCCGGTGATTTTTCTCACGGCGAAAGATGATTTGGATTCCAAAATTTCCGGTTTAAAGGGCGGTGCGGAAGATTATATCGTTAAACCCTTTGAAGTGCTGGAGCTTTTGGTGCGCATAGAAAAGGTGCTGGAGAGGACAAACAGGCTTGGGAGCCGGCTGAAGGTGCTTGATTTGGAAATTAATCTGGATGAGCATACGGTGCGCCAGAACGGCGTAGAGATACCGTTAAAGCCGATGGAATTCGAGCTGTTGTGCGTGCTTGCGAATAATAAAAACATTGCTATTTCCAGAGAGAAGCTGCTGTCCATGGTCTGGGGCGTCGATTATGTAGGGGAGACCAGAACCGTGGACGTCCATATCGGGCAGCTCCGCAAAAAGCTCCATCTGGGAGAGCGTATCAAAACCGTCTCCAAGGTGGGGTACCGGCTGGAGGAGTAGGGCGTGAAACTGAGAACAAGAATTATCTGGATTTGCTGTCTTTCCATTTTTGGAGCGCTCCTGGCAGGAGATATCATTATCTGGATTCTGGCCTATCGAAATATGATGAACGAGGCGCTTACCCGGGCATACGGAGATTCGTTTCTGGTGGCGAATGATTTTCAGGAGCGTCTCTTGCAGGCGCACGCAAGCGGTGTGGACAGCGACAAAATTTATCTGGAATATCTGCTAAAGTCCTATCAGGATGATTATAACGTCTGTGTTTACTATGAGGATTACCAGGCGCCGGAGACCGCAAAAGAGGCGTATAACCATACGATATTTTCTATGGAAGATTTTCTCGATCAGAAATACAGCGCTTATTACGGAGAATTGTCCTACGCGACAGCCAGGTGGAACCATACGCCGTATATTATCTTTCAATATAATTATGAGGGGCATATATTTTTGTACCGCCTGTGCGACGTTTCGGCAGTGGAGGACAGGTTTTTCATGCTGGTGGCGGCCATGGCGTCTTTGCTGGTGGTACTAACGGCGGCGGCAAGCATCATTCTGCGCCTTGTGTTAAAGAAGGTGTTAAGGCCGCTGAAAGAACTGAATGAGACGACGAAGCGCATGGCGGACAACGATTACGGACAGCGCGTCGCCATCCGGCGGATGGACGAAATTGGCGAACTCGGGGAAAGCTTTAATAAAATGGCGGAGGCGGTGGAAGCGAGGGCAAAAAGCCTTGAGGAATCGGAGCGGAAGAAGACGCTGTTTATGGGCGATCTGACCCATGAGCTGAAGACGCCGCTGACGGCTATTTCGGGATACGCGCAGACGCTCCTTGCCGTGAAAATCTCGAAGGAGGAAGAACAGGAAGCGCTTTTGTATATTGACGAGGAATGTAAAAGGCTCTCCAAGCTCTCCAGGAAGATGATGCGGCTTTTGGAGCTGGACAGGGACGTGGAGCTGGAATTGGCCTTGACGCCGGTGAGAGAATTGTTTGGGCGGACGGAACACGCGTGCAAGGCTGTGCTGGAAGAGAAGCGTCTGACCCTCGCCTGGGAAGAGCATGGGGAGATGCTGCCCATGGATGTGGAGCTGATGACGGACATGCTCATCAACCTGGTTGATAATGCCGCGAAGGCAAGCGTGGAGGGCGGGAAGATTGTGTTGAGAGCGTGGGAGCGCCGTATCGAGGTGGAGGATTTCGGACAGGGCATCCCCGAAGAGGAGCTGGAAAGGATCATGGAGCCCTTTTATATGGTTGACAAGTCGCGCAGCAGAAGGACGGGCGGCTCGGGGCTTGGACTGGCGCTTGTGGCGATGATTGCGAAACGCCACGGAATCCGGATAGAGATTGACAGCCGCCTGGGGGAAGGAACCCGCTTTATTTTACAATTCGTTTAAATTTTGATGAATACTTGATGTAAAAATTTATGCTATGCTGACCATGTCCTTATAAGGAGAGGGTAAAGTTGAAAGAAAAGGAGAATGAGAAATATGAAAGCATGGCGTAAAGGAATGATGTGGCTTGCGGCGATGATGGTCGTCATGATGGCAGGATGCCGCAAAAATCCAGAATCCCCCATTGTGGAGGACAAGGATATGGAGGAATTGGTAGAGGAGGCGCAAAGCAGCGGCGGCCAAAGGGATGTGGATCAGATCGCGAAGGATTACGACGCGTATCAGACGACCCTTGAGGACGCGGCGCTTAAGATTACCGTGAATGTGGACGCGAAGGTGGATATTCCCCAGGCGCAGCAGATGTCCGTCCTGCGGGTGCGGCAGAATGGGATATCGCAGGAACTGCTTGACAAGGTAAGCGAGTCTCTGATGGAGGGAGGGGCCTTGTATAACGGGCATGCGCTGTCGGTTCGGACGCGCGGCCAGGTGCAGAAGGAGATCGACGCGGAGGTTAAGCGCGGCAAAGAGCTGGCGGAGGAGTATGAGGGAAATGATTTAAAGATTTATCAGGAGGAAAACCAGAAGGCGGTCGATATGCTCCGGGAAGAGTATGAGTTGGCGCCGGAGGCCGTGGATTGGGAGTCGTATCGGTCGGACGGGAAGCTGCAGCAGACGGCGTCCCTTGATCCGGACGAATATTCGGAGGAGCGCAGTCAAAATCCTGACGGAGAGATCTTCTACGGCGTCAACCGTGGGCAGAACGGAAGCTTTCTGTCGCTCTACGCTCAGAATAATGAAAATTATGGAAATTGCCTGCGCTGCAGGAAGAGCAAGCATGGTTACATCCATACGAATAGCGTCCTGGTGTCAAATACGAATCTGGATAACATCCTGCCCTATGTCTGGAGGGCTGATGCGACGGAAGAGGCGTTGGTGAACGCGAGACGATATGGATACGAATATGCCGGAGAGTACCAGGATGAGGCTGCCACGGGAACCCTTGAGGAGGCAAGAAAAAAGGCGGACGAGCTGATGCAGAATTTGGGGCTGGATGATTTTTCCTTTTACCGTGGCGATCTGTATGGAGAGTGGCAGGATTTCAGCATGGGAGGCGACGGGACGGCGGACGACGGCTGGCGGTACTCAACCATTTATATTTTACAGTACATGAGGCAGATAGATGGGGCCTTTGTGACAAATGCCGGGGGAGGCAAACACACGGAAGGCTGGGAGAATCAGACGTATGTGAAAAAAGACTGGCCCATTGAAGGGATTGAGATTCGCGTCAATGATGAAGGCATTATCGGATTTGATTATAACGCGCCGCTGGAAATCACGGAGACGGCAGTCCAGCAGTCGGCCATGAAATCCTTTGAGGAAATTAGAGGCATCTTCGAAAAAATGGTTATGATTGCAAATGCCCGGGAGGAAGAGACAATCGCCATTGACATTGACAGGGTGGCCCTTGGCTACGCGAGAATCAGCGAGGCGGACAGCTTTGATACGGGGCTCCTTGTGCCGGTGTGGGATTTTATGGGAACGGTCACAAACGAGACGTTTGGGCAGGAGGAGTATCGGAGCGTCCTGACCATCAATGCGGTGGATGGATCGATTATTGACAGGGAATTGGGATATTAAGTTGTTGAAAGGAATATATACAGCAGGCATTTAGGCTATTTCAGCATACGCCAGAGGGTGCTCCGGCTTACGCCCAGGCGTTTTGCCGCCCGGCTGTGGTTGCCGTTTTCTTCCTCAACCACTAGAAGAGCGAGCTGGCGGTTAAAGTCGTAGAGCGTCATGGAAGAATCCAGGGCGGCCCCCTGTCCGGCGAATACACAGCCGGCCTCCCTGCTCAGCACGTCTTTGGCGTCGTCTGCGGTAATGTAGGGGGAGACGCTGATGGAAATCAGCGTCCGCAGTACGCGGTGCAGCTGGTTGATATTTTCTTTCCAGGGAAAGTCGGTTAAAAGCTGCAGGGCCTCCGGTTCAAAACCGATGATTTGATTGGATATTTCCAGACTGATCTGGTTGATATAAAGGTTGGAGAAATAGGCGATATCCTCCTTCCGGCTGCGCAGCGGGGCCAAATCCAGCTGAAGGCACATCATGTCGTGGATGAGGTAATTATAGAGATCGCCTGCGGGAGTTTCTCCTGCTTTCAGGGCATAGGAAAAAATAAAACGGTGCGTCTGGGTGTGGGACAGATGCTTTAGCATTTCCAACAGCTTGATATGATGGGAAAAGGACAGCTTTTGTATTCCTCTGAAGAAAAAGGTGCAGTTTGGCTCCAGGAGGGGAGAGCTGTCTTTTTGCGTCAGAAGGTTGAAGTTTGCCTCGTTCATAAATTGGCAGTCCACAATGATATAAGGCCACCGGGAAAAGGAGCTGCTGGTATACAGATAACCGGCGGCTTCGCTTTTGCGCACGCCGGGCTCCCCTGTAATGAGAACGGGGTGTGCAAAGGAATTATAGCTTTCCAGCTGCTTTTTCTGGAAGGCAGCCGCAGAAGAACTGCCCAGAGAGCTGATGCAGGTTCTGGAGGTAAAGTCTTCGTCGTTTTTGTATTGGAGCCATGCGTTTTCTGCCGGGAGTGGGTCCTGGGCGTCGATAAAAAAGACGTCGTGGACTTCTCCGGATTTTTCCATTGGGCGCCGAAGGATTCGATATTGCCGGCTGCCTATTTTTTTGTATTTGGTTAAGCAGGGCGAGCTGCAGCCTTTCCGGATGGCATCGGTGACAGGGTATAGCAAAGGCTGCAGCTCGTGGCTGATCGTTGAGAGGTAGATCTGTCCGTTTGGTGAATAGTCAATGATTTTTTGCGTCTGGGCCTGAAGGAGCTGATAACAATAGCTGGTGTCGCTTTTGGCGGAGATGGAGTTTTTGGAGAGCTTTACCGCCTCGTCAAAGCTGCTCTGGATGCTCTCGTCCCCGGAGGAGACCAGAATAGAGCTGATACCTTCGCGGTTTGCGATGGTGCTGGAAATCATATCGCAGATAATCAGATAGCATCCGTCTGCCTTAAGTTTTTTTAAAACGGAATGTAGCTCGTCCATCTCGTGAATGGTGTAAATGTCGATGGAGAAATCCAGAAGATCGTATAGGATCCTGGCGCTTTCTGTGATGCTGGGAAAGCCTACCATGGCATATTTCTGCGTGGCGTCTTTTGCCTGTTTGATGGCACGGAGAATGTCATATATGGAGATGGGGACTTCAATAACAGGCAGACTTGTAGCCTTCTGTATTGCCTCGGCGGTTCCGCCTCTGGAGATGATGGCGTCGTACTCGGATAGATTCATTGAGTTTACGATAGAGACGCCAAGCTCCATATCCCCCAGAAAAACATCCAGCTCCAAATCCTCCCGTTGTTGCGCCAGCTTTGTCATAGAGATGCGCATACCCTCATAGGGGGCAATCCCCAATAATTTGATTTTACGCTGCAGCATATGAAGCCTCCCGTTAAATAAAAATTTTCTCTAAAAAGATGTTTAATATTATAACACGCGAAAAGATTCAAATCCAGATTTTTGATAAAGTGTTTCAATATAATACATATATGCCGAGAAAATACATTGAAATCTAAAATATAATGTGTTAATATTCATACATAAATCAGATAAAGAAGAAAAAGTGTTTTAAAATAAAACACCAGGGGAGAGAAATGGTAGACCTCTTAATTATTTCGGATGATTTTACAGGCGCACTGGATACAGGGGTTCAGTTTGCGCAAAAAGGAATTGGGACAAAGGTATTAAATGAATTCAGAGGAGAGCTGCTGCACAGGCATCAGGAGTGCGCCGTTCTTGTTGTGAATACGGATACCCGAAAGCTTTCGGGACCAGAGGCTTACGAAAAGGTCAGGCGCGTTACAGAAGCTGCAGTAAGGGGCGGAATACCTTATATCTTTAAAAAAACAGATTCGGCGCTTCGGGGAAATATTGGAAGCGCACTGAAAGCGGTTTTGGACGCTGGTTTTTGCCCCGGCCTTTCCTAAAATGAAGAGGATTACAAAGGGCGGCATCCAGTATTTTGAGGAAAAGCCCATCCATTTGACAGAGTTTGGCCGGGATCTGTATGAGCCTGTGCAGGAATCAAGGGTATCCTCTATTATACGGGAGCAGTATGACGGCTGTATTATCGAAAAAAAAGCCGGGATGGAGCTGCCGGACGAGGGCGGAAGAACAGAGAAAACGATTATTGTATATGATGCTGCGACGGATGAAGAGCTGGAGGCGGTTGCAAGACAGATCATGGAGAGAAAGACGGCGCTTATGGCAGGATGTGCGGGCCTTGCGGGCGCGGTCAGCAAACTGGTGCTGTTTCAAAGCAGGCCCTGCAACTGCAGGCGCAGATTTTTTCCGCTGCTTGTGATTTGCGGAAGTGTGTTCCCGGTTACCAGGCGGCAGATATGCTATGCGCAGCGTCATGGATTTGAAAGATTTTCGCTGAAAAGCAGGGAGAGGACAAGAAAAGGATTGGTGCAGACCGAGGAGGGAAGCTGCCTTCTTTCAAAAATAAAAGAAACTCTCAGGACAGATGCCCCGGTGATTATTGATACGATGGGCGAAGGCGCAGAGGAGGAGAAAAACAGAAACCAGGAAGAGAAGGCAAGGCTAAGGCAGATTATAGCAGATAATCTTGGGGATATTATCAATAGGCTGGTGGAGGCAGGGGTTCAACGCACCATCATGGTAATAGGCGGGGATACATTGAAATCGGTGATTGAGAAAATGAATTGCTCCAGCGTGGAGCCGGTTGCGGAAATTTATGACGGAACCGTCCTGTTTTATCTTGATACAAAGCAGGGAATTATCCCCGTTTTATCTAAATCAGGAGGTTTTGGAGAAGAAGGGCTGCTGGTGGATATTGAAAATACGTTAAAGGAGAAGGAGGAACAGTTATTGTGAAAGGCATTATAACGCCGATAATCACTCCTATGAATGAGGACGAGAGTATTTGCCTGGAGGAGTTGA
>ERZ777305.1127-NODE-1127-length-35194-cov-3.510572_pt1 | contig 35194 bp, 28 predicted proteins | sample MGYA00374965_ERZ777305 | MGnify/ENA primary metagenome ERZ777305 (study PRJEB29328, sample SAMD00013331) | mouse gut metagenome | study: EMG produced TPA metagenomics assembly of the Metagenome analysis of fecal microbiota from mouse which was promoted... | reverse complement strand
AAGGTGGCGGTATTCCCTTGATAGAATTTCTTCCTCTTTTCGAAGCTTTAAAAAAATATATAACTCCCTGCCCAAGCCGCCCTGCCGCCCCAAGCTCACTTTTTTCTTAAGCCCCGGACAACATGTGAGGAAACATTTTTTCAGGCGTACAAATTAATAATTAATTACACCATATTTTTGAATATTTTTAGAAAAATCTTACATTCTATATTTTAAACCATAAATTTTTACAGCCTATTGGAGGAACGCCCCTATGCAGCTTATATATAAGGATTTTGATGCAACAATATCAAATATAAATAATACACTTCGCATAAACGAAAGCTTTGACCTAATCTACCGTACAATTACCATAGGTGAAAAGTCTGCATGCCTTTACTTTATAGACGGCTTTGTAAAGGATGACATTATGCAAAAGCTTCAGGATTACTTTTCAGGACTTACAAAAGAGGATATGAACACTGACGCTCATTCCTTTCTTAAAAAGCTGCCATATGTGGAGGCTGACATGACCGACAGTCTTGATTCCTTTAAAACAAATATTTTTTCCGGTGTTACAGGTCTTATTATAGACGGCTTTGACAATGCCATTCTGATAGATTGCAGAACATATCCTGCCAGAGGCGTGGATGAGCCTGATAAGGATAAGGTTCTCCGTGGCTCAAGGGACGGCTTTGTTGAAACAATAGTTATGAATGCAGCGCTTATAAGAAGAAGGATTCGCAGTGAAAATCTTACTATAAAAATGATGAATGTGGGAAGTGTTTCAAAAACAGACGTTGCATTGTGCTATATGGATAATACGGTTGATAAAAAAAAGCTTAAGTATATTGAGAATAAGATTAACTCTATAACTGTTTCTTCCCTTACAATGAATCAGGAAAGCCTTGCGGAATGTCTTCACAAAAAGAAATGGCTTAATCCCTTTCCAAAGTTTAAGTATTCTGAAAGACCTGACACCACCGCATCAGCTATACTTGAGGGACATATTGTAATACTTGTAGATAACTCCCCTGCATCAATGATTATTCCCACCACATTTTTTGATGTTATTGAGGAAGCGGATGACTATTATTTTCCTCCAATCACCGCCACCTACCTTAGACTTTCAAGGTTTATAATAACTATCGCCTCTCTGCTTGTGACGCCAATATATTTATTTCTTATGCAGAATGAGCATCTTATACCTGAATGGCTTAGCTTTATAAAAATAACCGATGATATAAATGTGCCTATCTTTTTACAGCTTATTATACTGGAAATAGCCATAGACGGATTAAAGCTTGCTGCTGTTAACACTCCAAATATGCTTAATACGCCTTTAAGTGTTATTGCAGGACTTATACTTGGCGAATCTGCCGTAAGCTCAGGCTGGTTTAATGATTCTACCATGCTGTATATGGCGTTTGTTGCCTTTGGAAACTTCACCCACGGAAGTTTTGAGCTGGGCTATGCATGGAAGCTGTTTAGAATTATGCTTCTTACCCTTATATGGCTTTTCAACGGCTGGGGCTTTATAGCAGGAATTATAATTATTATCGGGTGCCTTTTCACAAACAAAACAGTTACGGGAGACAGCTATATGTACCCTCTCTTTCCCTTCAGCGCAAAAAAAATGTGCAATATTTTATTAAGACCAAAAAAAGGAGAATAAAAAAGTCTCGGCTTAAGCCGACAATTGCAAATTCATCATAGCTGAATTTGTGATTTGCGTGACGGAATTTCCTGCGTATTAAAAAGTGCCGCACGATAGCGGCACTTTTGTTCGTTGTTATGTTGTCTGGGGCTTTCCTATTATATTATTTTCCCGTTACTGCAGCTTTATATATTTTCATCTTTAAGTCCGTCAATTATATTTGCATTCTTTATCTTTGACGAAGCGTAAAGCATGGATGAGCCTGTCACAGCAAATACTGCAACGGCTGAAATTATTACGCCTGTCCATGGTATTATATTTATGCCGTCAAAGGCGTTGGTAAAATTATACCACATAAACAGTATTATTAATATACTTATGGGAAGCCCATACAGCAGCGCCTTCATTCCATAAAAGCTGCTCTCATACATTATCATTCTGTTAAAGGATTTTTTTGTCATTCCAATGGAGCGAAGCGTTGCAAACTCTCTCCTTCTTAAGGTAATACCTGTAGATATAGTGTTAAATATATTAGCGGCGCATACAAGTGTCATAAGCACAATAAAGCCGTAGGTGAAAATGTCTATGATAAATATCATATCGTCATTTTCCTTATTTCTTTCATAAAGACTTGTGCCATAATATGTTGCCGAACTATATTTTTCAATGATTTTATCCATTTCTGACACATGATTTTCCGGCTCGCCGTCATTTATGCTAAACCATGTAGTGACATATTCATTATTGTATTTGCCGGACTGTAATGGCTCACTGTCATTTTCCGGCTCATCTTCATTTACAAAGGATGAAACCGCTGTATTTAATATATTGTTAAACATATTTTCCGTTACAATAATATCAATGTTACTACTATTAGGGCTTAATCCCAGCGGCTCTTTATCTGATAGTCCAAATATCCTTAAGCCTATCTCCTTTTTTTCTCCTGCCTTTTTGTCTGTATCCTCACTGGAATTAATTGTAAGAGTTAAATTATCACCCTGTTTTGTGTCAAGCACGTTAAATTCATACAGCTTTACATCATCATTTTTGTAGACTCTGGTGTTTTTTTTGTTTATGACAATAATATTTCTGTCATCGGCAATAAAATCACTGTAGCTTAAGCCGTTCTCCTTAAGATAATCACTAAAGTACAGCTCGTTAAATTTTACTACTCTTACATAAACATTATCAAAAAGCTCATCACCGTTATAAATTTCTCCAAAAAGCTCCTCATAATAATTCTTAAAGCCCTTTGTCGTAAATCTTACAGCATCCTCGCCATTCATCTTAAAGCTATAGGCAGCGCTGTCTTTTATATCTGTCATAAAGGACACCTTGCCAAACGCCGGATTCTTTGAAACCTCATCTATAATCCGTTCATAGGTTTCATCGTCATTCTCATAAATTACCCCGCTCATGTCGGGAGCTCCTGTCTCATATACCATTTCCGAAGACTGTGTTAAATAATAAGAAAATGTATATACTGTAAGAAATAATACGATGCTTATAACCATTGAAAATATGGTTATGGCATATTTCTTTTTATTCCTCTTAAGATTTTTAAGAGCCAGCTCTCCTTCAATGCCAAAAAGCCTTCTTGTGATTTTTCTTGTTTTTACCTGTCTTGTCATAAGCTTTATATCCCTTGTCTGCCTTATGGCGTCTATAGGGCTTATTTTTGACGCCCTTCTAGCAGGAATATATGCTGACAGGAAAATTGTAATAACTGAAAAAATAATAACCGATACTATTATCCACGGCTGTATTACAGCCTTTATTTCATTTGCGCCGCTGCCGATAATTGAATTTATTTTTCCTTCAATCAGCTTAAATACTATTGCAGTACCTGCATATCCGCTTAATATACCAATTGGAATACTTATAACTCCTACAACAAAGCCTTCAAAAAATACGCTGTAGCGCTTCTGCTTTTTTGTTGCTCCTATACTGGCTATCATTCCAAGATATCTGCTTCTTTCTGACAGCGATATTGAAAAGCCGTTTGCAATAAGGGATATGGCTCCAATCATTATTATTACTATAAGAGTATACTTTATAATGCTTAAGGTATTTCCTATTGAATTGTCAGCTATTCCGTAATAATACAGCACATCTGAATTGTCATAATAATCCTCTGCTCCGCTGTCGGCTTTGATGTCTTCAAGATTATCATATATATCCCCTATTCCCAAATCCTTAAGCTTTGAATATATATTAATATAATTGCCGCTGCTAAAGGCTTCGGTATTGGCGAAGGTAAACATTGCGCAGGTTGTCTGGCTGTCTATGTCGATTTTTCTAGTCTCAAAATCCATTTCGTCATAGATTCCGCAGATTGTATAATCCTTTCCGTCTAATGTAATTATATCCCCCTGCTTTTCCACCTTAAGGTCGGTGGCATACCATGCGCTTACCATTATTTCTCCCTCATTTTCAGGAAACCTTCCCTCCATGGTCTCCTTATCGCCGAAGTATATTTTCTCAAAGCCTTCCTTGTCAAGGCCTATAAGCCTATATACTGTTTTTATTGTATTTTCATTCTGAGAATCCTTATAAACACTTTTTCCATTTACATATATGTCTTTTTCATCATAGTCTCCTATAACGCCTCCAATAAAGCTTTCCCCTATATTGTCTCCCTTCAATACCTTATCCTTATTTTCATATGGAAGCTTTTCAAATACCACATGAAACTGCCCCGATTTTCTCATAGCACCCTCACCCATATAATTTGTAAAGGAATATGCTATTGTGGACACCGCCATAATCATCGCTACTGATATGACAATACCTATAATGGTAACTGCCGTTCGCTTTTTATTCTTTGACATAGTTTTAAGAGTTAATTTTGCTATAATATTCATATCTTAAACACCAACCCTTTTTTTAATAATTTCATCTCCGGAAATTTTTCCGTCAGAAATTGTTATAACCCTGTCTGCCTGCAGGGCAATTTTTTCATCATGGGTAATAACAATAAGCGTCTGATTGTTTCTTCTGTTTGCCTCCTTCAAAAGCTCCATAATCTCCTGACTGTTTTTGGAGTCAAGATTTCCCGTAGGCTCATCTGCCAGCACAATGGCAGGATTATTTATGATTGCCCTGCCTATGGACACTCTCTGCTGCTGTCCTCCCGAAAGCTGATTAGGAAGGTGATTTACTCTGTCTTCAAGCTTTAAGGTTGTAAGGATATCCTTTAAATGTCCCTTATCCGGCTTTTTACCGTCAAGAAGCATTGGGAGGGTTATATTTTCCTCCACATTTAATACAGGTATAAGATTATAAAACTGATATATAAGACCTACCTGCCTTCTTCTGAATATGGCAAGATTTGTTTCGCTTAAGCCATATATATCAGTGCCGTCTATATATACCTTTCCCTCTGTAGCCTTATCAACGCCTCCTATTATATGCAGCAGCGTAGATTTTCCCGAGCCGCTTGGGCCTATTATTGCCACAAACTCCCCTTTTTCCACTGAAAAGCTTATGTTATCAAGAGCCTTTACATAATTGCTTCCCTGCTCATATGTTTTTGTAAGATTTTCAACCTTTAATATTTCCATATTAATCCTAATTTTTGTTCAAATTTTTTACTTATGGAATTTGAACAATATGCCTCCTTACATTTTTTTGCTTTTAAAATAATAGAAAATTTCTCCTAAAAGCATACATTTATTATATCTGCATATTCTTACATCTCTGTGAATAAAAAAGTGACAATATTGTCACAAACAAAATTGTCACCATAAAAATACATTTTAAACTACTGTTTTATAAAGTCTTATCTCAAACCTTGTCCCACTGTTAATTATACTGCTTACATCTATAGTTCCGTTTTCCATGGCTATTATCTGCCTTGCAAATGCAAGACCTATTCCCACGCTGTCAGAGGATGAGTTTTTTCCTTTGTAAAATCGCTCAAATATATGAGGTAAATCCTCGCTGTCTATACCTATTCCGTTGTCCTCTATAACAATTTTTGAATAGATAGCATTTTCATCATATGTAACCTTAATATATCCTCCGTCGCCTGTATGCTCCATACAATTTTTTGCTATATTAGCTATGGCCTCTGCCGTCCAGTTTTCATCACATATGCAGCCTGCTTTTAAATCCCCTTCCACGATAAGGCTTTGATTTTTTAATTCCATAGGTATCAGCAGATGACTAAATGCCCTATCCGTAAGCTTCTTTATATTACAATTTCTAAGATTTAAACAAATCGTTCCCGCATCCAGCTTTGACATTTTTAAGAGAGTACTTACAAGCCATTCTATTCTGTTTAACTGTACATGAATATTCTGGGTAAACTCAGCCCTTTTCTCGTCAGGCAGCTCCCTTTCCTCAAGCAAATCCGCCATAACCGTAAGGCTTGTAAGGGGCGTTTTCAGCTGATGTGATATATCTGCAAGAGAATCCGCCAAAAAGGTCTTATCTGCTAAAAGTCTTTCCTTTTGTTCAATAAGCATACGCGTTACCTTATAAACCTCCGTTTTAAGAATGCTTAACTCCCCTTCAGAATAGCTCTTAAGGGACATATTCCAATATACGCTTTTTAACTCCTCATTACTGTTAAGATTTTGTATTTTTATAAGGTATTCAGACAGCTTCTTAATATGCACATACCTCATTACATTAAAAAGTACCGATATAATTAATATTAAACCTAAGAAAGCATATGCAGGGAGCTTATTTTCCTCTCCCATACATATGCCTGAAAGAATTGATAATATTAATATTGTAATAAAATATGCTACAAGTTCCTTATTCCGTATCAACTTCTTACTTCCTTAACTCCTATTTATCGACAACATAGCGGCAAACAACCAAAAATTCGGCTCTGATGAATTTGCAAGTGTCGGCTTCACAAAGAACTAAAGTTCTTGACACTTTTTTATTCTATAGTAAATTCCTAAAGCGACAACATAATGGCAAACAACCAAAAATTCGGCTCTGCCGAATTTGCAAGTGTCGGCTTCACAAAGAACTAAAGTTCTTGACACTTTTTTATACAAGCTTATCTACCTTTATTCCCTTTAAGTCAGCTTCAAGAATCGCCATGCTGTTCTTGATTTCACCAAGCTCCTTGGATACCTCTCCTCCTGACTGCTTAACGTCGCCTGCAGTTAAATCCGTCATCTCTGACATGTCCATATCCTTATTGTCGCCTTCACGCTCTACTGCCTTAGCCCTGTCATAAGCCTCCTTGGTGCCTTCTATTAACGCCTCCTGTATTGCCCTTTCCTCTTTGATTTCCTGCAGTTCGTCTTCCTTTTCTTCCTTTTCTTCTGCTTTCTTATCTGCTTCTTCCTCTATCTCCTCAATCCTATCATCTTCATGCTCCATGCCTTCCTTAACTATCATGCCTTGAATTTCATCACTGGCCGCCTTCATTATTACATCTGCATCCTTATTGGCGTCGACCATTAAATGTTTCTTAAGTCTTTCTATACTAATAGCAGTTATTTCCTTGCCTGCCCTGATAATTCCTTTTTTTGCATCCTCTAAATTTTTTTCAGGAAGCTCCTTCCTGTCATATAATTCAAGCATACGATTTTGATACTCGGTAAGATTATCCTTATCAATACTGTTATACCGCTCCATTTCCTCGTCTGTAAGCTTTTCGGCAGTCGCATCTTTTTTTGATTTATTATATTTCACTATAAGCTCTAAGTCCTTCTGCTCCTTAGACTCGGAATCTACATTATATTCCTTTTTTAAATTATCCATTTCACCGTTTATACGGTTAAGCTCATTGGTTGCCTCCTCCTCAAGCTCTCTCATCTGAGCATATGTGTCACGCTTTTCCTCCACGGATGCATCTATATTGTTGTCACTGTTCCACGCAGAAGCCACTACCTCCCACGCCTTTTTGCGGGCTTCCTTTCTCTTCTGCTCAATAGGGTCCATATCTAAATTTGCATTTCCTGCAAAAAATGTCCCTGAATTCCGCTTGGTATTATTTACCTTATCAGGCTCCATACCAAGAGCGTTTTCCGGATTAATATTTCCCCCTGCAAATATAGTTAAACTCATACCCTTCACCCTTTCATACGCTGCTTTATTAAATAAATTTTTCATTTATGCATATATATCAGCCAAAAACAAAGATGCCAATATTTTTTTATATTTATATATCGTCTTTTTTTTCCATATTATTAAGTCTATTCCCTGGAAATATATAAATTAAGCCTCCTCTTTATTGCCCATATTCTCTCTTTCTCACCTCTTCAAGTATACGTGCAAATTCTCCTTCCGTATCCAGCAAAAGCTCTGCCCTCTTTTTAGCTTTTTGTGACATTTTATCATAATATTCTAAATCGTCGTGATATTTCAGTATTTTTTCCTGCATCTCCCTGTAATCGCTGACACAAAAGTCATCGCCGGAATTCACGGCAACATCTCCATAATTAACCGTCACCACAGGCACTCCCTTATACATTGCTTCCACACAGGAGGTTCCTCCTCCTGCTCTCAATGGATTAACATAAAGGTCGCATAATTCCAGCCTTGATAAAATATCATCGCAAAACCCTATATATACGGACTGCATACTTAAATTACGATATTTTTTAATAAGCGTTTCATATTTATCAAATCTTCCTATAAATATCAGGCTCATATCCGGCTTAAAAATTTCATCCAGAATATTAAGGAACTCATCTGTGACCTCTGTATCCAGCCTTGCTCCAACCACGGCAAGCAAAAATTTATCTTCATTAATCCCAATATCATCTCTCGTTAAAAATTCTGTCTGAGGCTTCAGGCTTGATGTAAATACGCCTTTTATTACATTTTGCTCCGTATGACCAAATATCTTAAGCAGCTCCAAATCAGAAGAATTTAAATTTCTGCTTAAGGTTTGATATTTTGTTGTATTACATGTTAACCGGGAGGGTACCGTTCCAACTGTCAATACAGGAATCATTTTATTTACCAGATTTCCCAAAATACTGGTTTCCCCAATCAATATAACTATTTCAGGAGCCATTTCCTTTATAAAGTTTAAAAGGTATTCCAGCGTATCCAAGTCAGGCATATTTTGCTCGCATTGAACATATGGAATGTCCACTCCTTTCCAATGCTGAATTTCCTCATTCATTTTCTGCGAATCATAGCTTGCTCCACGAGCACCGTAAAAGGGAATATATCCTACCTGGCTTGACAGCTCTGCCGTATTTAACAATAATACATTTTTACCACACTTTGTCATAAGTGTTTTGCACCGGTCCAACGCCGTCTTAGTAGGACCATGCTGAATATTAATAAATTGCTCCGTAATAATTAATACAAGCTGTTTATTTCTTTCCTCTGATTTTATGGGATATAACGGCGCATTTACAGATTTTGCAAATTCCTCTACAAGTCCTTGATAAAATATACTCATTTCCCTAAAGATGCTTATACACTGTAAATTGGGGTAATTAAATACTATATCATGAAATTGACAATAAATATAAAAACGAGTGTTTAATGAAAAGCTTTCCCTATTAGCATAAACATATCTGATAAATTCAAGCAGAAAAACAGATGACTTTTTTATTCCAAGCAAAACCGAGTACCACCATACTGAAACCGTAGGATATTCAAGAGGAAGCTCATCTTTTACCATATTTATTATTTCATCCAAAGCTTCATCACTTAATCCCTTTGTTTCTTCTATAAGCTTATTTCCTGCTTTTATTGCATCCTGCGGTAAATAATCTTTATATATCTTTTTTTCTGTATATAACATATTTATTGCATCTTCTACCCCGGCTCCAAACTTCATATTATTTTTCTCCTTTTTCTTATAAGCAACAGCTTTTTAATTAAGCCTGTATCCTCTCCCTCTTACGGTTTCTATAAGCTTTTCTCCGTCTGTTTCAAGCTTTTCCCTCAGTCTCTTTATATAAACGGTTAATGTGTTGTCATTCACATAATCCCCCGATACGTCCCATATTCCCGACAAAAGCTGATTCCTCGACAAAACCTGCCCTCTATTGTTAAGAAATGTAAGAAAAAGCCTGTATTCCAGCGCAGTAAGAATAATCTCCCTGCCTTCCTTATATACCTTCCCTGCTCCAAAATCAACAGTGATATCCTTAATTTGAAGCTTGCTTCCTCCCATATTATTGCTTCTTTCATACCGGCGTATTATGGATTTTATACGGGAAATCAGCTCCCTTACCCTAAATGGCTTTGTAATGTAGTCATCAGCCCCCATATCCAGTCCCATAACCACATTAACCTCCTCGTCGCAGGCAGTAAGAAAAATCACAGGAATATCAGCCTGTGATTTTATTCTTTTACAAATATCATATCCGTTCCCATCTGGCAACGTCAAATCAAGTATGGCAAAGTCTATGTTATCTGCGCCGCTGTCAAGCCGCTCTATTGCAGTCTTGCAATCTGTACAAAGCAAAACCTCAAAGCCCTCCTGATTTAACGAATACTTAATACCATAGCCTATGGTGGAATCATCCTCCAAAACCAAAAACATATACGCCTCCTATAAAGCAGCCTGTATTATTTAATTACACTGCTTAACACGTCACCTATTTTTTCATGGATACATAAATCCGCCCTGCCATCCACAGGCGTAACATCCTTATTTATCAGTACAAGCTTATTTCCTCTGTAATAATCTATAAAGCCTGCCGCCGGATAAACTGTAAGCGACGTTCCTCCTACAATAAGCATGTCTGCATTTCTTATTGCCATAACTGCCTTTTCAATAATCTTACTGTCAAGCCCTTCCTCATACAAAACCACATCCGGCTTTATCCTGCCTCTGCAGCCTTCCTTATCGCAATAGGGAACTCCCTCTGCATTTAAAATATAATCCACATCAAAAAACTTACCGCAGTCTTCACAATAGTTTCTAAGCACGCTTCCATGAAGCTCATATACGTTTTCATTTCCTGCAAGCTGATGAAGCCCGTCTATATTCTGGGTAATGACAGCCTTAAGCTTTCCCTGCTTTTCAAGTCCTGCAAGCGCAATATGCGCCCTATTTGGCTTTGCCTCCCTGTAAATCATCTTATCCTTATAAAAGCGGTAAAATTCCTCCGTATTTTTCATATAAAAGCTATGGCTTATAATGGTTTCGGGAGGATATTTATACTTCATATTATAAAGTCCGTCCTGGCTTCTAAAGTCAGGTATATTACTCTCCGTAGATACGCCTGCCCCTCCGAAAAAAACTATATTATCAGATTCATTTATCCATTTACTTAACTGTTCTGTCTCCCTGCTTATCATCTTATCGCATGCCCCGCAAGCTTCTCTGACAAATATTTTGTCGTGTTTTCCTTAGAGAATATATACATGTTTACATCACCCTCGCCTCTTTTGCACTCAAGGCTCTGGAGAATATATATGGTTTTTGCATTTATGGTCTTCATAAGCTCCGTATCCTCTCTGTAATTATGAACTACCATATACGGTCTTGGATGAAAATTATAGGTGTAATGATTATCCATGGTAATCCATACAAATCCTCCTACAATAATATCCTCCAAAAGAGAGCTTCTAAGAGGGTCTATGTCATTTTGGTCAAATACGTCAAAGGCCATTCTTATTTCCTTATCAACCTTGGAATAATTCGGGTCATGGTTAAATCTTATCTGCCCCATTATCTGCTTTGTATTTTTATTATAAATATCAAGATAAATCGTAGGTACGGTATGGTTTTGCTTTCTGTCAATTTCACTTACCTTAAAAAAAATATTTCCTAAATGCTGTAACATGGTCTCTCTCCTCTCATTTTCACTACAATTAAATTATCTTTAATGAAACACCGCTTAAAGAAGCCTGCATAACTTAATAACATTATACCATATTTTTGTGCATTTTTTTGCACATACACAAGTTTGCAGAGCAAACTTGCATGGCTCGGCTGCGCCGAGAATATTATACCACAATTTATAATAATTGAAAACCTTAAACTTATTTTAAGATTTTTAGTTTTAAGATTTATAGCTTACCATCTGTTCTTCAGCTTATTCTGAAGCCTATATAAAGTATTCATTGCGTCGATAGGCGTCATATTTCCTAAATCAAGGCCGTTAATCTCATTTACTATATCCTCATCCCTTACCGTATCAAAAAGGGACATCTGGGCCAAATCCACCTCGTCCGGCTTTTCCGGCTTCTTTTTTCCTGAATTAGCCGCCTGTCCTGCCGCTGCTATCTCCTTAGCCTTCTTTGATATATCGGCGTCAATCAGCTCAGTTACTATCTCCTTGGCTCTGCCTATAACGCTTTCCGGCACTCCTGCAAGCTTTGCCACCTGTATGCCATAGCTCTTGTCTGCGCCGCCCTTTACTATTTTTCTAAGGAATACAATATCATCCCCCTGCTCCTTTACGGCTATACAATAATTATTTACCCCTGAAAGCATGCCCTCAAGCTCTGTAAGCTCATGATAGTGAGTGGCAAAAAGGGTTTTTGCTCCCAAAAGCTTAGTATTGCTTATATGCTCCACAACTGCCCACGCTATTGATAAGCCGTCAAAGGTGCTGGTACCCCGTCCTATTTCATCAAGTATAAGCAGGCTGTTGGCTGTGGCGTTTCTAAGGATATTTGCAACCTCCGTCATTTCCACCATAAAGGTTGACTGACCGCTTGCCAAATCGTCTGATGCGCCCACCCTTGTAAAAATCCTGTCACATATGCCTATATTGGCGCTTTCGGCAGGCACAAAGGAGCCAATCTGCGCCATAAGGACAATAAGCGCCGTCTGTCTCATATATGTGGATTTACCTGCCATATTCGGGCCTGTGATAATAGATATCCTGTTCAGGCTGTTGTCAAGATATGTGTCGTTCGCTACAAACATATCGTTTACAATCATTTTCTCCACCACAGGATGACGGCCCTTCTTTATGTCTATAACTCCCTTTTCATTTATTTTTGGCTTAACAAAATTATTTTTTTCTGCAACATATGCAAAGGAAGCATATACGTCAAGCCTTGCCACTGCCTTTGCCGTGGTCTGTATTCTTTTTATGTTTTCTGATATTTTTTTCCTGATTTCCCCGAACAGCTCATACTCAAGGGCGGAAAGCCTGTCCTCCGCTCCCAGTATTGTATCCTCCAGCTCCTTAAGCCTTGGCGTTATATACCTTTCCGCATTTGTAAGTGTCTGCTTTCTTGTGTAATCCTCAGGCATCTCAAACTGGTTTTTATATGAGTTTGTAATCTCTATGCAATACCCAAATACCTTATTATATTTTATCTTAAGATTTTTTACTCCTGTCCGTTCTCTCTCAAAGGCTTCAAGCTCCGCAAGCCAGTTCTTTCCCTCAGTCTTTGAAAGCCTTAGCCTGTCAACCTCATCATTATAGCCATCCTTTATTATGCCGCCGTCCTTTATGGAAAGGGGCGGCTCTTCCATAATAGCCTTATCTATCATATCGGCTATATCGCTTAAATCATCCATGTCATCGTTTATTTCCCTAAAGAAATTACTGCTTTCCGCCTTAAATTCACCTAACAGCCTTTTTATATGGGGAATCATCTGTATTGAGGTCTTAAAGGCCGTCATATCTCTCGGCGTTGCAGAATTATAAGCTATTCTTCCTATAAGGCGCTCTAAATCATAAATCGGATTAAGATATTCTCTTAGCTCCTCCCTTGTAATAAGAGAGCTGTTTATTTCCTCCACCGTATTCTGTCTCTTTAATATAGCTTCCTTTTGTATAAGAGGCTGCTCTATATATGAGCGGAGAAGCCTTGCCCCCATGGCAGTCTTTGTCTTGTCAAGAACCCAGAGCAGGGAGCCCCTCTTCTGCTTTTCCCTGAGAGTTTCTACAAGCTCCAGATTTCTTCTGGTAGACGTATCTATAATCATATATTTACCTGTAGTATACGTGGTGACGGAAGAAAGCTGTTCAAGGGATGTTTTTTGCGTCTCCCTTAAATAAAGCATAAGTGCTCCCGCGCATACGGAGCCTATATTATAGTCGGCAAGGCCAAGTCCCTCTAAGCTCATGACCTTAAAATGCTCCATTAAGGCTTTCTTGGCAGTCTCGTCATCAAAATACCACGAATCAAGCGTAAATATGGAAATTCCTAATCTATTTTTTATATCGTCTGCATCTGCGCCGCTTACCATAAATCCTGTATTACATATAATCTCCGACGGCGCAAACTTTGTAATCTCATCATTTAAGGCTCTCAGCGAGTCTAATTCCGTAACTAAAAAATCACCGGTTGCAACATCACACACAGCCAGTCCAAATTCGTCTCCCATGTATACTATACACATAAGATAATTATGCTTTCCCTCATCAAGGGTCTGGGCGTTAATGTTTGTTCCCGGTGTAACTACCTTTATTACCTCTCTTTTGACAAGCCCCTTGGCAAGCTTAGGCTCCTCCACCTGCTCACCTATCGCCACCTTGTAGCCCTTGCTTACAAGACGGTTTAAATATACGTCAACTGCATGATAGGGAACGCCGCACATAGGCGCGCGCTCCTCCATCCCGCAATCCTTTCCGGTAAGTGTAAGCTCTAACTCCTTTGATGCAAGAATGGCATCCTCAAAAAACATTTCATAAAAATCGCCCAGCCTGTAAAAGAGTATACAATCCTTATACTGCTCCTTTGTCTCTATATATTGCTGCATCATTGGTGATAACTGTCCCACTTTAGCTCTTCCTTTCCTCTATCTTAGCTGCGAATTCCAATGCTTCATCTATATTTCTGCAGAAATGGTCCTGCCCCAGCTTTTCTATATAGCCATGCTTTTTTAATACACTCATAGGCTGTTCGTTTACATGTGAAAACACCAGCTCTATTTTATTTTTATGACATATCTCATAAACGCTTTCAAGGGTGTGCATGGCTGTCTCATCCATGGCCGGAACACTTCTCATACGAAGTATAACTATATCCTCATTTGTATCTCTTACAACCTCTGTAAGCTTATCTGCCGCGCCGAAAAACAAAGGGCCTGTAACCTCAAACACAAGAGTATTCTTTGGAACGAATTTAAGGGAAATATGGTCTGTATCTGTAGTTTCATGATACTCTATATTTTCCTGCCTGATTTTTTCCATATCCTCCTCATACATCCATCCCCGGATACTTGTAACATCCGACATGCGCTTCATAAAAAGAAGGCACGCAAGCACAAGGCCGACCACAATAGCCGCTACCAAATCAAATATCACCGTAAGCACAAAGGTAACCAAAAGCACTGATATATCACTCTTTGGCGCCTTTTTTAAAGTGTCTGCCACTGCCCTTAAGCCGCTCATATTATATGCAACCATAAATAATATGGACGCTATGACAGGCATGGGAATAAGCTTTGCATAAGGCATAAGAAATATAAGCATCAGTAAAAGAACTGCCGCATGTACCATACCCGCCACAGGAGTTCTTCCGCCGTTTTTTATGTTTGCAGCCGTTCTTGCTATAGCTCCCGTGGCAGGAATACCGCCGAAAAATCCTGACGCTATATTTCCCGCTCCCTGCGCTATAAGCTCTGCATTTGAGCGATGGCGGCTTCCTATCATACCGTCTGCAACCACGCAGGATAAAAGTGATTCTATGGCAGCAAGAATTGCTATGGTAAATGCATCCGGAAGCAAATCTCTTATCATTCCAAAGCTTACGCTTGGAATATGAAATTCCGGCAGGCCTGACAGGTCTCCGTAACGGCTTCCTATTGTATCCACATCAATCCCGGCAAGCTTTACAACGGCGCTTAAAACTATAACCGCTATAAGGGAAGGCGGTATGGTTTTATTTATCTTTGGCCATAAAATAAGTATAGCTAATGAAGCTACACCTACTATAAGCGACATATAATTAAATGTATCAAAACAGCTAAAAAGCGCCTTAAGCTTATCTATGGTTTCTATTGGCGAGCCATGCTCCTCCGTATATTCCGATATGCTTACGCCAAAAAAGCTGTTTAATTGTCCTACTAAAATAGTTACGGCTATACCTGCCGTGAATCCGGTAGTAATTGTGTATGGAATAAACTTTATAAGATTTCCAAGCTTCAACAGTCCCATGATTATAAGTATTATTCCAGCCATAATAGTGGCGGCAATAAGTCCGTCCATTCCGTTTGCTGCCACTATTCCTGCTACTATAGTCGCAAAAGCAGCCGTAGGCCCTGCTATCTGCACCCGGCTTCCGCCGAGAAACGAAATAACAAAGCCTGCTACTATGGCTGTATATATACCTGTCTGGGGTTCTACTCCCGAAGCTATAGCAAGGGCTATAGACAACGGAAGAGCTATGATAGCCACGATAATACCGGATATTACATCCTTTACAAGCTGTTCCTTTGTATAACCCTTCATTACAGAAAACAGCTTTGGTTTATAATCGTTCACTTAAGACTACCTCTTTATTATTTTCTCTTTTTTCTCTGATTTGTAATCCATAATGCTGCATATCCAATTGAGAAGATATAACCAAAGGCTATGTTCTTTATGTATTCCATCTTAGATGCCGAATCAAAGTCAATAACAAGCTTAAATGCTGCCTTTGCTGCCTTATATGTATAGCCAAGCTCACCCTTAATAGCATATATCTCTGCCATTCTTGTACCTATAAATATTGCGATAAATGATAATACTACGCATACAATAAGTCCAATAGGGTCAAGATTCTTAGTAATCTTGCCGTAGATAAATACCTCGCCTGCAAGAATTACTGCTCCCATAGGGAAGAATATTATGTTAGCCGCATAGCCAAGCACACAGTAAAGAACTACACCGACTACAGCTACGGCAAGGGCTGCCACAAGACCGATAATCATATTCTTAATATTCTTCTCGCCCTGTACCGTTCCCATGTTGTAATTTACGCCGTTTCCGCCTCCGAAGCCAAAGCCCTTACTGCTGTTTTCATTCTGATTGTTCTCGCCATTGTTTGGCTGATTAAAATTGTTATCCATATCTTCTTTTCTCCTTTTCAAATTCCTTTCTTTTTTACCGGGGTTGTCTTAGGTTTCCTTCCTCTTATTAATTTAATCCTTCTCCCTCATCATTTCTCCAATGTAATAAAAGCCCTTTGCCTCTAAAAGCTTTACGTTTACTATTCTTCCAATAAGGTCTTCGTCACCCTTAAAATGAACTGTTATTCCGGAGTCGAGCTTTCCTGTAACAAAGCCCTCAAGCTGTCCGTTTTTTTCCTCAACAAGCGCCTTAAGAGTTTCTCCCTCAAATCTCTTAATCTGCTCATTCGCTATGGTCTGGACCTCCCTCAGGAGCCGGTCAAACCTTTCCTTTACAACAGCCTTTGGTATCTGCTCCTCCATAGCTGCAGCAGGCGTTCCCGTACGCCTTGAAAAAATAAACGTATATGCGCTGTCATACCGCGCCTTTCTTACCACATCAAGAGTGTCCAGAAAATCCTCCTCCGTCTCTCCCGGAAATCCTACCATTATATCGGTGGTAAGAGAAATATCAGGCACAGCCTCCCGTATTTTGGATACAAGCTCAAGATAATGCTCCTTATCATATTTTCTGTTCATTATCTTAAGAATGCGGCTGCTTCCTGACTGCACCGGAAGATGAAGCTGCTTACAGACTTTTTTTGAATTTTTCATTACATCTATAAGCTCATCAGACAAATCCTTAGGATGAGACGTCATAAATCTAATCCTCTTGATTCCGTCTATTTTTTCTGCCTCTTTCAGCAGTTCGGCAAAGGATACAGGATTTTCCAGTGTTTTGCCGTAGGAATTAACATTTTGTCCAAGAAGCATTACTTCAACCACTCCGTCTGCTGCAAGTCTCTTTATCTCGTCAATAATGTCCCTAGGTTTTCTGCTTCTCTCCCTGCCCCTTACATAAGGCACTATACAATAGCTGCAGAAATTGTCGCAGCCAAACATTATATTAACTCCTGACTTGAAAGAATACTTCCTTTCCACAGGCAAATCCTCTATTATTATATCAGTATTTTCCCATAAATCAATAACTAATCTGTCGGATTTTAATCTATTATGCACAATTTCCGCAAATTTAAAGATATTATGAGTTCCAAATATTATATCTACAAATCCATAGCTTTTCTTTATTTTTTCAACGGCAGAGGGCTCCTGCATCATACACCCGCACAGGGCTATAAGCATATCGTTATTTTTCTTCTTTATGTTTGAAAGATACCCAAGCCTTCCATAAACCTTAAGATTTGCATTCTCTCTTACAGTACATGTGTTATATATGACAAAATCTGCCTTTTCATCCTCCGTTATTTTATATCCCATAAGCTCCAGTATGCCTATAAGCTTTTCCGAATCCCTTGCGTTCATCTGACATCCAAAGGTATTGACGCATGCCGTAAGGGGACGTCCCTTTTCCCTGCTTTTTTCTTCTATTATTTTCCTGCATTTTGCAATATAATAATATTGACGCTCCGGCTCATTTTTCGGAGGATTTTGTGATATATCTATCCTATCTAAATCTATGCTTCCAAACATATTTTATTCCTCTCACTTCTCCCACAGTACCATGTTTTTCTAACGCTGTCAATTTCGTATCTGTCCGTTTCCATAAATTACATACTTATATGTAGTAAGCTCTCTTAACCCCATAGGTCCTCTCGCATGAAGCTTCTGGGTGCTTATTCCTATTTCGGCTCCAAAACCAAATTCCTCTCCGTCAGTAAATCTTGTAGACGCGTTTACATATACGCACGCTGCGTCAATCTCATCAAGAAATTTACACGCAGTCTCATAATTTTCAGTAATAATAGTCTCGCTGTGTTTTGTGTTATGTTCGTTTATATGGTCTATGGCTTCCTCCACGCTTCCCACTGTCCTTACGGAAATAATATAATCTAAATATTCTGTATAAAAATCCTCATCTGTGGCGGAAACAATTTCACCGCTTATGTCTCTTGCCTCCTTGTCGCCCCGTATCTCTACATTATGCTCCTTAAGGGCTGACACTGCCTTAGGAAGAAATTCACCTATAATATTCCTGTGTATAACAAGACTTTCACAGGCGTTACATACGCCTATACGCTGTGTTTTTGCATTTACAAGTATATTAAGCGCCATGTTAATATCAGCATCCTTATCTACATAAACATGACAGTTTCCCGTTCCCGTCTCTATAACAGGAATTGTGCTGTTCTCCATGGTTGCCCTTATAAGTCCCGCGCTGCCTCTTGGTATAAGCAAATCAACATATTTATTCATTTTCATAAACTCTTTTGTTACGGACCTGTCAGCAGATTCTATAAGGGTCACGGCATTAGCGTCTATATTGCAGCTTTCAAGAGCTTTTCTTATTATATTTACTATTGCCCTTGTTGAGTTTATTGCGTCGCTGCCCCCCTTAAGAATACATACGTTTCCTGATTTAAAGCATAGTCCGAAGGCATCTGAGGTTACATTAGGCCTTGCCTCATATATAATTCCTATTACGCCTATAGGAACGCGCCTTTTGCCTACCGTCATACCATTTGGACGTTTTGACATATCCATAACCTCGCCTATAGGGTCAGGAAGCCCGGCAACCTTTCTAAGTCCCTTTGCCATTGCCTCTATTCTATCTCCGTTTAAAAAAAGCCTGTCAAGAATGGCAGATTTCATGCCGTTTTGTCTGCCATTCTCCATATCCTTCATATTTGCTTCTATTATAACCGCCTCGTTTTTAACGAGGGCATCTGCTACGCTTAATAAAGCCTCATTCTTTTCATTCGTATTAAGGCAGCCTATTCCTTTTTTTGCATCTGCAGCAGCCCTGCATATATTTTCTAAATTAAAGCTTTCCATTATATACTCCTTTCTCCGTCACAACCATATCCATAAATATATCGTTTTCATTCATAGGCGCTTTGTCAACAAGCTGGTACTCTCCGCATACGCCTAAGAGGCAATCCGGTCTGTGACTGTATATATATCTGTCATAAAAGCCTTTTCCCATGCCTATTCTTCCTCCCCGCCTGTCAAATACCACACCCGGTACAAGCATTATTGAGCTTTCCCCCTCCGGCCTGTATACAGGACAATTCCAATCAGGCTCTCTTATGCCCCTGTAGCCCTCCTTTAGCTCCTTTACGTCATATACGGCAAAAAAATCCATGCGAGAGTCATTTACAACTCTTGGAAAAACGCACCTTTTGCCTGCCTTTAAGCTTTCCTCAAAAAGAGGGGTTAATTTTATTTCATTTCCCGCTGCCATATAAAAATATACCGTATGGGCATTTTTATATGCAAAAAGACTTTTAATATGCTTTATAATATTTTCGCTTAGCTTTAAAAGCTCAGCTTCTTCCAAGCTCTTTCTAAGCATAAGCTTTTGACGGCGCAAACAGGACTTATCCCCGCCATTATTATTCTTTGTATGTTCTGCTGGCATATCTATATACCTTTACTGATTTTTCTTTTTCATATCCTTAAGCTCTGTGATTGTTCCGTCAGGATTTTTAATGCTTATATTTTCAAGGGTGCCTCTAAGGTTATTATGGACTGCCCTTATATACGCCTCTCTTAATGCCTTCTGCTCGGCAAGCTCCTCCCCGGTCAATCCCTCGCTCTTTGATTTTCTGTAAAGCTCATTTATTCTGTCTAAATCTGTTTTTTCCATAAAAAAATATTCTCCGTTTTTTATTCTTTATAAAAAAGTGTCAAAAGCTTTAGCTCAAAGAACTTTAGCTCTTTGTGAATCCGACACTTTTTAAGGAAGCATAAGCTCTTAATTTTTCAAAATATATATACTGTTTCTGTCAGTTGCTATACAACCCATATATTCTCCCTTTTCCTGATGCAAAAGGGTTAAATCAGGATATCTGTACACTGCTATAGTAGGCTTATCCTTTCCAATAAGCCGTTTTTTTCTTCCGGATACAATAAACATATCGTTTACCACCGTTTCTACCTTTTTTTCCCTAGAAAAGCTTATATCCGCCTTATTTTTTATAAGGTTGTAAAAACTGATTTCTCCCTTAATATTCAGCCTGATATACGGCGTCTGCCCGATAATATAGCTCCACGCCAAATCCTCCTTGCCGTATATATTCTGATTTATGCATGTGGTAGTTTCCTTTGTCTCCGTGTTATAAAATATTACCTGCTCCTGATGAATTTCCGGCTGTACCTTTGAATATACTATATATTTTCCCTTTACTGCCGCATAAGGAAAGGTTTCAGTATAAAACGCCTGGTCTATGGTGTCTATTACTATATTCCCCTTTGACAAAAGTATATCGCTGACAAGCTGTCCCAGATTAACAAAGCTTATTTTTTCAAGGGACACCTCGCTTTTTTCCATTTTACTGTAGCGCTCGTCTGTAATTAAATTAAAGCCTGTCTTTATCATGCATCTGTTATTATCCAACAGCTTTATATTTTCAATGCCGTTTATTCTTAAGTTATCGTCAACTACCGGCACTTTTTTTTCATCCTTTATGCAATATAAAAACTGGTCAAATTCAAAATAACCGTTATATGTTTCCGTAAGGTTATATCTTATATATTCATTTTGAAAAAGCATATAAAAATCATTAAGGATAAATACCCTTGTCTTCTTATAGTTGTTGTATTCGCTTATATGCTCCCTCACACTGTATACAGGCTCAATATCCTTTGACTCAATATTGTACCTGTACATTGTAATGCTTTGATTATCTCCGTTAATATCTGTAATTGTGGTAAAGTACAGATTATCAATTTTTTTGTCAAGACATTTTATCTTGTAAATATCATACTTCTTTTTTCCGGAAAGAAGCTCTATTCTTTCGTTTTTCTCCGGCTTGTATATATAATATCTGACTGTATTTACCCCCTCATACTCTGAAGGCTCATATTCCTTTTCCAGTATAAAGCTGCCATTATAAAGATGTCCTTTTATTTTATGGGCATTTTTTATTATTCTAATATTCATAATTATAAAAATTCCTTTACATTAAAAGACTCATTACTGTTTGCTTTAAACAATGTGCCTATATTTTCCCCATCCATAATTTTTTCTATAACGTGTATGTCGTCACCGTTTGCTATAATCATATCCGTATTGGAATATGTTGCAATCTGCGCTGCGACAAGCTTTGAAGCCATACCTCCTGTTCCGACGCTGCTTGAGCTTGTGCTTTTTCCCATATCTATAAGCTTCTGGTCAATAACGGGTACCTCCTCTATAAATCTGGCATCCTTGTTTATATTTGGGTCATCTGTAAAAAGCCCGTCTATATCTGACAAAAGAATAAGCAAATCAGCATTTGTCAGTGATGCTACTATAGCCGAAAGCCTGTCATTATCTCCAAACTCTATAAGCTTTTCCATCTCATAGGTTGATACGGTATCATTTTCATTTACAATAGGTATTACTCCAAGCTTAAGAAGCTCGTTAAAGGTGTTTATAGCGTTTGTCCTGCCTACGTCGTTTATCATGGTTATCTTTGTAAGGAGAAGCTGCGCTACGCTTTGATTATATTCACTGAAAATCCTTTGATACACCATCATAAGCTGTGCCTGTCCCACTGCGGCGCACGCCTGCTTTTTTGCCAGCGTAAGGGCTCCTGAAAGCTTAAGCTTTTTTCTTCCCACCGCTATTGCTCCTGAGGATACAAGAATAACCTCTTTTCCCTTATTTCTCATATCCGTAAGAACTCTGACGAGAAGCTCAAGCTTCCTTAAATCAAGGGCTCCCGTCTCCTGATGCGTAAGGGAGGATGAGCCTATTTTTACTACAATCCTCTTTTTTTCACGTATATAATTTCTGTTTCCCATGTTTTTTTCCTCATGTAATAAGTTTAATACCCTGATAAGTATACTACATTTTATTCCTCACGTAAAGGCGAATATTTTAACATAATGGCCTCAAATACCCTTATGCCGTCCATTGCCGCGCTTGTTATGCCCCCTGCGTAGCCTGCCCCCTCGCCGCATGGATATATTCCCTTTAAATTTGCTTCAAGGCTTTCATCTCTGTTTATTCTTACAGGAGATGACGAGCGGCTTTCAACTCCGCTTACTATGGCGTCCGGCATGTCAAAGCCCTCGAGCTGTTTTGAAAAGCCATGTATTCCCTCTATAAGTGAGCTGCTTATATATTCGGGGAAAATATTTCTCAGATTTGAAAGCCTGTATTCTCCCTTTATCATAGGTACTACGCTTCCAAGCTCCACAGAGGGTCTGTTTTTTTCAAAATCCTCAAATCTTTGGACAGGTACGGCTCCCTTTCCCTCCGTGTAAGCCTTCTCCTCTAAGCTTCTCTGAAAATACATTCCTTCAAGGGGCGATGTCCTTCCGTAATCCTCCGGCGTCACCGTAACAATAATTGCGCTGTTTCCATTACATCCGTCTCGGCCGCTGTAGCTCATGCCGTTGACAGCAAGCCTTTTTTCCTCTGACGACGCGTTTACAACGTAGCCTCCCGGACACATGCAAAAGGAATAAACGCCCCTGCCCTCCTTCGTATTGTATGTAACCTTATAATCTGCCGCCTCCAAAAGCTCGTGAGCCTTAACTCCATACATTTTTTCATTTATCATTGACTGGGGATGCTCCACTCTTACTCCCACAGCAAAGGCCTTTGGCTCCATATTAAGCTTTTTTTTGCTGAGCATTTCAAAGGTGTCCCTCGCGCTATGTCCAAGGGCAAGCACAAGAACCTGACAGCTTATATTTTCACTCTGGCGTAAATTTGTGTTCTCAACTGTTATTGATTTAATTTCCCCATTTTCCGTATGTATATCAGTAAGCCTTGTACAAAATTTTATCTGCCCTCCAAGGCGTATTATTTCCTGCCGCATATTCTTTACAATATCGCAAAGAATATCAGTTCCTATATGAGGCTTGTTTATATATGTAATCTCCGGCTTTGCGCCAAATTTAACAAATGTTTCCAAAACCTCCCTGTGCCTTCCGTCTTTATCCTTCACAATGGTATTAAGCTTTCCGTCTGAAAATGCGCCTGCTCCCCCCTCTCCAAACTGTACGTTTGACTCCTTATTCAGCTTTCCTTTGCTCCAAAAGCTTTCCACTGTCCTTTTTCTGTCGTCAACACACTCTCCCCTTTCTATAATTAAAGGCCTGTAGCCAGCCCTTGCAAGAAAATAACCGCAAAACATGCCTGCCGGCCCCATTCCCACAATAACAGGTCTTTCACGAAGCTTTTCACCGCCTGCATCAGGCATAGAGTATATTTTTTCCTCTGTAAAAAATATATTATTATTAAACACTCTTTTGTTTATCTTTTTTTCGTTTTCTACCGTTACGTTTACGGAATAAACATACTTTATATCCGGCTTGTTCCTTGCATCTACGGATTTCTTAACTATTTTTATTGAGTGAATCTCCTCCGGCCTTAATCTTAAAAGCGACGATACCTTCATGGAAAGCCTGTCCTCTCCGTCTGTCAGCTTCATTTTTATCTGGTTTATTCTTATCATATTTCCTTTAACCTTTCATTCCCTAAGTATATGATTTCCCGCTATGTAACCGGTAGCCCATGCCCACTGGAGATTATAGCCTCCGCACATTCCGTCGGCATCAAGCATTTCTCCCGTCATATATAAATCTGGAACAAGTTTTGATTCCATTGTGCTCTTAAATTCATCAAGATTTATTCCCCCTGCAAGCACCTGCGCCGACGCAAAATCATTTACATCCGTTACATTATCCGTATACGACTTTATCTCTGCAGCTAACCTTTTAATTAAACTATCGTCAATATGACAGGCCTTTTCATCTGCCGGTATATGCAGCTCCTCTATAAGAGCAGTCGCCAGCTTATCGTTTATTACCCCTATAAAGCACTGCAATATAGTTATGTTTTTGTTTTTTTTCCCCTTTTCCTTTATCATATTAAAAATGCTATCCGGGCTCATATTACTCAGAAAATCTATTTTAAGCCGTACGCCCTTCTTTTCTCTTATACCGTATGCGCCATAGGCTGATACCTGAAATGCAGGAATCCCTGACACCCCATAGTCTGTAAGCTGCAGCTCCCCTTCGTCCCACGCTGCCGTTTCATAGCCCTCGCCGCCTTCCACCAAAAGCCGGATTTGTCCGTCGCATCTCACGCCTGAAACAGCCTTATAAAAATCTTTATTTTCACATTTCATACCCGTAAGTGACGACACTATAGGTATCATGCCATGACCAAGGCTCTTTGCTAAATCATAGCCGTTTATTCTTAGCCGCTTTCCCTTTGGAATACCTGCAAGGCTTCCGCAGGATAGAATTATTCCTTTAGAGCTATATTCCTTATGAGGGGTTTTCACATAAAAAAAATTCCCCTTTTTTTCTATTGCCTCTACAGGACTGTTTAATACTATATGTACCCCATAAAAAAGACACTCGTTATAAAGGGCCACGGCTACAGAGGATGCCTGTCCGGAGCGGGGATATATATATCCGTCCCTGTCCTTAAAGCAAAGTCCAAGCTCTCCGAAATAGCTTATTGTTTCCCTATAGCCAAAGCTCCCTATTATTTCTTTGACAAAAGCCATATTGCGGCTTCTAAAGTATTCCTCTGACATTTTTTTGTTTGTAAGGTTGCATCTGCCGTTTCCTGTAGCATATATTTTCCTTCCGGCCTTACTGTCTGCCTCCAGAAGCGTTACGTCAATACCTCTTTTTGCAGCCTCTATAGCCGCCACTAAGCCTGACGCGCCTGCTCCAACTACTATTATGCTTTTTTTAAGGAATTTTTTACCTTTATCACTCATTTTTCCTCTCCTATGATGTGATACTCTCCAAAAATCTATATAATTCGCTTATGTTTTTTATTGCCACTCCATATTTAAGCTCAGCCACCATGGCCTCGTCCATCTCATTCTCCGTTATGCCTGTCTCCATGTAAACGGTTGTTTTATCCTCCTTATATACAACCACGCCGTTTTCCTCTAAAACTACGTAATACTTTGAGACTTCGGCAGAATAATTATATTTTGTCGTTGCCTCCTCCGCTTTTTCAACATTTCTTCGTATTACTACCTCCTTATCGGAAAAGGAAAGCAGCATAACGTTTAATATCCTCTTATCCGTCTCCTCAAAAAAAGAGGTATTGCTCTCAATAAAATCTATTACCTGATTTCTGTCAAGACCTATAAGCTCTACAGGAATATTAAGGTTTTCTGTAACTGTCTCGTCCTTGTCGCTGTAATAAGTCTCCAGTGTATATTTTGTATTTCTTTTTACAATTACCTGGCTTTGATTATCTGCAGCCACAGACTTATTATCAAATGTAATAATCTCGCTTTCCCAGCTTTGCGCCAGCTTATAGCCGAATACATACATTCCTATAAACAAAACTCCAGCCAAAAGGCCGAAAATATATTTTAATCTGCCCATATATGCCTCCATTTCTGTTGACATTATGGACATAATATTCTTATTTTATACAGTATGCTACAATAATCTTACTTTTTTCAGTATTCCTGCAATCCTTCCCCCTGCGGGAAACATTTTTATTTCTTCTTCACTTAAAACCTTAAAGACCATAAGCAGCGCTCCGTATATGATTACTGCTGCAATTACTGCAAGCAAAACAGGAACTGCCACTGTAAGCAAATGTGATTTACTGACAAGAGCCATAAGCCTGTTCATTCCCGTATACGCAAGAAAGCTGCCTGCCCCCATTATAACTGCGGAAATTAAGGGAAGTATAAAGGTTTTTGTTATTTCCTGCCTGTAGCCTGTATGCCTTTTTATTGCGGCGGAATTTAATATACATACTGTTACGGAAAACAATATATCTGCTATCGCAACTCCGTACACATCTGTCTTTAAAAGCTGCAGTCCTGCCAGTATAAATAAATGGGCTCCCAACGCTATTGCCGAATGTATAACCGGAAGCTTCATTTTATTGATACCCTGTAATATTGAGTTTGTTATTGTGGAAAATGAATATCCGATTACAACAAACACCGCAAGCCTCATAAGAAGCACGTCGTCACTGTGAAGGCTTCCCCTTCCGAACAATAATGTAATAAATGGCTCTGCCAGCACTGAAAGACCTACTCCGCAGGGTATTGCAATAATTGTCGTAAGCTTTACTGACGAGCCTATTTTATTCTTTAACAGCCTGTAATCCCCTACGGTAACAGACCTTATAAGACTTGGAACTACTGCCGATGAAAGCGCCGAGGCTATAGCTATAGGCGCCGTGGTAAGAAGTCTGTAATGTCCTGAATATATGCTCCAATAGGGCGAATACTGCGCCTCCGTAAAGCCAAATACCTTAGTCATAATATTTCCATATATGGCGCTGTCTAAAATACTGCTTATATTGTATATTGTAGTACTAAGGAGCACAGGAAAGATGGTTACCACAAGCACCTTTCCCAAATCAACATAGCTCTCTTCAGCATGGGTTTTGTCCCTTCTCATCATACGGTTGAAATTACGCCTGTAAACCATATATACGAATATAACGAAAAGAAGAGCCGCCCCTGCTCCTGCAAGGGTTCCCATTGTTCCTCCTGCAGCGCTGTATTCTATGGTTTTTCCGATTCCATCCCCTGCCCTGAACATAAGATACGCCCCAAGAACGCTTACCACGGCGTTTACTATCTGCTCAAAAATCTGGGATATAGCCGTAGGAATCATTGAGCCAAGACCTTGGAAAAATCCCCTTAATACTCCTAATATACACATGATAAAAAGAGCCGGAGCCAGTATCTTAAGTGCAAGGGAGGCAGACGGGAACTTCCACAGTCCTGCCAGCTTATCCGCAAATAAATATACGCATACGCTTACCGTAAGGCCTATGGCTACGGCTATTACCATCGCCCCCTTTAAAGTCTTTGCGGCATTTTTCACCTGCCCCGTTGCCATTCTTGCAGCAACAATCTTTGACACTGCCAGAGGAAGGCTTAAGGACGATATAAGAAGAAAAAGGGAATATATATCATAGGCTATGGTATACGCCGATATTCCGTCTCCAAGTATATTGTTTAAGGGTATTCTGTATATAATTCCAATTACTCTTGTAAGGATTCCTGCTATGGCAAGTATACTTCCCTGTACAAGAAAATTATTTTTTTTACTGCTCATAAATAAACCTGACCTTTCAGATTCTTGTTATTCCAAGACTGTTAAGAACCTCTCGCTGCCTTTTTTCCATGTCTTCTCTCTCTTCTGCCTCCATGTGGTCATATCCCAACAGATGAAACATACTGTGGGCTACAAGAAATCCAATCTCTCTCTTTATGCTGTGTCCATACTCTTCTGCCTGTTCCTCTGCTCTTTCAACCGAAATAACAATATCCCCAAGCATAAGCTCTCCTGTATCAGGCTCAAAATATTCACAAAGGATTTTTTCATCTCTTTCCAAAAAGGAAAAATCCCCTGCCTTTTCATATTCAAGCATTGGAAATGACAATACGTCCGTAGCCTTGTCTATATTCCTATGCTCCCTGTTTATTTCCCTTATTCCCTCGTTATCTGTAAAGGTAACCGACACCCACGCCTCATAAGGGCATTTTTCGTGCTCAAGACATTTGTCTGCTATCTGGCGTATAAGCCCCTCCAAGTCAAAATCCACCTTAAATTCCGTTTCTTTTTCTATGATAACGCTCATATTTTTCTCCCTTTTAGTATTTATACATTAAAATATTTTTCAAACTCGCTCTTTATCCCTGACAGCTCGCCTACGGACAGCCCGGATTTGTCCAATATTCCCGTGGAAAGTCTTACGTTAAATACATTATCTATAATTTTTTTCTCTGAGACGTCCCTGCCGGAAGCCTTTAAGTATTCTATTGAGCTTATAACAGAATCTGCAAGCATAACAAGCGCCGCCTCCTTTGACGACGGCGGACGGTGCTTTCCGTCATACTCCACAATAATTGCTTTGATTTCTCTTGGCATACCGTACTTATTTGCAATCATAAGCCCTGCCTTTATAATGTCGTCGCTTTCCTTTGTTTTTCCTATGTCGTGCAAAAGTCCTCCCGCATATGCAAGCCTTGCATTACATTGGATTTTTTCCCCGCCTGCCTTCGCCAGCTCCGCTACTTCCTGTGAATGATAATAAAGGGAAATTGATTTTGCCTTAATATCCCTCACCGGCTCTGACGACTCTCTTATGTATGGCTCTACACTCTTCGGTCTTACAAAAGCATAGACGTTAATAAACAAAATTAAGGCAATGGCGGTTGATACAAGTGAAATTCCTGCAAAGCCGTAATCAAAAGCATTTGTGTTATAATATTGAAATACACCGTTTATAAAAAAAGCAATAAAAAACAATACTATACTGCTTACAATAAACTTTATCTTATCCTTAACAACATCTGCCACAAAGCATGAAAAGGCTCCTATAATTAATGTTCCGTATAAAAACTCCTGCTCTGCTCCGTACAGAAAAGAAACAGCAACAGATACGCTTAAGGCGCATATAAGCCCTGTATCAATTCCCGACATAAGGGTCATAATCATAAAAACTGCCATAACCGGCCTGAATTCATATGGAATTAACATCATAAGAACGGTTAAAATTACTATTCCGTGATAATATATAAGAAGTCTGGTCATGTCCTTTATCTTTATGCTCATTGCCATAAGAAGTATGACGAAGGCTGACGCTGACACTACCACTACTGTAAACCTTTCATTTGCCCACAGCTCTTTTCTCCATATCTTTGAAGAAAAATATGCTACGACTAAAGTCATAACCGCCATATAAACGTATAACGCTGTATTTATAAGTACTTTTTTATTTTTTATCATTTTACCTCATTCCCTCACTGTATTCTTAAGCTTAAGCTCTGCATGTATACACGCCTTAACATAAAATAACCCTTAATTTTTTTTTGCTCTTTTCCTTTCATATTCCTCATATGCCTTGACAATCCTTTGTACAAGGGGATGTCTTACAACGTCCTCATTTGTAAGACGCATAAGGGCTATATCCTCTATGTCACGGAGAACCCTTACCGCCATATCAAGTCCCGATACCGTACCCTTCGGCAAATCCTTTTGTGTCATATCTCCAGTAACGACAACCTTTGAGCCGAAGCCAATACGGGTGAGAAACATTTTCATCTGGGCAGGAGTGGTATTTTGCGCCTCGTCAAGTATAATAAACGCATTGTCAAGGGTTCTTCCTCTCATATATGCCAGGGGCGCAACCTCTATAAGCCCCTTTTCCGAATTGTGCAGATATCCGTCTGCCCCCATTATCTGATAAATCGCATCGTACAGCGGTCTTAAATAGGGGTCAACCTTGCTCTGTAAATCACCCGGAAGAAATCCAAGGTTTTCTCCCGCCTCTATTGCAGGTCTTGTAAGTATAATGCGGTTTACCTCGTTATTTTTAAACGCCGTAATTGCCATAGCCATGGCAAGATACGTCTTTCCCGTACCTGCCGGCCCTATTCCAAATACTACCGTGTTCTTTCTTATGCTGTCAACATACCTTTTCTGCCCCAATGTCTTTGGCTTTATGGGCTTTCCGTTTATGGTGCGGCATATTATATCATTGTCAATCTCCAGCAAAACCTCTGTACTGTCGCTGACCGCAAGAGACAGCGCATAATCAACATTCTGCTCCGTTATCTCATTTCCCTTTTTTGCAAGCTCCACAAGGCTTTCTATTACGCCTGCCGCTCTTTTTACATTTACCTCCCCGCCTACTATCTTAAGCTTTTCCTCCCTGTATATAACCGAAACATGAAGGGCTTTCTCTATCTTTTTCACATATTTATCCATGTGTCCGAAAACGGCGTTGACATATTGTCCCTCTATATCCATCAATGTTCCTATTTCACTCATTACTGTGTGTTACCTCCTTGTGTCTCCTGTTCATTTTCAGGAACAGGCTTAAGCTCCCCTATTTTTTCTATGGTAATTATATTTCCATATGCAACCGCCTTTTCCTGATTAACTTCTATTGTAACATTATTCTCCTCAATTTGAATACCTTTTTTCAACAAATTTTCCAAAAAATATGATAATTTTAATTCCTCCAGCTCCTTAAGCTCTTCGTCAGAATATTTGAGTCTTTCATTTTCATATTCCCTGTAAATGATTTTTCCCGTGTATACTGGTATATAAAAATCACCTGCTATGGATATCTGGCTTTCTTCTTCTATTTTGTCATATTTCTTGTAATCTATGCCTCCTATGCCAAGCTCAATGGAATTATCGTTTAATCTTATTCTTGTATATGTCTTTTCATTTCCCGTATATTTTTTATGTATATATTCTCTTTCTATTTCCTCGTTATAAGAGTAAACCACCCGGCCGTACACATCTCCGTCGGCAACCACGTATTCTGTCCTTATGTACTCCTCATAATCTCCCTGTATATCGAATTTCCCGTCTATAAGCACATCACCCGCCGCTACCTGCTGTCCCTTCTTTACCGCAGGCTTTCCCGTTCTTGTAATAATGCTTTCAATAACTGCATCCTTATTGCTTACAAGCATATAGCCCTTTCCGTCTTCATATTCTGACATTTCCCCTGTCTTAAGTCCCTCGTCGTCATAATTTTCCCTCATATGAACTATAAGCCTTGTACCCTTTAGCTCTACCGAAACCCATGTTATGTCGAAATAATTGTTCCGGATTTGCTTTTCAATTGTCTCGCAATCCACATCATCCTTTTTCATTCCGTGATAAACGTTATTTTCCTTTAAAAAATCTATTATTTCATATTTTGTGTATGAATAATTTCCTTCCACCGAAATATCCCAGACAAACAGGGACATTCCGTAGCATATAATAAACGCTGTCAGTATTCCCAATAAAAAAACCTTCCTCTTTCTGTATTTAAACAAAAGGAAAGGCAATCCATACCTTTCCTTTATCCTTATTTTCATCCTTGTTTTTCTTAATATATCCTTTAGCAGCTTAAAATCCTTCGCGTACATATTAAACCTGTAGCCGTTTTCTATATCTGTTATTTTCCATATGGAAATCTGTCTTCCCCTAATCAGGTTTATAAATCTTTCCTTTTTCTCCCCGTATACCTCCGCCACAATATATCCGAATATGTAGTTTAACAGTCTGACAATCATATATTTTCCTCCCAAAGCTGCAGCCTGATTATTATGATGATTTCCCTGCTGCATTAAATTATCATATATGGTACGGCTTTATTTAATAATATATCACTTCCTTTATTATTCCTACTATACGCATATCGTTTTTTGTATATGTGTCTATAACCAGATTTTTTCCGGCTATCTTTACGCTTACCCCCTTTCCCCTTATCTTAATTACTCTGTCTGTATATTCTATAATGGAGCTATAATTTTCAACATAAACCTCATACTGTCCCGTAATTTCTATGTTAATGGCACCAAGCAGCAAATCCTTTGGCAATCCAAGTCTGTCCACCACATTTTCTTTTGCCTCAGTCATTTTATTACGTTTCATTGCCGCTACCGTTTTTGTTTTCATTATATGAATTTTTGATTTTCTATATTACAATTTTTCCTATTATATTATAATCGAGTAGGGGAAAAGCCTTTCCCCTACTCGCCGCGCGCCCCGTGCGCCGCCTTAGCGGCATATTTCCTTTGCACGGGGCTGCGCATAAAAAAAGCTGCTGTAAAAAATTACAGCAGCTTTCCCGCACAATTACATCTGCTAGTTATACTTACGTTTTCTAGCAGCTTCTGACTTTTTCTTACGCTTTACGCTTGGCTTTTCGTAATGCTCTCTCTTACGAATCTCCTGCTGGATACCAGCCTTAGCACAGTTTCTTTTAAATCTGCGTAAAGCACTATCTAAACTTTCGTTTTCTTTAACGATTACATTTGACATAGTCTCACACCTAACCTCCCTCCAGTTGCAGTTTTGTGCATAATACAACTGTATGGGTATTTTTTATTGCACAAACAACATTATATCATAATATTTTTGTTCGTCAACTGTTTTTTTTGTTTTTCAAAACCTTTTTTATTATGTTTTTACAGCCTTTAATTATTTTCAGGATTTTTCGTACCCCATGCGCACTGATTGCCTCCTACTAAGGTAAAGGTCATGGTGGCATCCCTTGTGGTAAGCTCATTTGCCTGTTCTACAAAAACGCCTGTATAGTCAACGCCGTCTATAGTCATCTTAACGTTTGCGCCTGTTGTAAGCTCCCATTTTCCTTTATGGTCGCCTGTTATGGTTCCATCCTCATTAAGAGTAACATCCATGGCGTATACCACGCCCTTGCTGTCAGTAACCTTTGCTCCTGCTTCCTTCCATGTGGCGCGCATGCTAAGCTTAACCTCTTCTGAATTTACGGTTATTGTCTTGTAGGTTGTTGTCCAATATGTTTCGCCCTCATTTGACTCTGCCTGCGCCGCATATACAAGGTCCTGTCTGTGAACAAGGAAATCGTATGTTCCCGTCACATCCTTTGCCGTAATATCATTATTTAAGGTTTCTCCCGAATACTCATACGGAGCTGCTGCAAGCCAGCCGTCCTCTGTCTGGAAAAGCTGGTGAACTCTTACCTCATGGCCTTCGCCTGAACCGGCAAATCTTGTGTGATATATTACGTATATCTTACCGTCATCATCAACAAATGCTGAATTATGTCCCTGTGCAACCTGTGTTCTGGCAACGCCGTACATTTTATATGCGCCCATAAGCTTTATGCCAAGAGGCGACGTATATTTCTTTGTGTTTTTCCATACCTGAGTCTTTTGTCCGTCCTCAACATATCCTAAATTACCCTGATATGATGTAAGAATACCTGTTTTTCCATTCTCGTCAACATACGGACCGTTTATGCTCTCTGAGCGGTATATTCTCATATTATAGCCGCCTGATGCCTCAAGGTTTCCTATAGATAAGAATAAATAATAATATTTTCCTGCATGAAGGATATACGGACCTTCGCCTGAGTTATAACCGCCTCCTGCAAGCTTATATCCAAGATACGGGTCTGATTTGCCTGCGGCAAGCTCATATGTATAATTATAATCTCTGAGGCCTGTTGCATTGTCAAGCTTTATCTGATAAATACCTGCTGACCATGAGCCATACGTCATCCAAAGATTTCCTTCGTCATCGTATAGTACGCTAGGGTCAATGGCGTTTACCTTTGCACTTGAGCCATTTGTAGGGTCTGTGTTATATCTGCTTAGGCTTGCGCTGTCTCCAAGCACCTTTCTTACATCAGAGATAGCTATTCTCTCCTCGCTTCCAACAAAGCCTGAATACATAACTCCTCCTACATAATCATATGGTCCCTCAATATTATCTGCAGTAAGAAGAACTATAACGGAACGCCAGTCATTGCCGTTTAAGCTTAAGTACATACACCATTTCTGCATTGTTTCATTCCAGATAACGTCCGGCGCCCAAAGATTACCGTTTAAATCTGAGTTTGCAGGAGTACTGCAGTATTTTTCCCATATTTCCCCAAAAAGCTTTTTATAATCAGTAGAAATATTCATTGAGAAATTCTGCCATGACATAAGGTCCTTTGACTTTGCATATGCCTTATGAGAGCCGAAAATATAATATGTACCTGTCTTCTCATCCTTTACTATAGAAGGGTCATGTACTGAAACTCTCTTAAAGTCACTGTCCTTAACCTCTGCCGATACCTCTTTCGCAGGTGTAAGCGCTGCTGCAAGTGTACCTGCAAGAAGAGCTCCAACAAGCATAAGGGCTGACGCTTTTTTCTTTTTCTTTAACAGAATAACAATCACAACAACTGCAACCACAACAACTGCAGCAACTATCGCTATGATAACAACTATATTGACGCTTCCTGCCGGAGCCTCTGTATCGCTTACTACCTCTGTTGAAAAAGTAAGCTCCTTAGTTTCTCCTGCCTTAATTAAATCAATTTTCTTAGGTAAATCTGCCGAATTGATTTTAAGGTTTCCCGCTATAGGCAACGTATATGCAATTTCAAAATTGCTGACATCATAGGTATTTTTATTTGTTACCTTAATCGTGAATTTTGCCGTATCACCTGATGTATACGTATCCTTATCGGTGATTGTTTCAATAACAACGCCCTTTTCTTCCACACGGCCGTTGCCATTTTCCGCCGCAAAGGATGTACATGTCATTGCCAGTATGGTAACAACGCATACACAAAATGCAGCAAGTCTCTTTTTAATAGACATCTGTAATTTCCTCCCTTTTATTTTATTTGATTTTCCAGCACATCTTTTGCCCTGCTCAGTGCCAAATTTATATTTTCAGGCTGTTTTCCGCCTGCCTGAGCCATATTTGGACGGCCTCCTCCGCCGCCGCCAACGGTCGCCGCCGCTTCTTTAATTATATTGCCTGCGTGGGCTCCTGCTTTTATGGCCGTGTCTGTTGCCATGGCAAGAAGATTAACCTTTCCTGCTCCATCTGCTCCGGCAATAACCACAACGCCCTCCCCGAGCTTATTCTTAAGGGAATCTCCAAGATTTCTAAGGCCGTTCATATCAATGCCGTCTGCCCTAACTGCAAGATACTTAATTCCCTTAACCTCCACCACGTCTTTCATTACGTCGCCCATGGAAGCATTTGCCAGCCTGCTCTTAAGCTTTTCGTTTTCACCGCTTAAGGACTTTATCTCCTCCTGCATGGCTTCTATTTTCTTTACAAGTGATGATTTGTCGCTCTTAGCTGCCTTAGCGGCACATTCAAGCTCTCTTTCCAATCCTGCAAAATAATCAAGCACACCCTTTGAT